>Ga0302324_100006483_pt1 | contig 25210 bp, 22 predicted proteins | sample Palsa_T0_1_FD_201949 | JGI IMG/M metagenome (GOLD analysis project Ga0302324, IMG submission 201949) | Peat permafrost microbial communities from Stordalen Mire near Abisko, Sweden - Palsa_T0_1 | ecosystem: Environmental > Terrestrial > Soil > Palsa > Peat permafrost | place: Sweden: Abisko... | reverse complement strand
TTGATTGTGTATTCGGGCGGGGCTACGCCGGCGCAGGTGGCGAAAATCGACGGCAGCGGGAATCTGACAGTGGCCAGCTGCACCGGGTGCGGCGGTGGGTCGGGGACGGAAACGGGTTCGGGAACGGTGAACTCAGGGACTGCGGGTGAGATCGCTTACTACGCGGCTGCTGGAACTGCGGTGAGCGGGTTGGGGACGACGGGAACGGGTAATGCTGTGCTGGCGAGTTCGCCGACCTTGACGGGGAATCTGACGCTGGAAAATGCGGCGAATTCGGCGGAGACGGTGACGATTCAGCCGGGTTCGACGGCGGATCAGAACGGGATGGTGCAGTTCAACAACTATTCCGGGACGAGCCAGTGGACGGTGAAGAAGGATTCGAGCAATACGCTGCGGATCTCGGATGTGGTGAATTCGCTGGATCGAGAGGTGCTGTACCAGAACGGCAACATGATGCTGAATGCCGGGGCGGGCGCGAATGCCGTGGCGATCAACAATACTTCGGGGTCGGGAACCGGGGGGTTGATTGTGTATGGCGGAGGGAGTTCGTACGCGACGGCGGAGCTTACGGTTTCGGGAGGCGGGAATGTTACGGCGAATGGGTTTGTGGCGGGCAAGTATGTAAGCAACGGCGCGACGCAGACTACGGTGAGTTGCTCGACTTCGGGGAGCGTGGTGTTTTCGCAGCCGGAGCAGGGGGCGAGTTACAAGAAGGTGGTGGTTTACGAGAATGCTTGCGTGGGGACGGCTGCTTATACCTTTCCTGCCGCGTTCACGCATACACCTCAGGTGCTATCGCAGAGCCTGGCGGGGACGGTGACTACGATTTCGGCGACTGGGGTGACGGTGACTGGGTCGACGAGCACGGGGTTTCTGGATCTGGATGGATTCTAGGTGGCGGGTTAGCACGGGTTGGCGAGTTGTGTGGAAACCTCGATTGGTTGCGGCCGGGGCGGCTTCGTGCTGCGCACGAATGTGGTCCCACATCTCAGAGAGACGAGATGTGGGGCACCCGGCACCCGGCTGTTAGGGAGTTCGCGGAGGGTGAAATTTGCTGCAGAGCGGCAAGGCGCAGTTGGATCGGCGGGAGTTGGAGTTATTGGGGGGAATGCTGGATCGGCGTCCGAGTTTGCTGAAGGGGCGGACGACGGGTGAGTTTCTGGCTGAGGCAGTGCTCAGGGTGCGGGGCAAGGATGGGCGGCTGCGTCCACTGAAGGCGAATGCGGCGCAGAGGGCCTTTGAACAGAGGCGGGGAGCGGGGAATATCGTTCTGAAGGCGCGGCAGATGGGGCTTACGACGTGGGTAGCGGCACGCTTTCTGCTGAAGACCATCTGCCAGCCGGGGACGCTTACGTTGCAGGTGGCGCATACGCAGGATTCTGCAGAGGAGATTCTGCGGATTGTGCACAGGTTTGTGGAGCATTTGCCGGCGGGACTGCGGGCGGGGGCGCTGAAGACTTCGAGATCAAGCGTGCGGCAGATTGTTTTTCCGGAGATCGATTCGGAGTACCGGGTGGAGAGCGCGGCGGATCGGAATGCGGGGCGGGGGTTGACGTTTCAGAATTTGCATTGCTCGGAGGTGTCGCGGTGGGGTGGGAATGCGGCTGAGACTCTGGCGGGGCTGCGGGCCGGGCTTGCTCCGAATGGAGAGCAGGTGCTGGAGTCCACGCCGAACGGTGTTGCGGGATGCTTTTACGAGGAGTGGCAGCGGGCTGAGGAGACAGGACTAATCCGGCATTTCTTTCCCTGGTGGCTGGAGCCTGGGTATCGAGCGGCTGCGGTGGATGAGGAGACGCTGACGGAGGAAGAGCGGGAGCTGGTGACGCGGCCGGGAATGGGGATCGACAAGGCGCTTGATCTGGAGCAGATCGGGTACCGGCGTGAGCTGCGGGCGAGCTTGCTGGGGCTGGCGCGGCAGGAGTTTGTAGAGGACGCGGAGACGTGTTTCCGGGTAAGCGGGCAGCCTTACTTTGAGATGGAAGCGGTGGAGAAGCTGCTGACGGTGGCGCAGGAGCCGGTCATGCGGCGGTATAACGGGCGCCTGGAGGTGTGGTTTCCTCCGCAGCCGGGGCGATGGTATGTGGTGTCGGTGGATCCGGCAGGTGGGGGTTCTGATGGGGATTGCTCGGCTATCCAGGTGCTGGATATGGAGCTTGGGATGCAATGCGCGGAGTATGCGGGGCATGTGGGGGGTATCGAGCTGATGGAGCTGTCGCGGCAGATTGCCTGGGATTACGGCACCGCGTGGCTGGTGGTGGAGAGGAATAACCATGGGTCAGGGCTGCTTTCGCTGCTGCAGGAGAAGGGATATGCGCGGATTTGTAAGGGGACGGATGGGAAGGATGGATATTTGACGACTTCGGTGAGCCGGCCGCGGATGCTGGCGCAGATGTCGCTGGCGCTGGTGGAGGAGCCGGGGTTGTTCAAGAGCCGGAAGCTGCTTGCGGAGTGCCGTAGTTTCGTGCGGCTGCCGGATGGTGGGGTTGGGGCGAGAAGCGGGGCGTATGACGACCGGGTGATGGCCATGGCGATTGGGTTGGCGGCGCGGGCTGAATTGCTTGGAAGACAGGGGATAGGGAACAGAAAAACAGAGTAGAGTCTTCGCTTCTCTCTGGATGACAACATCTGCTTTGGAGGACAACAATTATTGGGGATTACGGCTTGTTTTGGGTGTCGAGGTTGTTGATTCGGTGGGGATTGCGGGGAACTGGAGCGGTTTGCATGGAATCATGAGCTGGTCGGGTAGAATCCGGGTATTGCTTCCAAAATTGAGTTCTGGCGGTAGGTCTTGGCAGTACTGGCTGTGCAGCAGATCCGGCGGATGCGGGGCGGAGCGCAGGGGCATTTAATGCTCGGCGCCGATGAGCGGTTGTGGGTTGTGAAGTTTCAGAACAATCCGCAGCACCGGCGGGTGCTGGCGAATGAGATGCTGGCGACGCGGCTGGCGGCGGCGGCGGGGCTGACGGTGCCGGAGACGGCGGTGGTGGAGGTGACTCCCTGGTTGATTGAGAATACGCCGGATCTGGAAGTGGACCTCGGCGGGCGCAAGGAACGGTGCGCGGCTGGGTTACAGTTTGGGGCGCGGTATGTGGGCGGGTTGATGCCGGGGCAGGTGGTGGATTACCTGCCTGAGGAGCAGTTGGGGGAGATTCGAAACCTGGCGGAGTTTGCCGGGATGCTGGGGCTGGATAAGTGGACGGCGAATGCAAATGGGCGGCAGGCGGTGTTTTCACGGAGGGCTCGGGAGAAGCGGTACAGCGCCTGTTTTATCGATCAGGGGTACTGCTTTCATGCCGGGGAGTGGCGGTTTGAGGATACGCCGCTGCGCGGGGTTTATCCGCGGAATGCGGTGTACGCTCATGTGGCCGGCTGGGAGAGTTTTGAGCCGTGGTTGACTCGGATGGAGACGATGGAGCCGGCGGTGGTGTGGAGGGCGGCGGAGGAGATTCCGGTGGAGTGGTGTGGCGGAGATTTGGGAGAACTGGAGCGCCTTGTGGAAACGCTGCTGACGCGGCGAGGCAGGATTCGGGAGTTGATTGAGGAGTTTGGGCGGTCGGATCGTCAGCCGTTTCCGAAATGGGTGGGGCTGGGGAAAAGATGGGTGATGTAGGGGTGCGGGACTGCGCGGCGGCGTTAGGATGAGTGGAAGCTTCCAGCCTCTAGCTCCTGGCTAGAAGCTGAACGCTGGAAGCTAGAGGCTGTTTTATGAGTTCACGGCTTGAGTGCGAGTTCTTTTTGCTCCGGTATGTGCCTGACCCGGTGCGGAATGAGTTCGTGCATGTGGGCTTGATCCTTCGAGAGGCTGCTGGGCGGGTGGTTTCGGTCAAATTCACTTCGGATTGGCGGCGGGTTAGATGCCTTGATCCTGAAGCGGATACGGGAATGCTGGAGGGGTTGGAGAGCGAGCTTCGGAGACGGTTTGCAGCAGAACCGGAGGGGAATCTGATGCATGTTCTGGAGGACTCCTTTTCGAATTCGGTGCAGGTGACTCGGGGCAAGGCATACCTGGCGGAGAGCGTGGAGGCGGGAGTCGAGGAGCTGATGCGGATGTACGTGGAGCCGCAGAAGCGGGAACGAGTCTCAAGATTGTCGGGACGGGCGGCGATTCACGGAGCGATGCGGGGTGAGTTTGAGCGGGCCGGGGTTTGGGATTTGATGCGGAAGCGGATTGCGGCTGCGGAGTACACGCGCGCCGGCGATCCGCTGCGGATTGATTGTGGCTATCTTTCCAGCACGCCGCTGAGTGGGGTGGTTCGGATGTTTCAGGCGGTGAGCCTGGAGGCTGGCTCGGAGATGGCCAAGGTGCTTGCGTTCTCCGCGTCCGACTTAATGGCCGGCGTGGAGCGGGTGGAGAAGGCGGCGCTGGAGTTGACGGCGGTGGTGGAGCCCTTAAGGCAGGAAACGGGGATCAGGGAACAGGGAATAGGAACGGGCTTGGATTCGGAGCGGGTTGAGGCTTACCGGTTTGCTGTGGAGACGATGGAGGAGCATCGGATTCGGGTGCTGACTACGGCGGATCTGGGACGGGTGGCGGAGACGGCTCGGCGGGAATTGAGGGTTTAGCTAGTTAGCGCGCGTTCCGCGCATTGGCGGGTTAGCAAGTTAGCGGGATTGGGAGTGAATGTGAGGGGCATGGCCTATTTGGCTGTGCCTCTTTTTCTTTGGGCGTAGTTTGTGTTGGAGAGGATGGCTGGCGTGACGGTGACGGAACAATTGCGGGCGGTTTGGCGGCAGGCTAGCGGATTGGCGGAGGCGTTGGCGATGCGTTGGGAGCCGGATGCGAAGACGGCTCCGGGCGAGACTCAGGTTGAGGCAGGCGCGGTGGACCTGGCGCGACGGACGCTTGCTTTGCCTTCGATTTTCAGTCCATATGCGGGGTTTGGGCCGGCTGCGGCGGTGCCCAAGCCTACACAGGCGAATCTGCGGCGGTTTGCGGAGACGCCGCTCGTCAGGCGGGCGATCAATTTGATCAAGGACCGGATTGTGGCCATGGACTGGCAGGTTCGGGTGCGGCGCGGGGTCGTGGCCGAGGAAGTGGGCTACGTCAAGCGCAAGCAAAGGGCTCTGCGGCGGATGCTTGAGGAGCCGAATGCGGTGGATAGCTTTCGGACGCTGATTGAGCAGGTGATTGAGGATGCGCTGACCGGGGGCTATGGGGCAATTGAGATGGAGGCTACGGGCGATCCGGAGCTGCCTGCTCAGATGTGGCCGGTGGATGGGGCGACGATCCGGGTGAATCCGAAGTGGGATGGGAGCGCGGAGTCGCCGCGGTATTCGCAGGTGATGGTGGGGTCGATGCCGGATCAGGCGGTGGAGCTCAGGGACGACCAGCTGATCTATTTGAGGATGAATCCGCGGACATTTACGCCGTTTGGGCTGGGGCCGCTGGAGGTTGCTTTTGAGACGGTGAATCAGTTTCTCTCGGCGCATCGGTTTGCGGGGAAGCTGGCGGCGAATTCGGTGGTGCAGTATGCGCTTTGGCTGAATGAGGCCACGCCTTCGCAGCATGAGCGGATGATTCGGTGGTGGCAGGACGAGATTGAGGGAACCGGGCGGGTGCCGTTGATTTCGACGGAGCAGAAGCCGGAGGTTTTGCGGTTTGCGCAGGGGACGGATGCGGATTTGCGACTGCAGTGGCAGCAGTTCTTAATCCGCATGGTGGGGAATGCGTTTGGTTTGCCGCCGCTGCTTTTGGGGCTGGAGAGCGATGTAAATCGCTCGACTGCGGCGGAGCTGGCGGATGAGGCCTTCCGAGGAGCCATTGAGCCGCTGGCGAAGCTGGTTGCGGAGCATATCACGCGGGATTTGTTTGCGAAATGCATTGGGTGGCGGGAGTTTGAGTTTGTCTTCAATGACCTGAGCGCGCGGGATGAGGACACGGAGCTGGCGATTCAAGTGCAGTTGCTGGCGGCTGGGGTTTACACGGTGAACGAGGTGAGGGCGATGCGTGGGTTGGGGCCGATTCCCAGTGAGGGAACAGGGCACAGGGAACAGGGAACAGGGGTTGCGGTGGAGTTGCCTACAGCGCAGGAGTTGGAGGGGTAGTTGATTTTTGGGCAGATGTGGGACACCCGCGTTGCGCACCCGCGAGTTAGCAAGTTAGCTGGTCTTTGATCTATGGGAGAGTGAATGCGATTGGATGCTATGGCAATTAGGATTCCTCCGGTGAAAGGGCACCCGAACCGGTTGGACTTTGAGGGAATATTGACGCTGGTGGATGCTGCCAGCGATCGGGCTCCGGCGGGTGCGCGCGGGCATCGAGTGTTGTTGACGCGGGAGGCTGCGGAGGCGGCGCTGCCTTCGCTGCTGGGGATGGCGGTGGATTACAGGCCGGGGTGGGATGGGCACGATGCGAAGCGGAAGATCGGGGTGATTACCGAGGCGAATGTGGTGGGACGGCGGCTGACGGTTGGGGGGTATCTTTATGCGCGGGATTTTCCCGAGGCTACGGAGGCGATTCGAGCTTCGGCGCCGGAAGCTATGGGGATGAGTTATGAGCTGGCGGATGCGCAGGTGGCGGATATGCGGGCGGAAATCTGGAGGCTCACTAAGGCGACATTTACGGGTGCTGCGATTCTGCTGCGAGAGAAGGCGGCTTATCGAGCTACGAGTTTCAGATTGGCAAGTTAGCGCGTTGCGGGATTGGCGCTGGTTAAGTCTTTAGATTTGGGTGTTAGTTGAGCAAAGAAGGAAGGGTGAGCGATGGAAGTGATGGAGATGCAGGCAGGCAAGGAACTGGTGGACCGGCTGGAGGCGGCGGCGACGCTGCTGGAGAAGACGCTGGGTTGGCTGGAGGAGCGGCAGCGCTTCTTGAGCTGCGAGGTGGAGAAGATTTCGGCGACGGTGGAGACGACACGCCGTGAAGAGGAGCTGATCGCGAAGCTGGAGGAAGTGCAGCGAGAACTGGCGGAGTTGAGAGCCGCAGCTGCGCCAGTTGCAGAGCGTTTCCCCCGCGCATTGCAGCCTTTGCGTAAGACTTTGCCTTCGGCGACGGCTGAGATGCTGGCCAAGCATGGAATTGGCGAGGGTGCGGTGGATGTGAGGACGCTGGACGCGGCGCTGGCGGGTTTGAGCCTGGAGCAGCGGATTGCCGTTAAGAGCCAGTTGAGGCGAGTGGGGGCGGTGGCTTAGAGACAGGGAACAGGGATTAGGGAACAGGGAATAAAGAACAGGGAATAGTCCCGTTTTGTGGATGTTGAGTTTGGGAGGGATGCTCCTCCAGTTGGGCTCGCGGTTCTTGGGGCCTCGCTGGGGGAGTTTTTGCGTTCTCACTTAAACCTGGCCCGGGGGAATGGGCAGAAGGAACATATGAACGTACGATTCGCGGATATTCATTCGGCTGCTGACTATATCGGACCTGGAGCGATCGAGGTTCCGTTGTACCAGACGGAGATTTTTGACATTTGCCAGCGTTCGAGCCCGTTCGGTCAGCGTATCAAGCAGGTTCCGGCGACGGGTCATCCTTCGCGATTCTTTGAGGAGACGGCTCTTCCTACGGCTGGCGCGGCAGCGTTTGTGAATCCGCGTGCGATTTCGCCGACGGTGGTGAGTCCGACGAGGGTGGAGCGTTCGGTTCCGCTGAAGGCGCTGGTCTCGCAGATCAACTACAACCTGTTCGATGTGGAGCTAGGCGACCAGCAGAAGCAGTTTGCATACCTGCAGGCGAAGGATCTTGCCGACACTGTCAGCGGGTTGATGGTGGAGCATGATGTCGCTCTCTGGAACGGCACGGACACCAGTCTGGCTACGCCGACGACCTTGCAGTATTTCGGCGTGGCGGGGCAGATTGCGGCTGGTGGACAGACCTCGACGATCGGGACTTCGGCCTCGATTGTGGATGGACTGAAGTCGCAGGTGGCAGCGATGGTTGCGCAGTCGGGGTACCATGTTCGGCCGACGGCGATCTATGGCAATCCGGTGCTGCTGGATCTGATCGACCGGGAGATGAAGACGGAGTTCAACGTGGTGTTGAATACGGAAAGCATTACCGGCGGCGTGCGGGTGAAGATGCTGTCGACGCAGGCGGGCGATCTGCCGCTGATTCCGGATTGGAGCCTGGCTTATACCGGTACTCCCGGATCTGGGACAGCGGTGCTGCCTGCCTATATCGTGACCGAAAACCTGATCGAGTACCACTGGCTGGGCGATCCGACACCGCGCATCTTTGAGCTGGGACTGCCGAATTCGCTGGCGCAGCAGTATGTGGCGGTGAAGTTTGGCGCGGTGGTGGTTAAGGGCGCGAATTATGCGCATGCTCAGGTGCTGGTGGATCGGTAAGGTAGCGGGTTAGCGGTTCGTGCTTTGCACGAATTTGGTTTGCGTTGGTTAGCCCCACATCTGGCAGCGCCCTGAAATGCGGGGCGCGGCCAGATATGGGGCACCCGCCTTTGTTCGGTTTGGGATGAAGGCACGGACTGATTGGGGGATTGGGATGGCTTATCTTTTGCCCGCGGATTATGTGAATTATGGGTTGCCTGCGGGGACGACTCCGGATTGGGTGACGGCGGCTACGGCGCTGATCAACTCGTATTGCCGGCGGCCGGATCTGAACGTGATCCAGTACACGGAGCGGCTGCGGATTGTGAGCGGGTCGCAGACGGTGCTCTTGTCTTTCCTTCCGCTAGCCCCTCTGGCTCCTGCCACCAGTCCGCTGGTGGCGATCGAAGGGCGGTTTGGGCGGCCGCGGCGGGGTGAGGTGGCGCAGGTGCCGCTGATCGATGTGGCGCTGGCGTTTTCGTTGCCGGGCGAATGGACGACGATTGACCCGACTACGGTGGATTTCGATCCCTGCACGGGCGAGTTGACCCTGCCCTGGAATCTCCTGGGGCTGCCGTACAACGAGGTGAAGGTGACCTATACGGCGGGGCTGGCGACGATTGGCGACGATGTGCTGTCGGCGTGCGCGCAGATTGTGCGCAATGCGCAGGCGCAGCCGGCGCTGAATGCCAGCATGTCCAAGATGGACACGATGCAGATGACATATTTTTCGAGTTCTCTGATCGATGAGACGGTGCAGGCATGGTTGCGGCCTTACATCGCTAACAGGTAGGGGTGATGAGGGGTGGGCGATGAGCGATACGGCTAGCCGGAATCCAAATGCCGCTGCGCAGATGCTGGCGGATGCTCTGCTGCGGACGGTGGCGGGAGCTACGGCGACTTTTCAGGTGACGGGGTCGAATACGAACAGCGACCAGAGTCAGCTGGGTCTGGTGGCGACGACGTTTGCTGAGGTTTCGGTGTCGCCGGTAGTCATGCGGAAACTGCGGCCGACATGGCAGGAAGCCGGCCAGTCGAAGTGGGAGCTGCTGGTCTCAGCAACGGGTGTTGAGGCGCAGGTGAACGCGATGGATCTAGCTTCTGCGGAGAGCTTGTTTGCGATGACCTTGTCTGTCAGCGTGGCGGGACAGAGCTACCTGATCGAGTCGATTGCGGCGAATGAGGCTATGGGGCAGGTATATCTGTACCGGCTGCTGGTGCGGGAGGCTGGGGAGCAGGCGGTGTAACTGTGGTGGGGCTTCGGGCTTCGATCCCACCTTAGTCGCGATAAAGCTGCGACAAAGATGGGGCACCCAGGTCGGTGGGACTGCATTGGTGGGGCAGCCGGGTTTACGAGTGCGGTATAAGGGGCGGGAATGCAGAATGCGAAGGATTCGTTTTATGTGGCGCTTCGGACGCGGCTGGTGGCGGTGAATCCGGAGCGGACTATTTTGCTGAGGGGGGCTGTGCGGCCGGGGATTCTGGTGGAAGAGGCTGAGGCTCCGTTTGCGCAGTTGCCGACGGACGTATTTGTGCTGAGGTGGCTGGGGCTGGGAGTGGACCAGGATTTGGCGAGCACGATGGTGGCCGAGGAATGCGAGGTGCTGTATTCGACGCTCGGGACGCAGAGTTTTGGCGGACTGGACCGAGGACGGGCGCTGAGCGAGATGGATGAGGAACTGGTGGCGATGCTGACGCCGTTCTGGACGCCGAAGCTCAGTTACACATCGCAGCCAGCGGCGGCGATGCTCACGAAGGTGTTCTGGGATGAGCCGGTGTTTGCTCCGGTGACGGCGTTGCGGGACCGGGTGAGCCGGACGGCGCGGGTAGTTGTTTACAGCTACCAGGAGGCGGGGGAATAGATGGCTGCTAACTCGTATTTGAATCCGGCTCCGGTGATGCGGCGGGTTCGGGGATATTTTGCGCCGGTAAATCGCGGTTTGGCCGAGCCTACGATCTTCGATCCGGCGGAGATGGGCGGGTTTTCGTTGGATTCGCCTCCTGCACCCTGGGTTTCGCTGGGCTGGATCAAGAATTTTCGACGCTTGGCGGGGAGTAAAACGGTGCCGATTCTGACTGGAATTCCAGCGGCGGTGCTGGAACAGACTCGGGAAACTCTGGATGCGCAGGTGAGCTTCGAGTTTTTGAGTTGGACGAAGCTGACCATGGCGCTGGCTACGGGTTCGCAGCATATGAATCTGCTTGCGCCCGCTGTGGGTGCTGCCGCCGCCGCGGATGGAGCAGTTGCAACGCCGGCGGTGACGATTCTGACAGGAGCTACGGCTACACAGTTGCCTCTGGCGGCTGTGGACGCGGCCAAGTTTACGGCGGGGCAGATTGTGGCTGTAGACGTGGATTACGCGGGGCAGACTGGGTTTGTAGGTTCGCCGGTTTCAGGGGCGTATGTGCAGACGGCTCTTACCGACGTGGATTATGTGCGGCGGGTGACGTTGAACGTGGCGCTGATCTCTGTGGCTTCGGCGACTGGGTTAACGCTGGCTGAGCCGCTGCCGGGTGGGGCGCCTGCATCTGGCATGAAGGCGCAGGCGGCTTTGGGGTTTGTGGATCGCGAGGGCGGCAGTTTCTTTCAGGAGTGGTCGGGGTTGTTTGTGATGGAGGGTGGTCAGGGAGAGAGGGTGTTCTTTTACTATCCGCGGCTGCAATCGCTGGGGAGCGCGGCGGAAGTGGGGAGTCTGCTGGGTGGGAAACAGGGTTCTACGCTGGAGCGCGTGTTGCTGGCTGGCGCTTATCGGGCGCTGCCTGTGACGGATCCGCTTGATGGGGAGCGGGTGGTCTGTTATCGCAGCTATCTGCCGGCTTCGGCGGCGCTGGTTTGAAGACGACGGCGAGTTGGCGCGCATTCCGCGTTTTGGCGAGTTGGCAAGTTAGCGCAGCAACCGTTTGTGAGATGAGTGGATGAAAATTGCTATCAACAATTCGGATTACACGGCGGCGCTGGATATGGTGCATCCGCTGACGATTGAGCGGAAGCTGAATGAGCCTTCGACTTGCCGGCTTTGGCTGACATTGCCTGGGAATGGATTGTTGCCGACGCCGTTGCGTAACCAGCCTGTGGCAGTTACCGGAGACGATGGGACGGTCTACTTCACCGGGTACCTGGCGGTTTCTCCGCTGCCGGAGTATGCGGGGCTGGGGTTGACGGGTCCGGTCTACCGGCTGGCGCTGCAGGCGGTAAGCGACGAGATTCTGCTGGACACTCAGCTTTTGCCGCCTAGCGCCGGGACTACGGGAGAGACGGTTGGCGAGCTGATGACTAGCCTCGTGACGCGGACGGGGCTCATCTCTGGCTCGACGGGTTCTTTAGAGACGGCTGGGGTGACTCTGGGTACTGCGGTGAGTCAGTTTGTCCCTGAGCAAGGCACGAAGTGGAGCACGCTGGCGGGGCAGGCAGCGGCTCAGGGGCGTGCGGCTTACAGAGCGGTGAGTGGAGCGCTGTCGTTAGCGCAGGTGGGGACTACAGTTCATGCGCTGAATGAGGCGAATGGAAGCCTGGAGCTGGCGAGTCTGACGCTGACTACTACGGTGGAGCGGGCGCTGGCCAACGATGTCACGGTGTGCGGCGCTGAGGAGCCGGTGGCTTATGTGACAGAGTATTTTCTGGGCGATGGGACGACGACTACGTTTCTGTTGTCGGAGATACCATTCTTCGGGCCTGCCGCGCAGGAAAAGATCATCTGGGAGCTGTTTCAGGAGGCTTCTGTCAATTTGCAGACATGGAGCTACTCGGGGCATGAGGGGTATTTCTCGATTACCGGCAGCGGCCTGACGATTGACGGCGGAACGGGCATAGACGGGCAGGCCGCGCTGGTCTGGAACGATGCGGTAGAGGCGGGCGGGACACTGCTGCTGGAGGCGGTGGGCGTGAATCTGTCGCCGGGTTCGACGGGGATTGTGGCGGCGGTTTATAGCAACCTGTCGGTGGTGGCGGCGGATTGCGTGGCGGGTTTTCAGGTGACTTCGGCGACGGGAACCGGGGTGGTGAGCGTGGCTCCGCTGATTCAGGGGGCAGTTTCGGGAGCGGCGTATGTGTTGAATTCTGCAAACCAATACACGCTGCGGATGCGGCTGTATTGCCCGGAGGTCGAGCGGATCACGCAGGCTTACCGGGTGGTGGGCGACGCCGGGCTGGTGGAGTTTGGCGGAGGCGGGGTGGTGGCTTCGGGCCGGGTGTTGATGGAAGTGCAGGAGTTTGTGGATGGGGTCGGCGGGACGCCGGTAACGCTGTATGACGGGGCGGCGGGGTTCGTTCCGGGAAGCTACGCGGTGGCGGCAGCAAGCAGCGTGAATCTGATTGGTACGATCCGAAGCTTCTTTTTGAAGGGGCTGGGGACGGGTTGGGTGACGGCGATCGCGCCGGGTGCAGCGATTTCGGCCGGGGCGACGCAGCGAGTGGGGACGGTGGCCGACGGGTCGGTGTGTCATCTGACGGCAACGGGGTCGCTGACGTTTTATACCGGGAACGCGCCGGCGGCGGGCGAGATCGTTGCGGTGAATTACCGCACTTCTGGCCGGGCGGTAGGCCGCTCGGTGAATGCGGCGAGTCAGGCTGCGCTGGCTTCGGCAGGGTCTCCTGCTGCTGCGGTGTGGATTGGAACGGTTACCGAGCCCAAGGGGCGGAGCAGCCGTGATTGCCGCAACGCCGCGACGGCGCTGGTGACGGCGGCGAGCAGTGTGAGCGCGGCATGGAGCGGGGCTTACAGGACTACGAATGTGGCTTTGAAGGCCGGGTCCGGTGGCAGTTCGAATGTGGACGTTTGGCCTGGGGATGCTTTGCTGCTGGATTCCGCGTCTCTTGGGCTGGATGTGCAGGTGGTGGTGCGGCAAGCGGTGCTGCAGTATGCGGCGAGCCGACCGGATGTGGTGCAGTATGCGATTGAGTTTTCAAATGACTGGGCCAACGATCTTTCAGTGAAGACGAGTAAGACGGTGCCAGTGGATGCATGGCTGCCAGCGGCTGTTTCGCCGACGTACCTGGCGAATCTGGATGGGCTGGTGGTGACGGCGATTACGCCTACGGCGGTGAGCGTGGTGACGAATGCTACTCCACCTGCGGGTGGGGGATTTGAGGTGCGGCGGCGGGATTTCGCTTTTCAGGCGGGGATGGATCCGGATCTGGTGATGCGCTCCACGGTGGGGACGTTCGATATTCCTCGGGCTACAGAGGCGGACCGGTTTTATGTGCGGATCTACGACGGATCGACGCCGCCGAATTATTCGGAGTTTTCGGTGGGGCTGTTTGTGAACCTGCCTCTTTCTGTGTGAGCAAAGGCAGGTACGAGGGGGTCGCGGCTTTTGCGGTGGCCCACATCTGATCACAAACAGCGCGTGGTCAGATATGGGGCACCCACGATGGTTTTATAGGGAGTGCGGATGCGGATGATGAATGAGTTTGAGGCGCAGGTGTTGAGCGATCTGAGTGTGCTGAAAACGCAGATGACAGGGCTGGTGGGCGATGGGAATTCAGGCCGGATTGCGGACCTGGAGCGGCGGATTGAAGTACATGAGCTGAATCTGCAGCGGGCCAAGGGGTTTATGGCGGCGATGAGTGTGTTGTTCGCGGTGATTGAGGTTGCGATGGAGGCGTTTCGAAGGCATTGAAGCCAGGGAATCGGGAATAGATACGGCAATCGCAGCAAAGCGTGCGCAAAAAGGCCGCAAATCCCCGGCGAATCGTCCCATAGCGACACCTAAAATAGCTCATAAACTATTCATTCAGTGGTAGATAAGTCAACATATGTAGTACCCCCCCCGGTTTTTGCCCCGTCTGCCCTTTGGCCGGCTCTTTTATCGGATAGCCGAGACCGCATTTTCCGTTCACGCAATCGCCTTTGGGAATAGATAGACAAGAACAGAGGGGTGCTTTCGCGGCAACTTATAATTTTGGGATGAGCGACAGGCCTTTGGTGGGCGTAGTGATGGGTTCGAAGAGCGACTACGCTGTGATGGACGCGGCTGTGGAAGTGCTGCGGGAGTTTGGCGTTCCGCATGAGGTGCGGGTGGTGAGCGCGCATCGGACGCCGGATCTGCTGTTTGAGTACGCTGTTTCGGCTGAGCGGCGCGGGTTGCGGGCGATTGTGGCGGGCGCGGGCGGGGCGGCGCATCTGCCGGGGATGCTGGCGGCGAAGACGCTGGTTCCGGTGCTTGGCGTGCCGGTGCCGGCTACGGCGCTGCAAGGGATGGATTCGCTGCTGTCGATTGTGCAGATGCCCAAAGGCGTTCCGGTTGCCACTTTTGCGATTGGACGGGCTGGCGCGGCGAATGCCGGATTGTTTGCGGTCGAGATGCTGGCGGCTGGAGATGCCGCGTTGCGCGAGAAGCTGGCGGCGTGGCGGACGGCGCGGACGAATGAAGTTCTGGGTGAGGTGCTGGGCGAGGTTCTGGCGCAGCCGGTCGATGCGGAGTTGCCATCTTGAGCGCTGAAAAGGCTGGAGTGGTGTTGCCGGGTGGTTTGCTGGCGATTCTGGGCGGCGGGCAGCTTGGGCGCATGACGGCGATGACGGCGCGATCAATGGGGTATCGCGTGCGGGTGATGGATCCCGAGGCGGCTTGCCCGGCCAGCTTTGTGGTGGACGAGGTGGTGGTCGGTCGCTGGGACGATGTGGAGGCGGCGCGTCGGCTGGCCTCCGGCGCGGATGCGGTGACGCTGGAGATCGAGCAGATTGGCGTGGATGCGCTGCGGGAAGTGGCGGAACTGGCTCCCCTTAGGCCCGGGGTTGAGCCGATCCGGATTATTCAGGACAAAATTCTTCAAAAAGATTGGCTGGCGGCGAATGAGTTTCCTGTAGGCCCGTTTCGCGTGGCGCGGACTGAGGCGGAGTTGCTGGAAGCTGTGCCGGCGCTGGGCGGGCGTGTGTTTGTGAAGACAGCGCGCGGCGGGTATGACGGGCGTGGGCAGGTAAGGCTGGGGTTCGATGGCGAGGCGACGCGGGCGGAGATTGCCGAGGGATGGGCCGATCTGGGGTCGCGGCCGGTGCTGGTGGAGCGGGCGCTGGATTTGGATTTTGAGATCAGCGTGATGGCGGCGCGATCGCCGGCGGGCGAGGTTAGGAGTTATCCGGCGGCGCGGAATCATCATGAGCGGCAGATTCTGGCCTGGAGCGTGCTGCCTGCGGGGATTTCTGAAGAGTTAGAGGAGCGGGCGCAGGAGATTGCTCGCGGAATTATTGCCAGGTTTGGGCTCGAGGGTTTGCTGTGCGTGGAGATGTTTGTTACGCGGGATGGTGAGTTACTTGTGAATGAACTGGCTCCGCGGCCGCATAACAGCTATCACCAGAGTGAACGGGCTTGCGCTACGAACCAGTTTGAGCAGTTAGTGCGGACGGCTTGTAACTTGCCTTTGGGAGATACGGATGTGCTGGTGCCGGCGGCCATTGTGAATCTGCTGGGGGATGTTTGGCTGGAGGCTCAGGATGGTCAGCCGGATTTTGCGGCGGCGCTGGCGGTGCCCGGGGTGCGGCTGCATTTATATGAGAAGCGCGAGGCGCGGGCGGGACGAAAGATGGGGCATCTTTCTGCTACTGGAGCCACGGGAGATGAGGCGCTGGCGCGGGTGTTAGAGGCTAAGTCCAGGCTGTAGTCAGAGTAGTTATAAAAGACTATAGATACAAATATCCCACCTTAGCCGCAAAGAACGCGGCGAAGATGGGGCACCCACTTCTGGTTACAATCCAATGTTCTTTGAGTTACTTAGCTGCGCCAGTGTAGGTCTGTTGGGCCTTCCAATGGGTGACGGGCTTCGGGATTGTTTTCCAGGCGCGCTTGCTTTAGCGCGAAGTACCATTTGGCGGGTTTGTCGGCGTCGTCGATGAGCATGAGGCTGGGGTTGTGCTTCAGGCCCTCGGCCTGCTGGATCATGGTGAGCTGATCCTGCTCGACGAACTTGGCGCCGAAGAATTTGGCGATCGAGGTGACGAAGGGAACGTGGTAGAAGACGTTCCAGGCTCCTATGACATCGATGCGGCAGGTGGAGGCGGTGACCGGGGTGACGGTGGTGAGGCTGGCAAACCACTTCGGGCCGCAACGGATGGTTTCGTAGCGGCGGTTGGGCAGGACGAAGTCGATCGTGGTCTCGATGGGGTGGCCGTAGACGCCGAGCAGCTTATACGGCGCGGAGTTGCCGCTGGGTGCGTGGGCGGCCATGCGGAAGCCTTGCGGGATGGGTTCGAAGCGCTTGGTTTTTTCGCGGATGGAGCTGCGCGAGCGCCACCACCAGGCCTGATGGACGAATGGGCCGTGGGCTGGGTCCATGAGGCCAATGATGCCGTGGTCTACGTTGCAGGGAAGATCGGCGGTTAGATGAGCAGTGCGGTATTTTCCGCTGAATTTTGGTAGCTCGGGTATTGGCGGGAGCTCCGCTCCTTCGATCCTTCGGCCAGCGCCGGGGCGGGGGATGTAGACCCAGGCGTAGCCGTCTTTTTCCACGCAGGGATAGGCGCTGGCGTAGATCTTGGTGGGGTCGAGCTTGTCCTGCGAGGACAGGGACGGGATGGCTGAGCATTGGCCGGAGCAGGGTTCGAACTCCCAGCCGTGATAGCGGCAGGTGAGGTGGTGGCCGTCGAACCAGCCCACGCTGAGCGGGATGCCGCGGTGGGGGCAACTGTCGCGCATGGCGAAGATATTTCCATCGTTGCGGCGGCCGAGGACCAGCGGCAGGTCGAGGAGCATGGCGGTGGCGAGTTTATTGCCGCTCAGCTGATCGGAGCGCAGGGCTGGGTACCAGTCGTCGTAGATTAGCGTGGCGGTTGGGCCAGGGATAGTTGATCCTGCCGCGTCAATTGTGGTGAGTCTGGCCATCGAACCTCAGTCATCCTGACGATAGCATTTGGGTGGGCCGACCGGCCGGTCCTCGTGGAAGTTGCAGACGGGATAAGGCGAGAGCGATTTGCGTGGTCTCTCAGGCATGCGGTAATTCTTCGAGGACCAGCACATTTTGGCTGTACTGTGGGCCAGCTAAATACCGGAGCCTCTTGTCGAGCGTGACTAGTACGCCATTTTGTTCGACAGCGAGTCCCAGCAGGTAGGCGTCCGTGATCTGATTGTGTCCAAATATCCGCTCGAAGAACGGCGCTGCGATCGATTTCCACCCGGCCAGGATGGGCCAAAATCGATAGCCGGAATGGTTTGCCAGAGACGTCAATATTTCAGTCGCCTCCTCAATCGTCAGCTTACCCACTTTAGGATTTGTTGAAATGCGAAGAAAACCGGCCTCGGAAAAAGCACACATTCCCCAATCAAGATCGGGGGTATCAAACCATTTCGTCACCGTCTTGTGGTGTACGTGATCGCTTTCGGTGAGTGCAATCAACACATTCACGTCGAGCAGATATTTCGGCTTAGCCAAGGTCGTCTTCCTCAAGAGCCTCTTGAACCATCTCGGAAGTGACCACCTCGCCGCGGGAGGGGACGATCCGCAGACCGTTGGGCGCGGTGATGAGCCGCGTGGAAGGGGATTGAGAACGCGGCGCTGTGCTGGCCTTCCGAATCAGTTCTCCAATGGCGGCGCCGAGGGTCATTCCCTTTGCGGTTGCGTAGAGGGACGCAAGTTGATAGACATCGTCCTCAAGCGTGACGTTGGTTCTCATTTACTTAGTTTGCGCCATTTTTGAATTCTGCACAACTTAGTCAATCGGTACAATTCGCCCCATCTTGCACCATGGATCGCTCTATTGTTTTTGATGGGCGTGCAGCTTGCCGGATTTGAGGTGGAAGCGTTCGCCGCGCCAGTGGATGTTATTACTGGCGAAGCTCCAGATCCAGATGAGGAAGCCGGCGGTGTCGCGGATGGGGAGCAGCCAGAGATTCTGAAGAACCTGACGATCGCCGAGGACGCCTGCTCCGACCTGCATTGCAGTGCCGAGGCGCAGGAAGAAAGCCAGGCAGAGGAGCCAGATGCTCAGGAAGCTGGCGCCCGATGCGATCACGTTGAGGGCAGCTAGCGGCAGGGTATGGGTGAATATCAGGCCTACGTAGCCCCAGCGGCGGCTGTCGCGGACGGTGCGAGCCCAACGTAGCTGATGGCTTAAATATCCGCTCAGGGAGTAGGCGGGGACGCTGGTTTCGACGACTTCTGTTGTCAGGCGGATGGCGTAACCCGCTGCGTCGATGCGTGCGCCCATTTCGTAATCGTCGGCCAGTTGATCTACCAGGGCCTCAAGGCCGCCGGCTGCGGCCAGCGCTTCGCGGCGGACGGCCAGCGTGGAGCCGAGGCCGAAGTGCATTCCGTTTTCTACGACGCGCGAGGTCAGGACGCCTGCTTGAAAATCGGTCGCGATGCCGAGGGATTCGAGGACTGCGCCTAAGGTCCATTTGGCCGCGTGGCCGCGGTAGAGAGCGGTTACCATGCCTATCTGTCGTTTTTCTGGCGCGGCGAACTGGCGCATTACGCGGGTCAGGTAGTTGGGGCTGACGTGAATGTCGGAGTCGTTGATGAGCAGGAAGTCATGGCTCGCGTGCGGCAGCATCTGGATCAGTTTCGAAACTTTGCCGTTGGTTCCCAGTCGGTTGGGACAGAGGATCAGGCGGATATTGTGATTGGGAAATTCTGCGATAAGTTGATTCACGGCTTGCACGGCGGGGTCGTCCGCGCTTCCGGCGCCGAAGAGGATTTCGGATTGGCCGGCGTAGGTTTGGCTGCAGTGGCTGCAGAAGGCTTCGAGCATGGCGTGGTCGAGGCCTTTTACGGGCTTGAGGATGCTCACGGCGGGGGTGAATTCGGGGAGGGATTGGCGGCTGTAGAAACGGAAGCTTATGGCTGAAAAAAGAGCGAGCAGGCAGTAGGCCATGCTGGCGGCGACGAGGGTTGTGGTCGCGATCTCGACTATGTGGGCGAAGGTGGGCATTGGGCCTTCTACCAGTTTAGCGAGTCAGGTTGGATTGTTGGGGTGCCGGCGTCTGACTGTCCTACCTCAACCCCAACGGACGGGATGAGGAGGGGGACCCAATTTTGTGATTGGGCTGATGAAGGACAACGGCAAGTCCGTTTGATTTTGGGGATTTGTCTCCTCCCACATCTGACCCAAATTCGGGTCAGATATGGGGCACCCGAGTTGTGACTTGCCTAGGAAGCGATTATTCGTAGCGGAGGGCTTCTATTGGGTCGAGATTTGCGGCTTTCCAGGCTGGGTAGATGCCGAAGACCAAGCCGATGGTGCAGGCTACGCTGAATCCGAAAACTACCCAGAAGGTGCTGACGGTGGCGGGCAGGCCAATGGGCAGGAAGTAGACGATCCAGGTGATGATGGCGCCGGCAAGGACGCCGAAGATTCCGCCGATAGCGCAAAGGGTGACAGCCTCAGTCGTGAATTGGGTGAGAATGGTGCGCTTGGTTGCGCCGAGGGCTTTGCGGATGCCGATTTCGCGGGTGCGCTCGGTGACGGAGACGAGCATGATGTTCATGACGCCGACGCCGCCGACCATCAGTCCGACGCTGGAGACGGCGAGCATGAAGAGGCGCAGGCCCCAGGTGACCTGATCCCAGAGACGGGAAAGCGAGTCGGGACCGAAGATTTCGAAGTTGTCTTCGGCTTCTACTTTGACGTGACGGCGGACGCGCAGCAGTTCGCGGATCTCTTCTTCAACCAGAGCCTTGTTCGCGGGGTCGTCGTATTTGGCGGCGATGAAGAGGTCCAGGACTTCCGGATGCAGGCTGTGGAAGGTGCCGTTGGGGAAGTAGGCGGCGTTGTCCTGTGGGTTTTTTCCGCTGCCGAAAGGCTGCTTGCGCTTGGCGGCTACGCCGATGACGGTGTAGAGCGAAGACTCGATATTGACGTCCTTGCCCAGGGCTGACTCCTCGCCGAAGAGGTCTTCCCAGGTATCGTGGCCGAGCACAACGACCTTGGCGTGGAGCTGGTCTTCCTGGTCGGTGAAGAAGCGGCCTTCCTGCATGGCGATATCGTTGACGATGGGCAACTCGGCGGTATGGGATTCGAGCAGGGTGTTGGCTACTTTTTTGCCCTGGTACTTGATGCTGACGTTGCCGACGCCGAATGCGCGGGCGTAGCGGTGTCCGCCGTCGGTTGCAACGACGTGGGGCAGGGAGCGGATGGCTATGGCGTCTTCGATGGTGAGCTTTTTGCGGGTAAGCTGCTCGGTGGTGGGATTGAAGACGCCGAAGGGCAGGTGGAATATCCAGAAGACGTTGGAGCCGAGCGAGCTGACGAAGTCGGAGACGCGGTTGTTGACGCCGTTGATGACCGACGAGATGGCGATAACCGAGGTGACGCCGATGACGATGCCGAGGATAGTGAGCCCGGAGCGCAGCTTGTTGGCGCGCAGGGTCTCGAGCGCCATTCGTACCGATTCTTTGACCTGACCTTGTGCCATGAAAGCTGCCTTTCTACATCTCCGTCTTTACATCTCTGAGCGCAGGGCTACGATTGGATCGAGTTTGGCTGCCTTGCTGGCTGGGTAGACGCCGAAGAAAATGCCTGTCCCGGTGGCCATGAACATGCCGAGCAGTACCGATCCGATCGAAACATCGACAGAGATATCGAAGATGAGGGTGATGAGCTCGGCTACTCCAACACCGAGGATGATGCCGATGACCCCGCCCAGCAGGGCCATCAGGGCGGATTCGATGAGGAACTGCATCAACACATCTTTTTGCCGGGCGCCGAGGGCCTTGCGCACGCCGATTTCGCGGGTGCGCTCGGTGACGGAGACGAGCATGATGTTCATGATGACGATGCCGCCGACTACGAGCGAAATTGACGCCAGCGCGAGAACGATGAAGATGAAGAGCTGGCTGATCTGCTTCCAGATGTCGAGGAAGGTGTCGTTGGTCTGGACTTCGAAGCTGTCTTCGGCTCCTGGCGCGTCGTGGCGGCGGGTGCGCATGATGACGCGGACCTGATCTTCGGCGCGCTCCATCACTTTGCTGTCGCCGTTGGCGCGGGCGTAGACGGTGAGCGACTCGTTGGTGCCGTAGGTGTGCTGGTAGGCGGAAAACGGAACGGCTACCCAGTTGTCCTGTGACTGGCCAAAGGTCTTGCCCTGGCGTTCGCCTATGCCGACGATGGTGTAGGGCACGCCGTCGACGCGGATTTCCTGTCCGATGGGGTCGCTGGAAGAGTCCGTGAGGATGTTATCGACGATGTCATAGCCCACGACGACAGTATGGGTGGCGTGGTCGATGTCAGATGGGGTGAGACCGCGGCCGATCGCGATGTTGGTGTTGCTCAGCGAAAACATAGTGTCCGTGTAGCCGCGCAGTTCGGTGCCGGTCGTGGAGTGCCCGTTATGGACTACATTGACGTTGCGGGACAGAGCTGTTCCGACTTCCTTGCAATCGGTGCAGCCGTCGCGGATGGCTTCGTAGTCGTCGATCTTGACCAGCTTGCGCTTTTGAAACTTGGCGTAATCGTCGGGGCCGAAGATGAGACCTTCGCGGGCGATGGTGAAGACATCCGCGCCGTACCCGGAGAGCTTGGTTCCCATGTAATTATTGGCCGTGTTGGTCAGGGTGATGACCATGATCACCGAGGCCACGCCCATGACCACGCCGATGAGCGTGAGCACAGAGCGGAGCTTGTTAGCCCATAGGGACTGCAGCGCGAGTTTTACGGCTTCGCTGAATTGCATGGTTGCTGGTCTCTTGGGTTTGCCGGCTTTTGTGGAATCCCACCCTAGCCGGAAAGACAACTACCCGGCGAGGATGGGGCACCCTTGTTTCTGTCTTCAGATTCGAAGCGTGGCTTGTTCAACCCGAGTTTAGCAGTGCGGTTGAGCTGTGTAACGCTTAAAGCAGAGTACGCAGCAGAGGCGAATCCAGTTCCCGGCGGTGACGTCGGCTTCTGCTCTTGTGCAATCCGAGCCCGTATAGGAAACTCGAAGGAGCCTGGAGAGCCATTGTTGACCACAGCCACGCAGGAGAAGCTGGATCGGTCTTACCGTCCTGACATCGATGGGATTCGTGCTCTGGCGATTCTGAGCGTTGTCCTGTATCACGCCAATGTGCCGCTTCTGACGGGCGGGTTTACCGGCGTGGACGTCTTCTTTGTCCTCTCCGGCTACCTGATTGGCGGGCACATTTTCTCTGAGCTGCAAGCGGACCGCTTCAGCTATCTGCGGTTTTATCAGAGGCGGGCCAAGCGGATTCTGCCGGCGTTTTACGTCGTACTGGCCTTCGTTATAGCCGGGATAGTCTTGCTGCTGTCGCCATTGAATGCGTATTTGGCGGCGTACAGCGGGTTGGCGGCGACTCTGTCGATCTCAAATGTCCAGTTCTGGCAGAGCGCTGGGTACTTCGCGCCCAAGAGTGAGCTGAATCCACTGCTGATGACCTGGTCATTGGGCGTGGAGGAGCAGTTTTACTTTGTGATTCCGCTGCTGATGGTGCTGCTGGCGCGGGTGCGGCGCAGTTGGATGCTGCCATCGATTCTGGTGGTGTGCGTAATTTCCTTTGTCTTTGCCGTTTGGGCACTCCCGGATTATCCCAATCTGGTGTTTTATCTGCTGCCGTCGCGGGCATGGGAGTTGGGCGTGGGCGTGGCGCTGGCCGTTTTCGAGCTGAGCCGCGGGCGTTACACCGAAACGGGTGCTTTGGCCCAGGCCATGAGTGTCGCCGGATTTGCGGGGATCGCGCTGCCGTTCTTCCTGCTGAACAGGACTACGCCGTTTCCGGGCGCTGCTGCTTTGCCCACCGTTCTGGGCACGGCGCTGGTGCTGGCTGTGCCGCAGAGCTGGATCAGCCGGAAGCTGCTGTCGCTGCCGCCGCTGGTGTATATCGGCAGGATCTCCTATTCCTGGTACCTGTGGCACTGGCCGCTGCTGGCGTTCCTGCGGGTAGTCTATGCGGAAACAACGCCTCCGTTGATGGTGAGCCTGGCGGCGATTGCGCTTGCTTTTGGGTTGGCGGTTGCTTCCTATTACCTGATCGAGCAGCCATTCCGCCGGTCCAAACGGCCGCCGGTTCCGCTCTTGATTCGCTATGCGGCGGTAACGTTTGTCTTTCTTGTGCTTTGGGTGGTGGTAGGCAAGACCCACGGCTTTGGCTGGCGGTATCCGCAGCTTAACCAGATGGAGGCGGTAATTGATTTGCGTGGAGTGGACCCATGCCTGGCTGACGACGGCGAAGATCAGCCGAACCTGTCCCCCGGCTGCTATGACCCAAGCAAGACACAGCCGTCGGTTGCACTTTGGGGAGACAGCCACGGCGGGGCACTGGCGCCCGGTCTACGGCCCATCGCGATCCAAAGCGGGTACGGGTTCGTTCAGTTAACCAAGCTTGGCTGCCTGCCTCTGATCGGTGCGGTGCGCTACACGCCGTCGGAACCCATGGAGACGGCGGAATGCATTCGCTTTAACCAGAAGAGTCTGGAAGTGATCAAGGACGATCCTCAGATACGGATTGTGGTGCTGGCTGGATTCTGGGCGAATCCCTTTCGCCGCAGCCAGACCGATCAGACGGCGACCTGGCTGACTGCGGATTTGGCCCACGAGCATGAGATACCGACGTTAGAGGCGTCGCGGAGCATCTTCGAGCAGGCCCTGACGGCAACGGTGCGCTCACTGCAAGCAGCAGGCAAGCAGGTGGTGGTGCTGGGAGATACGCCTTCCTACAACTTCGAGCCAATTTGGAGGGTCGCCCGGGTCGAGATTCCTGCGCAGCACGCGCTGGCCCGATGGCTGCACGTTTCCAAGGACGATGACTCCGGATATGCCACTCCCGGCTTTCAGGAGAGCGACGCGTATGCCGACGCCGCGCTCAGGGAAACGCTTGCAGCCATCCCCGGCGTCACGCTTGCAGAGCTGAGACAATCGCTATGCAAGGATCCTGACGCCTGCATCTACCGAGACGGAGACCGGCTTCTCTATGGCGACAGTCACCACCTCACGCCGGATGGCGCCGGCTATGCGCTGCGCGCCTTCCATCTGGCCGCCCCCGGCTCGCTCCGGCAATAGCGGGTCAGGACACGGTCAGGCCATGCTACTGCGGAACCTGCTGTATGCTTCCTTCGTATAGGAATTGATCCACGATTGGTCCACGTTCGCTGCCCCTTATCCCTTTGTCGACCGCCAAACCGGAGATTTCATGACTCTGATTCGCCGTCCTGCTGCCCTGGCAACTTCCCTCTTTGCCGCTTCCTTGGTTTTCCTGTCGGGTGCTTCTCCAGCCTTTGCAACCTCTCAAGCCGCGCCCTCGGCTCCGGCGCTGCTGCTGCGCTACCCTTCGCTGAGCCAGACGACGATTGCCTTTCGCTATGCGGACGACATCTGGACGGTGAGCCGAAACGGTGGCGAGGCCGAGCGGTTGACCTCCACAGGCCAGGTAGACGACGGGCCATTCTTCTCGCCGGATGGGTCGCAGATCGCATACTCCGCTCATCCTCACGGGGTTTCGGATGTGTACGTAATCCCGGCTGCAGGCGGGGTTCCGCGGCGGATTACCTGGCACCCTTCGAGCAGCTACGCGGTCGGATGGACTCCAGACGGGAAGGATGTGCTGTTCAGCAGCATGATGCTCAGTTACCGGCACTTTTTCCGGCTCTTCCGCGCTCATTCGGATGGGTCGGGCAGCCCTGAAGCGCTGCCGCTCCCGGCAGCCTTCGAAGGCTCCTATTCGCCGGACGGGCAGTCGATAGCCTATGAGTCGATTACCCGCTGGCAGGAAGCCTGGAAGCGCTATCACGGCGGCCAAAATTTCCCAATCTGGATAGCCAACCTGAAAACGCTGGATATCGAGAAGATTCCAAGCGACAACACGACGGACACGAATCCGGTCTGGGTGGGCGATTCGGTCTATTTCCTTTCCGACAGAGCTGCGGATGGGACCTCTGGAAAGACCGGGCCGGTTTCTCTCTTCCGTTATGACATCAAGAGCAAGCAGGTGACGCCGGTCGGAACGAATTCAGGACTGGACCTCAAGACTGTCCACGCCGGACCTGGCGGATTGGTCTACGAGCAGTTTGGGGCGCTGCACCTGGTGGATCTTCCC
>Ga0302324_100006482_pt1 | contig 25210 bp, 18 predicted proteins | sample Palsa_T0_1_FD_201949 | JGI IMG/M metagenome (GOLD analysis project Ga0302324, IMG submission 201949) | Peat permafrost microbial communities from Stordalen Mire near Abisko, Sweden - Palsa_T0_1 | ecosystem: Environmental > Terrestrial > Soil > Palsa > Peat permafrost | place: Sweden: Abisko... | reverse complement strand
GTCATCTCACAGCGCAGCGACGACCTCATCACCGGCGGGAGTAGCGGCAACAACGGTACCTTATCGTGGAGCAACGACGACGCGGTCTGGGTCGATTTGTGGCCGACCGGACCCGCAGGTTTCCAATATCAATTTGAAGCGAACCCGGGTGGCTCGCACAACGAGGCTTCGAACGAGAACACGGCGTTCGCACCGCACTGGGAGTCGCGCGGCACGACGCACGACGGTGGCTACACGGTGACGATGGCAATTCCGATGAGCGTCATTCACGGTTTACACGCCGGGGCGTGGCGCGCGCAATTCATTCGTTACGTGCGCTCGACGGGCGCAGAGTACGTATGGTCGTACGACGCACAGCAGACGAATGCGGACGATGCTTCACGCGCTGGCACGATAACAATCCCGGTTGTCTCCGTTGAAGCTGCGCGTCCGAAGCCACGCTTCGCACCCTATGCACTGGCGGCCGACGCCGCTCCGAGCGCGGGCGGTTCGACATCGCGTGTCGGCGCCGACGCGTCGCTTCCGATATCATCGACGGCAGCATTCTTTGCAACCTGGCACCCGGATTACTCGAACGTCGAGCTCGATCAGCAGACGATTTCACCGAGCGTTTACCAACGCGTCTACAATGAAGTTCGGCCGTTCTTCACCCAGGCCGCGCAGTATTACGGGCAGTTCAACTGTGACGTCTGCGGCGGCTACCGCACGATCTTGTACACTCCCGGTATTCCGACGCCGGCGCAAGGCTATGCATTCGAAGGCAAACAGGGGAGCTTCGGATTGGCCGCTTTCGATGCGATCGGCGACGGCCGCACCGACGCAGCGACGGCGCTCGACTACACTTCGCCGGACACGCGTTGGCAGGGCTCGTTCGAGCATGTCACTGCCGACGTTCCGGGCGTGATCGACGACGCGAACGAGATCGGGATCAATTATCAAAGCCTCAAGTATCTCAGCGGTTACGTGAACTATTCGACCGACAACGGGACACTCGTCTCTTCTCCAAGTCGCGCGACCGCAATCGACGCCGGCGGCGGCTGGATCAATCAGGACTTTGCGCTCTTTGGTTCCGTGCGAAAGATTGGCGATGAGTTCGCTCCGGTCGACGGCTTCAGTTCACACCCCGGTATCGCCGGATGGGCGTTTTACAGCGCAAAAGTGTGGACGTTCGCGCCAAACGACGCACTGCAATCGATGGGCATCAGCGGCGTTATCGATCGGTATCAAGGGCCGCAATTCGGCTTTGCACAAACCGACAACCAGCTCATTTTCGATGTGCTCACCAAAAGCGCATGGGATCTTCAGCTTTATTCCGGGTCCGATTACTGGCGTTTTGGCCCGACGCTGACACCGATCTCGCAAGGCGGTGGTTTTCAGCTCACGTATCACAGCGGCTTGCAAAACAACATGGGAAATTTCCCGGCGCACGGCGCGTCGGCTACGCCGACCACGGTCGCGTACATCACGGGACACTACGGCCTCGGACGGCTCGATACATGGACGCGAACCTCGACGATCCGCGTCGGCGATAAGGGATCGTTCACTGCGACGGTTGACAATACGGCGCAATGGATGCCGCGCGGCACGTCCGGCAACGTCCAATGGTTTGACAGCCTTGCGTATTCGTATCAAATCAGCGCGAATTCGTCCTTCGGAATAGGCTTGCGCGACGTGATCGGCAATCCGCCGCAACCGAATGGCGGCGGCAATTGCATGGGGCGGTGCTCGAACGTTTCAATCGCCTATCATCTCCGGCTGAAGAACGCAGAATTCTATCTCGCATACGGCGATCCGAATACGCTCGTCACCGTACCGCAAGCAATTTTCAAGGTCATTTTCTATGCGGGCGGTCAGAAAGGAACATAATGCGCCGGTCTGAAGGCTACGTTAGTGGCCCTATTTTTGGCACTTGCGATCGGGTTCGTTTCCGGGCTCCGCACGTTTACGTCGCTCTCAGCGATCTTTTTGGAACGCGGCGGCGTGTGGGGATACGTACTCGGCGTTTGCGCGATCGGTGAATATGTCGCCGACGCGATGCCGTGGATTCCGTCGCGCACGGCGCCACCCAGCCTAATCGTCCGTTCCGTAAGCGGCGCCATTGCGGGCTGGTTCATTGCCGGCATGCACGATGGGAATGCTACGCTTGGAGCGATTGCCGGTATCATCGGCGCGCTGATCGGAGCATTCGGTGGGCGCGCCGCACGAGCGGCAGCGATCGCCGCGATCGGCGCGCTGCCGGCCGCGCTGCTCGAAGACGTTGTCGCGATCGGGCTCGCATTCCTCATCGTGACGCGCTAGCGCGCACCAGCACGGCAACCACGATCATCGCGCAATCGTAAACGGCGAGCGTCCAGTCCGGCGGCGGCGTTGCGATCAGGTGCGCGAACGGCAAGTGCGCAGTAAGGTGAACGACGCCTTCGATCCACGCGAGCGGCCAACTCTCGATGCGAGCCACGAGGTTCGCGAGAGTGGGAAACGGTGTTGTCGCTACGAGAGCGATGCCGCCGAGCATCGCAATCCCGACGACCGGCACGACGAACAGATTGGCGAGCGGCGCGTAGGGTGCGATGACGAGAAACGTGGATGCCGTCAGCGGCCATACACCGAGCTGTGTTGCAAACGTGAGCGCAAGCGGTTCACGAAATAGTCCGGGCACATGTACGCGCTCGAGCCAAGAGGCGATGGGTTCGGCAAAGAGCACGATTGCGGATACGCATGAGAACGAAAGCGCGAAGGATGCTCCGCCAACCCAGGCCGGCCATATCGCAGCTACCGCAATAGCGGCAAGCGCCAGCGTGTTGAGCGAGAGCGCGCGTTCACCGCACGCGCGCGCTGCGAGTGCGACGGTTGCCATCACCGCAGCGCGCAGGGACGGGACGTGACCGCCGCTGAGGATCGCGTACATCCACACGAGGGGGATAGCACTCAACGACGCTGGCACACGACCGAAGCCGAGGCGCGCGAACACGAATGCAGCGAGCGCAGCGATGACACCCAAATGCAAGCCGGCCGTGACGAGCACATGGACGGTACCGGTATCTTGAAATTCGGCACGTAGCTCGGGCGGTAGCGAACCTCGAGCGCCGTACAACATTCCGGCCAAGACCGTCGCGTCGGGCTCCGCGAGGAAACGATGCAGTGCATTTCCGGCGCTCGCGCGGATCCGTGCCGGCAGCGCTTCGATCTCGTAGCGCGGCGCGGCGCGCTCAACAATGTGGGCATCAACGAGTCGCGCCGAGAGGCCACGTTCGCGCGCAAGATCGCGCCACGATGATTCGAACGGCTCCAAACGCCCAACGGCTACGACGTGCTCGCCGACGGCAACGCGCTCGTGAACGCTGAGCGCGTAACGTAAACCGCCCGGGCCGCGCATTTCAAATGAATCACCCCACGCTTGCGCGACGATGTCGGAAACGACGACTCCGCCGACGCGCACGTGTTCGATTTCGCGCTCGAGCTGAGGGGGTGCCTGACGATAGAAACCGAGCGCAAGCCCGAATACGATCGCGCACGCTGCCACGCCGTGCGCGCGTGACTTGCACAGCAATGCGACCGCGGCGAGCACCGCGAGCACGAATGCATCCTTTAGTGGATAATCACGTGCAACGACGATCGCATCGAGGACGAGGAGTGCCGGAAGCACGAGCGGTGCGCGCACGAGGCTCGTTCGCGACGCATGCAGCCGAGGAAAGGGGGCGACGGCGGCGGAAAGCGCGGCGGTGCGCATCATCGTCACCGGCGGTGCCGGGTTCATCGGCTCGCACATCGTCGACCGCTATCTCGAGCTCGGACACGAAGTCGTCGTGGTCGACAGCTTGTGGTCGCACGGTGGTGGCCGTCGCGAGAATATTCCCGCGCGCGTCGGCTTCGTCCATCTCGATATCCGCGACGATGAAATACAGCGCGTCTTTCTCGAATTCAAGCCCGAGATCGTCTGTCATCACGCTGCGCAGCACTCGGTTGCAATCGGCTCGCGCGATCCGAAGTACGATGCGAACGTCAACGTCATCGGATTGCTCAACGTTCTCGAGGCGTCGGTCCGTGCGGGAGCGCGCAAAGTCATTTACGCATCGAGCGGCGCGATCTATGGGACTCCAGAGAAGCTTCCAATGGATGAATCGACGCCGCTGCGTCCGGAATCTCCCTACGGAATCACTAAGATGGTCGGTGAGCACTACCTGCGCTTTTACCGAAGCGAGCGCGGTCTGGATTTCACCTCGTTGCGTTACGCGAACGTGTATGGTCCGCGCCAGGATCCGAACGGCGAAGCGGGCGTAATCGCGATCTTTGCCGCAAGGTTTCTGGCTAAGACCGGCGTGCGGATCGATTCTGACGGCGAACAAACCCGCGATTACGTCTATGTCGGTGACGTCGCGCGCTGCAACGTGCTCGCGCTCGAGCGCGGCTCGGGCGGCTGCTACTCGATCGCCACCGGCAAACGCACCAGCGTTAACCAGATCTACGAAACGCTTGCCGAGATCTCAGGTTTTCGCCCCCCGATCGAACGCGCTGAAAAGCGTCAGGGTGATGTTCGCGATGCGCAGTTCTCATATGCGCTAGCTAAGCGCGAGCTCGAGTGGGAGCCGCACGTTGCACTCCTCGACGGCATGCGGATGACGTACGACTATTTCCGCGAACGCGCAACCACGCGGGTTTAGCAGCGCTGTAAAGGCGACTGCGGCGTTCGATCGCTCGCAGCTCGACTGGCGCTTCGCACTCCGCTCGGGCGCGGGCGTCGCAATTCCGCTGATCGTCGCGCTCGCCGCGGGCGAACCACAGTTTGGCTTTCCGGCGGCGATGGGCGCGATCTGTTCGGGTTTCGCGTCGCAGCAGGGCGTCTATCGGACGCGTGCATCGGCCATGCTGTACACCGCTGGAGCTATGGCGCTTTCTGCGTTCGTCGGCGCGCTCGCCGGACATTCGCTCGTCGCGCTCGTCATCTTTACGATGCTCTGGGGCTACGCCTACGGGATCATTGCAAGTCTGGGTCCAGCCGCGACAACGATCGGGATCAATTCCACCATCGCGTTGATCATCTTCGGACACCTGCCTTCGGATGTCGGTCCCGCCGCGCTCAACGGTTTGCTCGTTTTTGCGGGCGGTCTCGTACAGACGTTCTTGCTCGTCAGCGTCTGGCCGCTCCGCCGATTCTCAGTTGAGCGTCATGCGCTCGCGGCGGCCGCGCGTAATCTCGCGGTCTATGCGATCGATATCGCGGCCGGGAGAGAGGTCTTGCCGTCGGCGCAGCCGCTTGCAAACGTGCAGCAAACACTCGCAGATCCGCAACCATTCGCGCGGCGCGGCGACGTCGCAGCCTTTCAATCGCTGCTGGACGAGCTGCACCGGATTCGCGGAAGCTTGGCAGCGCTCGCGACGGATCGCGCACTCGGCGGCGACACGCAAGCGATCGACGAGCTCATTCGGGGAAGCGCGGCAGTCCTCACGGAGATTGCGGACGCGCTCGATGCGGCACGCGAACCGCTCGATTCCGGCGGCGAGTGGCCGCGAATTGGAGCGGCCGAAGCCCGCCTCGAAGCGTTAACCAGCGCGGCAGCGCACGTACGCAGCGAAGCACACGCACTCTCGGGCCAACTGCGCTCGGCATGGCGTCTCGCGACGTTTCCTGCCGACGCACCGGTCACGATCGGATTCGAACAACGCTCATTCTTGTCGTTTCGGTTGCCGGCCATCGAGGACACGATCGAAACGTTGCGTGCAAACATCACGCAAAACTCGCCGTTCGGACGGCTTGCCCCGCGCGTCGCGGCGACGCTCGCACTCGCGACGATTCTAGGCGGGATCTTGCCGACGCAGCACGGCTACTGGACCCCGATGACCGCCGTCATTCTCTTGCGGCCCGACTTTTCGCAGACGTTCTTGCGCAGCATCGGCCGAATTGGCGGGACGCTGCTCGGCGCAGTATTTGCGACGGTGATCGCCGCGCACATTCGTCCAGGTGTCGAAACGTACGTCGCGCTTTGTATCATCTTTGCGACGCTGGCATACTACGTGTTCAAAGCGAATTATGCACTGTTCACCGTCGCGATCACGTCCTACGTTGCATTCGCCTTGGCATTGCTCGGCCAGCCCGAAGCGATGGCGTTGCGAGATCGCGTTCTCGGCACTGTCGCAGCCGGGATTCTCACCTTGATCGCGATCTTTGTCTGGCCGACCTGGGAAGCCACGCGCGCTCGTTCCGCGCTCGCCGACTTGATCGAAGCGCAGCGGAAGTACTTACGCGCCGTTCTGGCCGCGTATCTCGATCCGACGAAATATTCTGCGAGCGAGATTGCGGAGACGCAACGTATGTCGTGGAGCCAGCGCGCGAATGCCGAGGCATCGGTCGATCGGATGCTGGGCGACCCGCAGCCGACCCATGCGATTTCGCCGCAAAGTGCGCTCGGTGCGCTTGCGGCCTCGCGTCGAATTGGCTTGGGCACACTCTCGCTCAACGCCCACTACGATCACACCGAACATGCCGCGCGGCCCGGACTCAAGCCGTTTGCGGAAGCGCTCGATAGCGCGCTTGACTATGCCGAAAGTGCATTGCGCGAGGCAACACCGCACGGCGAGCCGCCGCATTTGCGTGAAGCGTATCGCGCCACGCAAGAGCAACTCAGCACGGAAACGGACCCGAACGCAGCGATGATTCTCGCGGTCGGCGACTCGCTCGTCGACGCGACGAACACGCTCGTCGAGCTTAGCATCGCTCCTTAGTTTCGCGCGGCTACGACACGGTTGCGGCCCGCAGCCTTGGCAGCGTAGAGCGCTTTGTCGGCGGTTTGCACCAGGATGTCCGCAGTTTCTCCTTCGTCCGGAAAAATAGCGACGCCGAACGATCCGGTAACGCGCCCGAGTTTCTGTGTCCCTCGCGCGAGCTCGATCGAGCCGATCGTCTCGCGCATCGTGTCCGCGCGCAACATCGCGCGCTCGAGATCTGCGCCGGGCATGATCAACAGAAATTCCTCGCCGCCGAAGCGTCCCGCAACGTCGCCGCGACGCATGGATGTCGCAAGGACGTCGGCCACCGCTTTGAGCACCTGGTCGCCGGCTTCGTGCCCGAACGCGTCGTTGAACACCTTGAAGTGATCGATGTCGAGCATGATCACGGCGATCGGATCTTTCGAGCGGATCGCGCGCGCCAGTTCGAGATCGAGCGACTCATCCAGGTAGCGCCGGTTATAGAGTCCCGTCAACGGATCGCGCACGGATTGCGAGCGCAGCTTCTCGCGCAGACGTAAGTTGACGAGTGCCAGCGCAATCGTTTCGCTGAGAACGTGGACGGTGTCGGATTCGTCAGCCTCCTCGGTCCCTTCGAGATAGAGCAAACCGACGGTCTCGCTCTGTGCGACGAGCGGTACGCACCAGTGCGTGCTCTCGGAATCGCCGAGAATGTGCGCGCACAAGACCTCCACGTGCCCGGCGCCGCTGATGTGCTCTTGTCCTCGCCGCAGAGCCCAGCATTCGTCCGGCCTAAATTCCTGACGGCTCGTGAACGGATTGCTCCACGACGCTCCCACGTGCATGAGATTGCGGGAATTCGCCATGATATACAGTGAGCCGCGACGTCCGGGCGTGAGCTGCGGCGCGAAACTCTGAATTACCGCGGAGAATTCTTCGTCGTCAGCGCACGCGGGAAGACGATCCGCCATGCGTCGCACCAAATTGACGGTGCTCGAATAGATCTCGAGCGAACGTGCTTTGACTCGCAGCTCGTCGTTGGTTTCCGTGATCTTTTCCTCGGCCGCGTCACGACGCGTCGACTCTGATGAAAGACGCAGTGCCATGTCGTTGAATGCAGCTGCGACGTCGGCGAAGTCGCTGGCGCTGAGGCCCGTGAGATCGACCGTACCGCCTTCGCTCCCCATCGCTTCGAGTGCGCGCTGCAAACGAGCCCGTTGCGCGCGAAAGGCGCGCAGTGCAAGCGCCGTCGAGATAATCACGGCGAGTGCAACGAGAGGAGTCCCGACGAGCATGATCGCCGCCATGCGATTCCGCTCCTCAAGCAGATCTCGGTCGACCCCTGCGAGTTGTTGCCGGCCTTGCGTCACCAGAGAGTCCACGGTCACCCGGGCTGCGTCCATATCGACTTTCCCGCGATCGAACAGGGCAAGATTGTTGTTCATGTTCCACGCGGGCGAGCGCCGAGCGGCGATCAATGCTATGCCGTCGTCGACTTTATGTGTCACTTGCGTATCGAGCTCGCCGATTAGCCTTTGGATCGACGGAGTGGCTCCCGACGAGTAACGATGCAAGTTGTGCAAGACCTCCGGCAGGCGTTTGCGGCCGGAAACGTAGGGCTCGAGGTAGCGTTCTTGTCCGGTCAGCAAGAAACCGCGGGTACCGGTTTCGACATCCTTGAGTTGCGAAAGGACGAGATTTGCCGCGCCGAGCGTTTCACGCGTGTCGCCGCGCAGAGACTCGGACAGGCTCGCGATGTGTAACGTCTCTAGGAGCATCGCGCAGTAGACGATCAGCGTGATCAGCACGACCGCCGCCGAAAGCCACAAACGCGTCGAGAGTCTCAATTTACACGACGAGACTCAGCAGTTTATCAGTGACGTAATGATGCTTTCGGATCTCGCGTCCATCGAGATGGGTTTGCACGTTCTTATCGGCCATCGCCAGCGAGAGTGCGCGGTCTTCCGCCAAACCCGGTTCGGCTATGATTCGGGCACGAATCTTGCCGTTGACCTGCACGACGAGGGTGATCTCATCGACCGCCAGCGCGTTACGATCGTACTCGGGCCAGCGTTCCAAATGAACGGAGGTTTCGTGCCCCATGCGATGCCACAACTCTTCCGCGATGTGCGGCGCGAACGGCGCGAGAACGAGCGGCATCGCGTGCACCGCGTAGTGCACCGCCGGATCGTCGTCCAATCCGTCGCGCAGCGCGTCGGAGAGCGCGTTGATCAGCTTGTCGAGCTCCGCGACGGTCGTGTTGAAATGGAAGCGGCGCGTCATCACTTCGTCGCTGCCGGATTTGAGCGTCGCGTGTACTTGCCGCACGAGGTCACGCTGCAATTTCCCACGAATCTCCGGCAGGCGGTCGACGGGGACGGTGCTTGCCTTCGCGAGCAGCGGTTCGCACGCGCGCCAGACGCGGGCCAAGAAACGGACGCGGCCTTGGATGCCGGTCTCGGCCCAATCCATCGTGTCTTCGGGCGGCGCCGCGAACAGTAAGAACAATCGCATCGCGTCAACGCCGTGCCGCTCGGCCGTGGCATCGATGCCGACGACGTTACCGCGACTCTTGCTCATCTTCTCGTGGCCTTCGCCGAGCACCATACCCTGATTGAACAGGCGCGTGAACGGCTCGTCGTCCGGCGAGCTGCCGTTCTTGCCTTCGATCCAGCCCATGTCGACGAAGAACATGTAGAAGAAACGCGCGTACAGCAGATGGAGTACCGCGTGTTCCGCGCCGCCGATGTATTGATCGACGGGCAGCCAACGCGAAACGACCTTGGGATCCCAAGGCGCGCGTTCGTTGTGCGGATCGATGTACCGAACGTAGTACCACGATGAATCGAAGAACGTGTCCATCGTGTCGCTCTCGCGTCGGGCGGCGCCGCCGCACTTCGGACACGTCGTGTTCATGAACGTCTCGTCGCGCGCCAGCGGCGAGCCCTCACCCGTAATCGGAACGTCCGGCGGTAAGAGCACTGGCAGCTGATCGTCCCCAAGCGCAACTTCGCCATCGGTCGGACAATAGACGATCGGAATCGGCGTTCCCCAATAGCGTTGACGCGAGATCAACCAGTCTCGGAATTTATAGTTGACGGTCGACTCGCCGATGCCGAGATCGATCATGCGTTGCGTGATCGCACGCCGTCCGTCGGGCGCCGGCAAACCGCTGAACTCGCCGCTTTCGACGAGGCGGCCTTCTTCGTCATCAACGAGATAGGCTTGATCGCGCGGCGCTTGAGAGCCGTCGGACGGCTCGATGACGAACTCGATCGGCAAGCCCATCTGCGTTGCGAAATCGAAGTCGCGATCGTCGTGCGCCGGTACGCCCATGACCGCGCCGGTGCCGTATTCCGCCAGCACGTAATTTGCAACCAGAATCGGAACGCGCTCGCCGGTCAGCGGATGAATCGCATCGGCGCCAATCGGAATGCCTTGCTTTTCCATCAAGCTCGTGCGTTCGAGCTCCGACTTGCTCTTGAGCGACTGTGCAAACGCTTCGACCTGTGGGCGTCGTGCCGGATGCACGTCGAGAATTTTCGCGACCAGCGGATGCTCGGGCGCGAGTACCACGAATGTGACGCCGTAGACCGTGTCGACGCGCGTCGTAAACACGGGAATACGCTCCGAGAGACCGTCGACGCCAAAGGAAAATGTGCAGCCTTCGCTGCGTCCAATCCAATTGCGCTGCATAAGTTTGATGCGGTCAGGCCAACCGCGCAGACGATCGAGGCCTGCAAGCAGCCGGTCTGCGAACGCGGTGATCTTCAAGAACCACTGCGAGAGTAAACGCCGTTCGACTGCATTGCCACAGCGCCAACACTTGCCGTCTTCGACTTGTTCGTTAGCGAGCACGGTTTGATCGAAGGGACACCAATTGACCGGTGCCTCGCGTTTGTACGCCAAACCCTTCTCGTACAAACGCAAGAAGATCCATTGATTCCAGCGATAATATGTCGGATCGCACGTCGCAAACTCACGCGACCAGTCGTAGCCGGTGCCGAGCAAGCGAATCTGGCGCTTCATGTTTTCGATGTTGCTCAGCGTCCAGCCGCGCGGCGCGATACCGCGCTGAATCGCAGCATTTTCCGCCGGTAATCCGAACGCGTCCCATCCCAGCGGATGCAGCACGTTGTATCCGTGCATGCGCATCAAGCGCGCAACGGCGTCACCGAGCGTGTAATTCTTGGCATGACCGACATGCAAATCGCCGGACGGATACGGCAGCATCTCCATCGTGTAGTACGGAGGCCGCGGGTCATCGAGGCGAGTCGCATACAAGCGGTCTGCTTCCCACCGCTCTTGCCACTTGCGCTCGATCGTCCGAAAATCGTGTCCCTGCGCCGCGTTCGGCGCGTGCTCGATTGCCATTATTTTCTTTGTTTGCCCAAGAATCGTAGGAGCCTGTCCTTGCCGTCGTCTCGCGCGGCGTGAACGAGGAACATGATAGCGAAAACCGCCCTCGCGGTTGCCGTCGTCGCCATCCTCGCGACCGCCGCGATCGTTCGCCCGCCACGCGCCGCCCCAGCCCTCTCGTTTGCGACGGCTGTTGCGGCGGTCGAGGCCGAGCGAGCGAAGCCTGTGCCCCGCAGGGTATCGAGGGACAGCCGATATCGTAAACATCAACGGCGATCGCGGCATCACGACAACGTCCCGCTCCACCGCATCGATCTCAACCGCGCCGATGCAGGGACGATCGCGCGTATTCCGGGCGTGGGAGATTGGTTGGCGTGGCGGATCGTCGCGTATCGAGGGCTCGTCGGTCCGTTTGAAACACTCGACGACCTGAGCGATCTCGACGGTATCTCGGCGACTCGGCTAGCAAGCCTCGGCCGATACGTCGTCGTACGATAGCCGCATGCCAACGCTGCCGCAGTTCGTTCGTGAGCATCTTTCGGATTCGCGCGAGGACGTGCTCCGCGAGCGCGTCGATGGCGTTTGGCATGGCATCTCGAGCACGCAGCTGCAGCGCCGCGTCGACGATCTCGCCGTCGCATTGCGCGAAACTGCCGGCTTGGCTCCCGGCGACCGCGTTGCGGTCATCGCCGAGAACAGCATCGATTGGCTCATCGCCGATTGGGCGACGTTGACGGCGGGCTTCGTTGTCGTTCCGATCTTTGCGACGCAGGCACTCGATCAAGTCGCATATATCATCGACCACAGTGAAACCAAGCTCATCTTCGCAGGCACGCGTTTGCTCGCGAGCCGCATTCACGACGGCGTGCCGAACGCACGGTCGATCGTATGTTTCGAAGGCGACGGGCCCGATTCGATGCGCGCGCTCGAAGCAAGAGGTGCGGCGCAGCGCGCATCGTCCGGTATCGACGCGAGCGCGTACGCGGCGTCCAGCGATCTCGCTGCGATGGCGGTACTGATCTACACGTCGGGTACGACCGGCAACCCGAAGGGCGTGATGCTCTCGCATAACAACATCACGTCGAACGTTGCCGCTTCGTTCGGGTACGGCTTCGGCGACATCAAGTCGAATGAGACGGTGCTCTCGATTCTGCCGTTTTCGCACATCTACGAGCACCACATGATCTACGGATATCTGCTCAGTGGCGTGACCGTCGCGATTTGTCATTCGCCCGAGGAACTGCTTGCAGACTTGCGCGATGTGCGTCCGGTCTTCATGTCGTGCGTGCCGCGTATTTTCGAGCGCGTTCTTGCCGGCGTGCAAGCCAAAGCGCGCAGCGAAGGTGGCGCGCGCGCAAAATTGATTCCGTGGGCTCTCCAAGCCGGACGCCGTTACATGCTGGCGAAATTGAGCGGCGCACCAGTATCGTTTGCGTTGCGCGCCCAGTACCGGCTCGCGCATGCGCTCGTGTTGCGGAAATTGCGTCCGGCGCTCGGACTCGACCACGTGAAGTTCCTCTGCTCGGGAAGCGCGCCGCTGCACCTCGACGTTTCACTCGCATTAGCGGCCGCCGACATTCCGATTCTCGAAGGCTACGGTCCGACTGAATGCTCGCCGGTGCTCACCGAAAATCGCTTTGATACCAATCGCTACGGGACGGTCGGCAAGCCGCTGCCGAACATCGAGCTGCGCATCGCCGATGACGGCGAGATCTGCGTGCGAGGCCCGAACGTGATGCTGGGCTATTACCGCGACCCCGAAGCGACGGCTGCGGCGATCGTCGACGGCTGGTATCACACCGGCGATATCGGCGAGCTTGACGCCGATGGATACTTGCGTATCACCGATCGCAAGAAGGAAGTCTTCAAGACATCGACCGGAAAATTCATCGCGCCGTCACGCGTCGAAGCGTCGCTCAAGCGCTCGATCTTCTTCAATCACGTCGTCGTCGTGGGGAACGGACGCTCGCATCCTGTCGCGCTCGTTGCGCCGAATTGGCCACTCGTCCGCGACGAGCTGAAGCTTAGCCTGGACGCCGACGTCACGACGCTTGCGGCGCGCGACGACGTCCATACGTTCATCCAACACGAGGTAGCGGCGCAGACGGCCGATCTCGCGCGGTTCGAGCAGATTCGCTACGTAGCGATTCTGCCGCACGATCTTACGATCGAGGCCGGCGAGCTTTCACCAACGCTCAAAGTCCGGCGGCGCATCGTCGAGAACCGCTACGCGAATTTGATCGACGGGCTCTACAAAAACTAGACCGGAGCGCCTTCGAACTCGCGCACGGCTTTGCTGAGGCGCTCGATCCCCTCGCGGATCACAGCTTCCTTCATCGCGGAGAAGTTCAAGCGCAGGCCGTCGCCGCGATCGCGATTTGCGAAGAACGTGCGTCCGGGAACGAACACGACGTTGTCACGCGCTGCGACTTCAAAAAGCTCGTCCGTGTTCAGGCCCGGGATCGTCAGCCACAAGAACATGCCGCCCGCAGGCGTGTTCCATTCGGCGTCTTTCGGCATCGTTGCGCTGAGCGCACCGATCATCGCATCGCGGCGCGAACGATATGCCGCACGCACGATGTCCAGATGCGCTTGCAGGCGCGGTTCGCTGCGCACGAATTCGTAGAGTACGTACTGCGCCCACGGGCTGCTGCACAAATCGGCGCCCTGTTTGGCGGTGACGAGCTTGTCGTGCATGGCTTTGTTGCGCGTAACCGTCCACGCGACGCGCAAACCCGGTGCCGCGATCTTTGAACCGGTTCCGAGGTACGTAATTCCGTCTTTCTTCGCGTACGACAGTAGTGGCGGCGGCGGTCCCGCGGCATCGAAGCAGATCTCGCCGTATGGATCGTCCTCGAGGATCGGCAGGTCGTGCGCTTCGCATATCTCGACGATCTTCGGACGCCGTTCGAGCGCGAGCGTGATACCGGTCGGATTTTCGAAGTTCGGAATCAGATACAGAAACTTCGGACGCTTTTTCGCGCCGCGCAGTGCGGCCTCGAGCGCTTCGGGGATGATGCCGTCGGCGTCGGTTGCAACCGTGAGATACGACGGCTCATATGCATCGAATGCTTGCAATGCGCCGAGATACGTCGGGTCTTCGACGACGATCGTATCGCCGGGATCGATCAACACGCGCGCAAACATGTCGAGGCCTTGCTGTGAGCCGCTTGTCACGAGGACGTCATTCGGCTCAACGCTGCAGCCGTAGCGCCCGTTCATGCGCTGCGCGATCCAGGCGCGCAGCTCCGGCACGCCTTCCGTTACGGAATATTGAAACGCCGCAGCGCCGCGTTCGGCTACGACGCGATCCTGTGCTTCGCCCAGTTCTTTGAGCGGGAAGAGCTCGGCCGCGGGCAAGCCGCCGGCCAGCGAGATCACGTCCGGATTCTGCGTGACCTTCAAAATTTCGCGGATCATCGACGGCTGCGAGTGCTTCGCGCGTCGCGAGAGCTCGTGGTTCATGCGTCTTTCTTCGCGCCGATCAGTCGCAGCGCATTTTCGCGAACGATCGCATTTCGAGATGCCGCGCTGAGGCCCAGCTCGTCGATCGCGCGCAATTCGGAGCCGTACGCGTATGGAATATTTGGAAAATCCGTGCCGTACACAATTTGGCGTGCGTGCGATTCCACGAGGCTTGGGTCGATCGTGAGCGTCATCGGCGAGTCCGCGGCGAGCGCCATGGTCGTGTCGAGGTACAAGTTGGGGTAACGCGCGAGCAGCGGGAAGTATTCGGCGACGTTCTCGCCGCCCATGTGCGCCACGATGAATCGCAGTTGGGGATGACGCTGCACGACGCGCTCGACTCGCCGCGGGGCACCCGCGTCCTCGCTCCACGGAGTCGGACCGACGTGCGCAAGGACGAAGCCGTGCTCACCGAGCCGCTCGTAAACGGGATCGAAGCGCGGGTCCTCGACGTGCAGGCGCTGGACGTCCTCGTGGATCTTGATGCCGATACACCCGTCTGCGAGCGCCGTCTCGAAATCGACGACGTAATCCGGGTCGTCGAGGTGCACCGTCGCCAGCGGGAGGCCGTACCCGCCGAGGTCGCGCGAGGTCTGGGCCAGCCAGGCGTTTAGCTCACGCGCCATCCCCGTCCGGTGGGCGTAGCTGCAGAAAACGAAGCGCTCGATCCCGTTCGCCCGTAGTACCGCCGCCACGTCGGCCGGCTCACTCGGCTGATGGTCCAGCTTCCATGTACTGCGCTCGGCGAACCAGCGCCGGATCGCCGCGAACAGCCGGGGCGGGTGGAGATGCGTGTGAAGGTCGATCAACTCTTGACGATCCTTATTAAAAGTATCATTATTTAAATCCAATATGCCTTCGCCGAAGACGCCCGGAGTCGAAGACGTCCTCCGGGGACCCATCAAGAGCAAGACCGTCTTCCCCGTCCTGATCCTCCACTTCTTGGACGGGGCGCCCGACCATGGCTACGGTCTGATGCAGCGAATCGAGAGCATCTGCGCCGGCCTGCTGGCCGTCAATACGAACACCATCTACCCGCTGCTGCGTAGGCTCGAAGAGCGCGGGTTCATCTCCGGTTCGTGGGAACATCCCACCAAACGCTCGCGCAGGATCTATTCGATCACACCGGCCGGTCGCGAACGGCTGGCGCGCATCAAAAACAACATGCGTCCGTATCTCGACGTGATTTCCGCGACCATCGACCGTCTCAACAAGGAGCTTTATCATGAGCACTTATCGCGCACCGTTGCGTGACATGCAGTTCGTCCTCAAAGAGCTGGCCGGAATCGACGAACTCGCGGAGCTGCCTGGCTACGAAGAGACGCTGGATGTCGTCGATGCAATTCTGGAAGAAGCCGGTACGTTTGCGACCGAAGTTCTCGATCCGATCAATCATTCGGGAGACAAAGAAGGCTGCACGTGGCGCGACGGTGTCGTTACGACGCCCAAAGGCTTCAAAGAAGCGTACGCGCAGTTCGCAAAGGCCGGATGGATCGGTCTGCCGGTCGATCCGGAATACGGCGGCCAAGGTTTGCCGCAGCTGATTCTCGGTCCGACGCTCGAGATGTGGAATGGCGCAAACGTTGGCTTTGCGAATGGTCCGCTGCTCAATCAAGGCGCGATCGAAGCGATCGAGCTGACCGGTTCGCACGAACAAAAGCAGATGTATATTCCCAAGCTCGTCTCGGGCGAGTGGACGGGGACGATGTGTCTGACGGAACCGCAAGCCGGTACCGATCTCGCCGCCGTGCGGACGAAAGCCGTCCCCGAAGGCGACCACTATCGCATTAGCGGGCAAAAGATCTTCATCACGTTCGGCGAGCATGACTTGGCGCCGAACATCGTTCATCTCGTTCTCGCGCGGTTGCCCGACGCTCCAGAAGGGACGAAGGGCATCTCGTTGTTCATCGTGCCGAAGCTTCTCGTGAACGCGGACGGATCGCTCGGCGAGCGCAACGACGTGCACTGCGCCTCAATCGAGCACAAGCTCGGAATCAACGCGAATCCGACCTGCACGCTCAATTACGGCGAGAAGACCGGCGGCGCAACCGGCTACCTCGTCGGCGAGCCGAACCGCGGCCTCGAGTACATGTTCATCATGATGAACGCCGCACGGTTCTCGGTCGGCGTTCAAGGTCTCGCAATTGCAGATCGAGCGTATCAGAGCGCGCTCGCGTACGCCAAGGAACGCGTTCAGAGCCGCGATATCAAAGACATCGCGACGCGCGGAGCGCAGGCGGTAACGATTTTCCACCACCCCGACGTTCGCCGCATGCTGATGTGGATGAAGTCGCAAATCGAAGCGATGCGCGCACTCTCGTATGTGACGGCGGCCTCGCTCGATCTTTCGATGAAGAGTCCCGACGAAGCGACGCGCAAAGAGCATCGCGCGTTCGTCGAGTTCATGATTCCGATCGTGAAGGGCTGGTGCACGGAAACAGCGATCGACCTCTGCTCGACGGCCGTACAAATCTTCGGGGGTATGGGCTTTATCGAAGAGACCGGCATCGCGCAGCAGTATCGCGACGTGCGCATTACGGCGATCTACGAAGGCACGACGGGGATACAAGCCCTGGATCTCGTCGGTCGCAAGCTTATTCGCGACATGGGCACGACGGCGACCGCGATTATCGGACGCCTCAAGAAATTCGCGGCCGAGCTCGAAACCGTCGACGACGCCGACGTCAAAGCGATTCACGCCGAGTTTGTGCGCGGTGTCGACGCACTTACTGCGACGTCGCAAGCGATCGGCATGAGCGCGATGGGCGACTTGCGCCTGGGTGTCGCGTGCTCGGTCCCGTATCTGAAGTTGTGGGGCATCGTCGCCGGCGGCTGGCAAATGGCACGCGCCGCGCAAATCGCGGCCGCGAAGATTGCAGCACGCGATTCCGACGCGGATTTCTACAAGGCGAAGCTCGCGACCGCGCGTTTCTACTCAGACCATGTGCTCACACAAGCACGCTGGCTGCAAGCCGAGATTGCGGGCGGCGCGCCAAGCGTGATGGGCCTCTCCGAAGATCAGTTCGAGCTCGATCGTAAATCTGCGGTGACGGTCTAATGCCACTCCACAGCGAGGCGACGCGCGACGGCGTTCGCGTCATCACGTTCGAGAATCCGCCGATCAATGCGCTGGGCTTCGCGCTCTCTGCGGAGCTCGTTGCAGCCATCGATGCCGCGGAAAGCGATGAATCGGTAACAGCAGTCGTCTTTGCCGGCAGCAACGGCTTCTTCAGCGGCGGCGCGGACATCAATGATTTTCTGCGCGAGCCTCCGGCTGACGCAAAATCGATCCGCGACGTTATCGCACGGATCGAGAGTGGTACGAAGACGTATATTGCCGCCATTGACGGCAATGCGCTCGGCGGCGGCTTCGAGCTCGCGCTCGGATGCGACTACCGCGTCGCGACGGCGCGCGCAAAATTCGGCCTGCCGGAGATCAAGCTGGGCTTGATTCCGGGTGCCGGTGGAACGCAGCGTTTGCCGCGCCTGATCGGCGCGCAGCCTGCGCTCGAGATCATGCTCAAAGGCGACCCAATCGACGCGAAGCGCGCGCAAGAGCTAGGCGTCATCGACGACCTCGTCGACGGCGAGGTCGCCCAGACGGCGATGAGATTCGCTCGCTATCCGCGCAAACGCATCTCCGCGCGACAGGCACAACTCGGCATCAAGGGGCTCGGTCTCTTCGCGGCGCCGTTTGCGGTTGCGCAAGCCCACAAAATGGTGCCGCCTGAAGATCGCGGCGGATTTGCCGCGCACAAGCTCGTCGATGCGGTCGAAGCCTCGCTCGAATTCGAATTCCAGCGCGGACTCGCGCGCGAATCCCGATTGTTCGATGAGCTGGTCCGCTCGGCGCCGGCACACGCGTTGATGCACGTTTTCTTTTCAGAGCGCGAGCTTGGAAAGATCCCAGGCCTCGAACCGAGTCAACCGCTCGAGATCGAAACGGCTGCCGTCATCGGCGGCGGCACGATGGGAACGGGCATCGCAATCACGTTCGCGAGCGCCGGGATCCCGGTGACGGTTGTCGAGCCGAAGGACGAACAAATCGAGCGCTCCCGGCAGACTGTCTTCGGCATGTACTCGTATCAAGTGCAGCGCGGGCGCATGACGCAGGAAGAAGCCTGGAAGCGCGGTCAGTCGATCGCGTTCGAGCGCGATCTCGCGGCAGTCAAAGATGCCGATATCGTCATCGAGGCCGTCTTCGAAAACATGGACGTGAAGAAAGAAGTCTTCACGAAGCTCGACGGCATTGCGAAGCCCGGCGCGATTCTCGCCAGCAACACCTCGACGCTTGACATCGATGCGATGGCCGCGCAAACGAAACGGCCCGACAAAGTGATCGGCACGCACTTCTTTGCCCCCGCCAACATCATGAAGCTGCTCGAGATCGTGCGCGGCAAGACGGCGTCACCGCAAACGGTTACGACAGCGATGGCGCTCGGCAAAAAGCTGCGCAAGGTCAGCGTGCTGTCCGGTAATGCCTTCGGATTCATCGGCAACCGCATGTTCTTCGACTATTCGCGCGAAGCGATTGCGCTGGCTGAAGAGGGCGTCGCGCCGAGCTACGTCGACAACGTGATGAGAAACTTCGGCATGGCGATGGGTCCGTTCGCGACGTTCGATCTTTCGGGTATCGATGTGTTCTGGCGGATCCAACAAGATCGCAAAGACGCGGTTGGGCGCCGCACCAATATCATCGATCGGCTCTACCAGCTCGGACGCTACGGCCAGAAAACGGGCGCGGGCATCTACAAATACGAGAAGGGCCAGCGCGATCCGATTCCCGATCCCGAGGTCGAGAAACTCTTCGCAGAAGAGGCGAAGGCCGCGGGTATCGCACCACGCCCGGTCAGCGACGACGAGATCGTTAAGCGGCTCGTCTACGCGCTGGTGAACGTCGGCGCGGAATTGCTGCGCACCGGCATCGCCTTGCGCGCCAGCGATGAAGATATCGTCTACATCTACGGCTACGGTTTTCCGCCGCACACCGGCGGCCCGATGTGGTACGCAGATCAAATCGGTATCGCAAACGTCTATGCGGACATCAACAAGTTCGGATGGGAAGCTTCGCCGTTGCTCGTGGAGCTCGCGCAAAGCGGCGGCAAGCTTGCCGACTATCGTCCGGCTGCAAAGGAGCTTACTCATGCGTGAAGCTGCGATCGTTTCGGCAGCGCGGACGCCGATTGGCCGCGCATTTCGCGGCGCGTTCAATCAAACACACGGCGCGACGATGGCAGGTCACGCCATCAAGCACGCGGTCGAGCGCGCAAAAGTCGATCCCGCCGAAGTGGAGGACGTCGTTCTCGGTGTCGGTTTGCCGGAAGGCGCTACCGGACACAACCTAGGGCGCGTCGCCGCGTTGCGCGCAGGTCTTCCACTCAGGACGGCAGGCACAACGATCAATCGTTATTGCGCGTCGGGACTGCAGTCGATTTCCGTCGCCGCGCAACGCGTCATCGTCGACGGTGCGCAGGTCATGGTCGCCGGCGGCTGCGAGTCGATTAGCCTCGTGCAGAACACGCTCGATCGCAACAACTTCACCGAGGAATGGATCCTGCGGCACGATCCCGATATCTACATGCCGATGCTGCAGACTGCCGACAACGTTGCGAAACACTACAAGATCACGCGCGAGCAGCAAGACGAGTTTTCGCTGCAGAGTCAGCAGCGCACGGCCGCGGCGCAAGCTGCCGGAAGATTCGACGCCGAGATCGTTCCGCTGGAAACCTGGAAGCTCATCGAAGACAAAGACAACGGAACGTTCCGCGAAGAGCGCGCCTTCCTCAAGAAAGACGAAGGCAATCGCGCCGACACGACGCTCGAAGGTTTGGCCGCGCTCAAAGGCGTGATCGATCCGAAATCGACGATCACGGCCGGCAATTCATCGCAGCTTTCGGATGGTGCGGCCGCGGTCGTCGTCATGGATGCGAAGCTTGCCGAGCAGCGCAATCTGCAGCCGCTTGGATTTTATCGGGGCATGGTTGTCGTCGGATGCGATCCTGGCGAGATGGGAATCGGGCCGATCTTTGCGGTGCCCGAGCTGCTCAGGCGACACAATCTGGGGATCGACGACATCGGTTTGTGGGAACTCAATGAAGCCTTTGCGGTACAAGCTTTGTATTGCCGCGACAAGCTCGGCCTTCCGAACGAGATCTTCAATGTCGACGGCGGAGCGATCTCAGTCGGTCATCCGTACGGCGTCAGCGGCACGCGTCTCGCGATGCACGCGCTGATCGAGGGTAAACGCCGCAACGCGAAATACGTCGTCGTCACCATGTGCGTCGGTGGCGGCCAAGGCGCCGCGGGCCTCTTCGAAGTCAACCTAAACTAGCAAGCGCAGAGTTCCGGCTTAACGCTCGAGCGCGGCGCGGTCCCACTTGCCGAGATCGGCTGCAGCGCCGTAGGTCGTCTCGAAGAAATCGAGCACGGCCCGATCGGGATCTTTCGACGTGCGCACGGCTTCGTACGGCAACACGAATTCTTTGAGCGTCGGGTTCCACGACGCATCTGCCGGCTTGATTGTCGCGCTCGAAAAGCCCGGCGGTTCGGGATACGCGTACGCGTAGAAGAGCGCGTCGAGACCCGGCATGCCAGGCCAAAATCCAACGCTCTGCTCTTCGTGTGAATACGCTTCTCGCGTTACCCAGTCCGGAAGATTCGGAATGCCGCCCGGATGCGGCGGCGCGAGTCGCCCGGAGAAGCGGGTCTCAGCGAGATCGAAGCTGCCCCAAAAGAAGTGCACGGGACTTGCCTTGCCGAGAAAGCTCGCGCGAAATTGCTTGCAAAGACGGTCGGCTTGCACGAGCACGCGCCAAAAACGCGCGGCATATTCTTTGTCGTACGAAGCGTGCTGCGTGTCTCGATCGAACGGTATGGCGTCGGCAATTTCGTTCGGTTTCATGTTGATGTGAACCGGCATCCCGAGCGCATCGAGCTCGGCCATAACGCGCTTGTAAAACTCAGCGACGCTCATTGTCTCGAGCGCGAAGGAACGCTCGGCGCCGTCACAGTCACGAATGACCAAGGCGTGGTCGTGAAAATCAAACGTGATCTCGAAGTCACGCCCTTTGCCGTACGGCATGATCGATGTCGTAAGTCCGCGCGGCGTAACGTAGAGCGTCACGTTCCACCAGTGGTTGACGAGCGGCTGGCATCGCAGCCGTATCTTTCCGACGATCTGCGTCCACAGCTGCAGCGTCAGCTGCGTCTCATGCCAGTCGTCGTGCCTCAGACGCGGCCATAGCTCCACGCGTTACCGCGCGGTCGAATTGACGCCGATGCGTTTCGTGGCTTTTTCCGTGAAAACCGAATCGTCGATCGCGACGTTGATCTTGTATTGCGTGTAGTGCGCATCGGCGCGCGCGTGCGGGAACGGTGGCATTGCGATCGTCGCGTGTTCGTCCGAGAGCACCGCGAAACCGCCTTCGTAACTGTAGACTTTATCGACGGTGATGTGTCCGCCGCTGTAATAGGAGTAGACGATCTCATCGATTACCCAATGACGCGGGTCGACGAGAACGGTTTCGTGATCGAGCGAGCCGCGGACGCGCTCGACGAGACGCAGCGCGATATCTTTTGTTCCGTTATACTCTTGATCGCCGTCGATCGTGCAGATGAATTTCTTGTCCCATACGGTGGGATCGCTGACGTCGCTGTACAGCTGTTCGAAGCCCTTCGCATAGGAAGGCGATTTCGTGAAGATCACTTCGTGCCGATCGGGCTGCTTGAAATACGTCATCCCCTCGAATGTGGGATTGAGGAACGGGATGCCGGTGTGCAGCCGGATGTCCACGTGCGCTTGGAATGTCGAGAGCGTCGCATTGCGAGCCGACAGATTCGAAACCACGTCCTGCGCCGTCAACGGACTGACCGGGCGCGCTCCGGCCGTAAGGCCGGGAGCAGCGAAAATAAACGTTGTCAGTAACGCTGCAAAGAGTCGCCGTTTGACTTGGCGCACGCTCGTCATGCCGCAGTATCCTAGAGGCTCGGGCTTAAACCGTGCTGAGAACCCAGCTTTTCAACAATCTCTTAATGGATTTGGTTACCAGCCGCCGCCGCCATCGCCACCGCCGCCGCCGAATCCGCCTCCGCTGTCGCCACCCCAGCCGCCGCTGTCGCCACCGCCGCCCCAATCGCCGGAACTCGAGTTGCCCAGGTCGATTTGACCGGGATCGGATTGGAAGCCGGACTGGTCCGGACCGACGCCGCTGCCGGCATCCGTCCCGCCGAAGCCCGCGCCGCCGAAGTTGCCGCCGCCGAAATTGTTGTGATTGAAGAGCTCGTTACCGAGCCACGCGCCTCCGAGGCCGCCCAGCAGGCCGCTCCAGAACCCGCCGCCGCCCATGCCCATGCCCATTCCCATTCCGGGGCCATAGCCGTAACCGGGGCCGCCCACCGGACCAGCTCCCGTATTCATACCGTATGGACCGCTCATCGGAGGGGCAACGCGTGGCGCAAAGAGTGTGCGGTACAGCGCACGCAGCACCAAGAACGCGACGACGATGATCAAGAAGAAGAATATCCAACCCATACTAAAGCCCCCGGATTGATGCCGAACCACCTGTGCGTTCGGATTGTACGACGTGCGTGTCGGCAGGTGGCTGCGATACAAGCTCATCGTCAGCGACACACCGTTTTGTAAGCCCTCGTCGAAGTTACCCGCGTTGAAGCTGGCGATAATCGCTGCGCGAATCGACGACGTCGTTTCGGCCGGGAAAAACGTACGCGATGCGCGATCCGGATAGACACCGATCTTCTTCGGATCTTTTGAGATGAAGATCATGACGCCGTTGACTTGCTGCTGCGCAAAGACGCGCTCAGCCGCGCTGTCGACGGTCGCGCCATCGAGCGACGGCGTCGTATAAACGAAAATCTCTTTGCCGGTCGTCGCTTCAAAATCGTTGATGCGCGTATTCGCGGCTTGAACTGCCTGCGTCGAGAATAAATGCGCGTTGTCGACGACGTATTGGTCTCGCGCAACGGCGGGTGTCAGGTTGAGAGCAAGAACGACGAGCGCCGTGCTGAGTGCAGTAATAATCTTCATTATCGAGGTCTCCGGCTGCTGATACCGCCGCCCCTCTGGGGGAGTTTCAGCGTGCTCGAACCGTTACGACTGCAACGCCGAGAATGCTTGCAACGAAGAGCAGGAGGAACACCCAAATGCCCATTCGGACGAGCGCCTGGCGAAATGCCTTCCGGCCTCGGGCCTCGTAACCGGGCACTAGGATTCGACGGCGCGCGCCACGCGGACGCCCGGTCCCCACAGCCGTTCGAGGTTGTAGAAGGCTCGGCTCTCCGGCGTAAAAACGTGCGCAACGACCGATCCGAGGTCGATCAGGATCCAATTGCCGTCGGCATAGCCCTCGGTGCGCGCAATGCCGAAGCCGGCTGCTTTCGCCTGCTCGGTAATCGCGTCGGCGATCGCTCGCGTTTGGACGTTCGAGCGGCCCGTAACGATCAAAAAGGTGTCGGCGACGATCGTTCGCCCGTCCAAATCTAGGACGGTGATATCCTCGCCCTTCTTATCTTCTGCGGCATCCCGCATGATGTCGATCAACTCAGGCAGTTTTCTTCTCCTTTCGTGAAAACAGTTGGATGGCGGCGGCAGTTTCCGGCGCGATCGATTTTCCGGATGCGCCGTGAAAAGCCGTTGTGGCCAGCAGTGTCTCGCGCATAGCTGCGTTCAGATCCAGGAACGATAGCCGTTCGAGCTGAGCGCGTTCTTTGAAATCGCGGCCGGGTTCGAGCGAATCGGCCAAATAGACGATCGCATCCAGCCTGTTCATCGATCCCGCGCCCAGCGTGTGATAGCGGATTGCAGAAAGAATCCGCTCGTCGTTCTGGCCGAATTCTTCCCGGGCCAGCTCGGCGCCGAGACGAGCGTGCAGAACGCGCGGATGCGCTTCTTCGAAGGCGTTGATCGCGAGTCCGCGTGCGCGCGATTCGTCGAGCAAGCGTTCCGGCGAGTACAGGCGCGCGAGATCGTGCAGCATTCCGGCCAGCAGCGCGCGCTCGACGTCTTCGCCATACCGTCGAGCCAGCGCAACGGCCATGCGCGCGACGCGCAACGTGTGCGCGTAGCGATGGTCTTGGCCGATGTGCGCGTGCACGCGCTTGCCGAGCCGAACGAACTCGACGCCGGTCATCGCACCATCCAGAACGCGACCGATTTTACGGGGACGTTGTCGAGCTTGGCGGGCGCCCACGAGGTCTTGCGCGCGAAGGCAAGTGCATGCTCGTCTTGCGCAGCATTGTGGGAGCTGACGACGACCGAGACGCTAGGCGCGCTCCCGTCTTTGCCGACCTCGCAGCGCACGACGGTCATCGGCGGCGCGGCGAGCGGCGGCGGCGTCCGGCGAATCTTCGGAGCGGTGTATTGCAGCATCCGCAGCATGTCGCGATCGGACGGAACGAGTCCCATGCGCGCAACATACCCGCGATCGCCGAGCACGGCGTGCGTCAGCTTCCCCGCGTCATCGAAAAAGAGTTCGAGGACGCGTCCGTCAGCGACGCTGTAGGTGCGAAAATCCGGACCTGAGAGATCGGCAGTTCCACGCTCGGCGTCGGCGCGAGCTTTCGCATAGCCGAAGAGCGCCACATGCGCGAGTTGCTCGCCGGGCGCAAGCGGGAGAACGTCGAGCGCTTTCACGGTCATCGCGTCGTCGGTGATGATGCGCACGTTGGCGCGCGGCGTATGCCAAACCCA
>Ga0302324_100006480_pt1 | contig 25215 bp, 23 predicted proteins | sample Palsa_T0_1_FD_201949 | JGI IMG/M metagenome (GOLD analysis project Ga0302324, IMG submission 201949) | Peat permafrost microbial communities from Stordalen Mire near Abisko, Sweden - Palsa_T0_1 | ecosystem: Environmental > Terrestrial > Soil > Palsa > Peat permafrost | place: Sweden: Abisko... | reverse complement strand
CGTTGTGACAGCAGCCGAACGCCACCGGCGAGCAGTAATAGAGCTGGTAGGTGGGGCCGCAATGGTCGGCGCAGATGAAGTTCCCACGCCAGAAGCCGCAATGATTCTGGAACCGCTTCGGAAGCAGCGGAAGAGCCTGCCACGAATAGGTGAACTGCACCACTCCCGCCTCTTCGGGCGGCGGCGCCGGCGAATAGGGTCCCGCAGGCGGAGGCCGGTCGGCTGCCGCTGCGCCCAGCGTCAGGGCGCACACCACGGCGGCAGCGGCGAGCAGTGAAGATATCAGGGATTTCATCGTGGTCCCCGCTTGCGGGCAGGAGCACCGGCGCAGCCCACGACGCCTGCCGCGATCTTAGAATCAAGCATGGGCTTTCCACTACTGGGATTTCTCCAAATCCAACGCGCCGCCCCCGGGCACCGGAACGCCCTGCGACGGCATCGCTCGAGATCAGCTCCAGGCAGTGGCCGGGCCTCATCCAATTCCTCCACTGGAGCGGCAGCGCTTGCGCATGGTGATGGGCGAGCCCGGCGCGAGCGGTCACGCTCGAACCTTTACCGCGGCGGCAGCCGCCGTCACGCCCGCAACCCGATCAAGCATGTCGCCTCGCCCCCTTCCGAAGTCCCTCTCCACATTAATTTGATTTTAGGAAAGCGTCAGACCCTGGACCACCCAATGATGCCGTGGAGCGCAGATTTTCGACCAACGTGGCCATTCTGCAACGCCCTTCGGCATCACTGCGCTGCGCGTGGCTCGGCAAGGAGGGCGGCGGCGCGGTCATAGCTTTCCTCCCGCGCCATCATCGCCTGCAGGCCGACCAGGGCGTAGTAATCGGGGAGCGGCATCAGCGCGTCGCCGGCCGCCGCGAGCGAGTTGTCACGCTTGAGGCTCGCCACCACCTGGCGCACCGCCTGGGCGGCGGCGAACAGCGCGACCGAGGGAAAGCTCACGGTGGCGACGCCGGCTTCCTCGAGCTCCGCCAGGCTGCGGTGCTTGCGTCCGGCGGCCTGGGAAATGGTGGCGAAATGCGGCCCCGGCACCTCGGAAATCACGCGCTTGATGTCTTCGATAGCATCGACGCCCTGGGGCTTGGCCGCATCGGCCCCGGCCGCCATGAACGACCGGCAGCGCGCGATGGCCCCATCGACGCCCTCGACGCCCGCCGCATCGGTGCGGGCGACGATGAGCATGTCGCCGTCGCGCCGCGCATCGAGCGCCGCCTTGACCCGGGCCAGCATCTGCCCGGCCGGCACGACCTGCTTGCCCGGCAGGTAACCGCAGCGGTTCGGAAAAACCTGGTCCGAGAAGAACAGCCCGGCGACGCCGGCCGCCTCGAACGCCCGCACCATCTCGCGGACATTGTGGACGCCGCCGAACCCGGTGTCGCCGTCGACATAGACCGGAATATTCACCGCCGCGCAGATGCGGGCATAGTGGTCGGCATAGTCGCGCACGTTGCACTGGCCCATGTCGGCCTGCCCCATCATGCTGCCGATCGCGGCGTAGCCGCCGGCGATGATGGCCTCGAAGCCCTCGGCCTCCATGATCCGCGCCGACAGCGCGTCATAGGCGCCGGGCATCAGCACCAGGCGCCCGCGCGCGATCAATTCCCGGAACCGCTTCCTCGTGCTCATGGCGGGGCCTTTCAGTTGGTGCGGTGAAGTGAATCTAACACCGGCCGCGCAATACCAACTCGTCGCCCGTGGCTGCGTAACGCCGCGCGCCGCCAGCGTCGAATTCTACTTCGCCACAGGCCTCGCAGCGCCAACCCGAGAGCCCTTCCACCGTCTTAGCCATGCCGGCGTGTTCGATCGTGAAGATTTCGCCCTCGAAGCGCGTCATGCCCTTATGAGCCCCGCAGTTAATACACTTTCGCGCCATCACGATCTCTCCTTGAACTGGATCACCAGTGCCACATCGTGCAGAGTGATCTTGATAGGTGTCCTTCCGAACCGGCAACGCGCACCAAAGGTTCAGCGCCGGCTGTCCACCGCGGTCTGCTGCCACGGCCGCTCGGCGCGGGCGCGCGCTTCGAAGGCGGCGATCTCGGCGGCGTGCTTGAGGGTCAGGCCGATGTCGTCGAGGCCTTCGAGCAGGCGGGTGCGGTCGACGGCCGGAATCTCGAAGCGGATATCGGGTCCGCCGGGGCCGGCGATGCGCTGCGCCGTGAGATCGACGGTGAAGTGCATCGCGCCGTCGGCGGCGACGACGCGGGCGGCCAGCGCATCGGCCTCGGCATCGGCAAGCTCCACCGGCAGCACGCCATTCTGCAGGCAGTTCTCGCGGTAGATGTCGGCGAAGCTCTTGGCGATGACGCAGGTGATGCCGACCGCGAGCATCGCCCATACCGCGCTCTCGCGCGAGGAGCCGCAGCCGAAATTGCGCCCGGTCACCAGGATGGCGGGCCGGCGGAACTGCGGCCGGTTGAAAACGAAATCGGGGTCGGGGCTGCCGTCGGCGCGCTGGCGCGTGCGCATGAACAAGAGCGCGGCATAGTCGGGCTTGAGGACGCGCGCGATCTGGATCGGGGTGATCTCGTCGGTGTTGACGTCGTCGCGCAGCAGCGGCGCGGCGATCCCGGTGACGGTCGTGAACGGCACCATCACGCCGGCTCCAAGAGGCGGCGCACGTCGACGATGCGGCCGGTGACCGCCGCCGCCGCCGCCATCGCGGGGCCGGCCAAATGGGTGCGGACGTCGGTGCCCTGGCGGTTCTCGAAATTGCGGTTGGCGGTCGACACGCAGCGCTCCCCCGGCTCGCCGCGGTCGCCATTGCTGCTGGCACACATGGAGCAGCCGGACTCCCCCCACAAGAATCCGGCGTCGCGAAACACCCGGTCGAGCCCGGCCGCTTCGGCCTGGCGCTTCACCGAACTCGATCCCGGCACCACCATGGCGACGACGCCTCGGGCGACGCGGCGCCCGCGCGCCACCGCGGCGGCGGCTGCGAGGTCCGGCAGGCGGGCATTGGTGCAGGAGCCGATGAAGACGCGGTCGACCGGCAGCCCGGCGATCGGCGTCCCCGGCGAAAGCCCCATATATTCGAGCGCCCGGCGCATCGCCGCCCGATGGCCCGGCGCGGCGGCGTCGGGATCAGGCACGCGGCCGGTGACCGCGATCACCTGGCTCGGATCGGTGCCCCAGGTGATCTGCGGCTCGAGGCCGCCGCAATCGATGGCGATGTCCCGGTCGAATGCCGCATCGGGGTCGCTCGCGAGGTTATGCCACGCCGCGAGGGCCTGGTCCCATAGCGCCCCCTGGGGCGCCCAGGGGCGGCCGCTGATCCAGGAGAAAGTGGTTTCGTCGGGGGCGACGAAGCCGGAACGGGCGCCCATCTCGATGGCGAGGTTGCACAGCGTCAGCCGGCTTTCGACCGCCATTGCGCGCACCACTGCGCCGGCATACTCGACCGCATGGCCGCGGCCGCCGGCGACGCCGATCTCGGCGATGATGCGCAGCGCCACGTCCTTGGCGCCGACATGGTCGGCGAGCCTGCCCTCCAGCCGGATGCGCATGCGCTGCGGCCGCTTGGTCGCGAGCACCTGGGTCGCCAGCACATGCTCGAGCTCGGTGGTGCCGACCGCGAAGGCGAGCGCGCCGAGGCCGCCGACGGTGCAGGCGTGGCTGTCGGGCACCGCATGGGTCGCGCCCGGCAGCACCATTCCCAATTCGGGCGCCACCACGTGGGAGATGCCCTGCTCGGGATCGCCGAGGTCGAAGATGCGGATGGCGTGCCGGTGGCTGCCTTCGCGCATGGCGCGCAGGAATGGCGCGCCTTCCGGGTTCGTGGTGTCGTCGCGGCCGGGCTTGGTCGCGATGGTGTGGTCCTGCATGGAGAAGGTGAGATCGGGCCGGCGCACCGGCCGGTTCGCCTTGGCGAGCTTCTCGAAGGCATGGGGGCCGTGCAGTTCATGCAGCACATGCCGGTCGATATAGATGAGATCGCGGCCGTCGGCGCGGCGCGCCACGAGGTGGGAATCCCAGATCTTGTCGAACAGGGTTTGCGGCATGGCGGGTTCCGAGGTTGCGGAGCGGGCGGACTCGAACATTTGGTGCGGGAGGAGTCAAATGGGGCGCGGGGGCGATGGGGGCAGGAGAGCCGAGCGGAACAGCGCCGGGCAACGTCGATGCGCTTGGCAGCGGCCCCCGAGACATGCAATCTACCTCCCCAAATATCGCTTCGCCCGGAAATGACGGGTCGATGCGATGGGAGGAGCGTGATGCAATACCGAGGTTCGATCGGAATGATCGCGTTGGCGGCGGCGTTGTTCCTGCCGAGCGTTGCGGCGCAGGCATTCGACGACGCCAAATATCCCGCCTTCACCGGCCGGTGGGCGAGGGAGGTCGTCCCGGGGGAGGCCGGCCAGCCCCCCTTCGATCCGGCCAAGCCCCCGGGCCGCGGACAACTGGCCCCGCTGACGCCGGAGTACCAAGCCAAATTCGAGGCCGCCGTCGCCGAGCGTGACGCCATGGGACTGGGCGACGTGGTCGCGACGACCTGCCTGGCGCCGGGCATGCCGATGATGATGCAGGCCTACGAGCCGATGCAGATCACCGTCCTGCCGGAGACCACCTACATCCTGATCGATCACATCCACGAGAGCCATCGCAGGATATTCACCGACGGACGCGCCTGGCCGAAGACGGTTGCGCCGACCTTTACCGGCTATTCCATCGGAAAGTGGATCGATGAGGACGGTGATGGCCGCTACGACGTGCTCGAGTCCGAAACCCGCTTCTTCAAGGGACCGCGTGTTTTCGACAGCAGCGGCATCCCGTTGCACGAGGACAATGAGAGCGTCGTCAAGGAGCGCTTCTATCTCGACAAGGCCGATCGAAACCTCCTTCATGACGAGATCACCGTGACCGACCATGCCCTGACGCGTCCCTGGACGGTGACGAAGAGCTACCGGCGCAATCTGGATCCGCTGGCTGACTGGCCGGAGTATATTTGCAAAGAGCAGATCCCCTTCATCCACGTCGGGACCGAGATCTATCGGGTGAACCAGGATGGCCACCTGATGCCGACCATGGCGAACCAGCCGCCGCCGGACTTGAGATATTTCGTTCGACCGAAGCAGTGACGAAGCGGTCGCCGTGGCAGGACTTTGACCGGAAACAGAGAGAGACAGCCATGCTTTACCGAGTCTCGATCACCGCCGCCGCGCTGGCGGCATCACTGTGCATGACGTTCGCCGGCGCGCTCGCATTCGACGAATCGAAATATCCGGATTGGAAGGGCGCGTGGAGTCGCGTCGCCTTCCCCGGCATCGTCGGCCAGCCCTCCTACGACCCGACAAAGCTTCCGGGGCCGGCCCAACAGGCCCCGTTGACCGCGGAATATCAGGCCATCTACGAGGCCAACGTCAAGGACCAGAACCTCGGCGGACAGGGCATCGATCCGACCTATACGTGCCTTTCGCCCGGCATGCCGCGCGTGATGACCACGTTCGCCCCGTTCGAAATCCTGGTCACGCCGCAGATGACCAATTTCCTGATCCAGCACATCCACGACTCCCGCCGGATCTTCACCGACGGGCGGGACTGGCCGGAGAAGATCGAGCCCACCTTCGTCGGTTATTCGATCGGCCGATGGATCGATACGGACGGCGACGGCCGCTACGACGTGCTCGAGATCGAAACGCGCGGTTTGAAGGGACCACGGACCTACGACCCGGCTGGCATTCCACTGGCCTTCGACAATCAAAGCATCTTCAAGGAGCGGGTCTACTCGGACAAGGCCGATCCCAACATCCTCTACGACGAGATCACGACGATCGACAATGCGTTGACGCGGCCGTGGTCGGCCACCAAGAAATATGCCCGCGTGCCGGTCAAGCAGCCGGAATGGGTCGAGGAAGTCTGTGCCGAGGGCAATGGTGACGTCGAAATCGACAAGCAGGGATATTTCCTGAGCGGAGACGGCTACCTGATGCCCACCAAGAAGGGCCAGGCGCCGCCTGACTTGCGATATTTCAAGCAATCCCGGGAGTGAAGGCGGCCATGATCCATCCCTGAGTGCGACGGCCTTTCGCCGGGCGGGCCGGGTGCTGTATCCTGCCGGCGGCCGTGAACAGCGATGGGCCGGGTCGAACCGGCCACAGGGAGGACCACGATGCTTTACCGAACCTCGATCGGCGCCGTCGCGCTGGCGGCGGCATTCATGGCGGCTATCTGCGGCGCCGCGGCGTTCGACGAGACCAAGTATCCGGATTGGAGCGGCCAATGGAAGCGGCCGCGCGGGCTCGCCACCCAATGGGATCAGGGCAAGCCGGCCGGCCTCGGGCAGCAGGCGCCGCTGATACCGGAGTATCAGGTGAGGCTGGAGGCGAGCCTCGCCGACCAGGCCGCCGGCGGCCAGGGCCTGGACACCCGTTACAAGTGCCTGACCAATGGGATGCCGCGGGTCATGGCGGCGATCTTCCCGCTCGAATTCGTCATCCTGCCCAACATCACCTACGTGAATTTCGAGGCCTTCATGCCGCGCCGCATCTACACGGACGGGCGCAACTTCCCGACCGACGAAGAGCCGAGCTTCATGGGCTACTCGATCGGCAAATGGCTGGATACCGACAATGACGGCCGCTTCGACACCCTCGAAGTCGAGACCCGCAACTTCAAGGGACCGCGCACGGTGGAATTCAGCGGGATTCCCCTGCACGACGACAATGAAACAGTCGTCAAGGAGCGGATCTATGTGGACAAGGCCGATCCCGAAACCATGCACAATGTGATCACCATCATCGACCACGCCTTCACGCAGCCCTGGACCGTGGACAAGCGCTACAGCCGCGTCCGCAAGGTCATGTGGTACGAAGACAACTGCAACGAGAACAACCACCACGTCGACATCGGCAGCCAGAGCTATTTCGTGAGCGGCGACGGCTACCTGATGCCGACGCGAAAGAACCAGGCTGCGCCGGACCTACGCTACTTCAAGCAGAAGGCCGCCGTCAAATGACGGGCGGCGCGAGACGGCTGCCGGGCACCATCGCCGCGCGCCGTCTTGCGCCGCCGCACAGGGAGAACGATCATGCTCGACCGATACATGACCGGCGCCGTCGCGCTGGCCGCCGCCATGCTGGTGACGCTGTCGGGCGCCGCGGCCTTCGACGAGGCGAAATATCCGGACTGGTCGGGCCTGTGGACGCGGCCCAAAGGGCTCCTGACCCAGTGGGATCCGACCAAGCCTCCGGGGGCGGCGCAGCGGCCGCCGCTGACCCCGGAATACCAGGCGATCTTCGAGGCGAGCCTCGCCGACCAGGCGGCCGGCGGCCAGGGCACCGACACCCACATCACCTGCGTCAGCAACGGCATGCCGCGGATCATGACCGTCACCTTTCCGATCGAGTTCGTGATCCTGCCCGCGATGACCTACATCCATTTCGAGAACGCCTTTCCGCGCCGCATCCACACCGACGGCAGCGGATTTCCCAAGGACCAGGAGCCCAACCTGATGGGCTATTCGGTCGGCAAGTGGATCGATGAGGACGGCGACGGCCGCTTCGACACCCTCGAGGTCGAGACCCGCGACTTCAAAGGGCCGCGCACCTACGAGCCGAGCGGCATCCCCCTGCACGAAGACAACGAGACCGTCATCAAGGAACGGTTCTTTCTCGACAAGGCCGACAAGGACCTCCTCCACAACGAGATCACCGTGATCGACCATGCCTTGACGCGGCCGTGGACGGTGATGAAGAACATGCGGCGCAACCGCAATCTGCAGTGGCTGGAGGAGGACTGCGGCGAGAACAACCAGCACGTCGTGATCGGCAAGGACAATTACTACATGAGCGCGGACGGCTATCTGATGCCGGCGCGCAAGGACCAGTCGCCGCCGGACCTGCGCTATTTCAAGCGGAAGGCGGACGCCAAGTGACGGGAAGCCGGCTGCCGGCCTCGCTCACTGACCCGCGTCCTTGCTGCGTGCCTGCATGCGGTCGCCGTCGAGCGCGGTCTTGAGCCGCTCGATCTCGGAGAAGAAGGCGCGCTCGTCACGCACCGGGGCGAGGCGGAGCGCGGGCGGCATGAGCGGACGTATGGTGTTTTGCTGGCCGTATTCATAGAACGTCTCGGACCGTTGCAATGTCTGCACGCCGATGACGAGCAAGAGAAGCGATGTGACCACGGCAGCCTTGAGCTTGAGCCGGGACCGGCCCACCTCGCGCAAATGAAAGAAGCAGGCTACGGCGACGATCGACCATAGCGCGACATATTCGTAATTGACGGCCGTGCGCGAGGTCAGCGCAAAGGCGGAGAATCGTGCCGCCTGATTGTAGATCAAGAAGCCGAGGAGCGCCGACAGCGCAATCAGCAGATTGCGCGCGAAGCGGGCGCGGCCGGAATAAATGCGCGACAGAAGCGCCCAGATGGATACCCAGGCCACGACCATGACGGCGATGCCGAGCAGCGGCGTCAGGTAGTTCGACGCCCTGGGCTCGCCGATCTCGGCGAGCCATACGGAGAGCGCGTCGATCCCGAGGACCGCGATGCCGAGCGCCGCCGCAAGCACCACCGGCAATGCCCTCGACTCCGGCCTGCCGATGCGCTCGCGCTCCACCGCGTGGCTTGCTTCACGGATGCGGATAAGGGTTTGCCCGATGCGGATGGGACGCTCGCCGTCGATGACGATGCGCTCCTGGCGGGTGTCGTCCCGGTCGAGGAACATGCCGTTGACACTGCCGCTGTCCGCGGCGATCAGCCGTCCGGCGTCGTCGCGAAACACGGTGACATGATTGGCCGCGACATAGGGATCGTCGAGCACGACGTCGTTTTCATAGCCGCGGCCGATGTGCACGACGGGACCGTCGCAGCGCAAGCGCGCCGTCACGTCGCGGTGGCGGGACAGGACTTCCACCCAGATCATTTGGCCGACCGCACCGCTTCGAGGAAGCGCTTGCTGAGCGCCACGGCATCGTCATAGCCCACGGCCTGCAGGCCGAGACGCGATACCAGGGCTTCGCTGCCATGATCCTCGGTGACGGCCGTCACCGCGACGTCGTAGAGCCCGGCGAACTCGCGATAGGGCTGCGCGCACCACACCACCCGGAGCGCCGGCCGGTCCGGCGAGGCCGCCGTGGCGACGAAGTCCTCGTGGCAGCGCTGCGGCGTGTACCACTTGCGATACGCGCCGCCGCCGATCAGGCGCGACTGGCTCTGCTGGGTGAGGAAGTTCGCGAATTGGAACTGATTGAGGCCGACCGCCCGGATGTAGGAATGGCTGAGCTGTATCAGGCCGGTGTTGAGATCGTTGGCGATGAACAGTCCTGAAGCGCTCCTGCAATTCATCGAATCGACGCTCGCGCGCGGCTTCGGAATGACGCTCGCATTGGTCTGGGCCGAGCAGTCGAACCAGCGCGCCGCCGTCTCGGGCGCCTGATACGGCCCCAAGGCGACCGAACGGAAGCCGTCCTCGCCGAACGATTTGTAAAGGCTCGCCTGCCAGGCGCCGAGTTGACGGCCGATCTCCGCGCGAAAGTCCTGGGGCGGTTCCGTCTCATGGTCGCGCACCCGCTGCAGCAGCGCCGCGGCGAACCGCGCCGGCACCAGGAAGCTGACGAGTTCGCCGCCGAGTCTCTTGGCGACGTTGACGCCCACCACCTCGCCCTCGGCATTTACGGTCGGGCCGCCGCTCATGCCGGGGTTGAGCGCACCGGTGAAGTGGATGCGCTCGCTGTAACTGCGCTCCACCAGCCCGTTATAGGTGCCCTCATTGATGGTGAAGCCGAGATCGAGCGGATTGCCCATGGAATAGAGGCGCTCGCCCTTCGGCACGCTGCCCTCCACCGCGGCATCGTCGAAGGTGAAGAACGGCGCATCGCGCTTGTCGAGGCCGACGACGGCGAGATCGTTGGGAAGATCGATCGCCAGCAGCCTGACCTCGCCATGGCCGCCGTCGGCGGCGGCGTATTCGAGCCGGTAGTTGTTCGGCTCGAGCGCGGCCTGCGAGACGACGTGATAATTGGTGATTGCCAACCCATCGGCGCCGACGAGAAAGCCGGAGCCGGTCGAGGTCGGTTCTCCGGCACCGACGACGAGGGTGCGGATTTGCAGCAGCCGCTGCGGGACCGAGGCAAAAATGCGTTCGGCGGCGGAAGGAAAATTCGGCGCCTCGACCGGCGCCGCGACTGCCGCGCCGCCGCCGCCGACCAAGACCGCGACCAGCAAAGCCCAGCCGGTCGCCCGGAGAATTCTTTCGATGGAAACCCTCAAGAAATGCTTTCCCCCCAAGCCACAGCTCAGATACCGAAGATGATAGCCAAACGGGATGTCGATGTGAAGACGCAGGTTGTGCAGATGCAGGTTGTGCCGGCGGCGCACGCGGCCGGACCGGCTCGAAACCGTTTCGAGCCGAATCGGACAGCGTTTTCAAGTCTTTGACCTCGGACAGGATTCCATCACGAGGGTCTGCGATTTTTCGGGATCATGCTCTGGACTTCGAAGAACAGCCGCCACAGAGTTCGCGGAACAGCCACCGCCGGGTGTGCGCTATTTCAAGCAAACCAGGAGCGAGAGGTAGGCCTCCGATGACGCGCTCGTTCAGCCGCTCGCTCGCAGCCTTATCCGTGTTCGCGCTGCTGTGCGCGCTGCCCGCGGCAGCGGCCGAGGCGCAGGACGAAGGCCCGGCGGTGCCGATCGAGAAGGCGCCCTGGCATCTGCCGGTGTTCAAGAACGACTATGTGACGGTGCTCAAGATCGATATTCCGCCCGGGCGCAACACCGGCTTCCATACCCACGCGACCGACAGCGTCCGTACGCCAGCGAAGTGGAAATAGAGCTTCGATGCCGCCGGCGAGCGCGCCGTGGTGCCCCGGACCCGATCGCGGGCACCGGCCTTTCCGTCATTGCGATTGGCTATGGTGTCCACTCGCTGGATGGATTGCGAGAGCCACGGTCGAGGAGGGCGCCACATTTGAGTCCCTGCGTATCTGGACTACACTGACGGTGCATTGCGCCAATTCAAATGGGGAGACCGCTCATGAAACACCTGCTCGCAATCGCCGCGATACTCTCGACTGCCGCCCTGGTGACCTTGGGAACCGCCGCCGGCTTTCCGCCGCGCGTCCACTACGTGGACCACGACAAGGTTACGGCCGCGTTCGTCAAGGGCGGGCGGATCATCGAGGATGAAGGTTTGATCGTCATCGCCAACCGCGGCGTACAGCGCGGCGCCGAGATGCACGACAACACCAACCACGTGTTCATCATCGTGGACGGCGAAGCGGAGTTCGTCACCGGCGGCAAGATGGTCGACCCGAAGGTAACCGCCCCCGGCCAGACGCGCGGAACCGGCATCGAGGGCGGGGTGAGTCATCATCTGACCAAGGGCGACGTGATCACGATCCCCGCAAAGACCCCGCACCAGTGGAAGGACACCTCGAAAACCGGCTCGGTCGGCTACTACGCGGTGAACTTCGACAGCAACTGACGAGCCGGTGAGTACCCAAACCTCATGCGATGAGCCGGTCGAGCGGCGCGTCGGGACGGTCGGCCGCGTCCATCCGCATCTGGAAATCGAGATCGTCGATGGAGGGGGGGATCGCGCCTGAACTGTCCCCATGAATCGACCGGTAGTGGTCAAACGAAGCTCTCTTGTCAGTACCGGACTACGTGGCTTCCAAAGAACGCTTTTGTCGGCTATTTTTTCGGCCTTCGTCGAGGGGGGCTGTCAGACCGCGACGGTGCGGTGTCTTGGTCTCATATGATGGACCAGCAACTGTTCGTAACACAATTGGATGCGCAAGCTTCGACCGTGCGCACCTCAGAATGTGGGAGAAACGATATGAGATTCACGTCACAAGTTTCCGTTGTTGCGATGTTGGCCGCGACATTCGCGTTGAGCTCAGTCTCGGCCCAAGTGCAGAACGTGCGCGTGCGCGGCACGATTGAGAAGCTCGACGGCAATGTCTTAATGGTCAAATCGCGGGATGGAGCCGAGCTCAAGCTCGTGCTCAAGGACAATGTGCGCATCGGCGGCGTCGTCAAAGCCTCTCTGGGTGACGTCAAGCCCGACAGCAACGTCGCTATCACTTCGCGGCCACGACCCGATGGAACGCTCGAGGCGTTCGAGCTGCGCATCGCTCCTGCCGGGCAGCCCTTCAACTCCTTTCATAGCGATTGGGACCTGATGCCAAACAGCCAGATGACAAACGGTTCATTGCAGACCTCGATTGCTGGCGTCGACGGCCAAGTGCTGACGGTGAAGTACAAGGTCCGGGGCAAGGCCGATGAGGAAAAGAAGCTCGTCGTGACGCCGAAGACCATCATTGCCACTACGATTCCCGGCACCAAGGAGGATCTCAAGCCGGGCTTGAAAGTATTCGTTGGTGGTGCCCCGAAGCTGCCCGATGGCTCACTCGATGTCGCTGCGATCCAGGTCGAAAAGGAAATCCCCCCGCCGCAGTGATGGCAACCAGCGAAAGGGCGGCGGTCCACCCGCCCTTTTATTGCACTTGTTGAGAAGCCCGGGCGAGTCCGCTCGAGTCAAAACCCGCCCCCCCTCTCGGATGCGCTTCAATGCCCGGTGGCGAGCGCGGCGAGCTTTGCCGGATCATCCGGCAGCGCGTTGCCGCGCCACACGATGTGCAGGTCCGGGCGCACCAGGATGAGATCGTGCCCGTAGACGCCGCGGGCGCGGATGTCGGGCAGGTCGAGCACCCCATAGGGCGCGCCGCGGGCGGCGAAGGCCTCGCCCAGTGCCGCGACGTCGGCTGTTCCACCGAACCGCAGCAGGGTGTAGCCGTGGCCGTAGCCGACCCGGTCCTGCACCGCGGTGCCGTCGGCGAGCCAGACATGGGGCAGGCGGACGCCGGGCCAGGTGCTCGGCACATAGTTCATGAAATCGTGCTCGGGCGCCTCGCCCGGCTCCTCGGCGATCAGCGGCGAGCCGGCATAGCGGTAGCCGAGCTCGGCGCCGAGCATCTCGTTGGTCTTGCGCTGCTCCACATCGGCGACGCCGGCGAGCGCGGCGCGGGTCGCGGCACCCGCCGGCGTGTCGTCGCGGATGTCGGGGCGCCACATCGAGCGCCATTTGCGCCGGCCCTGGGAGGCGAACCGCGATGCCGCCACGTTGCGCTCGCCGATCTGGCGCCGCTCGATCCCGTAGGAGCGCAGCAGGTTCGGCCCGCCCCATCCCGCGAGCGTCGCCGCCAGCTTCCAGGACAGGTCGATCGCATCGCCGCAGCCGGTGTTCATGCCGAGGCCGCCGGTGGGGATGACGAGGTGGACGGCGTCGCCGGCGAGAAAAACCCGGTCGGTCCCGTAGCTGTCGGCGACCAGGAGGTTCTGGCGCCAGCGGCCGATATGGATGGTCTCGAACGGGAGCGGCATCGCGATGGTCTCCTTGAAGAGGGCGACCAGATCGGAATCCTGCTCGACCACCCCGTGCAGGGTGAAGTGTTTTGTCGAGTCCTGGACGATCAGGAAGGTGTGCCTGGAATCGGCGACGTGATAATGGCGGCCCTTGCCGATGGGGATGCGCTCATAAAGGCCGTCGCAGCGGTACAGGCCCTGGCGCAGTTCCAGCAGGTTGCCCTCGCCGGTGAGACCGATGCCGAGTTGCTTGCGCACCGGGCTGCCGCCGCCGTCGCAGCCGGCGAGATAACGCGCGGTGATGTCGGTCACGCCGCCGGCGCCGCGGACCTTGGCGGTCACCTGGTCCGGATGCTCGGTGAACTCCAGGAACTCGGTGCCGTAGCGCACCGTCACCGACGGCAGCGTCTCCGCGACCGCCTTGAGCAACGGCTCCAGCGTGTATTGGGAGATCAGCTGATAGGGCTCGAGCGGCAGCCCGGCCCCGGTCGAAGCCGCGATCTCGCGCTTGGCCGCCGCCACCGACGGGTAGGGCAGGTGCAGCAGCGGCGGCTCCATGATCGAGGTGACGATGAAGACGTCCATCGGGCATTCCGCCGGCAGGCCGGCGGCGCGGATGCGGTCGGCGAGTCCCATGCGGCGGAAGATTTCCATGGTCCGGGCGTTGCACCGCTCCATCTTGGGCAGGAATTGCGGGGCATCCTTCTGCTCGACCAGCATGCAGCGCACGCCGCGCATGCCGAGATCGACGGCAAGCGTCAGACCCACCGGGCCGGCGCCGACGATCAGAACATCCGTATCCACCATTGCCTGCCCCTGATGAACTCGCCCTGGAGTAACCGGCGCCGCTTGCAGTACGGCGTGCAATTGGATTACCCGATCAGGCCGGGGCTGCGGAAGGAAGAAATCATGAAGCCGACGCGACGGGTGGTGACAGGCCGGCGCCGGACGTCACGCTGCGCTCGCGTCTGTTTACCCTCCCTGGCTTCGGGGAGGGTGGGGTGGGGTTCTTGCTTCCACCAACGTTGCGCGCGTGCTCACCCCACCCCCGGCCCTCCCCGAAGTCGGTGAGGGAGAGAGATGAAAGTCGCCGTTCATGAAAATCGTAATTCCCGACGACTACCAGGACATGGTCCACAAGCTCGCCTGCTACTCCCTCATCAGCAAGCATGACGTGACGCGCTACCGCGAGCCGGCGCACGACCTCGACCAGCTCGTCGACCGGCTGCGCGATGCCGATGTCGTCGTCGCCATCCGCGAACGGGTGAATTTCTCCCGCGCCCTGCTGGAGCGGCTGCCCAGGCTCAAGCTGCTGGCCCTGGTCGGGCGCAACGCCGGCACCATCGATTTCGCCGCCTGCACCGCGCTCGGCATTCCGGTGTCGGCCGGCAAGAGCAATTCGCCGGACGCGCCGGCCGAGCTCGCGATCGCGCTGATGGTGGCGTCGCGGCGCAACGTGGCGCTGGAGGCCGAGCGCATGCGGCGCGGCGACTGGCCGTGCACGCTGTCGCACCGCCTGCGCGGCAGCACGCTCGGCATCTTCGGCCTCGGCGCCATCGGCGCCCTGGTGGCGGCCGCCGGCTACGGCCTCGGCATGAAGGTCCTGGTCTGGGGCCAGCAGCGTTCCGCCGAGCGGGCCAGGGCGGCGGGCTATGAGGCGGCGGCGAGCAAGGAAGATTTCTTCGAACGCTCCGACGTGATGTCGCTGCATGTGCGCCTCAAGGCCGACACCCGCGGCATCGTCGCCGCCGCCGATCTCGCCCGCATGAAGCCGACCGCGCTGATCGTCAACACCTCGCGCGCCGAACTGATCGCGCCCGGCGCCCTCGTCGCGGCGCTCGAAGCGGGGCGGCCCGGCTATGCCGCGGTCGACGTCTACGAGGAGGAGCCCGTCACCGGCGGCAACCATCCCCTGCTCGCGATGCCCAACGCGCTGTGCCTGCCCCATCTCGGCTGGGCCGAATGGGACAATTTCGAGCTCTATTTCTCCGAAGCCTTCGAGCAGATCGTCGCCTTCGAGAACGGCGCGCCGCTGAGGCTCGCCAATCCGGACGTGAAGCGGCGGTAGAATCGCCCCCGTTTTCGGGGGCGATCATGCCGATCTGCTGCGTCAGCTTTCGCCGGCCGCGGGCATGTCGTGGCACACGCCCCTTGGCAGCAATGGGGCCAGGAGCCGACATCGAAGCTCACTCACCCCCGAGCGTGAGGTCAAGGCCGACCCGGCCCGACAGCGACAACAAACAGATCACTTCGCCGCACGCTGCTCATCCAGCCACGCATACATGCGGCGAACGCCGCGGATGTCGGCGCCGGGTCCGGTGATTTGTGGAAAGTCCTTGGCGTGCGCGGTGAGATCCACGCGCTTTGCGGCGTCATCCGGCGAGACGCCGTCGTTTTTGAGCTTGGTCACCTGATTGATCAGATCGGTCAGATAAGCTTGGTAGGCCGTGATCAGGCTCTTATTGGTGAAGGGCGTGCCGTGCCCCGGCAGATCCACCGCGAAGTCGAGCTTCTTCAGCTCTTCCAGCGTGGCGATCCATTCGCCGAAAAAGGCGTCGCCCATGTAAGCGAGCCGGCTTTCCATCAGGTCGCCCGTGCAGACGATGTGCTGTTTCGGAAGATAGACGACCGTGTCGCCGCCGGTATGGCCGCGGCCGAGAAACATCAGGTCGATCTCCCGGTCGCCCTTTTGGAGCACCATTTTCGTGGAATAATGGATGTTCGGAGGCGTCACTTTGATCTCGCTGTTGTGCTGCTGAAGGCGCTGGGCATCGGCCAAATCCTTCTGCAGAGCCGCCTTCTGCTGCGCATTTCCCTCCGCCGCGATCTGCTTGTTCAGGGCATCGACCCGCGCCGACAACGCGGTCACTTGCGACGTCAAGAACGGCTCGCGATGAAGCACGTCGACCGTTGCAAGCATTTGATACAGATAATCGGTGGCGATGATCTGCACTTCCGGCCCGAAGATCTGGTTGCCGGCGGTGTGATCGTAATGCCAATGCGTGTTGACGACGTATCGTATCGGCTTGTCAGTGAGCTTCTTGATGTCTTCGACGAAGGCCCGCGCCGCCGCCGGCGAGGTGCCGGTATCCACGATCAGAACATCCGCATCGTTGACGATCACGACGTTGTTGCTGCCGAGCCCGGGCACGGTACCGGTCGCGTAATAGATGCCGTCGGCGATCTTCTCGAACTTGTACGCGATCCCTTGCACCACGGGATAGTTTTGCGTCACGGGTTGTGCCTGTGCTGCGAGATAGGGCGCAGCGCAAAGTCCCGCGATCGATGCAAAAATGCGTAGCCTCATGACAACCTCCCTCATCTGCTTCATGCGCCGCCGTCGCGGCTCCCGATTCAGCGCTCGGTGCTGCGGCGTTACCTGCCGTGCCACGTATGCCGTAGGCGCAAACTCTCCGGGACCCGCCGGTAAAATCGCTCTAGCGTTCCGGACTTGAGGCGCTGGGAAGGTTATACTTCCGCGAGCGCGCGTTGAGCTCTTCGACTTGCTCGACCTTCTCCACCGTCGCCCGGCTCAGAGCGCCTTTTTGCGCGTCGGCCATTCGTCCCGTGGCTTGCAATTCGGCCAAGGCCTTGTCGATGGCGCCCAATGCGATGTTCACCATAGGTGGGGTCTGGCCCACGGCGACTCGGGCCGCCTTCATGGCGGCCGGAGTTGCCGGGAAGTTCGGGCCGCCGATCACGGCAAAGAGCGGCTTCTTGATCACGTCGGCCGCCTTTACATAGTCCTCCGCGGTCGGCAGCCCAATCCACACGAGGTCGGCACCGGCTTCGGCGTAGGCGGCAGCCCGATCCAGCATCTCGGTGTAGGAATGGTTCGGAGTCGGAGCAAGACAGCGCGCGATAAGAACCATATCGGTGCGCGCGTCGGCCGCGGCGTGAATGTTGTCGATCATCCGAGCCTTGGGTAGGACACCCGGAACGGAATAGGCGGTGGCGCGGTTGAGGGGCATTCGATCATCGAAGGCCGCGCAGGCGATGCCGCCTCTTTCGGCCTGCTTGGCGAAGCGATAAACATTCAGCGGCGTGGCGCCGAAATCGTCCACGTCCGCGACCACCGGAATATCCACGTTCGCGGCGATGACACTGTCATAAGCGATGATCTCGGACACCGTGACGACCGCCTGGTCCGGCAGCGCGAGCAATTCCTGGTTGGTGGCGCTGCTGCCGACGAACACGCCTTTGAATCCGTGAACTTCGATCAGGCGAGCCGTAAGGACATCATAAGCGTTGGCGCAGATCAGCGGCTCGGGGCCATTCATCAATTCGCGAAAGCGTGCACCCATTGTTCTCGGTGCTGGGCGCGCGTCTCGCTCAGGACCGGCGGCGGCCAGCGGACCGGCCGCCGCCATCAGTCCCGACGCCGCCAGTCCAGCGACTTGGACAAACTCGCGTCTATTCGTTTTTCTAGCCATGGTCGCTCCTCCTCGATACCTGTGGCAATCCCGCTCATTGATCACCGCGCCTGAACCGCCGGATCAGCCGACGAGTATCGCCGGAAGCCGGTGACGGCGAGAATCGGAATGGCGGCATATCACAGTGGTGATGAAGTCTCCATTTCTCCACCGAAGGAGCAATGGGCACGTCCGACGATAACGTGTCCAAACCGATTCAGCCAGTATGCCTCGACGATCGGCTCACCGTATCTTGCGGCGGGGCGCACGCCGCCGGCTCGAGCCTCGGTGGACCGGCATGATCCCGCTTGCATGATTTGGAATTCCGGTCGGCACCCGGGCATGGCTTCCGTCCATGCGCATGGTTTGCTACGGTCGGGCGAGCATCCATCGGATGCCGGGAGCTTGCCCGGCGAGTTGGAAGCTTCGACCCGCCGGCAAAATCAACGTCGGCGATGACTCACGTCGTCACGACACAGGAGGGAACACGATGAACCGTCGATCCGCTATCTCCATGTGGCTGCTTCTCGCCGGCTCCGCCATATTCTGGCAGGCGCACGACGCTGTCGGACAGACCGGCTGGACCACGCTGTTCGACGGCTCGAACCTCAACAACTTCGAGCCCATCGGCAACGCCAATTGGCGTATGCTCGAAGGCGGCGTCGTGCAGGCCGACGTGGGCAGCGGCTTTCTGGTCACGAAGCAAGAGTATGGCGACTTCCAGCTCAGGGCCGAGTTCTGGGTCGATGCAACAGCCAACAGCGGCATCTTCATCCGAGCCACCGATCCCAAGAAGGTCACGGGCCAAACCGCCTATGAGGTGAACATCTTCGATTCGCGCCCCGACCCGAGCTACGGCACCGGGGCGATCGTCAATGTGGCCAAGGTGTCGCCCATGCCCAAGGCCGCCAACCAGTGGAACACCTATGACATCACGGCCAAAGGCTCGGAATTCACCGTGATCCTCAACGGCATCAAGACCGTCGACGGCGCCAAGGACAGCAAGCTCGCCAAGGGGCGGATCGCGCTTCAGTACGGCGGGGGCATCGTGAGATTCCGCAAGGTCGAGATCAGGCCGCTCTGACAGGCGCAGTCTCTCGCGCCACGCCCTGCACGGCATCCCAGGGAAAATGGGCCGGCGCCCACCCACGCGGGGGCGCCGGATCCGTCGGACGAATTTCGTGAAGACCGCGCGTTGGTGAACCTGCTAGCCTCCAGAGACCACTTCGAACTGGCGAAATCAGGGAGGAAGCCATGCTCCAGCTCTCGAAGCTGCGGACGGCAAGTCCACACAGCTCAAGTCCACGCAAGACCTCGAGGAAGACGAGCCTCAGCTTCGGGCTGGCCGTCGCACTCGCAACGCTGTGCGCTTCATGGCCCGGCGTGGCCGCCGGGCCGGATCAAACCACCGAAAAGAAGCTGAGCCCGGTTGTTCAAACGAAGGAAGGACCGGTCCAGGGCTTCATCTCCAACGGCGTCGTCGAGTTCCTCGGTATTCCCTATGCCGAGCCGCCGGTCGGCAATTTGCGGTGGCAACCGCCAAAGGATCATGCGCCGTGGACCAATGTTCGCAAGGTTACGGAATTTGCGCCGATCTGCGCGCTGATCACGACGCTGGGAGTTTTCTCAGGCGCACCGAACAACAATGAGGACTGCCTCTACCTGAACGTCTTCACGCCGGACGATCTCAATCCGTCGGCGCGGCTTCCGGTGATCGTGTGGATTCACGGCGGCGGCAATTTCGACGGCGAAACGCCGGGCTACGATGGCAGCAAGCTGGCGTCGCAGGGCAAGGCCGTCGTCGTCACCATGGAGTACCGCCTGAACCTCATGGGCTTCCTGGCGCATCCCGCGCTGGATAACGAAGGCCATCTCTTCGGCAACTACGCCATTCTGGACCAGCAGGCCGTGCTGAAATGGGTCGAGCGCAATATCGCCGGGTTCGGCGGCGACAAGGACAACGTCACCGTCGGCGGACAATCGGCGGGAGCCGTCGACACCGGCCTCCACATGGTGTCGCCGCTTGCCGCCGGCCTGTTCCGCCAGGGAATTTGCGAGAGCTTCTGCATGGCCTTCACGCTGCCCACGAAGGCGGCGGCCGAGGCCACCGGCGTCGCGTTCGCGGTGGCCGCCGGTTGCGGCTCGGGCACCGGTCCGGAGGTCGCCCAATGCCTGCGCAATCTCCCGGCGGCTAAGGTCGAAGAACTCGCAGGCACGGTAAGCGCCCAGGGCAAATTCATAATCGGCCGAGGCCTGGTGGACGGCCAGATCATACCGGATCAGCCGTTGACGCTCTTTGCCAACGGCCGGTTCAACCACATGCCCCTGATGAACGGGAACACGGCGGATGAGACGAACTTCGGCTTGGCGATCACGGAGTACTTCTCCAACACGGGCAACGCGCTTCGCACCCCGCCGACCGCGGAGCAATATCTAAACTACGTCGACACCACCTATGCCCCGCCGGCGTATCCCAGCGGAACCGCGGCGAAGGTTCTTGCCGTCTATCCGCTCAGCGCGTTCAAAAGTCCGCATTTGGCCTGGGATCGGGTCGGAACCGACTCGGGAATTTGCAACGAGCGAAGACTCGACAAGATCCTCGCTCCGCAAATCGCGGTCTATGCCTATGAGTTCGCCGATAAGACGGCGCCGTTCTACTTTCCCGATATGCCGGGAATGGAGGCGCTGGCCTATCATACGGCCGATATCCAGTATCTGTTCCCGCTCTGGCATGGCGGGCCACTGGGCACTCCCCATCCGCTCGACCCCCAGCAGACGAGACTGTCCGATCAACTCGTCTCCGCCTGGACCAATTTTGCCCGGACGGGCAATCCGAACGGATCAGGCAACAGTCCGTGGCCGCGCTACACGGCCAACGCCGAAGCGCCGGCATGGCTGATCCAAGGCCTCCCGGCGCTGTCGACCTTGACGGATGCCCAATACGCGACGCTTCGCCACTGCGACTTCTGGGACTCGGTCACCGCAACCCAGTAACGCGGGAGCGATTTCGTCGGGCCGAAGCGCGGGCCGGACGACGAGGTGGCGGCCGACATGGCCGTCACCTTTTGCGAACATCGTAAGCGTTCGGCCATCTCGCGCGCTGGACTCCCGTCATCTCACCAAGGCGGCGGCGGGGGCATGCTGCCCCCGGCCGGATGGCGCGGGCCGGAACGCGTCATGGTCCCTGCGACGTCAGGTAGGCGGCGATCGCGATCATGTCGCCGTCGTCGAGCTTGGCCACCACCGCCTTCATGAGCGGGGTCATCGCGCCGGTGCGGGCGCCGATCTTGATGTCGTTGAGCTGGCGGTAGACGTACATCGGCGAGCGACCCCTGATCGGCGGAACGTCGCCGAGGCCCTTGAGCTCGGGCCCGTGGCAGATCGCGCAGGGGATGGACTTGCCGCCGGCGCCGGTCGCCACGATCTCCGCGCCCTTCTCGATGCTGCCGGTCGGCACATGGGCGACGAAGCCGGTGCGGGGATCGCGGCTCTCGGCGCTGAGATCGTTCTGCGGCAGCTCGATGATGCGGTTGCCGATCGGCTCGGTACCGCCATGTTCGTCTGGGAAGCGCATGGCGCCGTTGCCCAGATAGGACTTCGGCACGGTGTCGCCTTCGACCACCTTGTACCAGACCGGAGGCTTGAGCGAGGCGAAATACTCGGCGGCCACCTTGTAGTCCTCCGGGGTGAGCCCCTTGGCGATCGGGATCATCGAGGTGGCGCGTGAGCCCTTGCGGGCGCCGCTGGTGAACTCGGCCAGCTGGCGCATGAAATAGCCGACCGGAAGCCCGGCGATGCCGGCCGACTCCGGATGCCCGGCACCGCTGGTCAGATGGCACAGGATGCAGGCGCGCGCGTTGGTCTCCTTGCGGCCGTGGGCCACCAGGTCGGGCATCGTCCCATGGTCCTGCGGATACCAGTCGGGCGGATTGAAGCCGTCGTCGATCTGGGCCTGGGTGTATTGCTTGGTGCTGCCCGGCAATTGGATGGGCTTCGTCGCATCCGGCGGCTTCGGCGCCGGATTGGCCGGATAGGCCCATCCCGGCAGATCCGCCGCTTGCGCCGGCACAGCCAGCAGCCCCAGCAGGGCGATAGAAGCCAATACCCTCATCATCCAATCCTCCCTCTGGTTTTTGTCGTCGCGGGGGCAGGCCGCCATGATGTTCCGGCCGGCCCATGAACGCGCAGGGTATTGTAGCGGAGGCAGCGGGTCATCCGCCAGGGCCAAGCGCACCGGGGACGCGCGGGAGGCGGATACGCGATGGCCGATACGTACATGGCCGGGACGAGCCCGGCCATGTTCAGCGGATCGATGTCGCGCGCGGACGTTACCGCGCCGCCACCGTCAGGGCGACTTCGTCGTGAGGTAGGCGGCGATCGCAATCATGTCGTCTTCGCCGAGCTTCTCCACCACGCCCTTCATCAGCGGCACCCAAGTGCCGTTGCGGGTGCCGATCTTGATGTCGTTGAGCTGGCGATAGATGTAGATCGGCGAGCGGCCGGTGATCGGCGGAACCTGGCCGAGACCTGAGAGTTCGGGGCCGTGGCAGATCGCGCACGGGACCGTCTTGCCGCCGCCGCCGGTGGTCACGAGTTCCTCGCCCTTCTTGATGCTGCCGGCCGGGACGTGGGCGACGAAGCCCGTCCGCGGATCGCGGCTCTCGGCGCTGAAGTCGTTCTGCGGCAGCTCGATGATGCGGTTGCCGAGCGGTTCGGTGCCGCCGTTTTCCACCGGGAAACGCATGGCGCCGTTGCCGAGATAGGATTTCGGCACGGTGTCGCCTTCGACCACCTTGTACCAGACGGGATATTTCATCGAGGCGAAATATTCCGCGGCCGCCTTGGTGTCCTCGTCGGAAATACCCTTGGCGATCTGGATCATCACGCCGCCGCGCATGCCCTTGCGGACGCCGGCTTTGAATTCGGCCATCTGGCGCAGGATGTATCCCACCGGAAGCCCGGAGACGCCGGCGGATTCCGGATGCCCGCCGCCGCTGGTGAGGTGGCACAGGTCGCATGCGAACCCGCCCGGCGGCTTGCCGTGGGCGACGACGTCCGGCATCGGCGGGTGATCTTCGGGGTACCAGTCGGGCGGACTGAACCGGTCGTCGATCTCCTTCTGGGTGTATGACTTGGTGCTGCCCGGCAATTGAATGGGCTTCACCGCGTCCGGCGGCTTCGGCGGCGGCGCCACCGGATAAGCCCATTGCGGCAGCGGCTGCGCCGGCGCCTGTGCTTGCGCCGGCACGGCCGGCAGCACCAGCAGGCCGAGCGCGGCTATCGAAACCATAGCCCTCATAGCGTACCCCCTTCTGACATCGTGTTATTGATCGAACGTGTTATCGACCGAACGCTGGCCGTGTCCGCAACGTCGCGCTGCGGAACGAACGGCGAGGCGCCCAATATAGCTTACGCAGGAGCGATTGACGATGGTGATCAGCGTCCCTGGCGATCAGCGTCCCATCCGCTCCATCGACCATTCGAGCGCCAGTTGCTGGCCGAGGTCGAGCTGGGCCCTCGTCATCTTGGAAGCGACGGCGTCGCGAAGCCGCAAGAAATACTCGCGGTTGTTCTTCGGACCGTGGGCCGCCGCCAGATTCAGCCACTTGTAGGCCTGCACGACGTCGCGCGAAACGCCGAACCCCTTGTCGTACATCAGGCCGAGCAGATACTGCCCGGTGGCGTCGCCCTGTTCGGCGGCGAGAAGATAATAGTCCACCGCGGCGGGCCAGGACTGGGGAACGCCGAGCCCGTGCTCATACATGTAGCCGAGCAGCGCTTCCGCCCGTGCATTGCCGCGCCGCGCCTCGGGCCCGATCCGTCTCAGCGCATTGGCGGGATCGCCGTAGCTCGCGATCGTCCCCATGTCGACGAGGGCATCCGCGGCCATCACGGGTGGCACGCTCAATCCGAGAATGAGAGCGCTGGAAATCAGCGTTGCAAACTTGTCCATGCCAGTTCTCCCGCGGAATTCATACCCTATCCGAGCCCCCACGCCGGAGGAATTTGCCGCAGCAGCGTTTCGCCGAGCCACGCGATCCAGATCGCCGGTGCGAGGAAAAGGCCGAACGGCAGCCTGGTGGTCGCGCTGATCGCGCGGCCGAGAGCGAGCCATCTCACCAGGCAGACCGCGAGCGCCGCCAGCGCCGCGATTTCGACGGCGATGGGAAGGCTCGTCCAGTCGAGCCAGACGCCGGCGACGCCGGCCAGCTTGACGTCGCCGAGCCCGATGCCGTCGCGTCCGCGCAGGCGCCGGTAGGCCGCCCATAAGGCGAAGAATGCGAGCGCCATGATGGCGCCGCGCAGCGCCGCGATGGCGAGCGCCTCGCCGATCCCATCGGAGTATTGGATCGCCGCGTGGGCGAGCCCGAGCGCCAGCGCCGCGGCGCTGAGCTCGTCGGGAATGATGAAGCGGCGGGCATCGACGGCCGCGATCGCGACCATGAGGCAAGCGAGCCCGGCGCCGGCCACGCCGCGCAAGCCCGGCACCACGATCATGCTCGCGGCGGCCGTGGCGACGGCGGCGACGACGATGGTCACGTCCTCGAAGACCGGTGCGTTTGCCCGCGGCCGCGATATCGAGCTGAGCCAGCGCACCGACATTTGCCGCATCCCCCCGGCCTTATCGGGCCCGCGGCTCGGGGCCGACATAGGGCGGCACCGGCGCCAGCGTGCCCTTCAATTTCGATCGCAGCTCCTCCGCGATGTAGTGGGCGTCGACGCTGTCGCGAATGATCTGCGGCCGGATGAAGATGATGAGCTCGGTGCGGGTGATGTTGTGGCCGGTATTGCCGACGACATTGCCCCAAGCCGGAATCTGATCGAGCAGCGGAATCCCGCTGTGATCCACTTCCTTCTGCTCCTGGATCAATCCGGCCAGCAGCACGGTCTGGCCGGTCGCTACGGAGATCGAGCTCTTGACCTTGCGCTGCGAAATGGTCGGAGTCAGGTTCTGGGTGGTGCTGGTGACCGAGCCGGTATTGGAGACTTGGCTGATCTCCTGCTCGATTTCGAGGCGCACATTGCCGTTGGCGCTGACGCGCGGAATCACGCGAAGGATGATGCCGGTCGAGCGATAGTCGATGGTGTTGACGATCGTGTTCTGGGTGGTGAGCACGTTCGCGGTGCCGGTCGAGATCGGCACGTCGTCGCCGACCATCAGGGTCGCCACTTGATTGTCGGTGACCACCAGCGACGGATTGGACAGCACCTTCACGTCGGTGACCGAGTGGAGCGCGTTGATGATCACGTTCGGCTGGTTCTGCGAGCCGACCAGGAAGTTGAACCCCGGGAAGCTCTGGCTGAGTACGGCGCCGGCGGCGCTCGCGACGCCGGTCGCGCTCACGCCCGCGGTCGGGGCTGCCGTGGAGGTGGTGTTGAACAACCCGACCTTGCTGTTCTGCAGGTAGAACTGAACGCCGTAGGACAGCGTGTCGTTGAGCGTGACCTCGGCGACGGTGGCGTCGATGGCGACCTGCAATTGCGGCCGGTCGAG
>Ga0302324_100006477_pt1 | contig 25223 bp, 23 predicted proteins | sample Palsa_T0_1_FD_201949 | JGI IMG/M metagenome (GOLD analysis project Ga0302324, IMG submission 201949) | Peat permafrost microbial communities from Stordalen Mire near Abisko, Sweden - Palsa_T0_1 | ecosystem: Environmental > Terrestrial > Soil > Palsa > Peat permafrost | place: Sweden: Abisko... | reverse complement strand
GCACAGTTGACGCGCGAGGTCCTTGCCGATCGGCCGCTCATCCTCGTTGAGGAACACGCCGTTCGTACTCAAGTCTTCGACGAAATACTGCCCGTTGCGCCAGGCGATCCGGGCATGGCGCGCCGAGACATAGCGCTGCGGGTCGGGCAGCACCCAGTCGTTACTCGGTGCGCGCCCAATGGTGGCGCTGGTCGCGTTCAGCACGATGCTGCTGCGGTCGCCCAGGAACCGCCGGTGATCACTGACGACGCTCAGACGTAGCGCCATGGTTGCCCCAGAAGCCGTAAACGGCGTGTCACTTCGATGTCGCGCGCGCGCACCCGCTTCCCCGGCGCGCCCGGACATATAATGTATGCATCAACATAGCAGTCACCGAGCCCCGACCCCATGGCAGCCAGTCACATTTTCAAGATTATGTTCGTGAATCAGGGCAAGGTTTATGAAGTCTATGCCCGCAAAGTCAGCCACGGGACCCTGTTCGGCTTCCTGGAAGTGGAGGACCTGGTGTTCGGCGAGCGCTCCTCCGTGGTGCTGGATCCGGGCGAAGAGCGCATCAAGGGCGAATTCGACGGGGTCAAGCGAACCTATCTGCCCCTGCACTCGGTGCTGCGGGTGGACGAGGTGAAAAAGCAGGGCATCAGCAAGATCACGGCATTCGAAGGGGGGAACGTCAGCCAGTTTCCGGGGCCACTGTACGCGGCGCCGCCGCGGGACTCCCCACCCAAGAAATAGCGGCCCCTCCCAATCATGCTCGAGATTCCAGGTTCGACGGCACTTTCACCTTTCCGGATCAACAAACTCCTTGACCGCCTGACGGCGCTCGACGCGGCCGTCGCGAGCCTCACCTGTAACTTCGTGCATTTCGTCGATACGGAGCGTCCCTTGAGCGCTCCCGAGACCCACATCCTGCAGCGTCTCCTCACGTACGGCGCGCGCACCCGTGGCGCTGCCCACCCGGCGAGCGAACGCTCGGGCAGCCGCCTCATTCTCGTCGTGCCGCGCGCGGGCACGATTTCGCCCTGGTCGAGCAAGGCGACCGACATCGCGCATGTGTGCGGTCTTGGCGCCGCACGGCGCATCGAGCGCGGGATCGCCTATCAGGTGCACTCAGCCGGCGCTCTTGATCGCGCACGTCTCGCGCGCCTTGCGCCCGTGCTGCACGATCGCATGACCGAGATGGTGCTGTTTGACTCGGCGGATGCGGCGCAGCTCTTTGAGCACGCGGCGCCGCGGCCGCTCGCGCGAGTGTCGCTCGCCGCGGGGCGCGCCGCGCTCGAGCAGGCGAATGCGGAACTTGGCCTCGCGCTCTCGGCCGCTGAGATCAACTATCTGCACGCAACCTTTGCGCGCCTGGGGCGCGATCCGACCGATGTCGAACTCATGATGTTTGCGCAAGCCAATTCCGAGCATTGCCGGCACAAGATATTCAACGCCAGCTGGAGCATCGACGGGCAGGAGCAGGAGAAATCCCTGTTTGCCATGATCAAGAACACCTATGCGCACAGTGCGGCCGGCGTACTGTCGGCCTACCGAGACAATGCCGCCGTCATTGAAGGAACGGTGGGCGTGCGCTATTTCGCTGCGCCAGGCAGCGGCATCTACGATGGCGTCACCGAGCCGATCGACATTGCGCTCAAGGTGGAGACCCACAATCATCCGACCGCCATTTCGCCCTTTCCGGGGGCTGCCACCGGCGCGGGCGGCGAGATTCGCGATGAGGCCGCAACCGGCCTGGGCGCAAAACCCAAAGCGGGTCTTACGGGATTTTCCGTCTCGCATCTGCGCATTCCCGGATTCGAGCGCCCATGGGAGGGGACTTTTGGCCGCCCGGCGCGCATTGCCTCGGCACTGGAGATCATGCTCGACGGCCCGCTCGGCGCGGCCGCCTTCAATAACGAGTTCGGGCGGCCGGCCATCTGCGGCTACTTCCGCACTTTTGAAGGGCACGCGGTGGGTGACGGCGCGCATCGCATTCGCGGTTATCACAAGCCCATCATGATTGCCGGTGGTCTTGGCAACGTGCGCCGCGCGCACGTGCAGAAGGGCGAGGTGCCGCTCGGCGCCAAGCTCCTCGTACTCGGCGGCCCCGCCATGCTGATCGGCCTCGGCGGCGGTGCATCCTCGTCGATGGGCAGCGGGACGAGTACGGCAGACCTCGACTACGCCTCCGTGCAGCGCGGTAACGCTGAGGTGCAGCGGCGCGCGCAGGAAGTGATCGACGCCTGCTGGGCGCTCGGAGCGGAAAATCCCATCCTGCTGATTCATGACGTCGGTGCCGGCGGCCTGTCGAACGCGATCCCGGAGGCCGTCGCGCACAGCGCGCGCGGCGCACGCATTGACCTGCGCGCCGTGCCCAGCGCGGAGAGCGGGATGTCGCCGATGGAGATCTGGTGCAACGAGGCGCAGGAGCGCTACGTGCTGGCCATCGCCCCCGCCCGGGTGGCGGACTTTGCCGAACTCGCCGCGCGCGAGCGCTGCCCATTCGCGCTCATCGGCGCCGTGGATGCCACTGGACAACTCGTGGTGCAGGATGAGCTCTTTGGCAATGAGCCTGTCGATATTCCCGTCGATGTGCTGCTCGGCGGCGCGCCGCGCACGCGCCGCAAGGTGCGCAGCGTCGCGCCGCAAAGCCGGCCCTTCGATGCCGCGCGCATCGATCTCACCGAGGCGGCGTACCGCGTGCTGCGCTTTCCGGCGGTGGCGGACAAGACCTTCCTCATCACCATCGGCGACCGGACCGTGGGCGGCCTCGTGAGCCGCGATCCGATGGTCGGTCCGTGGCAGGTGCCGGTGAGTGATGTGGCCGTGACCCTGGCCGACTATCACGGCCATGCGGGGGAGGCGATGGCGATGGGCGAGCGCACACCGGTTGCGGTGCTGAATGCACCCGCCTCCGGACGGCTCGCGGTGGCGGAAGCCGTCACCAACATTCTCGCCGCCGACATCGAGGCGGTGCGCAAGATCCGGCTGTCCGCGAACTGGATGGCAGCCTGCGGGGAGGCGGGCGAGGACGCGGCGCTCTATCAGACGGTGCGTGCCATCGGCGAGGAGCTGTGTCCGCAGCTCGGTATCGCCATTCCCGTCGGCAAGGATTCATTGTCGATGCACACGACATGGCGCGCAGATGATGTGACGAAGAGCGTCGTCGCCCCCGTGTCGCTTATCGTGTCGGCGTTCGCGCCGGTGCGTGACGTGCGACGCACACTCACCCCGGTGCTACGGCGCGACAGCGGTGCGACCTCTCTTTGGCTCATCGACATCGCGCGCGGCAGGCATCGCCTGGGAGCATCGGTTCTCACTCAGGTCTATGCCGAGCTTGGCGCGGAGAGCGCCGACCTGGATGACGCGCACGAACTTCTGCAGTTTGCGAGTGCGCTCGCGAGCCTCAAGGCGCAGGACTTCGTGCTGGCGTATCACGATCGCTCCGACGGGGGTCTGTTCGCGACGCTCACCGAGATGGCATTCGCCGGACACTGCGGCCTGGAGATTGCATTGCCGCCGACGCGCGGCGGCGCCGTTGAGCAACTCTTTGCCGAGGAGTTGGGGGCGGTCATTCAGGTGCGCGTGAGCGATGAGGCGCAGGTTGCTGCGCTCCTCGCGAGCCATGGCTTCAGCGCGCATGCATTTCGCATCGGCGCGCCCGTGCTGGGCGGCAAGGGCGCGATGCGCATCCGCATCAGCGTAGGCGCAGTCGTATTTGATGAGTCATGGACCGATCTGAAACGCGCCTGGTCGGAGACGTCTTGGCAGATGCGCCGGCTGCGCGATGACCCCGTGTGCGCGGACGAAGAGTATGCGGCATGCACCTGCAGCGCGGATGCTGGCTTGTCGGTTGCGCTCACCTTCGATCCGCAGGAGGACATCACGGCGCCCTATATCACGCGCGGACTGCGCCCGAGGATTGCGATCCTGCGCGAGGAAGGTGTCAACAGTCAGGTCGAAACCGCCGCTGCGTTTGAGCGTGCGGGCTTCGAGCCGCACGACGTGCACATGACGGACCTGCTTGAGGGGCGCCGCGCGCTCGCCGATTTCAAAGGGCTGGTCGCTTGCGGCGGTTTCTCCTACGGTGATGTGCTGGGAGCGGGGGAGGGATGGGCCAAGTCGATTTTGTTCCATGCGGCGGTGCGCGAGGAGTTCACGCGCTTCTTCGCGCGCACTGACAGCTTTGCGCTCGGGATCTGCAATGGCTGCCAGATGTTTGCGGCCTTGAAGAGTCTCATACCCGGAAGCGAGCACTGGCCACGTTTCGTGCGCAACGTGAGCGAGCAGTACGAAGCGCGATTTTCGCTTGTTGAAATCCGCCCTTCGCCGTCGGTTTTATTGACGGGCATGGCGGGCTCCTATCTGCCGGTGGCGGTCGCGCACGGCGAGGGCCATGCGGAATTTGCCTCCGCTGCGGCAGTCGAAGCCTGCGCGGCGAGTGGCCTGGTGGCCTGTCGCTACGTGCAGCATGAGCTCGCCGTCGCCGATACCTATCCGTTCAATCCAAGCGGCTCACCCTTCGGACTTGCGGCGCTCAGCAATACCGACGGCCGCTTCACCATCATCATGCCGCACCCGGAGCGCTCGTTCCGTTACGCGCAGAATTCGTGGCGGCCGCAGGAGGCCGGAGAATACAGCGGCTGGATGCGGCTGTTTCGCAATGCACGGCGCTTCGTGGATTAATGGAGCTAACCTGCAGCCTGCATGCGTCTGCTTCAAACCGGGATTCGCGGGGCAGTCCGTCATCCGTAGATCCGCTGCCGAAAGGCGCTTCTCGCGGTAGTCCTTTCCGCGACTGCCGGTTTTAGGGCATCTCAATCTCGGTAACCCATGCGCTGAGACGCGGACGGCGGTCCGTATGATAAAGTCGGTCCCGCCGGGCATCTTCCATAACTACTCCTACTCCGGCAAAGGGATGGCCATGACATTCAAGCCTGCTTTCGTCGTCGCGGTTCTGTCGGCCTGGATCGGAATTGCCGGGGCGGATGGAATCAAGCCCCCGCCGACGAAAGAGGGCCTTTGGGAGACTCGCAGCACGAAGATCCTGCAAGGCAAGACTACGTCCAACACGTCGGTGCAGATGTGTCAATCGAAGGAACTCACGAAGTCGATGCAGTCGACCGGGGAGGAGCTGAGGAAGAAGAACGAATGCACCTCTGATGTGACTCAACCGTCGGCAAATACGTACGTCGAGGAGAGCCGCTGCGCCAAAGGGCCAAACGCCGGCTCTGTCACCAAGGTCATTTACACGTATCAAGGCGATACCGCATCTCACACGGAGATGCACATGAACGTCGGCAATGCGGAAACCGTGATGATCATCGATGCCAAGTATTTGGGTAGCTGCCCGGCGGGAATGAAGCCAGGCGACCTCATCATTGACGGCAAGGTGATCTCCGGCGGAGGCTGAGAAAAGTTCGAGCGTTCAAATTCTTCACACGCTTGGCTAAGCGCCACCGCGTGGTCACAAACGATTGTGCGCTCGTCGCGTCGCAGTGCGGCATCGTCGGTTAGCGGCACGCCCCCGCAGCCGCTGCTTTGCAGCAAGCTTGACAGATGCCGCTTCAGGCGTAGTTTAGGGCGCGCGCCAACGCATTCATCTGCTGCGATTGCGGTTTTGACCGTAATCGAGCCGGCGGTAAGTCGGGGAACCTACGGCCGGATTATGTGAACAATACCAATCAAAGGTCATCACGCCATGAATACTCTGTGCAGGTCCGTCTTAGTTTTGGCCAGCGCCCTGTTGCTAGCAGCCACGGCGGACGTTTACGGACAAGAATCGCCGAATAATGTCGCGAGTGATGGCTGCGGGGACACTGCAATGGGCACGCAGGCGCTAGGAAGTCTCAGTGCATGCACCGGTGCCTACTACGACAACACTGCAGCTGGATATCTAGCACTAGCAGATACCACATCCGGCGGCTTCAACACCGCGATCGGAACCAGCGCTCTTCAAGCCAACACGACCGGCGCCAGTAACACTGCAGTCGGCACTTTTGCGCTTGACTTAAACACAGCATCCAATAACTCGGCACTGGGGGCTGCGACCCTGCAGTTTAACACCTCCGGTACCGGAAACACTGCCGTGGGCGCTTCCGCCCTAGACAACAATGTAAGCGGTAGCAATAACACGGCTACCGGCTACAACGCGCTGGAATTCAACGATAACTACAACACTGGCGTGTCGGGGAATACGGCTGATGGAGCAAGCGCGCTGCAAAATAATATATCGGGGCAATACAACACCGCAGTGGGATGGCAGGCGCTGCAGGGCTCGTCAACCGACGGAGGAGAAGTTGGCAACGCTACGGGTTCGCACAACACCGCCATCGGCGCCGGCGCGCTCTACGACTATTCGACTGGCAGCAACAACACCGCCTCCGGATTCGAAGCGCTCTACAATGATCAAGTCGGAAGCAGCAACACGGCCAATGGGTATTTTGCGCTGCAAGGAAACAACGGCAGTTACAATACTGCGACGGGTACTTCGGCACTACAGTCCAACAACACGGGCACCTACAATACCGCTTCCGGGTACCAGGCGCTCATTAGCAATAACGGCAGCGACAACACTGCAACAGGAGCGGACTCCCTCTATAACAATACGACCGGCGGCTACAACACTGCCTCCGGGATGAACGCGCTCTATTCCAATACGAGTGCCGACTACAACACGGCTAGCGGGTATGGCGCGCTCTATGCCACAACGACAGGCAACAGCAACACCGCCTCCGGCTACGAGGCGCTGTACGGCAACACGAGCGGAACGCAAAACACGGCAACCGGGCTGCACGCGCTCGCTGCCAACACAACCGGCAGTAACAACATTGCGGAGGGGTACCACGCCGGCTACAACCTCACAACCGGCAGTAACAACATCGACATCGGTAGTCCGGGTGTGAAGGCAGAGAGCGGGGTGATCCGCATCGGCACGATCACCGGCACGACCTCGACCCAGTCAGCCGCCTACGTCGCTGGCATCTACGGCGTCAAGACCGCGACCACGGGCACGGCGGTCTTCATCGATTCGAGCGGACAACTCGGTACGGTGTCATCCTCAGTACGGTACAAGGAAGACATTCAACCGATGGCCGCCGCGAGCGAGCGGCTACTCAACTTGCGCCCCGTGAAGTTCCGCTACAAGAAGGCTGACGCCTCGGGTGAGAAGCCCGTCCAGTACGGGCTCATCGCCGAGGAAGTGGCCGCGGTGTTTCCGGAGCTGGTGTTATTCAACAAGGACGGACAGCCCGAGACGGTTGCATACCACATACTTCCGACGCTACTGCTGAATGAATACCAGAAGGAGCATAACCTGAACCAAGAGCAAAGCGAGAAGATGGCGCTGCTGCAGAAGCAATTCGACGCGCAGAGCGTCAAGCTCGCCAATCTTGAGAGGCTTACTGAAGCGCTCGCTGCCGCGAATGGGATCGATCCGGCTAAGGTGCAGCAGCTATCCCAAAGCCATGCGGACCTAAGCCGAGCTGTGGCGGCGACTCGATGATGTAAAGCGGATACTGCGTGATCGGCGCTGAAACGGTAAGCGAGTCACCGTGACGAAGTTCAGCGCGCTGTTGAACCGCGCGTCGCTTGCGCTTACGGCGCACCGACGGCGTGGCGTGCGCTCTCGCGCACCTGCGGTCCGATCGCGATCCAGGCTTTGCGAATCTCCCCGAGCAGGCTCAAAACCTCGTTGATGCAGGCCACATTGGTCTCGAGATTGGCGCGCAGCAGCCGGCGGATCATGTAGTCATACAGATCGCTCAGATTCTGCGCGAGGGTGCCGCCTTCGGCCATGTTCAAGATGCCGCGCAGCTCGCCGATGATCTGAACGCAGCTGTGCAGCAGCTTCGCCTTGCGCACTAGATCCCCGCGCTCGATGCAACTGCGTGCCACCGTCATGCGCTCGACGGCTGCACTCATCAGCATCAATACCAGGCCGTGCGAATCTGCGGAGGCTACGCCGCCGTGCACGGCGTTGCTCTGATACGCGGCCATGTTGGCGTTACGCGAGAAGGCATTCATACCGCGACGCTGCCTGTGGTGTGGGTCATGCAGCGTTTAACGGCCGGAGCGGCGTGCACTTGAGCCGCCGCGCGACATATTGCGACTCAACTCGAGCTGTTGTCGCCGCCGACCTTGGGCAGGTCGGAGAATGCCTGGGTGAGGTACGCTGAGGTCGTCTGCAGCGATGACAGGAGCGTATTCAGTGCGGAGAACTGCTGCGTCATGCTGGCCGTGAGCGCGTTTTCCTCGTTGGTGAGGTCGTTGCTTTGCGATGTGAGGGCGGCATTCTGTTGTACGAGCGTCTGGCTGTAGGAGTCGACCGGGCCGCTGTTGCTCAGAGCGGCGGTCAGCTGGGTATTCAATTGCGCGGCAATGCCGTTGTTCGAGCTGAAGAGCTGGCTTACGGCGCTGAAGTTGCTCGACAGCGCATTCTGCAAAGTGCTGCTGTCCAACGCCAAGGTGCCGTCGCTCTGCGTCGTGACGCCGATGCTCGCGAGCGAGTTGACGGCCGATGAGCCGCCGCTGACGAGTCCTTGCACGACCCCCTCGATCTGGTTCTGGATTCCGGTAAGGAGGGCGTTGCCGAGCATCGGCCCCGCGGTGCCTGAGCTTGCATCGTAGCCGCCGAGGCTCGAGAACGTCTGCACCAGTGTGTTGTACGCCGCGACGAAGTTGCTGATGTTGCTGGCCACGGTCGACGTATCGTTCGACACCGTGACCGTCGCATTGCTGCCTGCGGCGGTGGCGGCGGCGAGATTGAGCGTAACCCCGCTGATGGCGCCCGTGACGGTATTGCTCGGGCTTTGGTAGCTGATGCCCGCGACGTTCACGATGGCGTCCTGCGGTGCGGCTGCCTGGGTATAGTTGCCCGTCGCCGTAGGGCTGTAGTCAAGCTGTGCGAGACCGCCATCCCCGCCGCTCGAGCTGAGTTGTATGGTGTTGGCAGCGCCTGTTAGCGCCGAAGCGAGCACCAGATGCGCGCCGTCCGTGCCCTGCACGAGGGTTGCCGTAACGCCAGGGTTCCCGGTCGCCGAGTTGATCGCCGACACAATGCCGCTCAGCGTGTTGTCGGTGTCGTCGATATTGATACTGAAGCTCTGCCCGCCGAGCGACACGGTCAGCGTGCCGGTGCCGACGGTTGCGTCACTGCCACCCGCGAATCCTAATGACACCAGCTGCTGCGCCTGCGCGAGCTGCGTGACCCCGATGCTGTACGTGCCCGCTACGGCGCTCGAATCCGCCGTCGCGGTAAAGGCTGACTGATCGGAGCTTGTGGCCGTGAGCGCGCTGAAGGACTGGGGCGTGTCGAGCGAGGAGAGTGCGGCCTGAAAGGTCGAGAGCGCACTCTTAAGCGTGCCGAGCGCCGAGATCTGGGCGGTGACCGCGCTTGTCTGGCTCGCGTTATTCGACACCTGCGCGGCGTAGGTGGCAGTGACGAGCTGCGATACGAGCGAACTGACATCGATCACCGAACCACCGGTGGCGCCGCTGCTTGAGCTGCTGGCGATTGACACGACGGGTGTGGTCGGCGCCACAGTATTGGTCGCCACGGTCGTCGTCGGCGCCGCGGTAGTCGTGCCTATGGTACTCATGTTATCTCCCGGCGATCCCCGTGAAATTGCCGCTCGTCAGCGCGAAATGACGAGGGCGAGAACCTTGCGGTTCTCGCCCCGACGTCATCCAAAGCGTTGACGTTTCTGTCATCAGCTGAGCTTGCTCAAGAGCGTCAACACGTTCTGCGGGATCTCGTTGGCCTGCGCCACCATCGCGGTGCCTGCCTGCTGCAGGATCTGCGCCTGGGTCAGCTGTGAGGTCGCCGCGGCGTAGTCCGTGTCTTCAATCGAGCTGCGCGCGCTGCTGAGGTTGGTCGAGGCCGTCTGCAGACCAGTGACCGCCGCCTGGAAACGCGCCTGATAAGCGCCCAACTGAGCGCCCGTGGCATCGATCTGCTGCAGTGCCGCGTCCACCGAGGTGATGGTCGCGTTGGAAGCGGCGACCGTGAGCACGTTAGTGTTGGCGAGCGAAGTCCCGGAGAGCGCCGACACTGTCGTGGCCGCCGTCAAACCGGAGTTCGTGACCGTACCGCCGATGACGAGCTGGCCGCCTGCCACGCCGGCATAGTTCACCGCATACGTCGAAGTCTTGGTGCCGGCAGCGCCGACGCCCGTGCCCGCGGCCGTCAAAGTGCCCGTGTAGGCGAGCACAATGTTGGAGCCGGAGCTTGAGCTGTTGGCGTTCGACAGCGAGATATTGGCGCCGTTATTGGTCGCGGTCACGCCGGTGGCCGCCGAGATCGCATTGATCGCGCTCGTCACATTGGCAAGATCGGTCGCCTCAACGCCCGTGGTCGTGATCGCACCCGTCGCCACGCCGTTGATCTGGATCGTGCCGGTGAGCCCGGCAGCCCCTACGTAGGCCGTGCCGGCGAGCGTATTGGCAGCCGCGGTCGCCGTAACCCCCGTAAGATTCGCCGCATTGATGGCCGAGGCCAGCGAATAGGCGTCCGTGTTGACAGTGCCCGTGCCGACGGCCGTGCCGTTGATCGTGAGGGCGGCAAGGTTCACCGTCGTCCCGGCGGTCAGCGCGGCGCCTTGGCTGGTGGCTGTGTAGGTCTGACCGAGATTGGCGCTGCGCGCGCTCGCTATCGAGCCAATGGAGATCGAGTCGCCGACATTGGCACCCGTCTGGAACACCTGGCCCTGGAAGCTGCCGTCGAGCAGATTGACGCCGTTGAAACTTGTGGTCGTGGCGACGCTGTCGATGTCTGCTTCGAGCTGCGTAACCTGGTCGTTGAGCGACTCACGGTCGCTCGCGCTGTTGGTCGCGTTGAGCGATTGCACTGCCAGGTCGCGAATCGTCTGCAGATCGGTCGTAATTTCGCTGAGCGCGCCGTTGGCGGTCTGCGTGAGCGACACGCCGTCGTTGGCGTTCTGCACGGCTTGGTTCAAGCCGTTGATCTGCGAGGTCATGCCGTTAACGATGGCGTAGCCGGCCGGATCGTCCGCGGCGGTGTTGATGCGCAGACCCGTGGAGAGCTGCTCCAAGGACGTTGCGAGCTGGGTACCCGAATTCGTGAGTGCGTTCTGCGCAACGAGCGAGTTGACGTTGGTATCGAGGACTAATGGCATGGCCTGTGACTCCTGGTGTTTCGTTCAGACGCCGGACCCCAGTCCGTCGTTACTCGCGGCCGTGTGCCGCTTGCAGTTCAGCCTCGTTATCGGTGCGCCGGGCATGAACTTGAACGTGGGGAGGCATAATCGATGAAACTGCCAAGTGGATCACAATTTAGGACAGGTAGTTGAACAGGGACAGCTTCGAGAGCGACGCATATGACTCCTGGGCGGCCTGCAGGCTCACCTCTTCGGTATTCAACTGCGTGACCGCGGCGGCGTAGTCCACATCGGAGAGCTGCGAGATCGAGGTCTGCATGTCTGTCTGCTCGCTCTGTGCGGTCGACTGCGAGGAGGTAATCGCATCGAGGCGCGCACCGACTGAGGCCTGCACATTATCGATATTGGTGACGGCATTGCCGATCTGCTCGAGCGCGCCGCTGATCTGCGTCGTCAGCTGCCCGGCGTTCAGCGTCGTCGAATTGAGGGTCGTGATGAGATTCGACAAGGTGCTGAAGGCGCTCGCGGTGCCGGCGGGCGTGACGGCGAATTTGTCGCCCGTTGCTGGCGTGCCGCTCACGGTCACCTGCACGCCGTCGAAGGCAATCGTGCCGGGGCTTGTGTAGGTGCCGGAAGCCACGACCGTGTCGGCGGCGTTCGTCACCTGGTACTGAGTCGGACTTGTGAACGCGATCGTGTACGTGCCCGGCACCCAGGCGGAGAGGTTCGTGACGCTGCCAGCATCGATGGATGCGGTGCCGGTGTTGCCGGCAGCCGCCGCCGTGGTGAACGTGCCGTTGCCCGCGGGGATGTTCATGAACACCGAGGCGCCGGTGTCGCCGCCGGAGATTCGCTGGTCGGCGCTGATCTGTATCTGATCCACCGAGTCCGCGCCTGAATAAGTGACCGAGTTGCCCGACTGCGAGAAGGGCTGTGTTCCGCTCGCATAGCCGCCGAACAGATAGTTGCCGTTGCTGTCCGTGCTGTTGGCGATGCCGACGAGCTGCTGCAGCTGCTGTTGCAGCTGCGTGGCGATGTTCTGCCGCTCCGAGACTGAGAGCGAAGTGTTGTTGGCCTGCACGGCCAGACTCTGCGCGCTCTGCAGCACGTTGGTCGCCTCCGTGAGCGCCTGCTCCTCGAGCGTCATGTTGGCCGAGGCCGCCTGGCCGTTCGTCACGTACTGCTGGGACGCCGACAGTTCGACGTTGAGTTCGTTGACCTGGGCCATGCCGGATGGGTTGTCGGCGGCATTCTGCAGTTGCAGGCCAGTGGAGAGCTGGCTCTGCGTCTGCGATATGTCGGTCTCGAGCGCCTGCATCTGCGCGAGTGCGTCGTTCTGGAAACCAACGGTCGAAATTCTCATGTTGCTGTACTGCCGTCCGTGATCGCGGTGATGAGAGAATTGAATACGGTGCCGGAGGTCTGGATCATCTGCGCGCACGCCTGATAGGCCTGCTGATACTGGAGCAGATTCGCGGCTTCCTCGTCGAGATTGACACCGGAGAGATTGTTGCGCGCGTCCACCGCCGACTGATTCACCGTCTGCTGCGCGGAAGCGTTCGCCTGCGCCTGCTGCGTCACGACGCCTACTTGACTGACGAGGTTGTTGGCGGCGCCGCTCAAGGAGGTGGTACCGCCGTTGAGCGCGGATCCGGAGAGCGCGTCAATCAGCGCGAACATATTGCTGTTGTCGCCGGTGTTGGACGCGGAATTGGGGCTCACGGTGAAAGTGTCGCCCGCCGCCGGCGCGCCGCTGAGCGTCACCTGCGCGCCATCGAAGCTGATGGGAGTGCCGCTCGTGTAGTTGCCCGTGGCGACCACCGCGTCAGCGCCGTTGAGCACCTGATAGGCGGTCGGGCTCGTGAATGCAATGGTGTAGTTGCCCGCCACATAAGTGCCGGGGTCGGTCACGCCCGCGGATGAGACTGCACCGGTGCCGGTATTGTTCGTGGCAGGGGCCGCCTGGATGAGGGATGCCGCCGCAATCTGCGCAGGGTTCGTGAGCTCAACGCCAAGTCCGGCGGTGGCTCCCGCTGTCGGGCGGATGAGAAAGCTGTCGCCGTTTGCCGGGGTACCGCTCACGCTGATCGACAGGCCGGCGGCCTGGAACGGATCGGCGGTGGTGCCGGCGCCGGTCATGGCGACCGCGGCTCCCGTGGTCTCGTCTGTGAGCTGCCAGGCGCCGGCGGTGTATTCGAGCTCATAATCGTCGCTCGTAAGCGCGCTCAGATTGGTGCGCGTGACGTTGAGGGCTGCGGTGCCCGTATTGTTCGTATCGGGGAGCGTCTCGACGGCACCGACGCTGAACATGGCCTGGCCCTGGGCGCCGTTCAGGTCCATGCCCGACTGCTGCTGCTGATTGACGAGAGTTGCGACTCCGACGCTGATGAGCCCGAGCTCATTCTGCGCCGGATCAAGCACCTGGCTCTTTACCGCGAGCAGGCCCCCCAGCGTGCCGCCGCTGATCTCCGAGGTGATGTTGGCCGTGCTGCCGCCGCTGCCCACGAGCGCGATGCTGAGGTTCGATGCGTCGTACGGGTCTGGGGTCGTCGTGAGCTGCTGCGCCGTGTTGCCCGTCACGAGCGACTGCCCAGTGCCGATGAATACGTCCATCGCGCCATTGCTCTCGGTGACCGTATTGACGTTCACGTATTGGCTCAGCTGATCGATGTCAGCATCACGCTGGTCGAGCAGCTGGTTATTCTGCGATTGCCCCGAGACGGCGCCCGCGGAGATCTGCTGGTTGAGGGAGGCAATGTTGCTCGCGAGGGTGTTGACCTGGGCGACGGTGGTTGAGATCTGCGATTCGACACCGGAGCTGTACTGCGAGATCTGCGAACTGTAGGACTGCAGCTGCTGCGTGAGCGCCTGCGCCTGGCTCAGGAGTGCCTGCCGTTGGGCGGTTGAGGAGGGAGAATTTGCCACCGTCTGCAGCGCATTGACGAAGCTCTGCAGCGTCGCTGTCAGGCCGGTGCCGGATGCGCTCAGCATGTTGTCAATCTGCGCCGCCTGGGTTGCGAAGGTGTTGAAACTCGAGTAACTCGCCTGGGAGGAGCGCACCTGCTGGGCGAGGAGCTCATCGTAGGCGCGCGAGACGCCCGACACCTCGACACCGCCTCCGACATAGCCGCTGCCGAGGCTTTGGCCTGGCGCCTCGGTGAGGTTAGTCGTCTCAACGCTATAGCCGGGCGTGTCGACGTTGGCGACGTTCTGGCTCGTCGTATCGAGCGCCTCCTGGAAGGCGAGCAGACCGGAGACGCTGGAGGTGAGGAGATCGGCCATGGGTCAGCTCTTCAGAGTTGGTCCGGCGTGGGGGTGATCGGCAGAGTGCTGGCGGACTTGAGTGTCGCGGCGTGTAGATCGACTTCGCCAGCGATCGCCGCGATCTTGTGCGCGTAATTGGGATCGGTTGCGTAGCCACCCTGCTGCAAGGCGGAGGCAAAGGCCTGCGTGTCGCTGCCGGTATTGAGCGCGGCAGCGTAGCGCGAGTTGCCGCGCAACAGAGTCACATAATCCTGGAAGCTTGAGTTCGCGGAATCGTAGCTGCGAAATTGGTCAACCTCGCTTACCGCGGCACCATTTTCGTACTCGGTGGTGCGGGCGCTGACTGCGGCGGTGCCGGCGTCAGCGGCCGCCTTCACACCGAAGAGATTGTTGCTCGAGCGGCCGCTGGTATCGCGCGGCACGACCTGGCCCCAGTCGGTCTCGAGTGCCGCCTGGGCGATCAAGTGGCGCGGATCGACGCCGAGCTGCTCCCCGGCCTGCTGCGCCGCAGGCAGGACTTTGCTGATGAAGTCGGCGCGCTGCGCAGGGGTCGCAATCGGCACACCCGTCGCCCCTCCTGCGGCAGAGGTGTTCGACCCGCTTGCGGCGCCCGGCGCTGCCGAAGTTTGCGCACCCTGGGGGACGAGGCCGCTGCGCTGCAGCTGCTGCACGAGCATGTCCGCAAGGCCAAGTCCGCGGCCGCGGGTAACCTCCACCGACAGCTGGTCATCGAACATGCCCTGATAGAAGTCCTGCTGATCGCTGCCCAGGAGCTTGTCGCCGAAATTGGCATCGCGCATGCTCTTGATCATCATGCGCGCGAAAATGGCTTCGAACTGACGCGCGGTCTCACGCAGCGCCTTCGGATCCTGGTCCTGCGCCCCGCGTTTGAGCTTATCCAGCCCCGCGAAATCGCCGTAGGTCTTGACGTCGGAGACGGGCGCCGTCATATGACAATGAGTTCGGCGCGCAGCGCGCCGGCTTCCTTCAGTGCTTCCAGAATCGCGACCAGGTCGCCGGGCGCCGCGCCCACCTGGTTCACGGCGCGCACGATCTCATCCAGATTGACGCCCGCCCTGAACACGAACATGCGCGACTCGCCCTGTTGCACATCGAAGGCGGTGCGTGGTGTCACGACGGTTTCGCCATTCGAGAACGCATTGGGCTGGCTCACATCCTGGCGCTCGGTGATGGTCACGGACAAGGAGCCGTGCGCAACGGCTGCCGGCATGACGCGCACGTGCGAGCTGATCACGACCGTTCCCGTGCGTGAGTTCACGATGACGCGCGCCGGCGCCTCGCCGGGCTCGATCTCAAGGGCTTCGATCTGTGCGATGTAGGCAATGCGCAGATTGGCATCCGCGGGGGCTGCGACCTTGATCGACACTTCATCAAGCGCCTGCGCGGTGCCGCCGCCGAGCGTCTTGTTGATGCCCTCCGCGAGCCGTGCCGCAGTGGTGAAGTCCGGAGTATTGAGATTCAGGACCATGAATGGGCTGCCGGCAAAGCTCGTCGGCACTTCGCGCTCGACGATGGCACCATTCGGAATCCGGCCGCTGCTCGGCACGTTGACGGACACGCGCGAGCCGTCCTTGCCGTTCACGCCGAAGCCGCTGACCACGAGGCTCCCCTGGGCGAAGGCATATACCTCGCCGTCGAGGCCGCGCAGCGGCGTCATTATGAGGCTGCCGCCGCGCAGGCTGCCGGCATTGCCGATCGAGGAGACCGTGACATCAATCGTCTGCCCGGTCTTGGTGAAGGGCGGCAGCTCCGCGTGTATGGTGACAGCGGCCACGTTCTTCAGCTGCGGATTGGTACCCGCGGGAATGGTCACACCGAACTTGGCGAGCATGTTGATGATGCTCTGGATGGTGAACGGCGCCTGGCTCGTCTGGTCACCCGTGCCGTCGAGGCCGACGATCAGGCCGTAGCCGACCAGCTGGTTCGCGCGCACTCCGGCGACGGTGGCGATATCCTTGATGCGCTCGGCGTGCACTGGCGCTGCGAGCACAATGGCGATGGAGGTGGCGAGCGCCAGCCACTGCAGACGGACATAGAGAGAGTTTTTTCTCATTAGGCGCAGATGCAGTGGTGATTTTTTTCTCATGGAAGTCTCGTGCAGATCCCTAGAACGGCATCCAGGGCGAGTTGAAGAAGCGCGACAGCCAGCCCTGCGCGTTGACGTCGGCGAGCGCTCCCTTCGCGCCGTAGGAGATCGTTGCGTTCGCGACTTGGGAGGAGGAGATCGTGTTGTCGGGATTGATGTCGATGACGCGCACCACCCCGGAGAGCTGCACGTACTCCTTGCCCTGATTGATCGCAATCCACTTCTGGCCGCGCACGTACAGGTTGCCGTTCGGCAGTACCTTCATCACCGTTACCGTGACGTCGCCGGTGAGGGCGTTGCTCTGGGTGCTGTTCCCTTCGCCGTCGAACTTGGAAGTGTCGTTGATGCCGGCGCTCAGGATCGGATTGCCATGGATCGTCACCGCCTTGCCGAGGAGCGTCGGTCCGGGCAGGGTTGCGGTGGTGTTCTTGGTGGTGGTCGTGACTTCGCTCTTCTGCGCGTTCGTGCTTTCGTTGAGAATGATCGTCACGATGTCACCCACGCGATGCGCGACTGGATTCTCAAAGAGTCCCATCTCACGTCCCGTGTGGTAGATCGAGCCGTTGGTCGCCGCCGGCGACGGCTCGGCCGCCCACTTCAGCGCATCGCTGTCGTCATCCTTGGGGCGCTTGACGGTACAGGCCGCGGAACACACCGCAGCGGCAAGCAGAACGACGGCGCTTATGCGTAGGTAATGCATCAGCTTCTTTCCGACTACAGATTCTGGTCAACGAACTGCAGCATCTGATCGGTCGTCTCGATCGCTTTGGAGTTCATCTCGTAGGAACGCTGCGTCTCGATCATGTTCACCAGTTCCGTGACGACGTTGACGTTCGAGCTCTCGACCGAGCCCTGCGTGAGCGTGCCCAGGCCGTTCAGGCCGGGCGTGCCGGTCTGCACCGAGCCGCTCGAGGCGGACTCCTGGGCAAGGTTGCCACCCATCGGCTGCAGGCCCGCCGGATTGATGAAGTCGGCGAGCTGCAGCGTGCCGACCTGGGTCGGCGCGCTTTGCCCCGCGAGCTGGGCGCTCACGATGCCGTCGGCCGCGATCGTGACGCTCTGCGCGCCGGCAGGAATCGTGATGCCAGGCTGCAGCGGATAGCCGTCCGAGGTGACGACCTGGCCCTGAGCGTTCATTTGGAAGCTGCCATCGCGCGTATAGCCCAACGTGCCATCGGGCAGCAGCACCTGAAAGAAGCCGCGGCCCTGGATGGCAAGATCGAGCGCGTTGCCCGTCTGGTTCAAGCTGCCCTGCGTATAGAGCTTCTCCGTTGAGACGATGCGCACGCCGGTGCCGAGCGACATGCCCGATGGCGATTGCGTGTTCTGCGAGGTCGCGCCGCCCACCTGCGAGACGTTCTGGTACAGGAGGTCCTCAAATACGGCGCGGCTTGATTTGAAGCCGGTGGTGGCGACGTTCGCCAGATTATTGGCGGTGACCGTCATCTGCGTCTGCTGTGCGTCGAGGCCGGTTTTGGCGGCCCAAAGTGCGGGTTCCATAGAGTTGTACCTTTGAGAAAGTTATTCGGTCTGCAGCAGCTTCGTGGAGGATGCGCCGTCGTCTTCCACCGTGCGCATCGCCTTCACCTGCAACTCAAAGCGCCGCGACAGCTCGATCATCGTCATCATCGCGTCGGCGGCGTTGACGTTGCTCGACTCGAGAGCCCCGGCGGCGAGCTGCACGGAGGCATCGGAGGAGAGCTGCGAGCCGTCGCTCGTGCGGAACAGGCCATCGGCGCTGCGCTCGAAGGAGGTGCTCGGCGCATTGACGAGTTTGATGCGCGCCACGTTCGCGGTGGTGTTGGGAGTCTGGCCGAGTCCGACGATTGAGATCGTGCCGTCCGGCGCGATGCTGAGCGACTGGTTGGGCGGAATGCTGATCGGGCCGCCGTCGCCGAGTACCTGATGGCCGGTGGCGGTCATGAGCTCGCCGCTCGGATCGATGTGCAGGTCTCCCGCCCGCGTATACGCCTCATTGCCGTCGCGATCCGCGACAGCAATGAAGCCCTTGCCCTTGATCGCGACATCCAGATTGCGGCCCGTGGAGATCTGCGCGCCGGTCGTGTCGTCCCAGCCGGTGCTGGAATGGGTCGCGTACACGCGCGATGCAAATCCCGGCCCCGTGACCGCCCGGCTTTGGAAGGCGGACAGATCCGCCCGAAAGCCGGTAGTGTTGGCGTTCGCGAGGTTGTGGCTGTTGGCGGCCTGCGCGCGCAGGGTTTCCTTCGCGCCCGTCATCGCCACATAGAGCATCTTGTCCATAGCGTGCCTATTCCGGCTTCATGCCGTTAGGAATTGGACTGAATGCCGATGATGGTCTGCGTGATCTGATCATCGGTGGTGACCATCTGCGCATTGGCCTGAAAGTCGCGCTGTGCCGTGATCATGTTCACAAGCTGCGCGGTGATATCGACATTGGACTCCTCGAGCGCGCCCGACTGGACGGTTCCGAGCCCGGCTGCGCCGGCTGCGCCGGCGACCGGCGCTCCGGAGGCATAGGTCTGCACCCAGCTCTGATTGGCCTGCTGCTGCAGGCCCTGGGGATTGGCGAAATTCGTAAGCGCAATCTGCCCGAGGTTCACCGAATTGCCGTTGGTGAACTGCGCTTGGACGACGCCGGTGGAATTGATGTTGATGCCCACCAGAGTGCCGGTCGTGTAACCGTTCTGCGTGTTGGCGGTGACTCCGAAGGTCGAGCCATCCTGGGTGGTGTTCGCGAAATTGAACGTCAGGTTCATGGGCGCAGCGCCGGTTGCCGGCGTATACGCGGGGAAAGTGATCTGGCCGCTGGCCGGTGCCGTGAGGGCGCCGGTATTGGAATAATCGAGCGCCTGCGGTGTGCCGACTGCATTGCCGTCCACATACAGCTGCACGGTCCAGGCATTGGCCGCTGCGCCTTTGACGAAGTAGAGCGATGAGGTGTGGGCAGCACCGAGCGAGTCGTAGGTCGTAAGCGAAGTCGTATCGTTGTACGAGTTCGCATTGGCGGGGTTGAAAGCGCCGGTCGGGACGGTGGCGTTGGCGGGCAGATTGGCGGTCAGCGAGACATTGGTCGTCGCTTGCGGCGCGCTCTCATTGGTCGTGAGATTCAGGCTCGTGAGGCCGCCAGTGTTGAAGCCGCCGTTCGCGAGCGGCGGATACACCTGCAGGCGGTTGCCCTCACTGTCGGTTACGTAGCCGTCAGCGTCCTCCTGAAACTGGCCGTCGCGCGTGTAGCTGAGCGCACCGTTGTTGCTCATGGTGAAGAAGCCGTTGCCGCTGATCGCGAGATCAAGGTTGTTGCCGGTGGAGTCGATGTTGCCCTGGGTAAACTGCTGCGAGACCTCGGAGACCGAGGTGCCGTTACCGACCGCCGTGGAGCTCACGCCCTGCTGGCTTGAGGAGAAGAGGTCAGCGAACTCCGTCGTTGAGGATTTGAAGCCCGTCGTATCGACGTTGGCGATGTTGTTGGCCGTGACGTCCAGATCCTGCTGGGCGGCGTTCAGGCCGGAGAGAGCGATACCAAATGACATGAGTGAATCTCCTAGGGAATTCGTTGGGGGCTGGTCGCGCTAGTCCACACTGACGACGCTGCTCATGGGGATGACGCCGTTGGCGGTGTTGAGATCGAGGCTCTGGCTCGTCTGATCGATGGTGACGCTTTGCACGGTGCTCTCGATGAGCGGTGTCAGCGTCTGGCTCTGCCCGTTCACGGTGGCCGTGACGCTGAATGTGTAGTTGCCGGCGGGGGCACTCGCGCCCGTGTTCGTCGTGCCGTTCCATGTGAAGGCGGTGAGTCCGGACTGCGGCGTAACCGCGAAGGTGTTCACCACATTGCCGCTCGCATCGGCGACGGAGACGGAAAGACTCGTGGCGCCGGCGGGCGTCTGCACCCCGCCCGTCAACGTGCCGCCTGCGGTGAGACTGCCCGAGGTCCCCGAGGCGAGGACGTCGTGGCCCACGAGGCCCGCGCCGCTCACCGCCTGGGAGGAGAGCAGGCTGCTCGACAGCGTCGCGAGCGAGGATTGCATATTGTCCAGACTGCTGACCTCGCTCATTTGCGCAAGCTGCCCGAGGAACGCGCTCGGGTCGGCCGGGGATGTCGGGTCCTGGTTCTGCATCTGCGTAACCATGAGCTGCAGGAAGTCACTCTGCGTGAGCATGTCGTTTGACGCGCCGGTCGCGGCGGCCGTGCTTGCGGCGCTCGTCGCGCTCGCAGGCATTGATAGGGACTCGGCGGGTACGGACATGGGGGCTCCTGATAGGATGATGACGTGTGGTTAGGCGGCTGCGGCTATTGACCCAGCTTGAGTGTCGCGAGCAGCAGGTCTTTGGAGGTGTTCATGACCTCGACGTTGTTCTGGTACGCGCGCGAGGCGGAGATCATGTCGACCATCTCCTCCACCGCATTGACGTTCGGCACGTACACATTGCCGTTCGCATCGGCGCTCGGGTTGCCGGGCTCGTAGCGCGTAGTCGGCGGTGCATTGTTCTCGACGATGCCACGCACCTGCACGGCGGCGTCGCTCTTGGGCGCGCCGAGCGCCGCCCGGACCGCCTCAAAGACCGGATGACGCGCCTTGTAGACGGTCGCCGGATCGCCGCTGACGCTGTCCGCGTTGGCAAGATTGCTCGCCACGGTGTTCAGACGCACGGACTGTGCAGACAGCCCGGAACCTGCGATGTCGAATATTTTGAACGATGACATGGGCGGCCCTTAGATGCTGGGGTTCATTGACCCGTGATGGCTGTCATGAGAGTGCGCAGGCGCGCCGATAGAAAGGTGAGCGTTGCCTGAAAGCGCACGGCGTTGTCGGCAAAAGCGGCCTGTTCGAGCTGCACGTCGACGGTGTTGCCGTCGAGCGACGGGGCGAGCGGCACGCGGTATTTGAGGTTAGCCGCGGTTCCGCCGCCGGCATCCGCAGTCAAATGGTTCGGCTGCGTGGTATTGAGCGTGGCGGCGGAGTTGGGGCTTGCGGCCGCTGCCAGCGCCTCGCGGAAGTCGATGTCGCGCGCCTTGAAATTCGGCGTATCCGCATTCGCAAGGTTCGTCGCGAGCAATTCCATACGCTGCGAGCTCACCTTCAGCGCGTCCGCGTGGACGCCAAGGTAGGCATCGAGGTTGATTGGCATGGCGTCGATCCGTCAAAAAACTGACCTGGCGGATTCGAAGCAATACCCGTGCCAATCAATCGATTGCGTTTCGCCGCGGCATTTGCCGCCAAAAAACGTGAAACGGTTCACGTGCCGCGGCAAGCCGCTGCCGCTTGCGCGCTTTACGGCCGCCGCCGCCCGCTGGCTCGCGAATTGCAGACGGATCACCCGTATGCCTGAAGTGCCAATGAATCGTCGCGCCCGCGTGCCGCACGTGTGTCGCAGCCTTGCGGCCATCGTGCTCATGAACGCCAGTGCGTTTGCCGGCCCCGATGCCGCATTCGAATCCCTGGAGAGCATCCGCGCCGCCGCGGAGGCCTATGTGCGCGCGCAGCTGCCGCCCGATGCGAGCATCGCCGGCATCAGCGCCGATCGCCTGGATCCACGGCTGCACTTCGCGCGCTGCCCGAGCGCGTTGCGTGCGCGGCTGCCGAGTGGCGCGGTATTGCAGGCGCGCACGACGGTCGGCGTCAGCTGCGATAGCGGCGCACAGTGGACCGTCTATGTTCCGGTCACGACCGAGAGCGTCGTTTCGATGTTGGTGCTGCGCCGGCCGGTTGCGCAGAACGAGCGGCTCGGCGTCGAGGATGTCGAGGTGCAGAAGCGCAAGCTCTCGGGCACCGGCGTCGCCTATCTCACCAATGTAGCCGATCTTAGGCGCCGCACCGTCAGGCGGCCGCTGCCGGTGGGCACAGCGCTGTCAATTGACATGTTCACGCCCGACATGCTTATCCACCAGGGCCAGGAAGTGACGCTGGTCGCGACAGTCGGCGGTTTACAGGTGCGCGCGCGGGGCCGCGCGCTTGCCAACGGGTCCGCGGGCGCGCGGCTGCGCGTGCAGAACTTGAGCTCACTTAAAGTCGTCGAAGGCGTGGTCGAGGACGAGGACGTGATCCGTGTTGCATTATGACGCCACGCCGGCGCCACGCGCCGCTGCTAAAGTCGGCCGCGTCGCTGCCGATACCCCGGATGCGGAATACTAGGAGGGCCGGCCTTGGCCAGTAAACTAAGTGGGATTGACAGCAATACGGCGCCGGTGGAAGCCGGACGTCCCCTGCAACGCGTGCCGGATGCCACAACTTCCGCCCACAACGCACCGAGCTCCGCGGGCGAGGATGTGCACATCACCGACACGGCGACCCAGCTTGCAACACTCGAGAAAGCCGTGAGTGTGCTGCCGGCGGTCGATGATGCGCGCGTGGCTGCCATCACAAGTGCCATCGAGCAGGGCCGCTATACGATCTCCCCGGAGCGCGTGGCCGATGGACTCGCGGGCCTGGAACATGCGCTTGCGCCCCTCGGTGATCCGTGAGCACCGATCCGGATCTGTGCCGTGAGCACCTCGCGAAGCTCTTAACCGAAGAGATCGGCTGTCTTACGCAGCTCGCAGAATTGCTCGAGCGCGAACACCAGATTTTGAAGTCGAACGATATCGTGGCGCTGCAGGCCGCCATCAAGGAACGCCAAGCCTGCGTCGGCCGCATCGTGCGCATCGAAGACGAGCGCCGCTCGTTGTGCCGCATGCTCGGCCACGCGGCGGACCTCAAGGGTTTGGAGCGCCTGCTGCGCTGGTGCGATCCGCGCGGCACGCTGAGCGCCGACTGGGCGCAGTGCACGCAATGGGCGGCGCGCTGCCGCGAATTCAACGACAGGAACGGCGCCTTGGTGCACGCTCGTCTTACCCGCGTACAGGCTCTGCTCGGCGTGCTCACGGGCCGTGCGGCGGAGTTGAAGACCTATGGGCGGGGTGCATCTTTTGCGCTGGCGCGCATCGGACGGGTATTGACCGTCCAGGCGTAGGCTCTTGAGGCCGCTTACGGCTGCTGTTCGGAACTTCAGCGTCCGAGCGCCACCTGCACCGCCGCGATCTCCTCGCTGGACTCATTCAGAAGTTTGGCATACGCGGCCGAATCGAGCTGCAGGCGCCTGCTGGCGCTTACGCCCTGCATGTTGAGTTCGACCGTCTCCGGGTAGTCGCGGTAGGAGGACAGCAGATACCCCACGGTGAGCACGTCGGACAGATCCGGCGGGCCGCGATGCTCGCGGTCGAGGTCTTCGAACTCGGCGACCGCCAGTACAATGTCCTCAGCCATCTCCCAATTTTCCAGCAGCGCCTTGGCGATGCTCGCATGCCAATCGCGATCGATGGCATGAAACACGGGCTCGTTCGCGAACAGCTTCGGGTGTTTGCTGGCACGCGTGAGAATATAAAGGTGCCCGACGCCGTGCAGCAAACCCGCAAGCAGCGCCATGTCGGGATTCACGTTGGAGAAGCGCCGCGCGATGACGTGGGACAGCGCGGCAACCGTGGCGCTGCGATTCCACAGCGCTTCGAGCGGCTTTTCGAGTCCCTTGAGCGAATCCACGCGTTTCAGCTGCGACATTGCAAAGGCAATCGCGGCGCTGCGGACCATGTTGAAGCCCATGCGCGCGACCGCCGTGCGCAGTTCCGTGACCGCGCGGCCGCTGAAGTTGAGCGCGGCGGAATTGGCGATCTGCAGCAGCCGTGCGGCGAGCGCCGGCTCCGAACCCACCACCCGCACCACCTTGTCCGGGCTCACCGCGTCATCGGAGAGCACCTGGCGCACGCGTAGCGCGATTTCGGGAAAACTCGGCAGGTCGACCTTGCCGCTGGAGAGCTCCGCGGCGAGTTCCTGCACGAACGCGAAGGCATCGGGGTGCGTCTGGTGTGCGGGAACCTGGCGAGCGAGTGTCGTCATCGTGAATTCTCATGCCCGGGCATGCCCCGAGTTATCGGCAGGGGGCGCAAAAGATTAAGGAGCGCTGTGGAGGCCGCGCCAGCAAGTGGCTGCTGCTGTAGATAGTTGCGCCTACGGGCGGCGATACGACCACATTAGCCGGGGGCAGGGCCGTCGGAACTCAGACCGGGTCTACGGTCATACCAAAACGGGGCCCTAAGCTGCGACCTGGGCGGGATCCAATGCCTGCTTGGACGCATGGACTCGCAGCACGAGATCCGCTTCCTGGCGGCTGAGGCCGCAGCTGACAATCAGCTCGTCGCGTGATGCGCCCTCGCGCGCGAGGGCAATGGCAGTCTGATAGCGTGGTTGCGCATCGCTTGCCGCGCTGGTCGCCCGCAACTCACCCTGTAGCTGCGTGGCGAGCTCCGCCACGCGAAAGGTGGCCGAGGCCACGCGCTCCTCGATCGCCGCGAGGCGCTCCAGGATGAGATTGTTCTGCACCATCAGCTGTTCGCTGTTGCGCTGTGCGCCGCGCCGCCAGCGCGTGAAGGTCACCGCGGCGATCACGAAGGAGAATACGAGAAATACGGCGCGGCCGGCAATCAGCGCAACTTCGATCGACACCTGTGGCATCGCGAACGGCAGCTGCGGCATGAAAGCCGCGAGCTGCGACAGCACTGTCGAGATTTGCGACATCGCGTGGCCCTCCTGTGAAACCGTTCACACTTTTCCTGCAGGCGTCGGAATGTCGACGTCTGCCTGAGCATCAACCATGGCGTGCAGAATCCATGCCATGCACTTCTAATGCGGCGCCGCCGGCGCCGTCACGGGGCGCATCGCCTGCGCGCCGTGCTCGGGCGCGGCGTCGCTGCTCGAGTCGGGCGAGAGAATGACGATGACCACACGCCGATTGGCGTTGCG
>Ga0302324_100006473_pt1 | contig 25232 bp, 23 predicted proteins | sample Palsa_T0_1_FD_201949 | JGI IMG/M metagenome (GOLD analysis project Ga0302324, IMG submission 201949) | Peat permafrost microbial communities from Stordalen Mire near Abisko, Sweden - Palsa_T0_1 | ecosystem: Environmental > Terrestrial > Soil > Palsa > Peat permafrost | place: Sweden: Abisko... | reverse complement strand
ATCCCGTCAGAATCAGGATCGGTTTGCGAATGCCGGACTCGCGTAGCTCGATGCCTTCGTTAGCGCACGTTACGCCAAAGCGGTCCGCGCCAGCCTTCTCGAGCGCCTTGGAAATGGGCACCGCGCCAAGTCCGTAGGCGTTGGACTTCACCACCGCCAGAACTTGCGGCTTCGGGCCGATGTGCCGCCGGATCCTGGCCAAGTTGCCGGTGATGGCCTTGAGGGAAACCTCGGCCCATACGGGGCGCCCGGTGACGTGAATTGTCTTAGCCATTTTCATTTAGGATGCCAGACTCCCTTGCGGCTGGGCGACGAAAATCTGAGCGGCGGTTTCGCCGCGCCGCCGTTTGGTAAACATCGCCGCATCCGAATATAAGGCGCTTACACGCAAGTGTGGATGCACGGCGCGGGCCGTCCGGAGGCCCGGTGATCGGGCGGTGCGACAGGCGGGTAACCCCATGAAAGCATCGATGTTACAAACGGGCACGGGCACGGCGCGGAGCGCGCGCCGGAAGAATACCTGTGGAGAAGCAAACACGCATGTGGCTACCTTCCTACGGTTCGCGAGTATGTCGATAGTTCTAAGGGTTACCCCGCTGGAAATCTAAGGGTTTCCCCAATGGCCTCGTCTTGTCTGTTCCGCCACATTGATGTTGTGCGAGATGTCTCACGGTAATCGGAGACACACGGGAATCCGCACACTTGTTTCAATAGGGGGGATGGCCCATGAACGTAAAGAGGTTGAGTATCTTAACAAGCTTAGCGGTACTCCTGGCTTTCGCGCCGAGCGGGGGCCTTTATGCACAGGATCGCGACCACCACGATCATGACCGATTTGATGACCACGACCGAGATCGAGCTCGAGATTGGTACGGTCATCACCACGAGTACTTCCGCCATGAAGAGGGCCGCTACTGGCACCGCGAATGGGAAGGAAACATTCACGAGGGATTTGTCCTCACACCGGAAATGAGGGTAGGGATTCGGCCGGCCCCGGTTGAGCTTGTGCACGGGTTCGGCCCCGCACCGCGAGGATGGCGCTACGTTGTCATCGGCGATCATGTCTGTCTGATTGACCGCGAGTATCGCATCCACGACGTGCTTCATTTCGAGGCGAATTTCTAACGGCACTCCGTCGAGCATCGCCAAGCGCGAAACGTTGTCGCACCTGGCGATGCTCGGCGATTGCCATAGATGGAAATTGTGTTTCGGATTTACGGATTACATCCAGCCGACTGGCTGCCCGGCTAGTTCCTCCACGTGCGGTAAGCGCTTCAGTCAAAAGCAAGGCCTTCGGCGATGAATATGCGGGTGTTCGCTGACCTATCCCTGATCGGCTTGATCGCCTGATAGGCCGGCGAATCGTACCAGTCACGCGCTTTCTCCGCGCTGTCAAAAACGAGCATCACGATGCGCTTTGGAGCTTCGCCCTCGACAGTCTGCGCCTTGCTGGTGCGGACGAGAAAGCGGGCGTTAAAAGGTGCGAGCGTTTCCGCGACCTTTTCCGCATATTTCTGGAAGGTGGCGGGTTCGGTTATGTCGACCTCCGCAATCACGTAGGCGGGCGGCGTTTTGTGGTTTGTCATTCATTCTCCCCAGTGTGTTCTTGCGAACAAACACACCCATACAGTGAGATCGTCGAGATCGGAACACACGTTGTAGGCGGAAGTCCACTGCTTAGTCCAGGGTTCCGCCAAGCCGCGATAAATCGGATGACCGGACGGCTTGAGAGGTCGGTGGCGTTCTAAATAATCAATCGGATTAGCGTCGACTTCCAAAGGGTTGAGGGAGCTTGGCCGTCCCCCATGTCCAAGAACGGCGCAAAACAGGAGTTGACTCCCGCTTACTGCTGATAGTAATCCATTAGCCGCCCAACTGTATTAACGTGAACTCGGACTGGTTGTTCAAGCTGGTTTTCGTGGCTAGAGGATAGAGGTAAGGAGAAAGATTATGAAGTCCAAAATGACAGGAGCGGCGGGATTAGCCGTGGCGTTTGTTGCAGGCATAGCCGTCGCCACGGCGTTGGGTTGGGGGACGGCTAGGGCGGGGGCGCAGGGGCAGGCGCCGGAACAGCAAGTCACCGTACAGAGGGTCATCAGTCCGACGGTGACGGACGAGGACATTGCTTTGCTGCGGCAAGATCTACGTGCAAAGAAAATGCAGGTGATTGGGCAGAATATGTCGCTGTCGGAGGAGGAGGGGCTGAAGTTCTGGCCGATCTACAACCATTACGTGAAGGACTTGCAGGCAGTGAACGATCAGAAGTATGCGCTGTTGAAGCAGTACGCGGAGATGTGGTCAACGATGACAGACCAAGATGCACTGATTTATGTGCGGCACTGGCTGGAGGCGGACGGGGAGGCGCAGGCGCTGCGCTTGAAGTATGTGCCGGTAGTAAGCCAAGTGCTGCCGGGAAGGAAGGCGGCGACGTTTTTTCAGTTGGACCGGCGGCTGAACATGATGGTCGATCTGCAATTGTTTTCGCAGATTCCGTTGGCGCATGTGAAGGAGTAGGCGGGAAGAGACCTTTCTTCCATGACGCCTCCAATTTCGAAGGCAGACTCGCTAAGTCGGATCACCGGACAAGTAGTGGTCTAGTAGTCGATTTGTGCGTACGCGGCGCTAATCAAGCGCTGAGGTTGCGGTGTGGCGCGCAACACTCAATTCGCGCAAGTTTTGCTGACCATAGTAATCTTGCTAACGTTCAACGTACCCAGGCGGTTTGATTCCTTGTCGGGCGTTTTCGTGTCGAACGATTCGATGACTGTGCCAGTGACGGTCACGGAGTGATCGATCTGGCGGCCAATCTTCAGTTTTTTGCTCCCAGCAAGGTTCCAGACACCATCCTTAGTGGCAAGCTTGAAGGCACTCACGGCATCACCCGTGTGGATACAACCCGTTAGTGTTTGAGTTTTCTTGTCCGGCGGGGGATTGTTCTGCGTTGAAACGCGGGACGGCGCAAGAACCAGCACGGTCAACAGCACAACTCCAGTCGTCATCTTTGCAATCATGGATTACCTCCGATGTTTAATCAGAATTCCTTTTGGCTTCGACACAGCGCCATAGTACACCCGTCTCGCTTGTTCGTATCATCGTCGAGGACATACAACTCCTAATAGTCGGATTCTCGGACATGTGGTGGTCTGGTACTCCATATGGACGGTAACGGTTATCCAGGCATAAAGCGCGTATTGTGGCCGCGAGCAGTCTAGATGACCCTTAAGCGGTAAGCAGATGTTGAAGGCACTCAGTTAGTTTCCCCATGCCTTCGGCTTTATCCACAATGGCATCGACGTGATTTAACGAGTGAAACGTGCGCTGCAAAGCCGTGCTGTACATCGTGAACAAAACGATCCGAGTATTTGGCGCCATATCCTTCACGACAGAAGCCACGACGATGCCATTCGCTCGCGGCATCGCCAAATCCAAGAGGATCAAATCGGGTTTGAGCTCCCGGGTTTTCTCGATGGCATCCTCGCCGTCGATTGCCTCGCCGCAAACATTGAAATTCCGCTCAGTTAGATAATTGCGAACAGCGCCCCGAACGGCTTCGCTGTCATCCGCGATCAGGATTTCCGTGGACATTGACTTGCCTCGCGATCGGACGTGACCGTGAGCTGGGGCGCCACCGGTTGGGTGGTACCAGACAAGCGTAGGTATGGGATCCGACAGACCCTATCGGTGTTTCCAGGTATTTCATGATGGGAGATATGGCTCCTCAGGCATATAACCGACCAAACCTCGATGTCATACGGCTGTGACAATGGCGCTGGCGATTTTTTGATGGAACGTCATTGCGGCTACTAAATCTTCCCCGCTGTTCGTGTTGACAGCGATTGGGGGCGACGGTAGAGTTTTCCAGATGCCGCGCGAATTCCTCACGTCTTAAACCCTGCCAGGAGGACCAACAATGGAGTTTGATCCGAAGAGTGCGCCCGAAGCGCTGCGTGTCGCCGCGCAGCCGATTGTGGCGCCGCTTTCGCGCGCGGCGATCTTTCTGGTGGCAACCCTGAAAACAGGGGACGATGCTCGCGCGACGCTGCGGTCGTTCTGCGGAGACCTGAGCGGAATTTTCCGCGCGGTGGAATATCGCAACATCGAAGCGAGCCTCTCCTGCATCATGGGAATTGGTTCCGACGGGTGGGACCGGCTCTTTGGGCAGCCGCGTCCGGCGGAGCTTCATCCGTTCCGCGAGGTTCGTGCCGGAGCGCGACATGCAGTGTCCACACCGGGCGACTTCCTGTTCCACATCCGCGCGAAACACATGGATCTATGCTTCGAACTTGCCACGCAGATTATGGCGCGCATCGGGAATGCGGTTGTTGCGGTAGATGAAGTGCACGGCTTCAAGAATTTCGACGACCGCGATCTGGTTGGATTCGTCGACGAAACTGAGAATCCGAGGGGTGGGGCAATTGCGGAGGCCGCGCTCGTTGGCCAAGAGGATGCCGCGTTCGCCGGCGGGAGCTACGTGATGGTGCAGAAATATCTCCACGACATGAATGGATGGAACGCGCTGTCCACGGAGGCCCAGGAAAACATTATCGGGCGCAAGAAGCTGTCCGACATCGAATTGGACGACTCGGTCAAGCCGACCTGCTCGCACAGCTCGCTGACCACGATCGAGGAGAACGGCAAAGAGATGAAGATACTGCGCGACAACATGCCTTTTGGCAACGCCGCGCGAGGTGAATTCGGAACCTATTTTATCGGTTACTGCCGGACGCCGCGCACGCTCGAGCAGATGATCGAGAATATGTTCGTCGGACGGCCGCCTGGCAACTACGATCGGCTGCTCGACTTCAGCCGCGCCGTCACTGGAAACTTGTTCTTTGCGCCGTCTGCGACGTTCCTGGAAGCGTTGGGGGACGACTAGCGCGAAAAAAGAGCAGCGGCATTGTCGAAGCAGGGGGGTGTCGGCCTTACTGAGGGGTGAGTCACCCGATTCCGGAGGTGCAGGATTGCGGCGTGAAAAAACAACAGAAGCGGGGCCGGATATTCTGAGCAAGGTCCCGCAGGTGACGTTGATGTTTTGGGTGATCAAAATCCTCGCCACAACGGTCGGAGAGACCGGCGGCGATGCGCTTTCGATGACGCTGAATCTTGGTTATGCCGTCAGCAGCCTGATTTTTCTGGGGTTTTTTGCCGTCACTCTGGCCGCCCAAATAGGGGCCAAGCGCTACCATCCGCTCTTCTACTGGGCCGTGGTTGTGGCTACCACGACGGTAGGCACCACGACGTCTGATTATTTGGACCGTACGGCGGGCCTTGGTTACGTCAAGTCTTCGATTATGCTTTTTTGCGGCGTACTCGCGGTTCTGATCATTTGGCATTTTTCGACCGGCAAGATCGAGTTCGACCATATTACGACGCGCAAGGACGAGATGTTCTATTGGGTCACCATCCTGATATCGAATACTCTGGGCACGGCGCTGGGCGATTTTACCGCGGACACCGCTGGTCTCGGGTTCGAGCGCGGGGCGCTGGTATTCGCGGGCCTGATCGCAGTCGTAGCCGCGGCCCACTACCTGACGAATCTTCCCGATAGCGTGTTGTTTTGGTCCGCTTACGTTTTGACGCGGCCTTTGGGAGCGACGCTTGGCGACACTCTCACGAAACCACACGCTGAGGGCGGGTTGGAGCTTGGCCGGATAACCTCTTCGCTGGCGATCGGCGCCGCCATGATCATCCTAATCGCATTGGTTTCGCGAAGAAAATCCGCGGAAGCTAGCAGAAATTGCAGCACTGTACCCAGTCTTATTTCGAGACTTACTGCGAAACTACACCGATGTGTGGCCCAGTTGCGTCGAGGGCTGCAATTCCGCGGCGTGCTTCACGGGTTGACGCTTCGGTCCCGTGAGATAGGCGCGGAGTCGATCCATGTAGAGGTAGACGACGGGAGTCGTGAACAGGGTAAGCATCTGGCTGACGACCAGTCCGCCGACAATACTGATGCCGAGGGGACGGCGAAGTTCCGAACCCACCCCGTTGCTAAGCGCCAGGGGCAGACCGCCGAACAAGGCGGCCATCGTGGTCATCATAATGGGACGGAAGCGCAGCATGCAGGCCTCGTAGATCGCTTCTTCCGGTGACTTGCCGCGATTGCGTTCGCTGTCGATGGCGAAGTCGACCATCATGATGGCGTTCTTCTTCACGATTCCGATAAGCAAGATGATCCCGATCAAAGCAATCACGCTAAGTTCCGTGCGGCAGAGCAATAAAGCCACCAGGGCTCCCACGCCCGCCGAAGGCAAAGTAGAAAGAATGGTGATGGGGTGAATGTAGCTCTCATACAGCATGCCCAGAACGATATAGACGGCGGCCATGGCGGCAAGAATGAGAATGGGCTCGTTTTTGAGTGAAGATTGAAATGCCTGCGCAGTGCCTTGAAAACTCGCCTGGATGGTAGCCGGCATGCCCACGTCCCGCTGCGCGACTTCCACGGCGGTGACGGCATCGCCCAGCGCCACGTTCGGCGCAAGATTGAAGGAGAGGGTGATCGCCGGAAACTGTCCCTGATGGTTGACGGAGAGCGAGGTGGTCCTGGGCTCGAAGTGCGTAAAGGAGCTCAAAGGAACCGGCATGCCTGTGGATGACGCCACGTAGATATTTTTCAGTGAGTCGGGATTCTGCTGATACTGGTTGGCGACTTCCATCACCACGTGGTACTCGTTCATTTCAGTGAAAAGGGTGGATATCTGCCGCTGGCCGAAAGCGTCGTACAAGGTGTTGTCGATGGTGGCCGCAGGTATGCCGAGGCGATAGGCGGTGTCGCGGTCGATCACCAGATTGGCTTCGAGTCCCTCGACTTGTTGATCGGTCGAAACGTCGCGCAGCTCCGGAAGGGTCTTGAACTTTGACAACATGATCGGGGCCCAGCGGTTCAGTTCGGTCAGGTCTTCGCTTTCCAGTGTGAACTGATACTGCGAATTGCTCTGGCGTCCGCCGACGCGGATGTCCTGGTCGGCCTGCAGGAACAGAGTCGCCCCGGGAATAACGGCCAGCGTGGCGCGGAGATGCTGGTACACCTGGTCGGCGGTGGCGTTTCTTTGCGCGCGTGGTTTCAAACGGACGAACATCCGCCCGCTGTTCATGGCCGAGCCACCGATAAAACAGGTGACGCTCTCGACAGCCGGATCGCGCATGACGATGTCGCTGTACTGTTTCTCCTTCGTGGCCATTACATCGTAGGAGACGTCCTGCGCACCCAGAATCGCTCCGCCAAGCGAGCCGATGTCTTGCTGCGGGAAAAAGCCCTTGGGAATGTAGTAATAGAGCACGACGCTGAGGCACACGGTTGCGATGGTGGCGGCCAGGGTGATCGGCTGGTGCTTCAGTACCCAGCGCACGCCACGCTCGTAGGCCGCCAAAAGCGCGTTGAAAGCCGCCTCGCTCGCGCGGTAAAGCCAGTTGTGACCTTCCTTCTCGATCGGCTTGAGGAGCGTAGCGCACATCATGGGAGTAACGGTGAGCGAGACGACGAGTGACATGGCGACGGCTACGCTCAAGGTAACAGCGAACTCGCGAAACAATCGGCCGACGATGCCGCCCATCATCAGAATGGGAATGAATACGGCGACCAAGGAAGTGCTCATGGAGAGCACCGTGAAGCCAATCTCCCGCGAGCCTTTCAGCGCCGCTTCGTAAGGGGACATGCCGGCTTCGAGACAGCGTGTGATGTTTTCGATGACCACGATGGCGTCGTCGACAACGAAGCCGGTGACGATGGTGAGGGCCATCAGCGATAGGTTGTCGACCGAATAGCCGGCCAGATACATCACCCCAAAGGTACCGACCAGAGAGACCGGCACGGCCACGGCGGGAATAATGGTGGCGCGCACGGTGCGCAAGAAAACGAAGATCACAAGCACCACAAGAACTACGGTGATCAGCAAGGTGCCCTGAATGTCGCGAACCGAGGCGCGAATCGTCTGCGAGCGATCGGTTTCGACCAGCAGGTGCATGGCCGCAGGAAGAGATGCGCCCACCGACGGAATGATGGCCCGCACCCTGTCGACGGTGCCGACAATGTTCGCGCCCGGCTGCCGATTGACCATGATGCTGATGCCGGGACGGCCCCTCACGAGCCCGCCCGTGTACAAATTCTCGACCGAGTCTTGGACGTCGGCAATGTCAGACAAGCGCACGGGCGCGCCATTCTTATAGGCGACGATCAGTTCACGGTAGTGGTCGGCATCGAAGAGTTGATCGTTGGCGCTGATGACCCATCGCGTGGCGCCATTGGAAATGGAGCCTTTGGGCGTGTTGGCGGTGAACTGCGCAAGGGTGGTCCGTACCTGCTCCAGGCTGAGGCCATAGTTTGCCAGGACAGTCGGATTCAACTCGATCCGCACGCCCGGCCGGGCTCCTCCGTTGACGTTCACCTGCCCGACGCCGCTGACCTGAGAAACCTTCTGGGCGATGATCGAATCGGCCACATCGTAGAGGCGACTCAAGGGCACGGTGGGGGAAGTCAGCGACAAGAACATGATGGGAGCATCGGAGGGGTTGGTCTTGCGATAGTTCGGGAGGCTGGGCAGCCCGGCGGGCAACTGTCCCGCGGAAGCATTGATGGCCGCTTGAACGTCGCGCCCGGCGGCGTCAATGTTACGGTTCAAGTCAAATTGCAGCGTGATGTTGGTCGACCCGAGCATGCTGGTCGACGTCATCTCCGTGATGCCAGCGATACGGCCGAAGTGGCGTTCGAGCGGGGTAGCGACCGCGGAGGCCATGGTCTCCGGACTGGCGCCCGGCAAAGCCCCGGAAACCTGTATGGTGGGAAAATCAACCGCCGGTAACGGCCCCACGGGTAGGAAATGATAGGCAATGGATCCGGCGAGAAGTACCGCAAGGGTGAGCAACATGGTGCCCACGGGCCGCTTAATGAATGGTTCGGATATATGCATCGCCGGACCGACTAACCGTACTGTACCACCGCAGAGAGCCTATGGATGCGAAACCAAACTCTCGACTAGTGGGATACCTGCCAAGCCCGAGACAAGTTCCACCTAGTTCAGCTTGAGGCCCCAACCAATTTCCGATTCCTAATGCGCCGTGCATGACCAAAGACCCCGAGCATCGCTAAGGACCCGGATTCTCCGCCCTAGTTCCGGACACGTAGTGCTTTAACTTTCACCTGAGACCCCACCCTTCCGAAAACGAAGGGTGGGCACCCGTCGGCGTGGGATGATCTCGGGGGTCGAGGCGAGGGGAGTATGATTCGGCGACGGGCTAAGCACGACGCAAGTTCCACTTAGTTGAGCGCGAAGGCGAAAATCGTGTCGTCCACGGCAACGATTACGTATTGGCGACCATCGAGCATATAGGTTTCCGGCGCATTGGTAATCATCCCGATATGCGAGTGCCAGAGGGGCTTGGCATTTGCAGGATCGTAAGCGACGAGGTTCCCCGTGAAGTCGCTGCTGAAGAGAAGCTTGCCGGCCGTGGTCAGTAGCCCGGTGATCGGCGCGGGGCCCGCGGGCGCTCCGGGATAACGATATTTCCAGGCGACCATACCGGTCTGATAATTGATGGCGGTAAGAGACGGGCCGAGTGATCCGACGGCATCCTCTTGTCTGCCACCCAATCCCATGATCTGTCGCTGGTCTGACTCAGTCAGGTAGAGCATTGCGTAGTTTTCCCGCTGCTGCACGTAAAAGAGACCCGTCTCGGGGCTGAAAGTGGGAGGCGGCCAATTGGTTGCGCCAGTGTTGTCTGGCGAAACCAACGAACCCGCATACGTGGAATCTTTTTCGGGATTGGGAACGGGTTCGCCTCGCTTATCAACCGAACTCGCCCAATTGGCCGTCCCGGAGAATTTCGTCGTAAGCAAATGCTCACCAGTGATGCGATCCAGAACGAAGAAATAGCCGTTGCGCCCGGCCTGCATTACCAGCTTGCGCGGCTTCCCGTTAAAGTCGGCGTCTACGAGAACGGGCGGTTCGGAGGCGTCCCAGTCATGCGTGTCATGCGGCGCCGTTTGGAAATACCAAGCCATCTTTCCGGTGTCGACATTCACGGCGATGATGGATGAGGTGTAGAGGTTGTCGCCTTCTCCGCGCGTGGCTGAAGAATAGGCGGGAGTCGGATTTCCGGTTCCAAGAATGTAGAGATGCGTTTCGGGGTCGTAGGAGCCCGGCATCCACACTTGCGCGCCGCCGTGGCTTGCGGCATCCAGATTTTTCCAGGTTTCCACTCCGGGGTCGCCGGCATTCATCGGCACGGTATAGAGTTTCCACTGCAGCTCGCCGGTTTCGGGATCAACAGACTGAAGGTAGCCGGGCGAATCGAGATCGTCACTCGAAGCGACCATCAAGTGGTTGCCGATCAGTACCGGCGCCACCGTCGAAAAGTGCTGCTGGCTGAAGTCGGAGATTCCCCGGTGCCAGCGCTCTTTGCCTGTCTTGGCGTTGAGCGAAACCAGATAATCGTCGGGCGTTTCGAAATACACCCAGTCGCCGTAGATGGCCATGCCGCGATTGCCGATGGTATTGCCACCGCGGGCACGCCAGAAAAAGTGCCAGACGACCGAACCATCGCGCGCATTCACAGCCCAGGCGTGATTGGGAACGGACATATAGAGGATGCCGTCCGCTTCGAGAATCCCACCGCTGACTCGACCTACGTTGCCGTTGACCGGCGCATCTGCAGGCGCTTCGCCTGCCACAATCGGCGGTGCCGTCGTGGTGGCGCCGGGAAATCCACCACCGGCAGGCGCGCCCGTGGCCGTAGGTAGATTGACCACCCAGGCCAGCGCAAGATTTCTAACGTTCGACTGGTTAATCTGTTTCAGCAAACTGTAGCGTCGTTGGGTGTAGTCACCGCTGTAGGTTGGCCAGGAATCGGACAACGGCTTCAGAAGTGAACCCGGAGTTACGCTTTGTCCCAGGGTAACCGTCGCTGCCACAAGCGTCACAACCACCACAAGCGAAGCTGCCAGCCCTGGCACGGCATTCCTCAGAATTTGCACGGCGCTCTCCCGGGAACTCTCCCGCCCCAACCCTATTTTTGTGCTGCTAAGTAGGCGGTCACGTTGTGGATATCTGTGTCGTTCCATTGCGCCAGCATATCGATGTGCGCCTGAAACGGATTGTGAACTTCCACTTTGCTTCCATTGTCCACGGCAATGGTGCGGCGCACCCCATTCGCATCGGTGAGCGTCACGAAGAAAGCGTCCATGTGTTCGAGCGTTCCTTCGAACTTTTCCTTGGAAGGAAGCGTGACTGTAACGGTTGTCGGCGAGGCGGCGGGAGCCGGAGGGACACCGCTCGCGTTTGGCGGTGCGGGTCTTCTGGCGTAGCCGCCGGAAACGATCAGGTTTTGCAGGGTTTTCGGATCATATTTTGCGCCGATACCCGCGAGATCGCCGGCAGTTGAGTGACATGTGCCGCACTTGCCGGGCCCGCTGAAGTAGGCTTCTCCGGCCTTGGCATCGCCTACCAAGATGTTAATCGGCGCGGACGAACCACGTCCCGCCGCCATCAGGCTATGAAGATAGGCGGCGATGGCCTTAACGTCGGCGTCGGGAAGATCGAATTTGGGCATGCCCCGATCGATGCGGCCGTTCTGCACAATCGGCGTAATCAACTCTCCCTGCTGATCGTCGAGAACAACCTGCGCCCGGATCAAATTGGGTCCGGCTTCACCGCCGCGAGCGTCCGCACCGTGGCAGAAGCTGCAGTTGGAGTTGAAAACTTGCTTTCCACGGTCAATCACAGCCGGATCGGCAGGAGGCGGCGTGGGATACATGGGCGGCCTTCCGCCGCGCCCGGGGGCGGGGGTGCCCGCTTGTGGAGCTTGTGGAGCAGGCGCCTGCGCGAAAAGTAACGAGACGAAGCCCACAAACGCGACGATGGCTAACAATGACTTGCCGAAATTCAATTTCTCCCTCCAGGGCTCGAGCCCAGCGCGCTCATTTTCTCCCTATTCTCTTCGATTCGCCAAGGCTTTCGAACTCTTTCCCCTACTGCGGGTAATTGTGATACAAGGTCATAGAAATATAGCCCAATGGGAGGCTCGGATATGAGTTACGGCTTGGTTGTACGTAGGTTGCAGCTAATGAAAATCGCGCGGCTTTGTTTGCCGCTTGTGGCATTTGCCTTGGCAACTTGTGTCTTGATGGCGGAACCGGCGCCGAAAGCGAAACCGGCAGCGGCAGCACAACCGGCGGCGGCGACGTCCTCTCTACCGATGGCAAAGCCGGAAGAGATGGGCTTTTCATCGGAACGCCTGCAAAGAATTCATGAAGCCATGCAGCGGCACATCGACGCCGGCGAGATCGCGGGAGTCGTGACGCTGGTGTCGAAGAACGGCAAGGTCGTCTATTACGAAGCGCATGGCATGGCGAATATTGCCGCAAAGAAGCCGATGCAGAAAGACTACATTTTCAACATGGCGTCGGCAAGCAAGCCTATCACCGCCACGGCAATCCTGATGTTGGTCGAAGAAGGACGAATTCGGTTCAACGATCCGGTGTCGAAATATCTTCCCGAGTTCCACAACCAAAAAGTGAGACTTTTCAAGCCCGGCGCTCCCGGGAGGGGTGGAGTGCCGACGGAGACTCCGACGGGTGAGTTGGTGGCTTCCACTCGTGACTTCACCATCCGTGATTTGCTGACGCACACATCGGGCCTGATGAGTGCCGGCCCCTTTAACGCCGACAAGTCCGCTCCTATCGACGAGGAGCTCGTGCCCAGCAACTTGAAGGATTTCATTCCGCGGTTCGCGGTTCCGCCTCTTGATTTTCAGCCGGGATCGAAATGGGCATATAGCAACTGGGCGGGGTTCGACGTTCTTGGACGCATCGTGGAAGTTGTGTCGGGCAAGACGTTCGATCAGTTCCTTAAAGAGCGGATTTTTGAGCCTCTCGGCATGAAGGACACGTGGTACGCGCCGCAGGCAGACCCTGCTCGCAAGGAACGGCTCGCGACGCGGTATGCAATGACCCCGAACGGCCTGGCGGAGCTCAATCCGCTTACTCCCTGGTCGCGCAGCACAACGTATTTCTCCGGCGCGGCAGGGCTCTCCAGCACCGCGGAAGACTACTGGAAGTTCATGCAGATGCTGGTCAACGGCGGCGAGTTCAACGGAAAGCGCCTGCTGAGCCCGGCAATGGTTTCGCTGATGATCAGCAACCATACCGGAGACCTGTACGAGAAGAGCGGGAGAAAGGGCGAGGGCTTTGGCTTCGGTGTATCCATGATTACGGACCGCGACCAAGCCGACACGCTCCTTCCGAACGGTACATTCGGGTGGCCAGGAGCCTCGGGCTGCAAGACGTCGGCAGCACCAAAGGAGAACATCGTCCTGAGCTTCATGGTTGGGGCCGGAAGTCCTGGAGCCGCTACTACGGACTTCGAGACTACAGTCATGCAGGCGTTGCTCAAGTAGGGCGATGTTGACTTCTCGAATTGCCCTTTGAATGGCACGGGATTAGCTACTGATTCGTCGGACAACGGGACAAGTGGGGTCGGTACCCACTTGTCCCGTTGCCGCGTTAATCAGAAGTCAGTTGACCGGATTGCGCAGCGGAATCCCCGTTCCGTTCCCTAATGGAGCAGGCCGAAAACGATCACTCCAGTGAGGGTGCCGACGAATACCCTGCCGTTGGCGATCATCGGTGTGACGAATTTGTTGTCGGCAAACGCATCGCGGCCGCCGGCCTGATTGCTGTTGTACAACTCATCGCCCAGATTGCAAGCGTCGTAAGCATGAAGGACCCCCGCATCGCTGCCTCGGGCTTCGACCGTCCATGCGATTGCGTTAGAGGTACCGTTCGCGGAAATACTTGGTGTGGTTCCGGGATAAGAGAAGCTAACGGATGTCTTCGAGGCCGGGTCGGGAACGAGCCTCGCATTCCTGATGGAAAAGGCTTTCAAAGAATCGTCCACGGCGCCGAAGTAAACCGTGTCTTTGAAATATGCGGGTGCAGCGTAGATTCCTCCAGTCAATTGGTGGTCGACCTCCTGATATATCGCATTGTTATTCGCGTGAAACTTGCCCATCGAATTGCGATTCACAACGTAGATGCGAGCGTCCTTTCCCGCGCCAACCGCAAGTTGCCACGTCTTGCCCGAAGCATCCTTGAAGTCCGGCAGGAGGAGGGCGCCTCCGGATCCGAGATCTTCATCTCTGTTGGATTCGGCGCCAGTGTCGCGCATATTGAAGTAATCAGTAACCGACAGTTTCGCGCCGCTCACCGACATCTTCAGAAATCCATTGCCGAAGTCGCCGTTAATCGGGAATCCCGAGGAATTCAAGGTGCGGTCGAACGTGCCGTTCGCATCGAGCAGAAAGATATTGCCCACCGAATCAGCGGCTGGACCTGAGCCCGACATCCAGATGGCTCCTTCGCTGCCATTGGGAGTGACGTTTAGTACGTTCACTTGTCGCAGGGTCGCGGCGTTGTATCCAATCACCCAACCGGTGTAGTCGCCAAGGTCACAATGCGACGCCCAGCTGGTGTAGATCACGCCGTCCAGAAAAAGTAACGCGGCCCGCTCTTTGTATTGTTTAGGGTCAAAGGTCGTCTTGCCCTTCAACGTAGGAAACGTGGCCTCAATCGTCGCGGGACTCCCGGAAATGTCGGCGCCATTTGTGATATCGAGAGCATGCAGGCGCTGAAAATAGTTGCCGTTGTTGTCCTTCGACATGGCTACCAAATACATCACGCCGCGGCCTTCGTTAAATGCGATCACGGGCGTCGAGGTAATCCCGGTTTCAGGGATCACTTGGTCGCAATTGCGGTTGTCGCTGGGACTTTCGCCAGCGCCGAGCACGGTAACGTGCCAAAGCTGGGTCAAGGTGTTCGCGTCGAAGGCGTAAACCGAGTCGTGCTCGGTAGCCACGAACACGACGTCATGAGAATGGCCGGACACAGTCAGAGCCGAGATGTACAGCGGCTCGGCATCCACCAGTCCGTCAACAGGAAGAAAGCCGACCTTGCCGAATTGCTTCGAATTCACGTTGCCGAGCGCAAGGATTTTCTCCTCCAGATTCTGGCCCGTGCGCGCTGTGTCGTTGTGGTAGGTGAGGACTCTCACGCTGCTCGGCGGAGGGCGATTGGAAGCTGGTACGGAGGGTGTCCATAACCAGCCAAGAATGGAACCATCATTCGTATTTAGATTTCGGTCGACGCCGCGACTTTGTCTGTGAAGGCCCAGCACCATGAACAGCGTAAGAAGTGTGGCCGTTAGAGATAGAACAACAGCGCTTGCCCGCTTTCTCGACACCAATTTCTCCCGGGGAATGCATCTCTTCGACGAGGTTGTGGCGAATACGGTTACAGAGAACCTGTCTCTTTGGCCGGCAATCTGCCAGCAGCGCAGAAAAGGCTATCGGCGCACGGCGCGTTTGCTTCTCTATTAAGTGGGCTTACTTCGGGACAACGATTGCTTACCTCTTAAATAATGGGCTGGCCGGGACGGCTGGCTGATGCTATTGGACCTACGATTCGCGGGTGCTCTCAGCGTTTCGCCACGTGGCCGCGCCCGTCGCGCATTTCATTTCCCTTGAACTTGGGAATCTTGTCGAAGCTTCTTGACGGCTCAGGTCTGTCCCCTGCCTTTGGCATCGGACCTTTATAGCCATGATCGGGATGAAAATGGTTATCTACATGGCCTCGGAAGCCTTCAGAGCCATGAAACCACGGGCCCGCCCCAATGAAGACGCCACCCGTAAACCATTCCGGGCCGTAGTAGCCGTACGGAGCACAAGTGTAAGGGGGAACGTCGTAATAACCGTAAGGACAGACAGGCGCCGCGCCTATATTGACCCCGACGCTGACCTGGGCCCTAGCGGCGGGGGCGGTTAATGTGAAGCAGATTCCGACAACAACAGCAGTTAGGCGAATATATTTAAACGTGTTCATAGGATTATCCTCCTGTACCACCGACTGCTACGCTAACTAATGTACGGCCGCAGAATCCATTGGAGGCATCCTGTAAAGGTAGCGAGGAGATTCCTGTATTCCGCGCGCCGTTCCAACCCTGTAGCGTGGCGAGAGTGGGCACATTCCGGAGGTGAAAGCTTGGACGACAAAGTTGAGAAAGTAGAGAACGACGCTCCGAAGTTCGACTGGGTGACGGAGCGTTCCTCATGCTCTCTGCCAAAGGTGTTTAGGGATCTCAGATTGCAGGTTGAAGCGGACGTGAAGACCCGCAATGCTCTTCGCCCAGCTAATTCGCCTTATGAGTTTTTGGTGAAAGATGATGGCGACGGCTTTGCCGTTCTTCTGAAAACCGCGGATGCAAACAAATCAATAACTTTCAAGCCCGCCGAACACGCGATTCTGGTGCGTGATGATAAAGGCGATCAGATGCTTGAGATAACCCTGGCGTTTAACGATCAGGGCAAATGCAGGCTGCGTGTCAATAACGAAGAGCGGGAATTGTGGCAAGTGAGAAGAATGGCTCTTGAAGAACTATTGTTTCAAGGCTATTAGACTATTCCTCCGACTACTCTTCGGAGCCGCCGATGGTCCAGGCGTCGGGCGCGGCTTCTTCGAAGCGAGTGTGGCGGGCCAGGAACACGAAATTCAGGCTGGTGGTTGGGCCATTGCGCTGCTTGGCGATGATGAGTTCGGCCTTTGCGCGGTCTTCGTCGGGCAGGTCGGTTTTGTAGAAGTTCGGGCGGTTGATGAACAGCACGACGTCCGCATCCTGCTCGATGGCTCCCGACTCGCGCAGGTCGGACAGCTGCGGCTTGCGGTCCTCGCGCTCCGGCGCGCGCGTGAGCTGGCTCAAGACCAGCACGGGAACTTTCAATTCCTTGGCCAGGGCTTTCAGCGAGCGCGAAATGCTCGAGACTTCTTCCTGACGGTTCGAGTTGCGACGGTTCGTCGAAGGCACAACCAGCTGGATGTAATCAACGACCATCAGCGAGAGGCCGCGATCTCGCTTGAGGCGGCGCGCCTTGGCGCCCATCTCCAGCGCCGTCGAGGAAGCTGAGTCATCGATCCAGATGGGCGCATCTCCGAGCCGGGCTAGCGAGCCGGTCACCTTGCTCCAATCGTCCTTATTCATGTGGCCGGTGCGGAATTTGTGCGCGTCCACGCGAGCTTCGGAGGCAAGCAAGCGCAGCAGCAGCGACTCCTTGGACATTTCCAGGCTGAAGATGGCCACCGGCTCGCGCTGCCGCAGCGCGATATTTTCCGCGATGTTCAGCGCCAGAGCGGTTTTTCCCATGGAAGGCCGCGCGGCCAGGATGATCAGCTCGGACGCCTGCAAGCCGGCCGTCTCATTGTCCAGATTTCCGTAGCCGGTGGGCAGACCGGTGATGCGCCGGCCTTCACTGAAGATTTTTTCGAGGCGCTCGAAGCCGTCCTTGACTAGATCTTTTACGCCGATCAGGCCGGCCTTCACGCGGTCTTCGGCGAGCTGCAGAATGGCAGTCTCGGCGCGGTCGAGAATCACGTCGGCATCATCGCCGGCAGCGAGGGCCTGCTCCTGAATCGCGGAAGCGGAGTAGATCAGGCTGCGCAGCACCGATTTTTCCTTCACGATGCGCGCGTAGTGATCGACGTTGGTCACCCGCGGCAAGCCGTCGGTGAGCGATGAGAGGTAGGCCACGCCGCCGCAGGCCTCGAGCTCCCCCGCGCGGTTTAGATCTTCCATCAACGTGATGGTGTCAATGGCCTGCTGCTTTTCGCCGAGCTGCACCATGCGCTCGAAAATGCGGCGATGCTGCGGAAGAAAGAAATCCTCGGAGCGCAGACGCTCGACGGCGGCGTTCAGCGCGTGATTGTCGAGAAGGACGGCGCCGAGAATACTGCGTTCGGCTTCGATATTGTGCGGGAGCGGGCGTTCGAGAGTGGTATCGCTAGCCATTCGCTTTATTTTCGCCTAACCAATTTCCTGACGCAACATCGTATTTTCGGGTGCGGATTCCCGCTCTACGGCACGCGGCCCTTCCGAACCTCGGCCGTACCGGCGCGCAAGTCCCGACGGATACAGCGGGAGCCCTTCGGCAGGCTCACGATAAACTCGCCCCGCACTCCACAAAAGTCGTCACTCATCGGCAGCTTTTTGCGGAATGCAATTCCCCGAGCGTGGGACATTCTGCGCATGTTGCGACGCGGCGTCAATAACAGGGTCCTGTGGAGATTTTCGGAAATGTGGATAACTGCGATTTAGGAGCGTTGATCGCTGCGGCGAGGAATGCTGCCGCGCTAGAGACCGCGGCGCTACGTTAAGACCAAAAGCGCCCCCCCTGAAAGATGAGGCGGCCGCTACAAAAACAGTACCCTTAAGAATTGCGCGCGTGCGGCACCCGCAGGCTTGCCCGCACTTCTGCCGCGCTAAAGACCGCGGCGCTACATTAAAACCAAAGCGCCCGCCTGGAAGGCAAGGCGGCCGCTACGAAACCATCGAGGATTGCTACTCTTCCTTCTTTACCGCGAGCTTCACGCTGGCGGTTACTTCGCGGTGCAGCTTGACGGGGATGTCGAAATCTCCGATGGTCTTGATGGGATCCACGAGAACGATCTTGCGCTTGTCGATGGTGTAGCCCTTGGCGGCGAGCGCTTCGGCCACGTCCGCGGAGGTTACCGAGCCGAAGAGTTGATCGTTTTCGCCGGATTTGCGCGTGACTTCGAGAGAGACGGCGGCCAGCAGTTCGGCCAGCTTCTGGGCGTCGTTCTTTTCCACCGCTTCTTTCTTGGCAAATGTCGCGCGCATCTTTTCCAGGCGCTTCATATTGCCGGGCGTGGCTTCGAGCCCCAGCCTTCGCGGCAAAAGGAAATTGCGCGCGTAACCGTTGGCTACTTCAACGACCTGGCCGCGCGTTCCGAGCTTTTCGATGTCTTCCTGCAAGATGATTTGCATGTCGCTTATCCCTCGAATACCTTGAAATGGTGCAGGCGCAGGTTTGAAACCTGCCCCTACGAAATTCTAAAAGCAGATCCCTCACACCATCCGCAAACCACGGATGGGTTCGGGATGACAGCTTAGGCCCGAAAACCGGCTACAGCTCGGCGGCGAACGGCAGCAGGGCGATGTTCTGCGCCCGCTTGATGGCTACCGTCAGCCAGCGCTGATGCCGCGCGCACGTACCGGTCATGCGGCGCGGGAGAATCTTGCCGCGTTCCTGGATGAAAGGCGCCAAAATCTCCGCGCGCTTGTAGTCGATAAAGTCGGCTTTGTCCACACAGAAACGGCAGACCTTCTTTTTACGGACGAAGCTGCGCTTGCCGCGCTTGGGTCCACCGGGTCCTCCCCCGGGACGTCCACCGCCGCCCTGCGGACGCGGCCCGCCGTGGCCTCCGCCGCCAAATCGTCCCGGCCCGCCTGAAGGGGGTCCGGAGTGTCCCATAGGGGCGCCCGCTGGGGGCGCTGGCGCCGGAGCGGCTGGAGTGGATGGCGCGGGCGATTCGCTCGGCGCTTGCTGCGGTGGCTGTGCTGCGTTTTCTTCTGACATTCAATTCTCCTGGCGATTCTTCCCTGGCTAATTCCCGGCTAATTGTTGCCGGCCAATCGTTTCCATTTAAGCGGGCGCGGCGCTTGGCTCGCCTGCCGGTGCTGGTGGCGCTGGCGCCGCCGGCGCTGCTGCGCCTGGAGCCGTCTTGCGCGGGCGCCGGGCTGCGCGGCGGTCGCGGTGCCTCTTCAATTTGTCGCGGCGCTTCAATTCTTCATCCACGCGCACGGTCAGATACTTAATAACAGCGTCGGAAACTTTCAGACGCCGTTCGAGCTCCTTTACCGCTTCCCCCTGGCTCGAATGCAGAACGAGGTAGACGTAATACCCTTCCCTCAGGCGCTGCACATGGTAGGCCATGCGCTTTCGGCCCCACTTCTCGACCTTCTCGATCTTGGCGCCCTTTTCGCTGGCAGTATTCTCCAACGTGGCGATGAGCTTATCCACATCAGGCTCCGGCGTATCCGGCCGGCAAATGAAAATCAGATCGTACTGACGCTCTTCCATGTTTCCTCTCGCTTCTTGCCATCCAAGTGGCAATCGTGCTTACGACGAACTCTCTTCTTCCGCTTCCACCTTGCGGTTGAATCGCGACATCGCCTTGGCGGCGCCCTCGGTCAACACGGACTCGACGGCTTCGGCGGCTGCTATCACCGATTCTTCCGCGACCTGCCGATCGTTGCGACCAATGCTGCAGAGCAGGTAGTCCTTGCGGTCGCCCCAGATCTTTTCCGGCGCAACGCCGATCCTGATGCGCAAAAACTCATCCGTGCCGATGGCGCCGATAATCGACTTCAACCCGTTGTGCGTGCTGTTGCGACCCTTGTCGCGAATTCGAAGCATGCCCCAGGGCAAGTCGATCTCATCCAGCACCACGATCATCTCTGCCGGATTGGCTTCGTAACGCTCCAGCAACATTCGCACGGCGACGCCGCTCAGATTCATCATCGTTTGCGGCTGGGCCAAAACCACTTCGTGCCCTGTAATCAGCCCACGTCCCACGAGCGATTTCGCTTCCGGGCGCGTAATCCTAATTCCCGCTCGCCCGGCCAACGCATCAAGCGCGAGGAAACCCATGTTGTGCGGCGTCCACTCGTATTCCGGGCCGGGATTGCCGAGGCCGACGATCAGTCTCATGAACCCGCTCCCGCATGGCGCTACTTCTTCTTTTCCTGCTTCTCGGCCTTCGGCGCGGCCGCTTCCGCACCTTCTTCGCCTTCTTCTTCCTTCTTGCCCTTCTTGATGACCTCGGGCTCCGCGGGCGCTGCTTCCGCTGCCACCGCCGCTTCCGGCGTGGGCTCTTCTTCCTTCTTGAGCATCACCACGTGAGCGAGCACGCGGGTGGGATCGGTGAGCAGCTTTACTTTATTTGTGTCGATGGGCAGGTCGCCGGCGCGCAGCTGCTTACCGATGAGGAATTCGCTCACGTCCATGCGGAACTCTTCGGGAATGTCTCCGGGCAAGCATTCGACTTCCACTTCGCGGGTAACGATCTCGAAAACGCCGCCCTGCATCTTCACGCCTTGCGGCTCGCCGAAGGTGTGCACCGGAATGCGAACGCGCATGCGGACGTCCATGGCGATGCGCAGCAGATCGACGTGCAGCAGCGCGCCCCTGAGAGGATCTACTTGCCAATCCTTGAGCATGGCTCTCTCTTCGGCGCCGTCTTCGAGCTTCACGCTGAAGATGGTGTTGTGGCCGCTTTCGGAGCGCAGAATTTTTGCCACCTGCTTGGCGTTTACCGCGAGCGAAACAGCATCCTTCTTTCCGCCATACAATGTCGCCGGCACCATGCCGGTGAGGCGAATGCGGCGCGCGGGTCCCTTCCCGCGGCCTTCGCGAACCTTGCCTTCCACTGTAAATGTTTCCATGCTCTTCCTCTTTCGGACGCTAGATAAAAAGTTCGCTGATAGACGTTTCTTCGTGAATCGACTGGATGCCGCGCGCCAGGAGCGGCGCCACGCTCAGCACCTTGATTTTGGGCAGACGGCCGGCCGCTTCATTCAACGGCACCGAATCCGTCACAACCACTTCTTCGATCTGCGATTTCGAAATGCGTTCCACGGCCGGCCCCGAAAGCACCGCGTGCGTGGACGCCGCGTATACCTTGGTCGCGCCGTTTGCCAGCAGCGCCTCGGCCGTTTTCACAAGTGTGCCGGCGGTATCGATGATGTCGTCCACGATCAGCGCCGGGCGCGCGGCCACGTCTCCGATGAGGTGCATTACTTCGCTGACGTTTATGTCGATGCGGCGCTTATCGACGATGGCCAGCGGCGCGTCGATGCGCTTGGCGAACAGGCGCGCGCGCTCCACACCGCCCGCATCCGGCGATACCACGGTGATCTGCCCCAGCTTCTTCTTCTGAAAATATTCGACCATCACCGGCGCGGCGTACAAGTGATCCACGGGGATATTGAAATATCCCTGAATCTGCGGCGCGTGCAGGTCGAGCGAAAGCACGCGGCTGGATCCGGACGTTTCGAGAAGGTCCGCCACGAGCTTTGCGGAGATGGCCACGCGGGGACGGTCCTTGCGATCCTGCCGCGCGTACGGGTAATACGGAATAACCGGCGTAATTCGCCAGGCCGAGGCGCGTTTAAATGCGTCGATCATCAGCAACAATTGCATCAAGTGATGATCGACGGGAGTCGAGCACGGCTGCACGACGAAAACGTCCGCGCCGCGCACGTTTTCCAAAATCTGATAGCGAGTTTCGCCATCGGAAAACTGGGCGTGCTCGGCGCGCCCCATTGGTACACCCAGATACCGGCAGATCGCGTCGGTGAGCGGCGCGTTCGCAGTCCCGCAAAACACTTTGCAACGATCGGTGACCAAAGTTTCCCCTAGCCGGTAGCGCGCCAACCCAACACCCGGCCATACTTTTCCCTGGAAAGGGTTTCGACGATGAAAACTGAATCTTCCTGGAATGCACGAGCGGTTCGGCGCGCCTGCGCTGGGTTTCGGAAGATTCCGAACACCGCCGACCCGCTACCCGCCAGCGCGGCTTCCGCAGCTCCTCGCTGAAGTAAGGCGTCCCGGATTTCTCCGAGTCGCGTATGGCGGCTGAAAACGGGGCCTTCGAAATCGTTGGCCACGGTTCCCTGCCGACTCCAGCACAGAGCGCAGAACCTCCAAATACTAGGGGGTTCAGCGCGATTTGTCAATTCCGCGGAAACCCATTCATAGGCGTCTTTGGTGCTGACGCCGATGCCCTTTGGCGATACGACCACGATGGTCTGTTTCCGCGCGTCCGGTAAAGGATAGATTTCGTCGCCGCGATTCACTGCGAGGGCGCGTCCGCCGAAGAGGAAAAATGGCACGTCCGCGCCGAGGCCCGCGGCAATTTCCATCAGCCTCGGTAGCGGGACCTTCGATCCGGTGAGGCGTAGCATGCCGATGAGCGCGGCGGCCGCGTCGCTTGATCCTCCGCCCAGGCCGCGCGCGACTGGAATTTTCTTTTCCAGGTGCGCGTGAACGCCGCCGCGAAAACCAGCTTCGCGTCCGATGGCATCGATTGCGCGGTAGACAAGGTTTTCCGGCCCTCGCGGCAACGAAGGGTCCGTCGTCTCAATTGCGATTCCGGGCTCGCGCGTGAGCGAAAGCGTGAGCGTGTCGTGCAGGGAGATGGTCTGGAAGATGGTGCGCAGCTCGTGATAGCCGTCGGGGCGTTTCCCCATTACATGCAGGCAGAGATTGATCTTCGCGAATGCGCGCAGGCGCACCGATTTACCTTTCGCGTTCGTTTTTGCAACAGGCATGCGCGGGAGCTTACTGCGGTTTGCCGGCTGAAGGCGAGGATTTCTGCGCCAGCCGCTTCTTTAAATTCCGGAGCTTTGCTTCGGTTTCCCCGGCCTTATCGGCTTCGTACTCGGAAGGGACAACCTTCCCCCATTCAGCGACGGAACGCTCGAAGAATTCCGCGGCGCGCTCGTTCTGACCAAGCTTCACGTATATGTCGCCCATGTGCGAGAGGACGGTGGGATCACGGCTCTCGTGGATCATGGCCTTCTGCAAATACTCTTCGGCTTGAGGCAGTTTGTCCTGCTTGAAATAGGCCCAGCCGAGGCTGTCGAGGTAGGCGCCATTATCCGGCTCGGCGTTCACGGCGCGCTGAATCATGGTGGTGGCTTCTTCCAGGCGAATGCCGCGGTTCGCGAGCATGTACCCGTAATAGTTCAGCACTGCGGCGTTGTCGGGATTTCCTTCCAGGATTTTGCGGAATTCCGCCTCGGCGAGGTCGAATTTCTTCTGGCGCTCATAGATGACGCCCAGCATGAACCGCGCTGAATCCTTGGCCTGCGGCCCCTGGGCCAAATCCTCGGCTTTCTGAGCGGACTGCTCGGCTTCGGCGAATTGTCTGCCGCGCTCCTGCACCTCAGCGATATCAATGTATATTTCCTGATCCTCGTTTGTCCCGAGCAGCAGGCCTTGCAGCAGCTTCAAGCCGCTAGGAGTGTCGGTCTTTTCGCCGTACAGCAGCGCAAGAGTGGTGGTCAGGTCGCGGTCGCCAGGCGACTGGATTAGACCGGTCTTCGTCTCATCGATGGCACGATCGATCTCGCGGCTCTCGCGAAAGGCGTCGATCACCAGCATCTGCCCACGCTTGCGGGCGTCCGGAGAGAGGCTCTCCAGGCTGCGGTAAGCGGCGATGGCGGCAGTATAATTCCGCTGCGACTGATAGGCGCGGCCCAATTGCTCATAAAGAACCGTGAGGGCGCTCGCGTTCTGTCCGGCGGACTGACTCTTCACATCGGTAATCGCGCCATTCAGCAACTTGATGGCATCGTCCGGATGCCCTTGATCTTCATCCAGCAGCGCTTCGCTGAAGACGACTTCGAGGTTGCCGGGGGCAAGTTGCTTGGCGCGCTCCAGGCTCGAACGGCTTTCAGTGAACTGTCCCAGGCGGCGGTAAAGCTCGGCCATGCGGAGATAATTATTTGCCGAGGCCGGCTCAAGCTGCGCGAGCCGCTGATACTGCTTGAGCGCGTCGGCATACTTGTCCTGCGCCAGAAGCGCGTCCGCCAGGCCGTGCATATGCCCCGGATCGTCGGGGTCTTCGTCTTCCGCCTTGCGATAGGCGGCCTCGGCGTTGGGATAGTCTTTGGCCTGGGAGTAGGCGTCGCCCAGCAGGTCGTAAATTTCCGGATCCTCGTAATCCGAAACCGCCTGCTTCAGCAGGTCGATGGCTTCCTGCGAGCGATTTTGGTCCAGCAGCAATTGGCTAAGCTGCTGTAGCGCGTGGCCATTGTCGGCGTTGCGCGCCAGCAAGCTGCGCAGAATTTTCTCGGCTTCGTCGTGCTTGTTTTCAAATCCATAAAGGCGCGCGAGCATCAGCGAAGCGTTCAAATCACGGGGATCGGCGTCAAGAATGGCCTGGAAGTTCTCCACGGCCTTATTCAGATTCTCCTGCTGCAGACTCCCGGCACTGGGATCGCCGAGCGCGCGGTAATAGATGAATGCCAGCAGGCGGTGCGCGCCGATGTTCTTGGGATCCGCCTTCAACGCTTCCTGCGCGGTGAGCACGGCGTCGCGGATGTGCTGCGACTTGGCGTAAACTTCCGCAAGGCGCTCGAGAATCACCGGCGAACCGGGGCTCAACTCCAGCGCCTTCTTGTAGGCGTTAATGGATGCATCAGCGGAGTCCGTCCCGCTGGCTGCCTCGTACTCCTGCTCGGCAAGATGCCCGAGCATGAAATAATAGAAGGCGTCCCCGTTCCCTACTTGGGCAGACTCAGTTGCGCCGGATGGCGGAGGCGCTGTTCCTTGCGCAGAAGGGGAAGTCTGAGCGCGGGCAATTCCACCTGGCACGCAGGCTACAAGCA
>Ga0302324_100006472_pt1 | contig 25234 bp, 11 predicted proteins | sample Palsa_T0_1_FD_201949 | JGI IMG/M metagenome (GOLD analysis project Ga0302324, IMG submission 201949) | Peat permafrost microbial communities from Stordalen Mire near Abisko, Sweden - Palsa_T0_1 | ecosystem: Environmental > Terrestrial > Soil > Palsa > Peat permafrost | place: Sweden: Abisko... | reverse complement strand
CAAGCTCCGCCTCGGTTGATACCAGCTCCTCTTGTATCTTCGCCACGCTCTGCAGCTGCAGGGCCGCCTGCTTGTCGGGTTCGAAAACGGATTGGCTGCTGCGATACTCGAGTAGCGCGAGGGATGCCTCCTTTGCCTTATCCGACGCAATCTTTACTTCGTTGTCGGCAAAACCGATCAGGTCCCGGCGACTTCGATCGTTGAGCGTGTTGACCAGACGCTCACTCATATCCAGCAGCAGACTGTTGATCTTGTAGGCATCTTCGGCGGTGAATGCCCGCACGCTCAGTATGGATATCGACGAGACTGCATCGTATTCGATGCCGACATGCTTGCCGTAATAGCGGTAGAACGCCTCGAAGCTCTTATCCCACCACCCCACTCCCGGAAACCGATTGATGATATCGGCGTCTTGACTCCCATAGGACCTGCGAACGCCGAGTCTTTCATCGAGCTCTTGCAACGCGTCGCGCGAGAGTATGTAGTCGTGCACCGAGTACGAGTCGTCTTGAGAGCGGGAAAGGCCGCTGCTCTGGAGTAGTTGCCCGACGAGTCCCGACTGAACCGATCGCTGCGGACTGCGGACCAAGAAACGCGATTCTGCGATATACACATTCGAGGCGATGAGGCCGAAATACACAATGGCGATCGAGGTAGGCGCCAGGACCATCAATACGAAGAGCAGATGCCGACGCAGCCAGAGCTTCATTGGACGGTTGATATGGCGAGCACTGGGTACGCGACGCTGAATATGACGTTCAGAAATTTCTGAATCTCCGTGATCGGCGCATTCGACACATACAGGATGTCGCGGTTCTCGATCGGAAAGCTTTGGATCAAGAAAAAGCTCGCGGGGTCGCTCAGGTCGATGCGAAACACAGCGGGAACCATGCCCTCGACGGTCGTCGTAACGGGCTCGTGCGGCCAGTTAAGCGCGGTTTTCGGCTCGAAGCGAAAGATGAACACGCCGCGTGGATTCGATCGCGCGTCGATCAACCCCCCTGAGCGAGCCAGGGCCTGAGCGAGCGTGATTCCTTGCGTCTCGAAATTGACCTCCTCGTTCTTCCCCGTCGCCCCGAGTGCGGTGAAACTGTACGGCTGGAACAGCGCCGTGACCACATCTCCCGGCTGCAGCGGCACGTTTTGCTGCGGATCGCGAATGATGGTTTCCAGCGGCAGCGAGTACACGTTGCTGGCGCGCGTCACCTGGATCGTCATCTTATTCACGGGCTGGCGAACCCCGGCGGCGGCGGCCAGCGCGTCGAGCAGCCGCTCGTTGCCGGGCACCAGGGGAACGCGTGTGCTCAGGTTGACCTCACCCACCACCGTGGCGTTCGAGGAGAAGTTGTGCGTCATTCGTACCAGCACTTCGGGTTGATTCGCCTTCTTGGCCAAGCGGTCGACGATGTCCGCCTCGATGGCAGTTAAGGTTTTCCCGGCAGCTTGGATGCGGCCGGCGAACGGCACGTAGATAAACCCGTCCTCATCGACCGCCTGTTCGGGGAGTGTCGTGGGGTGCGAGGTCGCGATCACATTGCCGGCGGCGATCGGCGCGGGGCTGAAGAGGGTGGCCGGCGCGGCTTCCCAGATGGACACTTCGAGCACATCGCCGGCGCCCACCGTGCGCGAGGCAATGCGTTCGTTGCCGAGCGTCTCGGAGAAGTTACGAAGCGCGCGTTGCGCCAAAAGCCGACGAATCACCGCATCGTCAATATCGATGATCTGGATTGGCGCGGCATTCGGTGCCGGCTTTGCGTCCTCGATCTGAGCGCGGCTGGGTCCTATGGTCGGCAGGAAGCCGGCGCAGCCGCAAAGCAGCCCTGCACCCAAGGCAATCAAAGAGAGGGTTCGACGCATGGGTACGGGGATCGAGGCTCCCCGGAGAAGATCGGCGGGTAGCGATTCGGTACCGAAGCGCGGCGAGTACGGCGCTATAGCCGCAATCCGGCCGCAGAGACCACGATACACAAGGCACATTTCTCCCGTACGATAACCAGTCGAGCCTAAGTCCGGGCGCGCCGCAGATGCTTTGAATCCGGCCTAGCACGCAAATGCCTGCGGTCCGAGCGCGCAAGTATGGTCAATCATTTTTTTTGCATATGCAAGGACGCACGCACCCAAAAAACTCTGCGCCGATAAATCGAAAACTTTAGCGATTTTTCGAAAAATCGTGTGCTTGAGGGGTGCGGGTGCTTTCTGTACGCTGCATGCACAATTCTTACGGGCAAAGGCATCACGGATGTCCCTGCAGCGAGTGAACGACAGCGTGCTGGGGGGCCTCGAGAGGCCGACGCTGGCATGGTTTGCGCAACGGTTCCCGGCCTGGGTAATACCCAACCATCTTACCGCTCTCGGCTTTTTCGGTGCATGGCTCACGGCGGCCGGATTCGTGCTGAGCCGATGGTCCCTGCCCTGGCTTTGGCTTGCCTGCGCAGGGCTCTTGGCGAACTGGTTCGGCGACTCACTGGACGGGACGCTGGCACGGCGCCGCCGCATCGAGCGGCCGCGCTACGGCTTCTTCGTGGATCACACCAGTGATCTATTTTCCCAGGTGATCATCTTTCTCGCACTCGGCCTGTCGCCCTGTGCGCACTTCGCGGTGGCGTGCTTGGGGCTGATCGCCTTTCTGATGGCCTTCGTCTTCACGCTGATCGGCGCGCACGTGCGGCAAACCATGCGCATCACCTATTTCGGCTTTGGGCCCACCGAGATTCGGGCGCTGCTGTTATTGGGCAACTTGCTCACGCTCGCCTTCGGGATCTTCGACTTACAGGAATGGTTTGCTCCCTTGAGGGTGTTCGGCCCGGTCTCGATTCATGACCTCGTGATCTCGTTGCTGTCCCTGATCGGCGTAGCCCTGATTGCGGTGCTCGCCATTCGGGACGCTCGCTCGCTCGCGGCTGAGGATCCGCCACCGTTGAGACCCGAATAAGTTGCTGCTGCGCACTCAGACTGTTGCGGCTGCCGAATCGGCGTCCCGACTGCCCATTAAGATACTCGTGGAGATGCGGCCCGCGCTCGAGGGCCACGCCGGCATCCCGCAGGAGACGAGGCTGCTGTTTCGCGGCCTGTCGATGCTGGACGACGTTTGCGTCGAAGGATTGATGCAAAGCGCTGAGCGGGTTCTCGCCCGCGGCTTGCCGGCGAACGGACGCGGATGGCTGGGCCGATTGCCGCCGGATCGGCAGCTGAACCGGCTGGGACGTGTGGTGATTACGCTGGAACAAGGCTATTGGGATTCGCGGGTGCGGGCGTTCGCTCATACTTTTGCCATGGCGCTCCGGCATCTGGTCGGGTGCACCGAGAGTCTCGCTCGTTTCGACACCAGCCACTTTCGCGATTACATCTGGCGCCGCTACTTCGCGCGAACACTCCCGCCCGCGGACTTCGATGCCGTGACGAGCGCCGGTTTCAGGATTTTACGCGTCCCGTGGAACGCCATGCACATCTGCGCGGTCGTTACCCGCAAGCTCGGCTGGCCCTCGCTGTTTCCCCGTCTCGACACCTCCGACTTCGACATGCTGATTGTCGAGACTCCCTATCCCGGCACCGTATCGAAGCGGACCAAGCTCGTGGTGCGCTATCATGATGCCATCCCCCTGTTGATGCCGCACACCATTTCCGACAAGCGCTGGCATCACGCCTTTCATTATTACGCTCTGCGCAAGAACGTGGCCCACGGTGCCTGGTTCGTCTGTGTGTCCGAGGCGACGCGCAGGGATCTGTTGTCGGTCTTCCCGCACGTCGAGGCACGATCGCTGACCATCCATAACATGATTTCGCACGATTATTTCGATGAAGAGTCGAGCGCGGAACGGGTGCCGGAGATCATCAAGACGAGGTTGAACGCAAGTATCAAGCCGCCCCTCGATTCCTCCTTCAAACGCCGGCTACTCGAAGACCGAGCTGCGACCGACCCTCTCGAATTCCTTTTGATCGTTTCGACCATCGAGCCGCGCAAAAACCACCTGACCCTGCTTTCGGCATGGGAGCGGCTTCGAACGGAGCGCTTTGTCGACCTCAAGCTGCTGGTGGTCGGCAAGCTCGGATGGCATCACAAGTCCATCGTGCGAAAGCTTAGACCCTGGATGGAGCGTGGGGACGTGTTCTTACTCGAGGATGTGCCATCCGCAGATTTGCGGCTGCTTTACAAGCATGCACGGGCGACGGTTTGTCCGAGTTTCGGCGAAGGATTCGACTTTTCGGGCGTGGAAGCGATGAAATCAGGTGGTGCCGTCGTTGCCTCGGATATCCCAGTCCATCACGAGGTCTATGCCGACGCCGCCGAATTTTTTAACCCTTACGGGGTGGGCGAGGTGGCGCGCGCCATTGAAACCGTCATCGATCCTGCCCACCCCTCGCGCCGTGACGAGTTGATCGCCAAGGGCGCGCTGGTCTCGAAGCGCTACGGCTGCGAGGCAATCCTGCCCCAATGGGAAGCTTTTCTAAAGAGCTCATGAAGCGGCTATTCATCACCGGCGCGAGCGCAGGAATAGGCTTACTCGCCGCACGCGCCCTTTGCGCCCGCGGCCACGAGGTTTGGGGCACGGGCCGCACCCTCGAAAAACTCCCCGTCATCGAGCGTTTCCATCCGGTGGTCTTGAATCTCAACGACAAAGCGTCCGTCGACTCCGGCTTCCGCAAGGCGCTTTGCGAAGCGGCGTATTTCGACGTCCTGATCAACAATGCCGGGGCGGGCGTGTTTGGGCCGCTCGAAGGTTTTTCCGACGAGGAATTCACGGCACAATTGGAGACACTGCTCCTAGGGCCGCTTCGACTGATCCGATTGATCCTCCCGGATATGCGAATGCGCCGGGCAGGACTCATCATCAACGTCTCCTCTCTGGCCGGCGATTTGCCGCTGCCCTTCATGGCGCCTTATTCCTTAAGCAAGGCGGCCTTGAGTGCCATGTCCGACGGGCTGAATTTGGAGCTGGCCCATAGCGGTATTCGCGTCGTTGATGTGCGGCCGGGCGATTTTGCAACGGATTTCCATGGATCCACGCGCCGCATCGGCGGTGCGTTGGCGCTTGCCTACTCGCCCCATCAGCAGCAGGCCTGGAATGCCATCGACCGAAACATGAGCCGCGCCCAGAACCCGCAAAGGGTGGCCGAGCTCATCGTGAACATCGTCGACGGCAAGATACGGGCGCCCGTGGTCGCGATCGGCGATATCTTCCAGGCGCGTATTGCCCCCCTTCTCGCTCGATTCTCACCGCGCGCCTGGGTCCTCTGGGGTTTGCGGGGCTATTACGGACTCAAAAAAGGGGCGTGAAAGGAGTCAGAGCCCCTCGTCCTTCATGACGCAAAAGGCTTCATCCGCCATGCGCAGCGTGGCCGTGATGTCTTGCGGCGTGTGGGCCGTGGAGAGGAACCAATTGTGATGCGGATGAAAAATGGCTCCGCGCCGCGTCACTTCGGCGCAAAAGCGCTGCTGGCGGCGCAGGCTCGGATCGTCGGCAAAACTCACGAACGGAATGGCGGGAGGTCCCGAGGCGATCATGGCATAGCCATGCTGCCGGCCCGACTCGATCAGCCCGCCCACGAGCATCTCGCCAGTGCGGCGGAGCGCCGAAATCGTATCCTCCCTTCGCAGAATCTCGAGGCAGGCCATGGCCGCCGCCATGGCGGGCGGGCTGTTCCAGTAGCTGCCGGTCAGAAACACCTTGCTCGCCGCTACTCGCAGCTCCTTGCGACCCAGGGCTGCAGACAGAGCGTGCCCATTCGCAATCGCCTTGCAGAAGCAAATCAGATCCGGTTCGAATCCGAAGTATAGGTGCGAGCCCCTGGTGTTGAGGCGGAAGCCCGCGCGAATATCGTCGAGAATGAGCACTATCCCTTCCCGGCGGCAGGCGGTTTCGACGTGAGACCAAAATCCCGGCGCGGGCATCTGTGACGGTTGAAACGCCGGATGATGAAACGGCGTCATGATCACGCCGGCAATGTCGGCACGATGCTCCTTCAGCAAGCGGTCGAAAGATTCCGGATCGTTCCAGTGAAAATCGTGAATGTGGACGCGGTCTTCGACCAAGAGCCCGGCGTGTCCCGGGGTGCACCACGGGTCGATGCCATGGAAGGCGCCGGCCACCTTGAGGATCTTGCGCCGCATCGTATGCTCTCGCGCTACTTGCAAGGCCCAGGTAGTCATGTCCGATCCGTTCTTGCCGAACACGGCCCACGCCGAGAATTCCACCAGGGAAACCAGATGCTCGGCGAGCTCGACCATGATCGGGCCTGGATGATTCAGGCAGAGCGCGTCTCGCTGCTGGCGAGCCGCGGCCTCTTCTACTTCGGGGTGCTGGTGACCCAGAATCACGGGGCCGTAGCCGCACAGATAATCGATGTACTCGTTCCCATCGACGTCCCAGTACCGGCACCCCCGCGCTCGCTCGGCGTAGTAGGGAAAAGACCCGGGTATCGCGACTGCGGGACTCGCGTGGCCGTAAATGCCGCCGGGGATGACCTGGGCCGCTCTCTCGAACAGCGCCTGGGAGCAGCGGAAGCGATTGTCGGGCGAATTCACGGACTTTGTGGCTGGAGATAGATGCGCAACCGCTCCATCACGAAATTCAAGCCGTCCGCCAGCGGCACGAGACCTTCAACCTTGATCTGGCCCGAACCCACGGCAGCCAGGGTGTCGATCTCGTCGCGCATGGCGGCATAGGCGACATGGATGTCCGCAAAGGTTATGCGCACGTCGGGGCGCCGCGGCGGCACACTCCAGCCGGCGGCGCTACCGGTCGAGCCGTGGTCGAACCACACCGTCGCTGCATCCTCTCCCTCGATGCTGAAGGAGGCCAATCCCGGCGGCAGCGTTCGCAGAGTTTTTTGCGCCTGTAGATCTCCCTCGGCGAGCGGATGAAGCCCGAGTCCGGCGGCGATGAGCGAGAGCCGCACATGCATCCGGCGACCGACTGAAGTCGCGAGCGCGGGCGGAGCGCCGTTGAGTGTGGCCTCCAACAGCCCGGCCAGTTTGGAAAAGCAAGCGAGGAGCCCCATTCGCCACCCGCCCCAGGCCAGGAACGGGACCGCCCACCTCTTACCGGAGAAGAAAGCGTTCAAATGGCGGTTCCCGAAAAATAGCAGAATCACCGAAGGCGTCTTACCCCAACGGTTCTCCGAGGCGATCTGGCCGCAACTGAGATGGATCGTGACCGCGGGTCCGCCGATGATCGCCAGCACGATGGATCCTCGGAACCCGCCGAGAATCGCCCGGGCGTCCGCGCTCTGGTTCACGAGGTCGGTGAGGCAAGGCAATACGGCGGTGAGATACAGGCGGCTTAGAACCGCGGGGTCGGGAGACACGATGCTCATGTGCTTCTTCCGTAACGCGTGCCTAGGCAGCGCCGGCCGCGGCGGCGAGCGCGTCGACCGCGTTGTGAATATCCGCTTCGCTGTGTTCACAGCACATGAAGAACCTCAACCGCGCGAGTTTCTCCGGTACGGCAGGGTACAAAATAGGCTGCACGTTGATGCCGCGCTCGAACAGCGCTGCGGACAGACGCGCAGCGCGGGCGGAGCTGCCGACGATGGCGGGTATGACGGAAATACCCGCGCTGGTGCCGGTGTTGATGCCGGCCGCGCGCGCGAGCCGCAGGAACAGGGCTCCGCGTGCATGCAGCGCGCCGACTCGAGCCGGGTCTCGCCGCAAACACTCCAAGGCGGAGAGCGAGGCGGCCGCCAGCGGCGGCGACATGCCGACGCTGTACAGAAAGCCGGGTGCGAGAAACTTCAAATGCTCGATGAGCGCCGTCGCGCCCGCAATATAACCGCCGCAACCCGCCAGCGCCTTGCTGAGCGTGCCCATCCAGATGTCGACTTCCCCGCCGGCCAGGGAGTAGTGCTCACGAATTCCAAGGCCGCTCGCTCCCATCACGCCGAAGGAATGGGCCTCATCGATCATGAGGAACGCCTTATGCCGGCGCTTGATGTCGATGAAACGCGGCAGGTCGGGAAAATCGCCGTCCATGCTGTAGATGCCCTCGACCACAATCAGTACTCGCTCGAATTGGCGCCTTTGTTGGGACAGCAGAGCGTCCAGCGCCGCCCAGTCGTTGTGCGGGAAGGGCAGACGGCATGCGCCGGAGAGCTGAATTCCCTGCAGCGTGCTGTTGTGGATCAGCTCATCGTGCAGGATCAAATCCCGCGGCCCGAACAAGTATCCAATAGTCGTGACATTCGTCGCGTGTCCGCTGACGAATACCACGGCGTCCTCGACGCCATAAGCGTTCGCGATGGCCGTTTCCAGCTCGCGGTGCAGCGGGCGCTCGCCCGACACGGCGCGGCTTGCCGATACGGACGTACCGTACCGATCGATGGCGTGCTTGGCCGCCGCCGAGACGTAAAGATGCCCGGATAGGCCCAGGTAGTTATAGCTCGAGAAATTGAGGTACTCATAGCCGCCGATGAGTGTCCGTCCGCCGGCGATGCCTTGGTGATTCTTGAAGAAGGGACTCGCGATTCCGAGGCGGGCCGCGCCGTCGGCGAGGATGCGCAATTGTTGATAGCCGGGGTGCAGATCGAAACGGCAGTATTGTTCCGGGATCTCCATGCCGGGCGCCGCAACTTTGCTCGAGCTGCGCACGGACTCGGGTGCGCTCGCGTGCCGCAAACGGCGCTCGATACCCTGCTGGATCAGCTTTTGCTTGATCTGAGCGGTGAGGCCCGGCCGCGTGCTGAAGCTCATGCTAACGAATCATCCGTTGGCCTTGTGCAGCGTGGCCGATGCGGAGTTCGCCGGCCATCTGCTCGATGTCCTCGGCCGGTAGCTCGGCGGCATGCTGCTGTGTGATTTTCTCGATCTGCGAGCGAATCTCGCATTGAGTCGCATCCACGGCCGCACCCTCATCGCCGCGTAGCCGTCCGATGATCCAAGCGGCCAGCTTCGCGACGGTTGGACCATCGCTCAGGGCCATGACCGGCAGCCGGGCGCCGAACCGTTTCTCCACGGCAACCACCAGTTCGACACCCATCAGGGAGTCGAGGCCCATCTGCTGCATCGACAAGGTGGAATCGATCTTGTCCGGGGTCATCCGCAAAATTTCGGCGATTTCGACCTTGAGCAAGTCGATCACGGTGCTCTGCAATTCTTCCTCGGACAGCTCCTGCAGGAGACGCCGTAGATCGAGCGCTCCCTCGTCCGTCGCATCACTATCGCCGCCCATGCGGGTGAGCTCCGCGAATTTTGGCGATGCGGCGCTCGGCAGACAGCGGCTGAGCGCGCGCCAGTCGAGATCGAGCACGCCCACGTCCGATCGTCCCGCCGCCAGCATGGCCTCCAGCGCGTCGAGCGCGGCCGCCGATTGCATGGCCGATCCGCCCATACGGCTCTGCAGGGAATCCTTGATCTTCTGATTGCGCGCGAGGAAGCCCACATCGGCGATCGCCCCCCAGCGCACGCAGGTTGCCGGCAGGCCTTGGGCGCGGCGTTCACGAGCGAGCGCCTCGATGGCGGAATTCGCTGCCACGTAGCTGCCCTGGCCGGGATTGCCGAACAGCGTCGTCGCGGACGAATACAACACGAAAAAATCCAGCGGCAGATCCCGCGAAAGTTCGTGCAGGAGCTGCGCCCCGAACGCCTTCGGCGCGAGCACACGGCGGATCCGTTCGGGATTCGAGTCCCGGGTCAAGCCATCCTCGATGACCATTGCGGCATGCACGATTCCCCGCAGCGGCGGCAGGTCGCGGGCCACCTCCTCGAGCAACGCGGTGAGCGCCGCGCGGTCCGTGACGTCGCATGCACGCGCGAGCACGTGGATACCGCGACTCTCGAGCCGCGCCAGCGCCGTCCGGGCCTCCTCCGCGGCGGGGCCGCGACGGCTGATCAGCACCAGGTGTCGCGCGCCGCGATCCGCGAGCCACTCGGCCGTTCTCAACCCGAAGCCGGACAATCCGCCGGTGACCAGAAAAGTGGCTTGCGATGATAGCTCGAGGCGGCGCACTGCCGAAGCCGGTGCGGCTTGCGTAGCTTGCACGCCATGGCGGTAGGTCACGACGATCTTGCCGATATGGCGCGACTGCTGCATATGGCGAAATGCGTCGACGATCTCGCTGGCATCAAATGCACGCAAAGGAAGTGGATGAAACACACGTGCCTGGAACAGCGCCAGGATCTCCGTGAACAGCCGCTGCGTCAGGTCGGGCCGCTCCGACATCAATTGGTCTGCATCGATTCCGAAATAGCTCAGGTTGTTGCGGAACGGGCGCAAGCCGACGCGCGTGTTCTCGTAGAAGTCGCGCTTGCCGAGCTCGAGGAAACGGCCGAACGGCTTCAGCACTCGCAAGTTTCGGTTGATCGCCTCGCCCGCGAGGGAATTCAGCACCACATCGAGGCCTTCGCCGCCGGTGAGCTTCAGGATCTGATCGGCGAAGTCGAGATTGCGCGAATCGAAGATATGCTCGACCCCGAGCAGGCGCAGGAAATCGCGCTTCTCATCGGAGCCGGCGGTAGCGAAAATCTCGGCCCCGCGCCACTTGGCCACTTGGATTGCAGCGATGCCGACGCCGCCGGCCGCACCGTGGATCAGCACTTTCTCGCCTTCCTGGAGGCGGCCCAAGTAATGCAGTGCGTAATAGGACGTGAAGAACGTGCTCGGTACAGTCGCCGCCGCCGCGAAGGACAGCCCCGTCGGCATATGCGAGAGGGCGGCCGCTCGCGTCACCACGCGGTCACCAAAACTTGATGGTGCAAAACCGACCACGGCATCGCCCGGCGCAAAGTCTCTGGCGCTCGGCCCCGTGCGCAAGACCACGCCTGAGAACTCCAGTCCCAAGCTCGGACCGGCGAAGCCATTCTCCACGGCCTCATCGGAGAGCAGCCCGAGCGCGTACATGACATCGCGAAAATTGAGGCCGGTCGCCTTGACCGCGATTTCCACATTGTCCTCAGTCGGCATCACGCGCGGGAGACTCACCCAATGCAGATTCCGCAGCTGGCCCGGCAGCGTGAACCCGAGATGGACATTGCATGTATCGGATGCACAAGCCCGGACCTCGGCCCCCGTCTGGTCGGCGTGTGGTGCTGCGGTCGCAGCGCGCAATCGCGGCGCGTATCGCTCGCCGTGCGCCGTCAGAATAATCTCCTGCTCGGCATCGCCGAATCCGAGCTCCCGGGCAAGCATGGCCGCGGTCTCATCGATCGCTGCCGATGTCTCCATATCGATCAAGCGTACCGCGCAGCTCGTCACCTCATTCATTAAGGTGCGGACGAGGCCGACCAGGGATGCGTCGGCGAGCCCAGAGGGGCCGGCGTCGGCAGCGGCGGCATCGTTCCCGGCGATTAGGCGGGACGGTAACAAGTGCCTGGCGGCATCTGCGGTTACGAAGTGACACAATGCTCGGCTGTGGTTGAGCTCGCAGGCCTTGACCAGTGAGGCGGCCGTGGCGCAGCGCCCCAGTTGAACCTCCAGTATGGACTCGGCACCGGCGTTGTGGCCGATGCGCCTCAATCCGCTCAAGTCGACGATGCTGTTCGTGGGGCCGCCCAGTCCGCCGCCTTCCTTGAGGAAGTCGCTGAGCCCGCCGGCGTCGTCTGGTTGAATGCAGACCGTCGTAGCCCCGCCCTGTCGCAGCTGTGCGCACAGCCGATCGGCGAGCTGTGCCGAGTAGCCCGCCGCATCAGCCAACAGCAACCAACGGTTGGCCGGCGCAGATTCAACGGGCAAAGTTCGTATCGTCGCTGCGCGTATGCCGAGCAAAAGGTACGGGCCGGCAGGCATGGCCTCCTCTTGCTGGAATAACCGGATGGACTCAAAACCGGCCTCGGCAGTGTGGTCTTGCCAGAACGCGACCGGCTGCTGGCGCGACATCGGCATCCCGTCCTCCGAGCCGCTCCACCAGGAAGGATCGCAACCGAAGATGAAATCCAGCCAGCGCGCGGGATGTTGACCGATCACGAGGAGCGTGGCGCCCGGAACCAGTTGTGCTCGGGCGTAATCCAGCGCGCGCAGCGCGTCGCCCATCGCGCGGAAATCCAGCGTGAGTATAGCCAGCTGAGCGGTGCCGGCAGCGTCTTCTGCGTCCAACGGAGCAATGCCCATCGCCGGGTACCTTTCCTGCAGTCGGCGAGCCTCCTCCAAGCTCGAGTCGGCGCAGCTCACAAAGCGATAGTCAGCCCGGTCGAAGTCCAGGATGCGGCAAATCTCCGAGCCGAACGCGGGTGCACCCTCAGCGATCTCCACCACGCCGAGTCGCCGCCCGTGAGGCAACGCGTGCAGGGCCGCGCGGACCTGCTCGAGCACCGCGGCGTCGATGCGACTCTTGAAGTCCGCGCCCTGCGCCCGGCGCAGCAAAGTCGGTAGACACTCCTGGCTCGCCTGTACTTGCGCGAGCGTGCGCCGCCCGTCCAGCAGCGCGGGCAGATGCAGCCCTACGCGTCCGACGGCATGAACAATCTCGAAATAATCCGGATAGTCGCTGAGCAGGCTGTTCCAGACGTCCATGGCCGAGCCTGGCGTTTCCTGCGAGGCATCCAGCGCGCCATCCGCCCGCGCCAGCGCTAACAGGTGGTCATGGTAGTGGACGGTCTCGGCCACCAGCGCCTGCGCCTCGGTCGCAGTCTCCACCACAAATCGGCTGCAGAGTGCATCGAGCAAGGGCTCGATCTCGCTCGCATACTGGACATGCGCGCACCGCACATCGGCGTCGGCTAGACAGGCCTCGAGCGCCGCATCAAGATGCGCAAACGCCGAAGCCCCCGCTTCGACGGGCGCCGGATAGGGCCGCGGTACGGCGACATATTCGAAATAACGGATGTGCTCCGCCGGGTTTCGCTGCAAACGAATGGCCCGGAACCGCACAGACTCAAGCAGCGCGATCGGCTGTTGGGCCTCATCGAATATCTCGAAGTCCGCCGACACCGAGTGAGGTGCACGGTTGAGCAGGCGCGCGCGCGCATAGCGAGGCTTGCCGGTGCCGCTGCGATAACTCAAATGCCCGATGCGCGTCGGCACGAAGGCCACATCCCCGAAGTCCGCGTCGCCGGCGCCGAGCAAGTGAATGATCAATTGGAATGCGCCGTCGAGCAGCGCGGGGTGCAAGTGATACTGGCCGAATTCCGCCCAAGCATGTTCGGGAATGTCCAGGATCGCCAGCACCGCGGCGCCGTCGATCCAGCCATCCGTCACCTTCCGGAACGCCGGCCCGTATTCGAGGCCCGCGCGGAGCGTGAGCGTTGCATGATCTGCGCCGCTGAAATCCGGGAGGCGCGTCGGCAGGATATCCAGCATGCACTGCAACCGGATATCGGTGGGCTCTCGCAGCAGCCTCGCGACGACGTGCGGCGTCCAGGAGTCGTTGGCGAGCTGTTCCCGCGATTTGATCGACAATTGCCCATCGCGCGGATCCAACGCGCAGCGCAGAGTCCGACTCGGCTCCTTGGCGAGCAGGAGCGGTGCGAGAATCTCAAGATCTTCGATTTCCGTCACATTGCCGGGCTGCCAGCACGATGCGGCCGCGAGCGCCAGTTCGGCGTAGCCGGCACCCGGGAAGACCGTGGCGCCGCCCACCGCGTGATCGGCCAGCATCGGGAATCGCAGCGTGTCGAGGGTATTTTCCCAGGTCAACTCGGACTGACTCAAGCGGTAACCCAGTAGCGGATGCTCACTCTTGCGATCGAGCAGCCCGATCGACGCCGAGGAAACGGCATGCCAGTGGGTGTCCCGCTGCCAGGGATAGTTGGGTAGCTGCACTTGTCGTCCCCGCCACGGCAACAGGCTTTGCCATTGCATCGTCGCGCCGGCGATCAACGCCTGACTCAATCCGGAGTAGATGCGCTGCGGAGAATCATCGTCGCGCGTGCCGGTGGTCAACACGCGTCCGGCGATGCCGGCGTCGGCGAGGCAGTCTTCGATGTAGCGGCGCAAAACTCCGTTGGGGCCGATCTCGAGGAAAATGTTGATGCCTTCAGTCGCCATCTCTTTGATCGCAGGCTCGAACAGCACCGTCTCGCGAACATTGCGCCACCAGTAAAGGGCATCCAGCGCTTTGCCGTTGAGCCGCCTACCGGTGACGCTGGAATAGAATGGAATTTCCGTGTACTCCGGCGCCAGATGCGCGAGCGCGCGGCGTAGTTCGCCCAACAACGGGTCCATTGCCGGACTGTGAAATGCATAGTCAAGATCCAGGCGCTTGTGGACCACGCCGCCGGCGCGCAGCGCGCTCTCGAAGCGCTCGAGATTTGCTGTTGTCCCCGCGACGGTCACGCCCTTGGTGCTGTTGATACTGGCCACGCACAAGTGCTCTGCGAGCTTAAGCTCTTGCAGCATCTCGCGCGCCCGCGATTCGCCGATACTGACCGCCAGCATTCGCCCCTGTCCCTTGGTGGTGCCCTGCAAGGAGCTGCGGTGATGGATGACGCTCACCGCCTCCGCGAGCGACAATGCACCCGACGCCCACCCGGCCGCCACCTCACCGACGCTGTGCCCGACCACCGCGACCGGCACCAAGCCTCGCCGCCGCAGCATCGCTGTGATGCCGACCTGAACAGCAAACAGCGCCGGCTGAGCGATCTCGGTAAACTCGTAACGACCGTCGCCGTTCTGCCCGGCCAGCTCTGCTTCCAAAGAGTAGTCGGCATAGCGAGAAAAGAGTCTGTCGACCTCGCGCACCGCCGACCTGAAGGTCGTGTCGGCCAGCAACCGGCGGCCCATACCCGCCCACTGCGCACCGTTGCCCGAGTAGACGAAGGCGGCGCCCACGGGCATGCTTAAGGACGTCCCGCACTCTACGCCGGCTCTTTCCGCCTCGTCGGCGAAAGCCTCGAGACTGTTGGCGATGGCGTCAGGCGCCGTGCCGAACAGCACTGCGCAGTGCGCGTGCCGCTTCCGGCCGAACACCGCCTGATAAGCGATGTCGTACAGCGCGCTTCGCGGTTGGCCGATCAAGAATTTTGCGAGGTCGCGCGCCGCCGCTTTGAGAGCGGCTGCGTCGCGCGCCGACACCACGATGGGAAGCGGGCTCGCCTTTGGTAAAAACGGCGCGACAGCGGGGTCTGCGTCGTAACTCTCCAGAATCACATGGGCATTGGCGCCGCCGAAGCCGAACGAATTGACTCCCACCACCAACCGCCCGGTGGGGCGCAGGGGCTCATTGGCAGTCACCACCTTGAGGTTCAAGTCGTCAAAGGGAATGAGTGGATTCGGGGTGTCCATGCCGATGTGCGCCGGTATGATTCGGTGGCGCAGGCAGTAGAGCGCCTTGACGAGGCCGGCGATACCTGAGGCGGCTTCGAGGTGCCCCACGTTGCCCTTGACCGAGCCGATGGGCAGCGGTTCGCTCTTTGATCGGTGCCTGCCCAGCGCATCACCCAACGCGCGGGTTTCGATGGGATCGCCGACCGCGGTTCCGGTGCCATGTGCCTCGATGTAATCGATCTCCCAGGGCTCGATGCCGGCTTGGGCGTAGGCGTTCGCGAGCAACGCGGCTTGGGCACCTGAGCTCGGCACGGTCAGTCCGGATTTGTGGCCGTCGGTATTGACCGATGAGTGGGCCACTATCGCCAGAATCGGATTTCCGTCGGCGAGCGCCTGGTCAAGATCCTTGAGCAGGAACATACCGCCGCCTTCGGAGCGCACGTAGCCGTCGGCAGAGGCATCGAACACGCGGCAGCGTCCCTGTCGTGACAGCATCGTTGCCTTCGAAAAGGACACAAAACCCAACGGATGCAAGTGCAGGCTGACGGCGCCCGTCAGCGCCTGCTTGACCTCGCCGGCGATGATGGCGCGACAGGCCTGATGGAAGGCGACCAGCGACGAGGAACAGGCGGTATCAATCGCCATGCTCGGTCCCCGCAGATCATAGAAATACGAAAGGCGATTCGCGGCGATGCTCGACGTGTTGCCGGTCGCGAATGAGGCGTCCACCACGGCCAGATCCTCGGCGAGGCGCCACGAATAGTCCACAGTCGAGATGCCGACGTAAACGCCGCAATCGCTGCCGCGCAGCGTCGAGGGGATGACGCCGGCGTTCTCGAAGGTCTCCCAGCTCATTTCCAGCAGCAAGCGCTGTTGGGGGTCCATCGACGACGCTTCGCGCGGCGAGATGGCGAAGAATGCGGCGTCGAAACCGGAAACGTCGCCGATCGATCCGGCTGCGAAAGTGTAGGCCGAGCCGGGGTGGCTGTTGTTCGGATGCAAGTACGCCGCGGCGGAGAAGCGGCCGGGATCGACCTGGGTGACGAGATCTCGACCCGCGAGTAAGTCGCTCCAAAAGCGAGCCGGCGCAGTACCAGGCATGCGAAAAGATGTCGCGACTATGGCGACTTTGCGCATGGCTGCTCGTTTCCGTATGCAGGGTAGGTAGAGAGGCCTTCGGTCACTCTACGAATCCCTGTCCCGGAGGTGTGTGCACTCAAACCCTTGGCTGTGAAATTAGACATAGTGTAGAAGTTATACCTAATCTAGATCAAGTCTTTCCGAATCTAAATCACATTCTCATGAAGGGAGGGCAACCAGAAGCTTCAAAATGCCACGGAGTCCCCACGCGGGTCATAGGCATCGAATCATTGCGTCTGAAGGCGGCGGGCTCGCCGCTGCGCGGCGGACCTGGCGGCAGGAGGTCTGTGCCGGCTTGGGCGACAACGGCGGTGGCGGCGGCGGCACCGGACCCGCCCGACCTGCGCTGTCCTGCTCGCGCAGCACCCGCTGCCCATAAATAGAGAAATTCCCACGATGCCTTTCAGCACCGACTATGGCAATTTCCGTTCACTCTCCGTTGCTAACAGGCTTTATCAAAGATATACTTTTTATGGGATATGTATATCAGAATGCCACCGACTTTTGTGCAACCCTTGAGAATGCGGCTTGCCGCGATGCTACCGGGCTTACTCTTCACTTCGCATGGTCTATGCTAGTTAAACGTCCCAGCCTTGAGGCTCACCCGGATTCTGTGTACGCACAGGAGTTGCGTCGCGGTCCTGCGAGGATGCAATTCGAGGCCTCCCTGGAGGCGGCTTACCGAGTTGCGCATCTGCGGCGCGTGCGTCTGCGGGTGAGGATTTGGCATTCGGTGAATGTCGTGCTGGCTATTCTGTTTACCGCCGATCAAATTCGGCGTGCCGGCATGTGGAATGCGGTTTCCGTCGCACGGGTGTGCGCGCTCGTCCCGTGCGCCCTGACGCTGGTTTGGTTGGCTTGGAGCCGGCAATACGAACGCTCCTATTTACCCCTCGCAAGGGTATTGGTTGCTCTGTTTGGGGCGCTCATTGCAGTATTCGTTGCGCCCGCACTTCTCAATGGACAGGTCCAGGAGTTGGCATCTCTCATGCTGATCCTGTCCGGCGGCTTCTTTTTTGCCGGCTTGATGCTTCGCCAAGCGTTTCTCGCAGCCGCCTTCACCCTGTTTGCGTTTGCGTGTGCGGCGCACGCAGCGGGCCTGCCGTCTGCGACGTTACTCGAGGACATGACCATTCTGACCTTGGCGAGCAGCATCGCTGCGATCGTTTACAGGGATGTGGAACAATCCTACCGGCGGAACTTTCTGCAGGCTGCGCTCATCGGCGAGTTGGTCGCCCGCGACGACCTTTCGGGACTCATGAACCGCCGCGCGTTCGATGAGCATATCGTCGCGGTGTGGCATCAAGCGGCACGTGATCAGCGGCCCGTTGCCCTGCTGATGATAGACATCGATCACTTCAAGGGCTACAACGACCGACGGGGTCACCTGGCTGGTGACTTTGCGCTCCGAAGCGTCGCCAAGGTGATACAGGGCTTCGCGCGTAGGCCACTGGACCTTGCCGCGCGCTACGGCGGCGAGGAGTTTGCCGTCGTCCTCTACGACCTGGCGTTTTCGCACGCACAGTATTTGGCGGAGCGCCTGCGCGAATCCGTACAAAACCTGGCAAATGAGGCGGAGATTCGCGCCGGTGGGGAGGTCACCGTGAGCGTGGGCGTCGGCTTCGCGGTTCCCAGTATCTACCGTAAACCGCAGGACCTTGTTCAATTGGCCGAAGAGGCGCTATATGAGGCAAAAGGAGCCGGCCGCAACTGCGTCATCGCCAAGGGCGCGGAGGCCCATATATTCCTTAATACCGGGACATTCCGTAAAGCTGAAAAGTCGCGGACACCAGAGCGCGCCGAGTGACTCTTTGCGCAACTTATGCGAGTCCCGCGGTCGTCCTCGATTTACGTAAGAATTTCGGTTTTGGCCTGAGCAAAAAGCGGTAGATGCGTTGGAGTCCAGCAGGTATCTCCACATACAACAAGACGCGTAGAGCCATTTATTTACAGATGCGATTAATAATCGGAGGTGACAAAAGAGTCCGCGAAAATCGCTGTCGCTCAGTAAAGTGCCGGTCTGACCTAATGTTGAATTGTTGCTGGATGGCTTCGTGAGCGGAAATTGGGCTCTGGTGACCCCTCTTGATCGTTGTGGCTCATGAACGTCGACGCGAAATCGTTTCGTAAAGGCGCATCGCCGGCGCTCGATCTGTCGGGCTGCGCCAGCGAACCGATCCATATTCCTGGCGCGATCCAGCCACATGGCGCATTGCTCGCCGCGCTCGCGGAAGGGCTGCTCGTGACCCATGCCAGCGCCAATCTCGCCGCGATTCTGGGCCGCCCTGTCGAAGCGGTGCTGGGGCGATCACTCGAAAACGCGATTGGCGAACCGGCCTGCCGGGCACTCCTGGATGGCGGGACGAACGGCGGCGTAACACCGGAACAGGTGCATTGCCTGCCCCTCCCGGACGGCGGCACGCTGTGCTTGCGAGCTCACCGGACGGGCCGACACATCTGCGTGGATATCGAGCCGCTCCACCTGGAGCCCTTGCATAGACAGCCAATTTTCATGGCACGGTCGGTGGTGAGGACGTTCGAGCATGCGGCCAGCGTTGTCGAACTCTGCGACCTCGCGGTTCAAGGGTTGAAGGCGATCAGCGGCTACGATCGGGTCATGGCGTACCGTTTTTGGGAGGACGGGCACGGTGAAGTGATCGCCGAGGCCCGCGAGGCGTCGCTCAAGGCCTATTTAGGGCAGCACTATCCGGCGTCCGACATCCCGCCGCAGGCCCGGCGCCTGTACCTGCGCCAGCGCGTCGGCGCGATCGCCAATTCCAGCTACACACCGGTGCCGCTGTGTGCCGATCCAACGCTCGATGACGGCATGCCGCTCGATCTCACGCACAGCGCTGTGCGTAGCGCCTCGCCCATCCACTGCGAATACATGCGGAACATGAATACCGCGGCGAGTCTGACGATCGGACTTAGCTATGGGCCGGATCTCTGGGGCATGCTGGTGTGCCACGACACAAAGCCGCGTTGGGCGGGATTCGAACTGCGGGCGGCCGCGGAGTTGATCGGCCAGGTCGTATCGCTGCTGCTCGTCAGCACGGGCGAAGCGGACCTTCTTGCCCAACGTCTCCAGCGCAATGCCATCCTGCGCGCGCTGGCCGATCGGCTCGCCGCCCCCGTGCCGCTGCCGGAAGCGTTTGCCGCGGCAGAGGCCGAGTTGCTCCACCTCCTGGGTGCGACCGGGGCGGTGGTGCGCCTTTCTGGCACTCTTCTCTTCTTCGGGCGCACGCCTTCGCTTGCCGTTACCCAATCCGCCCTCGCAGTGCTTAAGTCCTTGGCGGGCGGCGACGCAGTGGCGGTCGATGACCTGGGGCTGCGCTATCCGCAACTCGCCGGTTGCATCGGCGAGGCAAGCGGCGCGTTGTTGTTACCGCTCGCGTCCGGCGACGACGATGCACTTCTCTGGTTCCGACCGGAGCTGGAGCGAACCCTCGTCTGGGGCGGCAATCCGGCCGAGCACGCCACCCCGAATCCGGCCGCCGCGCGGATCTCGCCGCGCACCTCTTTCGCCGCATGGAAGGAAACGGTCAAGGGCCATTCCGCGCCCTGGACCGAGGTCGACCTCGCGCTGGCTCGCGAGGTGCGCAACGCGGTCGAGGCCGAGGTGGCGAAGCGCGCCCAGTCGGCACTGCGGGAGAGCCAAGCGCAACTCGGACTGATCGTCGAACATTCCAGCGATGTCATCATGCTCATCGGCCTCGATGGCATCCGGCGCTACGTTTCACCCGCTGTGGAACGCTTGCTCGGCTGGCGCCCGGAAGAGATGGTTGGGAGCGCGGCGCTGCTCGGGAGCACGCCCCAGGAATTCGTCCATCCCGAGGATCAACAGATTCTCATGGACGCTCGTACAGCCCTGCAGGCGGGCAGTGTCGGTGAATATTCGGTGTGTTTTCGGCATTTGCGCCGCGATGGCTCCTGGCTTTGGGTCGATAGCCGCGCGCGCGTGCGCATGAGCGCAGACGGCACAGGCCCAACAGGCATTGTCGTCGCGCTGCGCGATGCGACGGACCGCAAGACGGCAGAGATCAAGCTCAAGGAAGCGCTCGAACAAATGGAGCGGATGGCGGCAACGGATGGACTGACGGGTCTCGCCAACCGCCGGCGTTTTGATGGCGTTGCGGACGAGGAATGGCGGCGATGCGGGCGGGAGCATCAGCCGCTCTCCGTGTTGCTGTTGGACGCCGATCACTTCAAGCTCTTTAACGATCGCTATGGGCACCTCGCGGGCGATGGTTGTCTACGCGCCATCGCCTCCCAACTCGCGGCCGTTGCTCGGCGGCCGGGGGACCTTGCGGCACGCTACGGCGGGGAGGAGTTCCTGCTCTTGATGCCGCGCACGGATCGGGCCGGCGCACTGTGCGTCGCCGAACGTGTTCGCAAGCTGGTTCTGGATCTCGCCATAGCGCATCAAGGGAGTCCCGCCCCGAGTGTCGTAACCGTCAGCATCGGCGTCGCGACGGCGTGGCCTAGAGATCCCGGGAGCGGCCCAAAGAACGTCAGCGCGTTGCTGGCGGCGGCCGATACTGCGCTGTACCAAGCGAAGAACCGTGGACGAAATCGGATCGTGATCGCCGGGGAGTAAGCGGACTGGCCGTGTCTACATTTGACCCAGGTCGGTGCGCAAATTCTCGGTGGATAGGGGAGCGTTTTGAACCCGGGCGTGAGCGCGTTCGGCTTGTCCGTGACGCCGGGTCTACTGCGGGCTCGAATCGCTCATGCATTGATTCACTTCGATGTCCGAATGCTCCTGGACGGAGCCGCTCGCGAGACCTGCACGGACGGATGCGAACACGTTTCCGACCGGGCATTTCGTCCAAGCTTGCGAAATGGGCGCTCCGCTGAACGTGTTACCTTGCACGGTTGCCGAATCCATGCCGGATACCGTGATTCCCTCTCCAAAGTAAGTGCGAACCCCCGCCGTCGTGTTGCCGTCGGCCGATGCGCCGAATCCGATATTTCCGGTGCTGCGCACGCCGTTGATGGCGAAATCCGCGCCATACCACGCCCGGGAGCCCACCGCCAATCCTATGACGAAATGAGTAGTGGGGCTGCTCCACAACCAGTTGCGGCTGATCGATGCCCCGCTGAAATCCGGGTGTGCAGGATACTGCGGGCCGTACAGCGGGTCGAACCCGAGCGCCCCAAAGGCTGAATTGCCGGCGCTCACCACGATGTTGCCGTTAACCGTGGTTTTCTGTACGGCGGGGGCCGCGGAAAATACCACGATCCCGACGTCGGTCGCATCCACGACCTCATTGCCGTGCACCACTGTGTTTTCACAGCCGATGCTGAGACCATCCGTGTAGTTGCCGCCGTAATGCAGGCTCGGATAGGCGGTGATCACGTTGTTCGCGACGATGTTGCCCGCGCACGGTCTGCCGTCCATGGCGCCGTAACTATGAACATTCGACCAGCCCAGGGAGTTGTCGATGAAATTGTCCTCGACCGCGGCGCCATTGCCTCCATAAATCTCGATGTTGATGGCGCCGTGCACGTACGCGCTCGCCTTACCGCGTTGGCCGTCCACCCAGACATTCTTCAACACCCCGGAAGGCCTGGGATCGTTGTCGATGTTGATTTCCACCATGGGGCCCGCGAACGCCGAAGCGCGGACCAAGCGCGCCATCTTCGCATGCTCGTGAGGAGTCGGTGACCCGTGTGTGGCGAGCGTGACTCCCGTAGGGATCACCAGAGGTTCGGTCAGATAGACCACTGATTGCTGCGCAAGGTACACCGAGGTTCCCGCGCCCGCCGAATAGAGCAGCGCCTGCAGCTGGGTCTCGGATAGGTCGTCGTATCCGCCGCTGCCGGGCGTCGGAATCCGAATCGCCAACCCGCTCCCCAAGGTCGCGAAGGAGTAGGAGCTCGACGTGCCGCAGATGTAGGGGACGAGGCTCGAAAACTCGCGCGATCGGAAGAAGCTCAAGACGACCAGGTCCAAAGGTGTCCCGCCATCGAGCATCTTGAGGTGGCGAGAGTATCCGGATGAATCAGGTTCGCGATTGTATATCGCGCGATAGAGCAGCAGCATCGTCGCGGCATTGTCATACCCCAGCTGATGAAACTCGGCAGAGGAGAAAAAAAGCGCGCCCCATTCGGTGAGAGTCCTCTGATTGCAGCCGTTTGGTTCGAAATAACCCAACGATCCATTCCAGCCGGCGGGATCCGGCGCTCGGCCGAGGATTTCCGTGTACATCTTCGCGATGTACTGGCCGGGGACTGCGGCCTCGGCTGCGGAGGAATGCAGCAACGCAGGGCCCAGGCATGCGAGGAGTGCGATGGCGCAGTGCTCGATCCGAGCTTTTACATATGCGATTTTGTTTATTTCTGCGGCGCGCGCGGCCTCATGTACATCGCCCATCTTCCGATACCTTCATTGATGTCCCCTCGATATCAGCGATGTTCCTGCGCTCATCGGAGGGAGGCAACGCGGCGTTGCAAAATCAAGTCGTGTATCGCGGGATGAAATGAGTTATGACACCAAAAGATTCCGCCAATCGCGTCGGCGAGCGAGCGGCGGGATGACCTGTCGAAGTGTCGGAAGAATGTCTTTCGCCTCAGATCATGTCGAAATCAGCCCCGACTGTAGACATAATCTCGGGCGTAGCCCTGCGGTGAGCGCGGCGGCGCTCAATGCTCGAAGGTTCGCGAGCGCTCGATTCCCGTCGCGCGTGGCGTGAAGAGCACGGTACGATGTCAGCGGCCTGGAAGGTGCGGCTAATTCTTCAACCGATAGCCGGTCTTGAAAATCCGATGACGACGCAGAAAAGGAAGAAGCCGGCCGTGACTGTGAGGCTCACGCCGATGTTCACGTCGCCCGTGCCCTAGAAACACCAGCGAAAGCCGCTGATCAGGTATGCCACGGGGCTGAATAGACAGAACGCGCGCCAGGCGGGCGGCAGCACGCTGATCGAGTAGAAGGCGTCGCCCAGGAAGATGAGCGGCGTTACGAACAGCGAGGGGATGAGCTGCAGCTGCTCCTACTGCTCACCACCTATGTTCATCGCCACGGAGCTGGGCAGGCGCAACCCGCCGTCCTCTATGGCCAAGGTCCCCGACGTGCCGACTCTCATCGTGATCACCGTGACGGCTCTGTGGCGTGCGGACCTGGAACAGCCGGAGTCTGTATTGGACGCGGCCGCGCAGGGCTGATCGAGCGCCTCTGCGCCGCTGCTGCTTGCTTCTGTTCCACTGAGGTCGGTCGTGGCCGCACTCATGCCGGACTCCGCTGCACTGATGCCGGGAGATGCGGCGATGATCTGCGGGTTGGCGGAGGACGGTAGCGCAAAGGTGTTCGAAACCAGTTCTGCCCGGGTGTTGAAGGCGTTGACGCCGAGACCTACGAATGTCGCGGATTCGATCTGGCCGGTGAGGCCCGTGGGCTCGGTGAGCGTATAGTCGGCGGCGCTCACGCCGCTCAACGTATCCGTAGCAGTCACCGGGATGCGGTTGCCGACCAGGGCGGTTGCGAAGGTACCGGATTGGCTCAAGTCCACGGTATCGCCCGCGATCACACCCACCAAGGTGCCGCCGGTGAGCGTTGCGGTGGTGTTACCGTCGTAGGTCTTGCCGGCCACGGTGGTGGCCGTCACGGTCAAGGGCATCGGCGTGATATTGCCGGTAAGGCCCGTGGGCTCGGTGAGGGTGTAGTCCGCCATGCTCGCGCCGCTCAGGGTATCGTTGGCCGTCACCGCAATGTTGCTGCCGGCATTCTTCGAGGCGTAGGTGCCGGATTGACTCAAGTTCACCGTATCGCCCGCGATCACACCCACGAGGCTCCCGCCGGTGAGCGTTGCGGTGGTGGTACCGTTATAAGTCTTGCTCGCCACGCTGGTGGCCGTCACGGTCAAGGGCGCCGGCGTGATATTGCCCGTAAGGCCGCTGGGCTCGGTGAGGGTGTAGTCCGCCATGCTCGCGCCGCTCAAGGTATCGGTGGCGGTCACCGCAATGTTGGTGCCCGCATTCTTTGTGGAAAAGTTGCCGGATTGGCTCAAGTTCACGGTGTCGCCTGAGATCACACCCACCAAGGTGCCGCCGGTGAGCGTTGCGGTGGTGGTGCCGTCGTAAGTCTTGCTTGCAACGGTGGTAGCCGTCACGGTCAACGGAGCCGGCGTGATGGTGCCGCTCAAGCCGGTCGGCTCGGTGAGGGTGTAATCCGCCATGCTCGCGCCGCTCAGGGTGTCGGTGGCTATTACGGCGATGTTGCTGCCGGCATTCTTCGAGGCGTAGGTGCCCGACTGGATCAACGTCACCGAGTCACCCGCGACCGCGCCCACCAAGGTGCCGCCGGTGAGGTTTGCTGCGTAGTTGCCATCGTAGCTCTTGCTCGCCACCGTGGTAGCAGTCACGGTCAATGACGCTGGCGTGATGGTGCCGGTAAGGCCCGTGGGCTCGGTGAGGGTGTAGTCCGCCATGCTCGCGCCGCTCAACGTGTCGGCGGCGGTCACCGCAATGTTGGTGCCCGCATTCTTCGTGGCGTAATTGCCGGATTGGCTCAAGCTCACCGTATCGCCCGAGATCACACCCACGAGGCTCCCGCCGCTGAGCGTTGCGGTGGTGTTACCGTCGTAGGTCTTGCTGGCTACGGTGGTAGCCGTCACGGTCAACGGCGCCGGCGTGATGGTGCCGGTAAGGCCCGTGGGCTCGGTGAGGGTGTAGTCCGCCATGCTCGCACCGCTCAAGGTGTCGGTGGCCGTCACGGCGATGTTGCTGCCGGCGTTCTTCGTGGAGAAGTTGCCGGATTGGCTTAAGTTCACGGTGTCGCCTGAGATCACACCCGCCAAAGTGCCGCCGCTGAGCGTTGCGGTGGTGGTGCCGTCGTAGGTCTTGCTGGCTACGGTGGTAGCCGTCACGGTCAAGGGCGCCGCCGTGATGGTGCCGGTAAGGCCCGTGGGCTCGGTGAGGGTGTAGTCCGCCATGCTCGCGCCGCTCAAGGTGTCGGTGGCCGT
>Ga0302324_100006471_pt1 | contig 25235 bp, 24 predicted proteins | sample Palsa_T0_1_FD_201949 | JGI IMG/M metagenome (GOLD analysis project Ga0302324, IMG submission 201949) | Peat permafrost microbial communities from Stordalen Mire near Abisko, Sweden - Palsa_T0_1 | ecosystem: Environmental > Terrestrial > Soil > Palsa > Peat permafrost | place: Sweden: Abisko... | reverse complement strand
TTCTAACGCAATGTGCCATGTACTGTTTTGTCCCTCTTCATGTATCATTACGATAACTAATGCTGCAAGTGCAGAGCGTAAGGCTGAGTGCAGTTTCAATAATATGCCGATCGCAATAGTCAGCATTACGCCGATGCAGATCAAAAACAAGTTGGGAATACGTATCAAAAATAGTAATAGCCCTACTGATGAACCGAGGATATTTGCTTTTATTCTGTCGAATGCAAGTCCGTTGGAATCCTTGCTATTGGGTGCGATGACTAACACCACCGAAATCATGCTCCAATAAAATTGGTGCTGAGGGAAACATTTGTATAGAGTATAGCAAATGCACAAACCCAGTATACATTCCAAAACGTAAACAGCAATATGCGATTTATAGAATTCTTTGATCACCTGTCCAGGATTATCACTGTTCGTTTATTACTCCAAAAAATTTATTTTAAGGGTATCCCATACGTCAGTGCTGTCGCCAAGCCGGGTCTGTCTTATCATATAAATCCCGAATCCTTTACAGCGGATTCTCATCAAATAGGCGCTGTACCATTGCCGAATCGAGGTAGGCGCGCACTTCGACTATCAAGCCATCTTCCCATCTTGTAAGCCAGCAATATTTATTATCAAACCGCAATCCATTTTTTGTTGTCGCCAATGATGCAAGTTCGACTATCGCCCAGTCGCCGCAGATGAAAGTATTGGTACGGTGAAGCTGGGTGCCGTAAGGTAGCACCTTATTTAATTTTTCAAACGTTCCTGCAAAAAAAGCTGTTTTGCTTTGATAGTGGCCTGCCAATGGATGATGGCCCTCCACTGTCCAGTCCACATTTTCTGCTACATGCGAAAAAAAATCTGCGCCATTTCCGCTTTCAAGTTTCTCAAAGATCACACGAACGTGATCAGCGGTAACCTTTTGATTTTTTGTTTCCATTTCACTAAATTATTCTTTTAACAATTTGATTAACAATGTTAACTGATACTATCAACTAACGTTGTTCTGCAATAACCCAATCTCCCTGATGCTGCAAGCATCAGGGAGATTGGTAAAAAGCGTTCTATTTATTTGGAAAAACCATCCACGTCGATAATCGCTTGGGCAAAGGCTTGCGGAGCTTCCTGGGGCATGTTGTGTCCGACGCCGCCGGTGATGAGGCGGTAATCATATTTGCCCGAGAACTTGGCGCGATACGCTGTGCTGGGCGCGTGGATTGCACCATTGGCGTCGCCTTCCATGGTAATCGTGGGCACGGTGATGGCAGCAAGTGCGGCCAGCCGCTTTTCCAGGGCGTCATACTTCCGCTCCCCGTCGGCAACGCCAAGCCGCCAGCGATAGTCGTGAATAACGATGTCAACGTGGTCGGGGTTGTTGAAGGACGCTGCTGTGCGCTCGTACGTGGCATCGTCGAAATTCCACTTTGGTGAAGCCTGGTGCCAGATGAACTTATTGAACTGGTCGACGTATTTTGCATAGCCGGCCTTGCCGACTGGGGTGCAGAAATAGTACTGGTACCAAAACAGGAACGCAGGCTCGGGTGGCCACGGCGCCTGGTTGCCCGCCGGCGTGCTGATCAGATAGCCGCCGACGGAAACGAGCCCCTTGCAGCGTTCCGGCCAGAGCACAGCCATGACGTCGGCCGTGCGCGCCCCCCAGTCAAAGCCGGCGACGATAGCAGTCTGGATTTTGAGCGCATCCATCAGCGCAATGTAGTCGAGGGCGACCGCCGACTGCTGGGCGTTGCGGAATGTGTTGCTGGAAAGGAAGGTAGTCGTACCGTATCCGCGGTTATAGGGAATGATCACCCGGTAGCCGCGGGCCGCCAATATTGGAGCAACGTCGACGAAGCTGTAAATGTCATAGGGCCAGCCGTGCAGAAGGATGACCACAGGGCCGTCGGCCGGACCCGCTTCAGCATATCCAACATTGAGCAAACCAGCATTGATTTGTTTTATTGGGCCGAATGAGGCGCCGGTCATCCGCTTAACCGGGGCTGCGGTTTCCGGTTTTGCAAGGAGAGATTTTGCATCGACTATTCCGGTCATCAGCAGAGGACCGGCAGCGAGGGTGATGGCCGTTGCTCCCAAAAAGCGACGGCGATCAAAGTTGGGTTTTTCAGACATATACTTTATTTGTTAAAAGATTAATTGACTATTTTATTTTCTCTATAAATTTCTGGACTAAATCACGTTTATCTCGACATCGATATTGCCACGTGTAGCTTTAGAATAGGGGCATATTTGGTGTGCTGCATCGGCCAAAGACTGGGCGGTTTCTCGCTCCAAACCCGGCAGACTAATATTAAGATGGGCCTGGAGGGTGTAGGCGTCGCCAGTTAGGCACAGGTCTATTTCGATGTCAATGGTCACATCTTCCGGTATCCTGACCTTCATTTTTCTGGCTATGACTTTTATGCCGCTTAGAAAACAAGCCGACCAACCTGCACCGAACAGCTGCTCCGGGTTGGTGCCGGCTCCGTTGCTGCCAGGAACCGAAAGTTTAACGTCCAGGCGACCATCAGAACTGCGGGATGACCCGCCGTCCCTGCCACCCGTAGTATGGTCTTTGGCAGTGTACAGCACTTTTTTTATTTGGTTATTTTCCATTATTCTGATTTTTAATTGCTAACCCAAAAATATGCATGCGCCGGGCTATGTACAACCGGCAAATATGCAAAGCGGCCTAAGTTGATCTTCAACCGGGCATTTTTATACCTGAAGATCTTCAATCCAATAGCCATCCATTTGTTTGTATTTTATGAACAATCGCATCTAAAATTCAGCTTAATTTTGCAAGGTGCTGGCCAGCTTGGACCACAGGTGAATAGATATGTTATTTTCGAAGCCCCTGAAAGAAGTCATCAGGATTCCTTTGATATCATTTTCAACCGACCTGATGGCGTAAATGATGTAGTTATCACAAAATCTTCGCTTACCTTCAAAACGATAAGTGCCGGTTATTTCGAATTCTTCCGGCCTGATTAACTCGTTTTGCTGAACGCATAGAATGCCCTCGCTCTTTAAAATAAAATCCTGATCATATCCCCTTTTCTGCAGGTCAATGATCGCTTCGGTTTTAGTAGCGTAATTTTCCATAGTGAAATGATTAATCTGTTTTATAAATTGCAAGGGCGACGATAATTATTTGACCGGTAAGGCAAAATGAAATACAGCGCCCGATCCTTCCACACTCTCTACCCAAATCTTTCCTTGGTGCTGCCTGATAATCTCATCGACGATATATAACCCAATTCCATAGCCTTCCTTAGTTTTTACTTCATCACATTCAGCCCGGTAAAACCTGTTGAATAATTTTTTTTGATGTTCGGGACTAATGCCCGGTCCTTTATCCCCGACTGAAACCTGCAGGTGGTCACCGTTAAATTTGCTGCTGATTATAATATCGCTTTGTTTAGGCGAATATTTTAGGGCATTCGACAGCAGATTATGGATGGCTTGTTTGATCTTGCATCTGTCGGCACAAATTATTTGTATGCCTTCGTTGTTAGCAGTAATATTATGCGTTCTTACAGTATAAGAAAGATTACAGATTACGTCCTCAATCAATATGCTCATATCAAACCTGCGCGTTTGCAAGGTTCTTTTACCTGAAGCAATTAAGGACATATCCAGTACGCTTTCAATGATGGAATCCATCTCCATCACCTGGTTATCTGCCTTGCACAATAAAATGGTTGCTTGTTGATCATTAGCCTTTTTGGCCATGTTATGGACCATCTGTACGTACAATTTAATCGTGGAAAGCGGCGTTTTTAATTCATGGCTCAACATCACCATCAGGTCATCTTTTAACAGGTCCTTTTGTTTTTTAGTTGTAATATCGACCAAAGTTCCGATAAGTTGAAATGTTTCCGGTGAGCCGTTAGAATGTAACTGTCCAGTGATTTGCAGCCATGCGGGTTCGCCTGAAAATTCCATATAAACGGGGTATTCATACTGAAATCTTCTGCCGTCAGCGCAGGCTTGCTTAATCATTTTAACGATAATTAGCCTATGCGATGGTTCAATTAGTTTAAGCACCGTCGACGCGTTGATCCGCAATTGATCCCGAATACCAATCAATATTCTTGTCCTGTCGCAAAAAAATATTTCTTTAGTGACAATATCTATGCTCCAAAAGCCCATATCTCCGGCGATTGTCTGTGATAAAGGATTACGTTTTGTCATTGTCGTTTCCATAGCTTAAAGATTAGTCAGATTGAGCAACCGATAGCTCATTTACTTTTATTAAAAGTTCAGATAATGGTGTGAAAAGACGGCGCACGTTGTGCGCACCGTCTTCCTCTCCATCCACTATCGCAATGATTTAAATGCAGCGCGCATCTCTTCAGCGAAGATTGCGGGCTGTTCCCATGCGGCGAAGTGACCGCCCCTGGCGACTTCATGGAAGTAGTACAGCGAAGGGTAGGCCTGCCGCGACCAGCTTTCCGGCGCGCGATATATCTCGTGCGGGAACACCGTGATGGCCACCGGCACTTTGATCTGATTTGTTTTCTGTGCCGCGGCGCTGAAATTGTTGTTGTTATTTTCCCAGTAGAAACGGGACGAAGATGCGCCGGTGTTGGTGAGCCAGTAAAGCGTGATGTCGTCAAGTATTTCATCGCGGCCGATCACGCTTTCGGGGCGACCGTCACTGTCGGACCACTCGGCGATCTTTTCGTACGTCCAGGCGGCCAGGCCACTGGGCGAATCGGAGAGCGAATAGCCTATTGTTTGTGGACGTGTCACCATTTCCGCACCGTAGGCTGCATTTCTTCCAAAGAAACTACTGAGCGTGTTGTACGCCGTTAGTTCCGGGTTAGTCAATCCATCGGGCGCCGGATCGCCGTTGTTGATTCCTTCCACCAGGTTCATGGGAATCGTGGCAGGCATGGTGAGATGAATGCCGAGCAGTCCAGGGGGTGCCTGGCGCGCCAGTGCATCTGAGATGACCGAGCCGTGATCGCCACCCTGCGACACGTAACGGGTGTAGCCCAGGCGCTTCATGAGCACGTCCCAGGCCCGCGCTACGCGGTCGGGATTCCAGCCGAGAACGGTGGGCTTGCCCGAGAAGCCGTAGCCGGGGATAGCAGGGATCACGACGTCGAAGGCGTCTTCCGCGCGGCCGCCGTAAGCGACGGGGTCGGTAAGCGGGCCTATCACCTTTAGGAACTCCATCGGCGAGCCTGGCCAGCCGTGTGTGAGGATCAGTGGCAGCGCGTTCGGTTCATGCGAACGCACATGGATGAACTGGATATCAACCCCATCTATGTTGGTTACGAACTCTGGCAACGCGTTCAGTGTTGCTTCTGCCTTTCGCCAGTTGTAGCTCGTTCCCCAGTAGTGCAAAAGCTTCTTGAGCGTTTTCAGTTTAACACCCTGAGATTGATCAGCGACAATCTCCTGGTCAGGCCACCGTGTCGCCGCAATACGTTTGCGGAGGTCAACCAAAGTCGATTCCTTAACATGGATGCGGAAAGGCCGGATTGCCTCATCGGCGTGGCCATTGGCAGCCGGAACGGTTTGGGCGAAGCTGGTTGAGGCAAGCAGAAAAAGGGCTCCGGTGATAACTCTACTGGCAAGAGTGTGTTTGTTCTTTTCCATTGTTTAGTTTTTTAATTTTATATTTTTCGTTTGGTCAAAAGTATGTTGACACAAGGTTTTGTCCTATCACTAAAGACTTTAAGCGGACTAAGTTGATCTTGTACCCGTCATTTTTAAACTTGAAGAATTTTCAATTTGATAGCTCTGTATTTCGTTAACCTCAACCATAGAAGCAAATGGCGGACGATTCATTAAAACGGGGGAGAAATGCTGCGAAACGACGCTTTATTTAAAGATTCAGGCCAGGAATTTTGCTTTTCCTGGCCTGAATAAATTTAAAAACATTGAAATGCATGGCTATTCCCTAACCTGTCTCCGATTTTGCCGGGTGATATGCATTTTAGTTTACACTATTCAGCGGTTAGTTGGAAATCATTTTTTCAGGATCAACCACTTTTTCAAATTCATCCCTGTTAATAAAACCACTGACTAAAGCAGCCTCCTCCAGTGTTTGATCATTATCGATTGCGCTGTGGGCAATTACCGATGCCTTGTCGTATCCAATTACCGGGCTTAATGCCGTTACTAGCATTAATGACCTGTTTACATAATAATCAATTTGCTTGCGGTTTAAGCTAATCCCTTCAATGCAGAATTCATTAAATTTTTCACAGCCATCAGCAATTATCCGCGCTGAGTGAAGAAAATTATTGATAATGATAGGACGCATTGCGTTTAATTCAAAGTTTCCCTGGCTGCCTGCAAAAGCAACGGCATTATCATCCCCAATAACCTGTATGCATATCATAACTATCGCTTCACACTGCGTGGGATTTACCTTTCCTGGCATTATACTTGAACCCGGCTCATTGGCCGGAAGTACCAGTTCTGCCAGCCCGCATCGTGGTCCAGAGGCCAGCCAGCGGATATCATTGGCAATTTTCATCAAGGCTACGGCCGCCCCCCTTAAGGCACACATGGAGGCGACGATACTATCCAACGAGCCTTGCGCAGCAAACTTGTTGGGAGCTGTGATAAAAGGTTTGCGTGTTAAGAGTGCGATTTCTTTCGCCATATCATCAGCAAACCCATGAGGGGCATTAAGCCCCGTTCCAACGGCTGTTCCGCCCACGGCAAGTGCATATAAGGCTTTTCTGCTTTCTTCTATTCTTATTATGGCATCCCTGAGTTGATAAGCATAACCTGACCATTCCTGCCCTACGGTTAATGGGACTGCATCTTGTAAATGTGTTCTGCCTATTTTTATAACATTCATCCATTCAGCCGATTTTCGTTCGATATTTTTATGCAGCTTTTTCATTTGAGGTATCAGTACTTCATCAATGATGGTAACAGCGGCAATATGCATAGCTGTTGGAAACGTATCATTTGATGATTGCCCCATATTAACGTGATCATTAGGGTGAACAGGCTTCTTACTTCCTATTGTGCCACCCAAAAGCTGGATGGCCCTGTTGGAAACCACTTCATTAACATTCATGTTCGATTGCGTGCCTGAACCTGTTTGCCATACGAATAACGGGAATTCGGAATCCAGTTGGCTGGTGATCACCTCGTTAGCTGCGGTTATAATTGCTTTGGCTATATCTTCCGGCAACCTGCCATCCCGTTGGTTAATAATGGCTGCTGCTTTTTTTACGTATCCGTAGGCATGGTATACTTCTTTTGGCATTTTATCATTTCCTATAGAAAAATGAATAAGGCTTCGTTGTGTTTGAGCCCCCCAGTAGTGATTGGCCGGAACACCTATTTCACCCATGGAGTCCGACTCTTTACGCTCTCCTGTCGCATTTATGCCGATGGGCATAGTCGCAATCCCGGCATCACCTGACTGCGTTTTTTTTAACTTGTTCATAAAATGTCTGTTTTTGGAATTGGATCCCTTCATTGATACACCGGCTGAAACTGCATATCGCTTATCCAGCTTTTAATGTCCGCGGGCTGTAGGTAGTCTGTAAGTCTGCAGTCGAAAACAACCGATGCAACATGTGCAGCAACGGCAGCAGATAGTTCAAGGATATTTTCCTGTGGAGGAAATACCATGCCTTTGGATAACTCATCGGGACTAACCAAATTTGCAAGCGCTTTCGCTGCTTCTATCCACATTTCGTCGGTAACGTGTTTTGGTTGAGTAGCATATATGGCAAGGCTCACAGCAGGAAATAAATAAAAATTGTTTGCCTGTCCCGGATAAAAGGTTTTACCTTTAAAATTAACGGTGTCAAATTGTACCCCGGCTGCATAAATAGCTTGCCCGTTTGACCATTTGTAAGCTTCTTCAGCTGTACATTCTGCATGGTCAGTCGGATTGGATAATGCAAAAACAATGGGCCGCTCACTGATCTTTGACATCGCTTCGATGACATTTTGTGTGAAGGATTTGCCGACTGTACTTACACCAATAATTACGGTTGGCTTGAATTCTTCTATGGCTGTAACCAGGTCACGGGTTAAAGGCAGTTGTTTCGAATAGACTATTTGCTCGTCAGACATATCGGTCCTGGCGTCCGCCAGCAACCCGTTAACATCAAACAACGCTATCTGGTCGCGCATCTGGTTTTCTGCGAGCCCATCTAACTGCATAGCCGCTCCAATCATGTTGGCTATTCCAATACCTGCAGATCCTGCGCCGAAAAACAAAATTCTTTGATCCGTTAGTTTCTTATTGGATATTCTTAAAGCGCCGATTAAACCCGCTAATGCCACTGCCCCGGTACCCTGTATATCGTCATTATAGCAAAGCACTTCATTGCGGTATTTTTTAAGCAGCCTGATGGCATCAGTTCCTTTCCAATCCTCAAAATGAATACAACATTTAGGGAAAACCTCCTGTACGGCTTCAACAAACTCGGCGACAAACTCATCCAGTTCGGTAGTCGATGGCCTGTGCTGCCTTAAACCAATGTAAAACGGATCTTTCAATAAATCCTCATTATCCGTGCCGCAATCCAATAATAAAGGCAGTAACGGCTCCGGTGGAATAGCTGCACAGGCTGTATACAATTGCAGCTTGCCAATTGGTATTCCCATCCCGTTTGCTCCCAGGTCGCCTAAGCCCAAGATTCTGCCGCCAGTACTTACGCAAATGAACCGGACGTCTTTTACAGGCCAGTTCTCCAAGATTTCTTTAACCCGCCCTTTGTCCTTTATTGTTACATACATTCCGGCCTTCTGCCTATAAATGTGGCTGAATTTTAAGCAGGCTTCTCCTACGGTCGGATCATACACAATCGGCACAAACTTGGCCGGGTCTGACATCAGTACCTTGAAAAATAATGTTTCATTGCGTTCCTGCAGGGAAATCAGGTAAATATATCTTTCCAGGTCATTCGGTTTAATGCCCAAGTGCATATTTACCCGCTTAACCTGGTCATCAATAGATTCAATAATTTCAGGCAAAAGGCCTTCCAGGTGGTATTTTTTTCGCTCCCCGGCGCTAAATGCAGTGTCTTTGTTAAGCTGTGGGTCCTCGAATAATCTTTGGCCGTTTAACATTTCAGATATGTTCCATTTCATCGTTTTGTTTTTTATCGTTTTATCAAAAATATCCCGACGCGCCATGACGTCCAATGATCAAATACTTTAACCGGACTAAGCCGGCCTTGAACCAGTTATTTTTAAACTTGAATATTTTGATGACCGAATAAATAACTGAAGCTCATCTGTCCTCAAGCCATTGTAAAAAACAGCAAGCTTTTTCTTTGGAAACAAGTAGTTTTTCGGGAACAGGCACAGCAAGCCTCACAAACAATTTACGTGCGAAGTAATGCTCTACTTCCTTTACTGCACAAAAATTGATCAGGTATTGCCTGTTTAACCTGAAAAACTGCTTGTCGGTTAAGAGGTTTTGGATTTGTTCTAATGAGTAATTCACTGTGTATTCCTGACCATCGAAACAAGTAATCAAGGTGCATTCATATCTAACGTAGAAAAATGCGACATTTTCGGTAGGCACTGTGATATACTTATTATGTTTAAAAACCAGGAAGCTACCTTTGCCTGCCGGCGCAGCAAGTTTCGTTAATAGGCTATCCAGATTAGTCAGCTGGTTTTGCTGAAAGAAGTTTTTAAACTTATCTATCTTTTCAAAAAGGGAAACAATGTCCTCCCTCGAAAAAGGGTTTAGCGCATAATCAATTCCATTGATCCCGAAGACTTCCAGGGGATATTGTTCAAAAGCTACATCGGTTTTTTTGTATTGATCTCCCATTTTGTTTTTATTTAATTTTTACTAAACAAGCATTACACACCTCAATCCATTATATTAAATTCATCATTTATTTAACAGACAATACCAATCCTAATGCCACTTATTAAATAGCTGATTATTAATTAATTACTCGAAATGAGAAGGCTAAAAGCATCTGATATTTCCGGGTTCCGTGAAATATCACAGCATTGTCCACGATATGAGAGGATTGCCTGAGCGCAAAGAGTTGCCTGCTTGTTTGTTTTAGATTTTTTTTATCAGTACCATTGTGTGAAATGGGCTAAATATCAGTTAATTGAATAGTTATGTTAAAAAAAACGCTGCTATCGCTGGTGATTTTTTTTACCTGTCTTTTATCATTTAAAGGGCTATCGCAAACGACTGTAACTGAATCAACCATTGTATCCACCCCTTTTCGTCCGGCATCTCAATACAAAGTATCCTGGCAGCGTTTGCTTTTACAGCTTAGTTCTACTTATTATACGGTTGTCAAAGAAAACCAGGTTGATTTGGACAGCAGCCTCCTTTATGCCAGCCGATCATTAGGGTTAAGCCGACTTCCCGTGATTGCAGAAGGCATTAACGACCCGGAATTGCTTGCACAATCGCAATGGGCAGATCACAAAGATCCCAGGAAAGGCATTCGTTTGCTTTCGCAGGTAAAGGGAAAAAAACACCTGGAATTATTGGTGTTGTTAGGCGCTTATTATGCTTTTCAGCCCGATAGTTATCACCGCTATAAGGACAGCGTTCAGTATTTTGTCACTAGGGCGATAAATGAAAGTAAAACACTACAGGAAAATGACTTAGGCAGGCAAGCCGTTTGCCTCCTGGGTAAGATCTATGTCCAGGGGGCCGACATGGTACATGGAGATGCGGTTTTCAACCAGCTGATTAAGGAAAGTGAAATCACAGGGGACCGGGAAACTGAAGCAAGAGCTTTTGCTTACCGGGGTTTGTACACAGCTTTTTCACCGGCCACAACACAAAACAGGATCATTTACCTGCAAAAGGCAATTGACATTTACAGGAAGTTAAATAATGCAGAAGGCGAGGTGAATAGTTTAACAAATACAGGCTATTTGAATGTGGCAACATTTCAATTTAAAAATGCTTATGACGCATTTATAAAAGCGCTTCAGCTCGGAGAATCGATCGGCTTTCCGTATACCCAATATGACACCGACGACATGGCAATGGTAACAGTATTTGAAGGCAAATTTGGCGAACCGCTAAAATACGAACTGGAAACGATAAAAATAGCCGGGAATAACCGTGATAGCATAGGATGGGGGTATTTTTACAGCCGGCTCGGGTCACTCTATTATGTAGAGGGCAGCAGAGAGGCGGAAAGTTTAAAATGGGAGCAAAAGGCATTGGACCGCTTTCTCCTGGGTAGCGGCGATCCTGCATTATATTTGAATTTGAGTGACATGGTAGTCACGATGCATGACAACGGCCAAAGCAATAAAGCGCTTGCTTTGATTAATGGCATAGCAAAAAAAACGCCCCCGAAGTTTTCCACGGACCTGTTGTTTTATAACCTGTCGCTTTCCGTTTGTTATATTGGACTGAAGCAAAATAAACTTGCCGAAAAATATCTTTTTAAAGCCGCCCTGATGGAAAAACAATCCGAAGCTTTAAGCGGACCGTTCAGAAGGGCCGCAATCACCAGTCAATTTGGAAATCTTTATTTTAATGAAGGGCAATATGATAAGTCGAAAATATACTTGGAGAGATATTTGTCTGATCCTTCACGCGGAGAAGCATCCTTGATGGGCGAACTTATTGTCTATCGTGAATTAATTGCGATCGATTCGATTTCACATAGCTACATTTCGGGGTTGAATGATTACAAACAGTATACACAATTGCTGGATTCAAATTATAGAGTTTCTCAGTTAAGGCAGGCGGAAGAGCTCGATGTAAAATATTCAACCGAAGAAAAAGTAAACCAGATCGCTGTATTAAATGAAAAAGCAAAGCTTGAACAGGCCAGTTTAAAACAAGCTACCCTGGTAAGGAATGTTACCATTGGCGGCGTTATCCTGGTACTGATCATCGCGGGGTTATTATACAGACAAAATAAACTGAAACAAAAGAGCAACGATGTGATCACCCATAAAAATGATCTGCTGCAGCATTTGCTCAGAGAAAAAGAATGGCTGTTAAAGGAAGTGCACCACCGCGTAAAAAACAACCTGCACACCGTAATTTGTTTGTTGGAATCGCAGGCTGCTTATCTTGAAAACGATGCCTTAAAGGCTATAGAAAACAGTCAGCACCGTATTTATGCCATGTCTTTAATACATCAAAAGTTATATCAGTCGGATGATATAAAAACCATTGATATGGCAAAATATATCCCCGAATTAGTTAAATACCTGGAGGATAGCTTTGATATTTCAGATCAAATTCAATTCAGGCTGAGTATCGATCCGGTAAGCCTTAACATCTCGCATGCCATTCCATTGGGGCTGATTATTAACGAAGCGGTAAGCAATTCTATCAAGTATGCCTTTCCCGGCAAAAGAAAAGGTGAAATTTTAATTTCCATGGTTGATGATGGCGCACAAATAACACTTGTACTCGCCGACAACGGCATTGGAATGTCGTTGAAAACAAATGAAACAGAATCGAACTCGCTGGGCCTGGAATTGATAAAGGGCTTAAGTGAAGATATTGAAGCCAGGATTAGTTTTGAAATTAAAAATGGGACCAGAATCACTATTGTATTTAACGCTAATCCGCTAAATGATAACGTTAACCTTTTGATCTCTGCGATTGATAGTGAAGTTTACACATAGAAGTAGAATTATTCCACTGGCGTAATTACTAACAGTTTAAATTATGAAAAGATTACTTTTTACCCCAGTGATGCTTTTCCTGTTCATTTCCGCTTACGGACAACAGGAAATTTCCAGGCACGAAGCGGATTCGCTGCTGCGATCTTTGAATAAAAGCAGTGCGGATACCAACCGTATAAGCACTCTATTGAAATTAGCTGAATTCAATATCTTAAAACCCGGGGAATATAAGAAAGACCTGGATAGCGCGGCATTGTTTATTGACCAGGCGAAGCGCATTAACAACGAGGTTAAATCGCCCGGCGCTATTGCTTACACCGCGTTGGTCGAATCCTATCTTGCGTGCGACAGAAAGGAACGGCCCGAGGCAAAAACTTTGGCCGTAAAGGCTGTTCAGCTATTAAGTAAAAGCGGTAATTATTATCAATTGGGGCGTTCATACTACTATTTAGCCGGTTTTTATGATGTCAATAATGACACGGAACAGCCTATAGCAGTGAAATTAATTGAGCATGGGGTCGCTGCTTTTAAAAAGGTGGGCGCTATAGAGCGGGAAGCGTATGGGTATAGAATGCTCGGCGAACAAGACCCCGGGGTGAAAACGAGTTTAGCCTTGCTAGACAAGTCACTGTCGTTGTATAATTCAATTCATTATCAGCAGCTCCAGGGGGTTTATGATTTAATGGCAACTGCTTACATAATTGATTTAAATTTACAAACGGCGCTGCATTACGAACTATTGGCATTAAAGACTGCAGAAAGCGTGCACGACACCACCATGCAGCTATGCGCCATAAATAACCATCTGGGGATAATATTTTTTAAAAAAAGAGATTATAAGAATGCTGCCGTTTATTTTCTGAATGCGCTTAAAATCGCAGAAACTTATCAGGATTTACAAACCGTTTATCAGCTAAGCGACAACCTCGTTAATAGCTATATCTACGATCATCAAATTTTAGCAGCTAAAAAGACGTTGCTACTCATCACCCAAAAATACCCGGTACCAACTACGGATGTAGCTATTAACTACTCCAGGTCATCTTCCTTTGTAAAAATTTATAGCCGCCTTCGTCAAATTGACCAGGCCAGGCCATATGTTGATCAGCTGATAAATATAATTAACCATAACAATTTAACTAAGTCTCAGTTAATCGATGATTATCAAGTTATTGCAATATTCTATATTTTATCGAAACAATACGGCTCAGCAGCTGAATACTTAAATAAAAATGACAAAATAATTAATAGCGGGGGCACACCCTATGACAGGGCGAGTAACAATGGCACCTGGTTCAATTTGGATATGGCCCGGCACGATTATAAAGCTGCGGTTAATCATTTAATGAAATCCGATAAGATAAAAGATTCTCTTTTTAATGCAACCCAGGCTAAACAGTTTCAAGACGCCCTGGTAAACTATCAAACTAAGCAAAAAGAAGACCAGATTAAAATACTAAATCAAAACCAAAAGCTGGAAAAGGCTGATTTAAAACAGGCCGATTTGGTCAGAAATGTTACCATCGCGGGGACTATTTTTGTGCTTATTATTGCCGTTTTGCTTTACAGGCAGAACCGGCTCAAAAACAAGAATAACCAGGTTATAACACATAAAAATGAACTGTTACAGCATTTACTTACAGAAAAAGAATGGCTGTTAAAAGAGGTGCACCACCGGGTGAAAAATAATTTACACACGGTAATTTGTTTGCTGGAATCGCAGGCTGCCTACCTTGAAAATGATGCTTTAAAAGCCATAGAAAACAGCCAGCACCGCATTTATGCCATGTCTTTGATTCATCAAAAACTATATCAGTCGGATGATATAAAAACCATTGACATGGCAAAATATATTCCCGAATTAGTTAAATACCTGGAGGATAGCTTTGATATTTCAGATCAAATTCAATTCAGGCTGAGTATCGATCCGGTAAGTCTTAACATCTCACATGCCATTCCATTGGGACTGATCATTAACGAAGCGGTAAGCAACTCTATCAAGTATGCCTTTCCCGGCAAAAGAAAAGGTGCAATTTCAATTTCTATGGTTGATGATGGCGCACAAATAACACTGGTAGTAGCCGACAATGGCATTGGAATGCCTTTAAATACAAACGAAACGGAATCGAACTCACTGGGCCTGGAATTAATGAAGGGATTGAGCATGGATATCGAGGGTGATATCAGTTTTGATGTCAAAAACGGTACCCGGATCACCATTATATTCAGGCCCGATACACTGAATGAGCCGGAAAGCTTTTTGAACTCAAGCCACGCAAAGGGGGTATATGCATGAATACCAGGCTGCTAATAGTTGAAGATCAATTTATTGAAGCTAATAACCTGCGGATAATCCTGAGAAAAGCAGGGTATGTTGTTTGTACAATTGCGCGCTCGGTGCGTGAAGCGTTAGTGATTATTGAAAAAGAAAAACCAGATCTGGTATTGCTCGATATTCATCTAAAAGGCGTTCTGACGGGGATCGATCTTGCTAAAGTGTTGCAGGATAAAAATATCGCATTTGTTTATTTATCTGCAAATTCAAATAAGCAAATCCTCGACGCTGCCAAAGCCACCAAACCTTATGGTTTCCTGGTAAAGCCGTTCCGCGAAAAAGATGTATTGGTTATGCTGGATGTCGCCTGGTATTTGCATCGTCAAAACCAGGAATCCGTTATGCATTCGAAGCCTTCAGCGGGCTCGCTGCCTGGAGATGAGTTTAAAGAAATTGTCGGTCAAAGTCAAAGCATGCGTGTAGTTTTGGAGCATGTTAAAATAGTGGGAGCATCGAATATTTCGGTATTGATATTGGGCGAAAGCGGCACAGGAAAAGAACTGGTTGCCCAATGTATCCACCGCATTTCACCACGAAAATTAAAGCCGTTTGTGCCGGTAAACTGTGCGGCGCTGCCCGCAAACCTCATCGAATCGGAGCTGTTCGGGCATGAAAAGGGTTCTTTTACCGGTGCGACGGATAAAAGGAGCGGAAAGTTTGAGCAGGGACATGAAGGGACGGTTTTTTTGGACGAGATAGGAGAACTGCCGCTTGACTTACAGGTAAAGCTGTTGCGGGTATTACAGGAGAAGGAAGTGGAACCTATTGGGGGCAGGAAAAAAAAGATCGACGTCCGTATTATAGCTGCGACAAACCGCATTTTGGAAGACGAAATAGCCGCAGGCCGGTTCAGGTTAGATCTTTACTATCGACTGAATGTTTTCCCTATCACCTTACCCCCGCTACGCGAACGCAAGGAGGATATACCGGCGTTGGCAAACCACTTTGTGAATGTTTATGCGCGCATGGAAAACAAAAAAGTAACCGGGTTGGCAGATCATGTAATGCAAGACATGCTTAACTATGCGTGGCCGGGAAATATAAGGGAGTTGGAAAATTTAATGGCCAGGAGTGTTTTACTTGCCAACGGCTCTGTTATCGATGCGCTGCAATTACCTAATCAACGCAAAGCAACTAAGACGGGGCTACCGGGACAAATTAAATCAATAACTGAAAATGAACGGGACCATATACTGTCTGCCCTGGAGAAATGTAACTGGAAGATACAAGGGCCTGGAGGCGCCGCAGAGCTTCTGGAACTTAATGCATCTACCTTAAGTTCGCGAATGAAAAAATTGGGCATTGAAAAACAGGTCTCGTCTAAAAACGACGGCAAGGACTAACGTGATGGAAACACAGATGGGTCCTGATTTAGTATAAAAACAATTCTGTCCTGCCAGCTAAAAGTATTTCCGTTGTCATCCTTTGGCCCAGATCCTTTTACGAGATTATATTCAATTTTTATACCCCCGTGCGAAGATGGTAAAATGCATATAGTTTCAACGGTTTTAATCCTGCCATTGATGTAAGTTCCGTACCAATGCGGGTTAGCGACCTGTCCCCAAGTGGCTAATGTAAATACTTCGCCCGGGTTATGTCTGCCGGTTCCATCAAGCGCTGCCTGCAATGCGGCACTGTTGCCATACAATACGGACATAGTCCCCTGTTTTTCGTTCGCCGAGGAGCTTATAACTTCCTGCCCTTTGGCATCAAACATCTCACGTTTTGCTAATGAATCAGTTGCTGAACGGTTACACGCTGTTGAAAGAACAATAACCGTTATAAATAAAAGCTTAGTGTTCATATGGTATATTTTTAGGGTTATCAAGCTCACTATTTTTAAGCGGGAGGTTAAACACCCCGTCGTTTTCACTGGCCTGCATTTTATGGCAGTTAATGCAGTCGTTCTCAAACAAGGCGGTTTGCCCAACAGGGGCAAGCTTTAACCCGCTAAATATTGCGAATCCCCAACCTCCTGTTTTTGGGTACTTTTTATCGTCTTTGATCATCACCTGTACCGCATTGAATGTTCCCGGCCAGACATTGCCATCTTTATCCTCAATTTTGTTCCAGACTACCTTAGCAATTGCGGCTCCGTTTGGAAACGGATGGATCTTACCTTCCTTGATGGCCTTTACCGTAATGGCATTCCCGTAAACGATCCGCATGGTATAATTATCAAACCGGTTTGTGTTGCTGATAACCTGCCATTTTCGATAACCTGTTATGTATCTTACGCCATTTAGCGCAACAGGAAGAGACGCATGGGTATTAGCAGTGTTTTCGCATCTATAGTTCTTAAGCTCATCATCTGCGGCATAAGCCGATGCCAAAGCTGTTGCAATATTAGCTGGTTTATTATTTGGCAATGAATTGACAAACTTTTTCAAGGTTTCTATATCGGCTTTTGAAATTTTAGTTTCAGGGTGTACCATCGTATAACTTGGAAGCGGCATTTTTCCCGCAATTATCGCGTTAACTGTTTTCCATAATATAACCTGCTGATCTGCCGGCGATAATTTATTCCATTCCGAAAAATTGAACCTTGACCTTGCCTCACGTACATCCGCTGCTACTTTCCAGGATGCAGGGGCGATCTTATCATACCATCTTAATTTGGTTTCGTTTGAATGACAATCGTAACAGGTACGCTCATAAATTTGAGTTACCTCTTTAGGCGCATTCAATTTCCCGGTGACCGGGGGGTTCTTAACTTCAGGGGTCTCAAATTGAAGCGGAATTATGACCACTAAGATTGCTCCAATAAATAAACCAATCTTTGATACCGGTGACCACTTTGATAATTTCATGACTTTGGTGATTATTAATCTTGACTATTACAAAAACATTATTTGGGGGCATTAGCACTATCTTTCAGATCAGCAGTCGCAACTCCCAGGATTTCACCACTGCTTTCGTCTTGCACCAGCCCCAATATCTCCCAGTTTTGATTATTGAACTCTTTTGGTAATTCGATTTTGGCAGTTCCGCTTCCGGCAACGCTTATTGGTTCGGCATGCAGTTTCCGCACGATCTGCACGTGTGATAACGTGTGCCCTGCATTTTCCCCACGCTCTACTTTACTTTGAGCCGCTTTTTGTACTATAGCAATCAACAGAGCACGTCTCGTTACACCTTTGCCCGCTTGGTATTGGACGTTAAGCACTTCATTATTTTTATACCCTTTAAGTATCAAGGTTACAAGTGATTTTGCTGCTAACTGTTCGGATATCGCTTTGCGAATAGCAGGTTCGTCAGAACCAACAAATTCAGCTGTTCCATTTATAATAACCTGCGGTGTATAAATTTGCGGCTGGTTAAGCCAACTTCCATATTGTATCTGCCTCTTTGAATAATCCGCATCGCTGAAAATATCTTTCCAGCCCAGCCGGTTCCAGTAATCAACATGATATGCCAATACATAAATAGCTTTACCTTTTGCCTCTTTCTCTATTGTGGCCATCAGTTCATCAGCAGGCGGGCAACTGGAACAACCTTCGGATGTAAATAATTCCAATACGGCAAAACCCTTTCCCGCAGTTTTAGGAACATTCATTTCAGCGGATACATTATTATAATTGACAAAGAAGGCAACGAATAACGTGACGATGGTGACGCAAACAATTGGTCCCAAAATTTGATGGGTATTCATATTCTATTTTATTTACCCCCAAAGCTATTTTCAAAACAGGTGACCGATTAGTTGAAAATAGTCGAATCATCCACAATGCCCGGTGAGCTGGGCCATTTTCTTCCCGAATACATTTTGGTGACTATGTACTGATTTTGGTATTGGCGTTGTACACTTTGGGCCGACGTTGTTTTATTATGTTATAGATATCCTGAATCCAGTATTTCCTATATGAAATATTTAAGGTTATCTGGCATCATTTCTCCCCGTTTCGTTGAATTTTCACACAAATCCATCGTTATCCGGTAACAGTCGCAAAGAAAATAGGTGGAATTCCAGTGAACGAGCCTTCAGCCTCAAAAATAATGGGTTCAAGATCAACTTCGTCCGCCTAAGCTATATAACGGTTGGGCGTAACCTGGGTCCAGGATACTTTTGACTATGCATTCAAAAAATTAAACAATGGAAAAGAACTAAATAGGAGTTTCACCAAATGAATAGGATCAAAATTTCAGCCGTCAATAACTGGTTAATTCTGATATACCCCCTCATCGTAGGAGACTTTAATAGCTACCGAGAATAGATAACAATTGATCGAAACTCATTTTAAATTATTGATTGATAACCGGTTGACGGCCAAAGCCCGCAATATTTCTGCCGACGTAGTTACCGAGATAATTGACGATAACACCGAACAGCCCTTATTTGGGTTGCTCGGGCCGCCAAAAGTGAACGTTTTAAAAATGAACGTCGCTTTAGACGAACTGAAAAATTAAATATTCTACTCATTCTTATAACATAATTAACACTTAAAAAACATGAAAAAAATTCTGCTAACGATAGCGGCACTGGGTTTTATTGGCCAGAATTTGCACGCACAGCAAGACACAACGAAAACTAAACTCAATATCAAAAAAGACACGGTGATCCGCGCTCTGCCTTCACCATTGCCGGACCCACCATTCCCGACGTCTGATTGGGACGGCGCCCCTTTGGTTGGAACGGACGCCGAAGCGCCAAACTATCCGTTGACCAAATTATTAGGGCTTACCAAAAGCCGAGTGAAAATTTATGGATGGGTAGACATTGGAGCTAACCTCAGCTCATCAAAAAATTCCAATGCGCCTACCTCCTATGACATTATACCAAACTCTGTTGTGCTTGACCAGGCAGGCATTAAATTCGACAAACAGCCTGACATGGCCCAAACAGATCATTTCGACTGGGGGTTCCTGTCGACTACTATTTACGGGACGGATTACAGGTACACAACCGGGAAAGGTTACTTTAGTTATCAGTTGCTTGGCCAGAATAATAAATACGGATTTGACCCCGCCGAAGCCTATGTGATGTTGTACTGGCCCAAAATAGCCGACGGCATGGTTTTAAAATTAGGCCGTTATATTTCGCCGGCTGACATAGAAGCGCAATGGGCGACTGATAATTACCTCTATTCGCATTCATTGATGTTTACTGTCGATCCGTATACTTTCACAGGAGCGCAGGCTACATTTAAGCTGGGCTCGTACTGGCAACTGGAAGTAGGTTTACATGCCGGTAACGACATGGCGCCATGGAGCAGCTCGGCACAGTTAAATGGTTTATTAATGGCTCGCTGGGTGTCTAAAGACAATAATAACTCGCTATACGGCGGTATTAACGCTTTAGGTAACGGTGATTACACGCAAGGGCATGACGACCTGCAGATGCTTGTTGCAACCTGGGGCCATAAGTTTAATGAAACTTTTCACATGATGACCGAGGCTTATTATATGTGGCAATACCATGCCCTTACCGGTGGTACAGCAATTGATGGTCCTGCCCAGCCATTTTTTGAAGGGGTTGGCCCGGGAACGCCTATAAAGGGCACGGAATACGCGCAGGGGATAGTTAATTATTTTCAGATACTGACATCTAAAAAAGATTATTTCTCTATCCGTACCGACTTTTTGAATGACCCGCAGGGCGGCCGTACAGGATATGCGACCTTATACTCAAGCCATACTGTAGGCTTTGTGCACTATTTTAATGATTATATCAGGATACGTCCGGAGATCAGGTACGAAACTGCCTGGGCAGACGATGTCACCCCCTACGATAACGGCACCAAAAAGAATCAATGGACTCTTGCCGGCGACTTGATTGTTCGTTTTTAAATTAATACGACGAGGATAATTGTTCGCTTAATATTAACTGAATATTTAAAAATAACAGCATGAAAAAGCATATGTTACAAATGATGTTGATCGCCGTACTGGCTTTTGGCTCGGCAGATCAATTAAAGGCCCAGGCACAAGCAAAAGGGTTATACTTAACTTATAGCGATTACCTGTTTCATAAATTAAGTTACGTGGAAGATCCGTCAAATTCAAACGGAAATAAAATTGCCCTCCATGAATTTTTTGGTTCAGATAAGGTAACCGTTACCGGTGATGGAAAAAAGTTGAGTTTCGATAAAAACCAAATTTTCGGTTATCATGATGCTGATGGGAATGATTACCGGTTTCACGACAGCAAAGCTTACCAGATAATCGATACCAACGGCTTTTTTATTTACAGCCATGACAGTTTGGTGCAAGGAGGAAAAGGGCCAAAACCGACACCGGGTTATTATTTCAGCAAAAAAAGCAACAGTTCATTGTTGCCCCTGACTTTCCAGAATGTCGTAAGTGCATTCCCGGAAAATCCAAAGTTAAGGTATATGGCTGAGGTTGCGTCGTTATATTATGTAAAGGCCGATGCGTACGACAGCAACCTGAACGAATACAAAATTAAAGAGCTGTACACCCAAAGTCTGAAATAATTATAGGCTGACAGTATACAATGGCAAACACCGGCTAAAACTGTAATTGATTGTTTGTTTTTAATTATAGTTTGGTTTGATTGAAGTCCGTGTAAAAAGGGGATGCTTGCACCCCCTTTATTTAAGGCTTAAACGCACCAATAACGGTTGAAGATAGTTTTGGATGTCTTATGATCTTTTTGTCTACAGTTTTCGTTGCTATACATTTCGGGAAAGGCTATAGTCTCTAATATTGGCGCCTGACTCAACTCTTTTGCCTGCCTCATCTGCTTTGCATTGCCGCTTTCTTTGGCCTTCGCCGCCAAAAAGTTAAGTGCATAATCGTTTGCCTTTGGCAGGTCGATGTCAATTCCCACTAAAAACAACTGGCTGAACAAATTGCTTTCTTTCACAGCCGCCATTAATGCAGTACTTGCGCCGATAGAGTAACCTATCAGGATTGCTTTTTGCTGATGGTGCTGTTGCAGTAAATACCTGGTACAGCTAATAATATCATCTGCCATCTGTTGAAAATTGATCGACCTGGGGTCCAACGTTTTATTAAAGGACTTTCCGCAACCGCGCTGGTCCTAATAGGCGACAAGATAATCCTGCTCCAGGTGGAGCATCTTTTCCATGGCTTTTGCTTCAGGGATCATGGGTAGACCAGGACCGGCCTGTACGTGGATGATTAACGGCGCGTCCGCCTTTTGACCCCTGACCAGTACCCATTGGGCTGTGCCATTGATCATTACTTTATTGAGTGAATTCATTTCCATCTTTTTTTAAACAAAAGACGGAATTCGAAATTCGGTGATCGTTCGCATTTGCGAACAAATTTATTTTCCTGAGCGGAGCCTGCTTAGGTGTTGCGGCCCTATACCCAAATAGGATGAAATATGGTATTGGGTCACCTTTTGAAGAATTGTCGACTTAGATTTAACCAGGTCATCATACCGCTCCTTTGGCGATTTCATTATGAACGACGACGTCCGGTTGTAAAAACGTAGAAGGCTGAATTCTACCAGTGTACGGTTCAGATGTTCCAGCGCCATCGATTTTTCACAAAGCTTATTAAAATCGGCATAAGAAAATGTCGTCACTAAGGTACGTCTCATGGCGATGACATTCGACAAAGGCTTGGTTTTGCCAATTATGGAGGGCAAATCGACGCAAATATCGTTTTCAAAATAAAATGCTTCTGTAATTTCGTCCCCGTCTTTTGCATAATACCTGCGTAAATAACCATCTTCTACAAAAGCGACATTATAATTCACCTTTCCTTCTTCAAGCCAATATTCACCCTTCTTTAATGTCCGTGTTTTTAGGATTTTTAGGATATCGTTACAATCCTGTTCAGATAAGGGGTTAACGCTGTTCAGTACCTTGAGGATATTAATTTCCATGATGTCAATATATAATTTATTTTCCTGCTCTGAGCCTGCTCAGGTGCTGCGGCCCTATCCCGAGATAAGACGAGATATGATACTGAGTCGCCCTTTGGAGTATTGGGGATTTTGCAGCCACGAGGTCATCATAGCGCTCTTTCGGCGATTGCAAAATAAAAGATGCCGTTCTATTATAAAAACGTAAAAGAACAGATTCCAGCAGCAACCGGTGTACAAGTTCCACTGTTATCGATTTTTCGCATAGCCGGTTAAACTCCGGGTAAGAAAACGTGGTCATGGTGGTTCGTTGCATGGCAACGACATTAGAAATGGGTTTTACTTTGCCGATAATCGACTGCAAATCGGCGCAGAAATCATTCTCAAAATAGAAAACATCGGTAATCTCCTCTCCATCTTTTAGCCAATATCGACGTAAGTAGCCTTCTTCTACAAAAGCCCCGTAATAATTCACCTTTCCCTGCTCCAGACACATTTCACCTTTCTTTAAAACCTTTGTTTTAAAGATTTTTAAGAGTTCAGAGCAGTCCTGTTCGGTTAACGGACTGACACTGTTCATTGCTTTGAGGATATTTAATTCCATGATGTTGATGAATTGGGCAAATAAAGATACCCGAAAAACCGTTAATAGGCCGTGTGTAATTAAAAATCAGGCTCTTAGCCTTTATGATTATTAATTGTTTTAGCTTTAGTAACATTAAAATATCATGCTGTTAAGCATTAAGATCGAAAAGCACCATGAGTGAACTGGAAAATTACATTCAACATTATTTCAGCATAAGTCCCGACGATTGCAAAAAGGTGGCCGGCCTGTTCAAAACAGAAACGCTTGAAAAAGGCGCTTACTGGCTGAAGGCCGGCAAGTATTGCGATAAAATGAGCTTTATTCAGCAGGGGATATTACGCATGTATGTGAGCCAGCCCGATCGGGAAGTAACGCAATGGATAGGTTCCGCTGGTTTTTTTATTACTGATATTTCTTCATTTGTATTTCGGAATATCTCAAAGTTCAATATACAGGCCTTAACAGAAACCCGGCTTTTTACCATAGACCATGCACAATATCTTACTTTAGGCAAACTGGTGCCGAAGTGGAATGAATTTGAAAGGCTGTTTATCGGTAAATATTTTGTTATAATGGAAAGCAGGGTATTCGATCTGATTTCCAAGCCCGCCGAAGAACGTTACCAGCAGCTTTTTGATCAGAACCGCGAATTATTTAACCAGGTACCCCTGCAATACCTGGCCTCCATGCTGGGCATGACGCCCGAAACTTTTAGCAGGATCAGAAAGAAAATGGTTTCTTGATTTTTATCAAGAGCAGAGCCCTCTTTTGCCCCTCACCTTTGACATAACAAATAATCATTGTTATGAAAAAGGAAATCAACATCGACACAGCGGCTGTCAAAAAGATGGCTTTTACCATTAAAATTGAAGAAGCTGCTATTACAGCAATTTCCATTTATTTTTTATCCAGGCACAATTTAGGCCTCCCTGTTTGGATTTGTGTGCTATTATTTTTTAGCCCCGACATATCTATGGTCGGATATCTTATCAATACACGAATAGGCGCTTATTGCTATAATTTATTTCATCACAGAGCAATTGCGCTGGTGGTGCTGGCCATCGGTCTGCTTACTCACAACAATGTATTAGTCGCCGTTGGTACATTACTATTCGCCCACTCCTCATTCGACCGAATGATGGGCTACGGCCTGAAATATACCGATGATTTTAAACACACCAATTTGGGGTGGATGGGAAAGAAATAAGGCTACTCATCATTTATTCGCAAATGCGAACGAAGCATGGATTTGGAAACACCAGCTTTGTCATGTTCTAACACACTTAAAAACAAATCATTATGAAACACACAAATTTACACCTCGTAAAAGCAGCCGTCATCATGTTGGTGATTACTGCCAGCTTTAAAGCTTCGGCCCAGGACTGGAAATCCGATGAACGGATCAATGTCATGTTCGGTTTGAGCCAACCTGTCCTGGCTTCCGGCTTTAACATTGAAGGGAACTTCATCTATGGCCGTTTTATTTTCGATTACTCGCACGGCGTTTCGCTTGACTTTAAAGACGGCTCTACAACCAGCTCATTACGCCAACAAGGGGTTGCGGTACACATGCCTTATACAACCGGCTTCGGTTTAGGTTACCGCATCACCGAATGGCTGAACATCAGGGTAGAACCCAAGTGGCACAGGTTTGAATTTTACTATGAAGATCAGCCGCAAACCAAAAGCGACCAGATCACCTCCTATAACACTTTTTCACTGGGTGCAGGATTATATGGCGCTTACCGCCCGTTTAAACATCAGGACAATTTCCTGAGCGGTTTTTTGCTGGCACCGAGTATCCGCTTCTGGCCAACCGTTACTTCCAGCGAGCCGGGCGACAGCTTTACTTATTTTAACAAGAACACCAATAGTAACCAGGAAATTACGAAGCTTGACCCTGGGATTTTATTTACTCCACTGGTGATCAACCTCAGTGTCGG
>Ga0302324_100006470_pt1 | contig 25239 bp, 26 predicted proteins | sample Palsa_T0_1_FD_201949 | JGI IMG/M metagenome (GOLD analysis project Ga0302324, IMG submission 201949) | Peat permafrost microbial communities from Stordalen Mire near Abisko, Sweden - Palsa_T0_1 | ecosystem: Environmental > Terrestrial > Soil > Palsa > Peat permafrost | place: Sweden: Abisko... | reverse complement strand
GTGCGAGTTCATGGTTGATGACGCCGTCCAAATCGCGCGCGTTGCCGGCAAGCATCCATTCGGGCAAGAGCACCATTGCATCGAACAGGCCGACCGCCACCGGCGATTCGATCTCGCCGGAAACGCAGAGCCGCAGATCGCGAAGACTGCCGCCTTTCATGTTCCAGCCGGCAAGATTTGCCCGATCACTCGGCGCCACCGGGAGCGCGGTGAGCTTCGCTTGCCGTAAGGCAAAGATGTTCAGGACGATGCGAAGCATGAGCGCGATCGACACCAACGCCCAAAGCCCTTCGGCGATAGCTACAGCCGTCGCCGGCGCGGCAATCCCGCTTGACCTTGAGGCGGTTAGAAACGGGAAGACTGCGCATGCGATCAGTGCTGCAAACCAGGTGCCGTAGCGGAGCGCGGCGTTCGTCCGCAGGAATGCGCGCAACACGAGCCACGTCGCGAGTGCGATCAATGGAGATTGCCAGAGTCCGTTGACCAGTGCCACGGCAAGAACTTGCTGGGTAGTCACGACTGACCTCGCTTCGCAGCGATAGCAGCTTCGAGTTGCCGAAGCTCATCCTCCGAGAACGATTGATCGGTAAGTAGACGTAGCGCAAGGGCACTGCCCTTTGGGAAGAACCGCGAGACGAGCCTGCTCACCGCCGAGGCGAGGACTTGCTCGCGTTCGACACGAGGGCGGTAGCGAAAGGGGCGGCTCACCATGCTCCGTTTTGCGTAGCCCTTGGCCTCGAGAATATTGAGGCGGGTCTGGATGCTGTTGTACGAGGGCCGCGGCTGCGGTAGCGCCTCCAAAACCTCGCCTACCGTGGCGGAACCGGCGCTCCAAAGAACTTCCATCAAGGCTAATTCGGAATCGGTCAGCGCGGCAGCGGGCCGTCTTCCCATGGGCTAAACTCCTAAATCGTTCGGACTCCGGGCTCCAATTTGGAACCGACATTCCTAAATCCTTCGGAGTCCAATCCGTAGCCATGGAAATTTGCCGAGAACGGGCTCCCCGTGCGGTCTGGCCGGCTGACTTAAGCCACAATCCTATTCGTCAGAAAACCGTCTTCCCCAACAAGCGGAACGTCGCGGCCGGGATGGCAGAGAGCGTATCGGGAGACAGCGAATACGGCATCGCATGCGAACGTTGGTTCCGCGAGACGGCGCGAAACGCACCGGCCTGTTCGGCTTCCGCCTCGGCATCGGTCTGGGGCGCAACTGCCTTGACCGAAGCTCCGCGCGCTACTGCGATGTCGACTGCGGTTGAAAACGATAGAACGTCAACGATTATAATAACCGACGCATCGCGCGCGACGGCAAGCAGGCCCCGCTCCCCGCGCTCAAAGCGAATACGGTAATCCGCTTGCCCGAAACATGCCTCTTTGCGAAACGCCATCGATGACCGCCTTGCGCACGTCGATCCTCGCCCTCCTTCGGCGAGGTCAGAGCCCAGCTGCCGTGCTCTTGACGGCGCTCCGAGAACGGTGAATGCTTGTGAAAGGTAAGCGCGTCTCTGTTTCGGTCGGCACGTGCGGCTACAGTTACAAGGATTGGGTCGGCCCCGTGTACCCGCCGGCCACGAAATCGTCCGAGATGCTTGGCATCTATGCGAGGCTCTTCACGACGGTGGAAATCGATGCGACCTACTACCGAGTGCCGGGCATAGCGACGTTCGAATCGATGGCTCGCCGGACACCGATTGGGTTCCGGTTCGCAGCGAAGCTCCCGAGCGCCGGCACCCACTTGCCGGAACCGGGAACGCGCCGCGTTCATGAGGATGTACTGCTCTTGCGGCGGAACCTCGCCCCCCTCATCGAGGCCGGCAAGTTCGCCTGCATTCTCGCTCAATTTCCGAACGCGTTCCATCCGAATGAAGCAACACATCGGTACCTCGAAATGCTTCGTGAGGCGTTAGACGACGTGGCCATGGTTGCCGAGTTTCGCCACCGTGAATGGCAAACGAACGAAACGCTCGAGCTGCTGCGCAGTCTCCGCATCGGTCTTGTCAACGTGGACGAGCCGCATTTTAAGACCTTGCCGCGCGAGAGCAGCGACGTCACGAGCGAACTCGCTTACGTCCGGTTTCACGGTCGTAACGCCCAGAATTGGTGGCGTGGAACGAACGAGACGCGCTACGACTACAACTACGGCCCGGCCGAACTCGAACCGTGGGTTCAGCGCATCGTCGACATCTCGGCGAACCCCGACGTCAAAGAGGTTCTGGCGTTCTTCAACAATCATGCGCGCGGTCAGGCGGTGAAGAATGCCGAGCTATTTGAAGACATGCTCAACGCGGTGCTGCCCAAAGGGACGCTCCACACGGCTCCGACAGCGGACGCGCACATACCCGAATCGCTGGAATTGCCCTTGGATTAGAGCCGCAAGCATGACCTCAAGCGCACGCCAAGAGTGGTCAACTCCAGCGGAAATAACGGGTTCCTGGCCAGGCTTACGTTTGCCAATCAGGAACATCGTTGCGTCGCGAGATATGCTATGTTCGTTGACCCGCAATCAAGGGAGCCAGACACATGACGCGTGTACTGTTTGTCGGCCAAGATCCGAAAACGGTGGATTTTGCTGATCCGGCGTTGCCGCCAGGCTTTAATGCGGAGAAGATTCAGGCCGGCATAGATCTTGCGGCACATAAGATTGCGGAGCACGGTTGGATCGGCGACATTTGCATGATCCCACCCGACGCCGCCGGCATCGCCACGTTAGAGAAACAACTGACCAGCACGACTTACGACTGCGTTGTGATCGGTGGGGGCATGCGGTTGCCGCCCAAGGGCCTCTTGCTGTTCGAGAAGGTTCTGAACGCCGTTCACAAGGCCGCACCGGGGTCCGCCATCGCCTTTAACACTAGGCCCGAGGATACCGCCGAAGCCGCAGGCCGTTGGTTGAAATGAGAACTTCCTTCTGGAGCCGGGTCGAAAACTCTGGAACACAGTCCACATAGCGCGAACTGCACAATCGCTTTTGAATCGCACGATCGCACGCAAAGAGCACATCGCCCGCAATGAAGATGCAGTATCAAATGGATCGGCTTTTCACTCGTGCGTCCCCCTTCATCGCATGCAAAAGGCACAATCACCCGGGGATGATTGTGCCTTAGCTAATCTTGGTGGAGCTGTCGGGGAACCGCCCCCCGAGTCCGAATCGCCGGACCAGCGCTTTCTCCAGGCTCAGCTTCGAGTTTGTCTTAGGCCGTCGAGCGTTTCGAAACCAAACTATCGATGGCAGCAGCTCCCTGATTTCGGACGGTTCGCAGAGCGTACTTCCCGTCCCAGCCGGAATTTTGTGGCGGCGGACGAGGCGGATCCGGCGACCCCTCGCCGCACCGTCGCTAACCTAAGTTAGGCAGCGAGTGCGTAGTTGTTGTTCGCGTGTGTACGCGTTGCGATCGTTTTAGGAGGGCTCGCAACTCCGCCTGCTTACACTGACCACGGGCTAACTCGTCGAAGCTACTCAGCCCCATGACCACTGAACGAGCCGGCCTTAGCCGGCAACGCTCATCTTACCACGACACACCAAACGGCAAACCAGTTCCACTTCAGCTCCTCACCGTCGGTCACGGGACCCTCCCGGCGGAAGCGCTTGCGGAACTCGTACGCGGGGCTGGCATCGAGCTGATCGTCGACGTACGCACCGTGCCGAAAAGCCGGCGGCAGCCACAGTATTGGCGGGAGCAAATGGAGCGCTGGGTCCCTGAGCTGGCGGACAGCGCTTATCGGTGGGAGCCGGCGCTCGGTGGCTTTAGGAAGCCTCAACCGGGAAGTCTCCACGTCGCCTTACGGCACCCCGCGTTTCAGGCGTACGCCGATTACATGGAAACTGACACGTTCGAGAACGCCCTAGCGATGGTGCTGGCAACGGCCGGTGAGAAGCGGACGGCGATTCTTTGCTCAGAGTCGCTCTGGTGGCGATGCCATCGGCGTCTGATTTCGGACGCGGCGGCCCTCTTACACGATGTCGCTGTGCAGCACCTCATGCACGACGGGACGCTCCGGCCGCATATCCTTACCGCTGGGGTCCGAGCGGCCTCAGGAACTCAACTCATCTATGACGTGCCGGAGATCGATGGCCAACAACTCACTTTGCTTTGAGGGTGGGCCCGAGACGCTTGGCACGCTGTGCAACGTACAACAACCGTTCCGATGCGACGGTGCAAAAGATCCGAAAGCTAGAGCCGCAAAGGCTAGCGAGATCGACAGGAACCGGAACGGAGGCTGGCAATCTAATTAGCCGTGCCTAAGTCTTTCGTTTGTATAGCCTCATTTCTGGCCCTGCTGCTCCTGCCCGGGGCGGCTTTGGCCGACGCAGACGATGGTGCGCCCCCGGTGCCCGGGGCGCCCCCGCAGGGCATGCAACCCCTGACCGGGCCGATCCCAAAGGCCACACCCTATCCGGGCGAGTCACGGGTTGTTCCGCGACCGGATGGCGCGTACGACGCAGTTCCCGAGGTCCACGGAACGACGAAGATTTTCCACATCGTCGGGCGCGAGGCACCCTGGACGCTCAAACCCGGGCTTACCGTAATGGCCAAGACCTACAACGGCGTCGTACCGGGTCCAACGCTCGTCGTGCATCAAGGCGATCACGTCGTGATCGATTATCGGAACGAACTGAACATCTCCGACACGGTCCACATGCACGGGATTCACGGCATTCCGGTCGACATGGACGGCGTGCCGGGATCGTCGCAGGCGATGGTGCCGCCGCACGGCACCTTTCGGTACGCGTTTACGGCCACGCAGCCGGGTACGTTCATCTATCACACGCACGACCGAAAGGCCGTGCTGAACGCAGGTCTCTACGGCGGGATCATCGTCCAGCCGGCGCATCCGCGGCCAGAGGAGGTCGCGGCGCGCGACTACCTCGAGATGATTTCGTCTTGGTACATCAATAGCAGTGCTGAGACCGACTTCACCCTCAACGGCAAGGAGTATCCCTCAACGAAGTCGCTCGCTGTGCGACGCGGCGAAAAGATTCGCATTCGGTGGATCAACATTTCCGCTGAGAACTTTCACACGATGCACGTCCACGGACACTACATGACGATCATCGACCGCGATGCTGAACCCGTCTCGATCAAAGACGTCGAGGATACCCTTCCGCTTGGCCCCGGTCAGCGGGTTGACGTGATCATCAAGGCCGACCAGCAGCCCGGTACCTGGATGATTCATTGCCACGTGCTCGATCACATCGAAGACGATCAGGGCATGCCTGACGGACTCATCACCGCGCTGCACTATCTCGGCACACCCGATCTGACGACCGCGATGTACACGTCGATGAAGAACTCGATGCAAGGTGGCGACACGATGACGATGGGCGCTCCGGCTCACGCGCCGGCGCCCGGAAAGCTGTCGTTCGGAATGACGACGCTGCTCGGAGCATTCGCGGGGCTGACGATCTTCCTCGGACTGCCGGTCGCTCGTGCGAGAAAACTCAAGCCGGCCACGATCGGCTTGCTCAACGCCTTCGCGATCGGCATTCTCGTTTTTCTGGTCATCGAGATTTCGATGAATGCGATCATCCCAGTCAATCGCGCCCTATTTGCCTGGCACAGCGGCGCGGTGTTTCCGACCGCCCTCGTCTTGGCGCTTGCCGTCGGCTTATCGTTTGGGCTAATTGGTCTCGGCGCCGCATCCGGATCGCTCGCAAAGCGCACGGCGCAAGGCGTTTCCGAGAGGCCGCTCGTGCTGGCCGGCATCATCGCGGTCGGCATCGGCGCGCACAATTTTGCCGAGGGGCTGGCGATCGGTGCGTCGGCTGCGACCGGTGCGACGGCGCTTGCGGCGGGCCTCATCATCGGCTTTGCTTTGCACAATGCAACCGAAGGATTCGGCGTCGCCGCGCCGCTCGCGGGGAAAATCGTGCCCACGTGGGCACAGCTTGGGCTCGCCGGACTCGTCGCCGGTGGCCCGACCTTCCTCGGCACGATGGTCGGTTATCAGTTCAGCTCGCCAACACTTTCGGTGTTCTTCCTGGCAATTGCAATCGGCGCACTCGTGTTCGTTATCGGCGAGCTGTGGGCGGTGCTCAAAAAGACCGGCGTCACCGTCATGGCGACTTCGGTAATGACCGCGGGCTTCGCGATCGCGTTCGTGACCGAGCTCATCGTTGGGCTGAACGGCGGCGGTTGAGGCACCTCATTCACTGAGGGCGCTCCGTCCGGTGGCAAAATCAAGATCCGTCTGAACTCGCCGTAGAACGACGTTGTCGATTTTACCTTGCTCCCGGAGCGCAATCAGTGCCTTGCGTTGCGCGTCGATCAATTCACGCTCGACCTCGCGGTGCCGGGCCAAATGGCGCCCATCAGCGCCACCTTCAGTCGCTTTCATATCACGGCGGTGCTCGTAGACATTGCGCAAAGTCTCCGCGTGCGCATCGTCGATGCGTTTCTCCGACTGGAGCTCGTCGATGCGCGCAAGCGCCGCTTCGGCGGTGCGAACGAGCGCGAACCGCAGCTCGTCGCTCTCCTCCGTACCGCGCTCGATGTGCAACCACCCTACCAGGGCCGGTAGGGTGAGGCCGCCGGCAACGAGGGTCACCAAAATCACCGAAAACGTGATGAAGATGATGAGGTCGCGATCGGGGAAGGGTGCGCCGTTCGGAAGCAGGAGCGGAATCGCGAGCGCCGCCGCAAGCGAGACGGACCCGCGTAGCCCGGACCACGCTACCACGAGCGCATTCTTCCAATTCGGTTCCGCGTGATCGGCCGGCGCGGGCGTCGGTGCAAACTCCGCCAGGACCGCGAGCGCGAGACGCACGACGATGAGGACCACATTGACGGCGATCGAGTAGCCGATGATCGTTTGCCACGAGTGATGCCGGAAGGCGGCCGTCGCGACGTCGTTGAGTTGCAAGCCGACGGCGAGAAACAACACCGCGTTTGCCAAGAAAACGAAGGTGTTCCAGAAACCGGCGGCTTGCGTTCGGGCGGCGGGCGTAATCACGCGCGGGCTGAGGTGATTGACGTACACGCCGGCCGTCACGACGGCGAGCACGCCGGAAAGCCCAAATCTCTCTGCCGGAAAATATGCTGCGAACGGAAGGACGACCGAAATCACACCCTGCAGTTGCGGGTCGCGAATTCTTCGCCAGAGTTCAACCGCAAGCCGGCCCGCAAGGTACCCGAGGAGCAACGAGCCGGCCAAGGTCATGACAAACTCGAAGAGCGCGTATGCGGGGTGAAACACGCCGGTCGTGACGGCCACGATTGCCGCCCCGTAGATGACGAGTGACGTCGCGTCGTTCAGCAAGCTCTCGCCGTCGATGATCGCTATCAAATGCCGCGGAAGCCGGAAATGTTCGAGCACCGGCACAGCGGCAAGTTCGTCCGTCGGTGAAACGACGGCCCCGAGGACGAAAGCGGCCCCCCAGCTCATGCCGGGGATAAGCACGTGTGCCAGCGCAGCCACCGCGAACGTGGTTGCGACAACGAGGCCGACGGCGAGCAGCGCGATCTGAGACGCGTTTTCGGCCATCACGTCGGTCGGCGCGGTGATCGATTCCCAGTACAGAAGCGGCGGCAGAAAAATCAGCAGCACGAGGTCGGGGTCGAGCGGGATGTGCGGTAAACGCGGAACGAAGCCGAGGGCCAGACCCCCGAGAACCAGGACGATCGGATACGAAATGTTGATGCGCTGCGCAAGTGCCACGAGCGGTATGGCCGCAACCAGCAACGCGATCAGGATGCCGATAACCGAGTTTGCCATGCCTTAGGGATCGAAAGCAGCGCGTTCGGTGCGTGCTCCGTGCGCGAGCAGGCTTGCATCGACGGCGATGCCGACGAAGGTGTAGCCCATCTCGAGGCAGCGGCGGCCCATCGCGGCGTCGTTTGCCAGAATGCCGGCAGCTTTCCCGTGATCGCGAGCGATACGGGGAATCGCTGCGATCGCATCGGCGTATGGACCGCTCAGATCGTCCCAGATCTCGGGGAACGGAACGCGATACGAACCGGCCAGATCGTTTGGGCCGACGAAAAGACCGTCAATGCCCTCGAGCGCAGCGATGTCCGAAGCGGCTTCCGCTCCGGCAGCGGTTTCGATCTGCACCATGACGACCGTCCAGTCGTTACCTCCGCGAAAATACGTCTTGGAATCGGCACCGAAAGCGAGGGCGGTGCGCGATCCGCCGCGGCTGCGCTCGCCCAGCGGTTCGAAGCGCGAGTCTGCGACGACGGCCCGTGCATCTTCAAGCGAGTTGATCATGGGTACGATTGCCCCGCGGGCTCCGGAATCGAGCGCGACTTGCACTGAGGCGCTATCTTTCCAAGGCGTCCGCACCAGCGGAAACGTCCTGGTCGTGCGGATCGCGGCAAGCAGCGTCTGTGCCACCGGCAACGAGATCGGGCCGTGTTCCATGTCGACGGCGAGCCAATCGTAACCCGCATTTGCCATGATTTCGGCAGCGTAGCCGTCGCCGAGCATACACCAGGCGCCAATGAGGGTCTCGCCTGCGAGTAAGCGCTTTCGGAAGGCGTCGCGTTCCATGTCGCTCGTCGTCTCCTTATGCTCTGTCGCGAATGGGCCCGCTTCGCGGCGATGCGCAGCGTATCTTCGCGCCGCTCACAACCGATCGAGTTCGGGCGCTATGTAGGCAGGCCACAAGTTCGACCCAAGCGAGGAGCGAAAGAATCCGAAATGGCCGATTCGCGCGAGGCCGGCATCGCCGGGCGCGATGCGTTTCATCGTTTGCTTCGCATTCACATACAAGGCGTGGAGCGACGCGGTGGCGGCTGGGGACATCAATTCGTCATCCGTAACCGACAAGGAAACGAGCGGCGCACGGACCCTAGCGTACAAGGCGCGCGCATTTTCTGCGCCGGCGGCGTAGTCCGGGTCGAGACACCAGCGGCGCCATTGTTCCATCACGCCTTTGGGCAGATCGCCGAACGTCCGAAAGCGACGGCCGGGGAAATAGCCGAACGCGGCGATCAGCGCCGGCACCATGACGTACCACAGCATCCAGCCGAACGGCCGAAAGCGCAGCGGGTACTGTCGCCAGTAGCCACCGCCCGACGCAACCGTAATGATTTTCGCGAGCCGCTCGTGACCAGGTACGAACGGGATGATCTGGCCGCCGAGGCTATGCCCAATCCAAAACAGGGGCGCTCCGGCGGCGCGCGCCGCGAGCGCGTCGAGCATCGCGCCACAGTCGAGATGCGCCCAATCGAGCACGTCGGCGCGGAATCCGCGCAGGCTGCCGGCACGCGATTGGTCCATGCCGCGATAGTCGAAGGTGGCGGTAAGGTATCCCGACGCTGCCAGCCAGCGCGCGAACGCTCCATAGTACGTTTGCGGAACGGCCATTGCCGAGACGATGAGAACCGCGCCCTTCGCGACGACAGCCGGCTCGTAGAAGGTCGCTGCGATCGAGGTGCCGTCGCTCGTGACGATATGCTCCGATCCGCTAGTTGCCTCCGAAGTACGCGCCGTCATGGCTGCTTTGCCTACGAGAGACGTTTGCGTTCGCCCTGGCCGTCGTTTGCGGGGTCCCGGAACTCGCCCGCGAAGCAAATTCGATGAGGCAGCCGCAAGCGGGCGAGATGTCGGTGCGTGCAAGCGTTCACGCGCTGATGCGCGAGCTCGGGATGACGACGGTCTTTGGGAATCCCGGATCGACCGAATTGCGCTTCCTCTCCGGTTGGCCGGCAGACTTCCGCTACGTGATGGCGCTCCACGAAGGCGCTTCGGTCGCGATGGCGGACGCCTATGCGCAGATCGGCCGCAACGCGGCGTTCGTCAACCTCCACTCGGCGGGCGGACTCGGCAATGCGCTCGGGACGCTCTTTACCGCCTACCGCAACGCCGCGCCGCTCGTCATCGTCGCGGGGCAGCAGACGCGCGCGATGCTGCCGAGCGAGCCGTTTCTCTTCGCCACCGACGCGGCGACCTTCCCGAAACCGTATGTGAAATGGAGTGTCGAGCCGGCGCGCGCCGAGGACGTCCCGGGCGCAATCGCGCGCGCTTATCACGTGGCAATGGAGCGTCCCTACGGACCCGCGTTCGTTTCGATTCCCGAGGACGACTGGCAGCGAGTCGCCGAACCGCCGCCGATGCGGCGCATTGAGAGTGAGTTCGTCGCGAGCGCGGAGGCTCTGCGCGCTGTCGCGAGCGCCCTCGATGCGAGCACGGCGCCGGCCCTCGTCGTCGGTGCGGGCGTCGATCGGGATGACGCGAGCGACGCGGCGGTTCTTCTGGCCGAACGGCTTGGCGCGCGGGTTTGGGCCAGTGCCTTGAGCGGCCGCTGCGGCTTTCCCGAAGATCATCCCTTGTTCGCCGGCGCCCTGCCGCGCGAGCGCAACGGCGTCGTCGAACAATTGCGCGGCCACGATGTGATCGTCGTCCTGGGCGCGCCCGTTTTCAACTACCACGTCCACAAAGAGGGCCCGTTCCTACCGGATCGTGCGAACCTCTTCCAGCTAACGGACGATCCGAACCTCGCCTCGTACGCGGTCGCCGGCACGAGCATCATCACGAGCCTCCGGCCGGCGCTCGAAGCGTTGCTGCGGCTGTTGCAGCGCTCGCGGGCGGCCGCATTGCCTTCGCGCACCTTCGGTGGCGCGTTTGCCGGCGACCCGATGACGATACCCTATCTGCTGCAAACGGTTCGCGAGACGCTGCCGCCGAGCGCGATCATTTGCGAAGAAGCACCGTCCATTCACTCGACACTGCACGATGCTGGGCTCCTACAACCGGGCCGCTATCTTAGCGCGACCAGCGGCAGTCTCGGGTATGGGCTTCCCGCTGCCATAGGCGCGGCGCTCGCGGCGCCTGGGCGCCCCGTTCTTGCGCTGATCGGCGACGGTTCGAGTCTTTACGCAATTCAGGCGCTTTGGACGGCGGCGCAGTACGCGCTTCCGATCGTCTTTGTCATCGTGAACAACGGCGGCTACGGCGCGATGAAGTCGTTCAGCCGCATGATGACGGCAGGCGGCGCGCCGAGCTTCGAGATTCCCGGCGTCGACTTCGTTGCGGCTGCCGTAAGTTTCGGCGTGCGTGCCATGCGCGTTTCGCAGAGTGCAGATTTCCCGGCGGTAATGACCGAAGCGTTTGCGGCCGGCGTTCCCGTGCTGCTCGACGTACCGATCGATGCTTCGTTTCAAAAGGTGCGCTAAGGCGCACCCGTTTCAAAAGGTGCGCTAAGGCGCACCCGTTTCAAAAGGTGCGCTAAGGCGCACCCGTTTCAAAAGGTGCGCTCGGGCGCACTCGACTCCAGTTGTTACTGGACAGCGCAGACACCTAGCTTGGTTTGCGTCGGCTTTGCGCCTGGGATCGGAGCGATCTTGATCGCACCCAGTGCGGGCGTGTCGGCGGTTGGGAACGGCTTCGAGCCCGCCGGATAGCAGCTCGATGCGAGCAAGAATGCCATCACGTCGGCGTACTGTTTCGGCGAGAGCGAACCGGGATTCGAAAAGGGCATGTTTTGAAAGACCGTTGTCCGCACATCATGCATCGACCAGCCGTTGAACTTCGCATTGCTCAAAAACTCTCGGCCTGCGACCGCCGGGCCTGCGGTGCCCTGCAGATCGGCGCCGTGGCATTGCAGGCAATAGCGCGTGTAGACGGCCTTCCCGGCATGCGCTTGAGCGCTGACGTACAGCGCCGGTGCTGAGCTGATCGCAGCGACTTTGACCGAGCTGACCACCCTTCGCGCGCGCTGGATGCGCGACGACATCGAGGTGCCGCATGCAGCGTGGACCACATGCGTGTAGAGGACGATCTGATCGCCGCGCACGACGATGCGCGCGATGTCGAGCCCGGGCGGGATACCCGTCGCCGCGTTGCCGCGCGGCAGCGCGACGAACAGCAAACGGCCGGCGGACACGCCGTAGGCGGGCGCGTGGGCCGGTGCGACGCAGCCCGATACGCTCGCAATGCCGGCGGGAACCGCGAGTTCCGTGGTCGCGAGCGCGCCCGACAGGCCGCCGAGCGCGCCGTCCTGTGACGGCCGGCCGACGACGAGCGCGATATTCGCAAGGGCGCGCGTGAGATCGGCTTCATAGTCTTCCATTTCGTGCTCGCCCATGGCCGTCTGCAGATTCTCGGCTGCGGCAAGCACGTTCGCCTTCGCTCCTTCGACCGCGGGAGTCCAGACGAACGATGCCGTCTGATCGAGCATGTGATCGAGATGACCGAGCGTGCCGACCCCGTCACCCGAATCGCCGGACGACGCGAGATAGCCATCGTCGCGCCGTCCGACAAGTGCGTTGAGTGCCCGGTGCGCGGCGCGCAAGTACGCCGCGTGCCCGACTTCATAACCATCCTCGATGCGCACGATCTCCGTGACCGCCGCGTGCAGGTCCGCGAGAGCGGCAAGCGCGCTCTTGTGATCGTCGCCGGCCGTAGCGGCCGGCTTGACGCAAGAAAGCACAAACACGATTGCGATCGGCCAGGTCATCGTGCGCATCGAGCTGTCCCTTATGGTGTGGTGAAGGCGGTGACCAGTGCCGTGATCGGATGGCTATAGGTCCCCTCGAGAGTTGGTGCACCTCTGCCGAAACGCGGATCGGCGAAGTTGATGCCCGCGGGGCCTGCGGCGATCACGACATACGGCTTGCCGTCGAGTTCATAGGTGCTGGGCGGAGCTTGGATCGTGAGTCCGGTCGGGTAGTGCCAGACGACCGAGCCTGTCTTGGCATCGTAGGCGGTGAAGTCGCCGTTCACCCCGCCCGTGAACACGATTCCCGTCGATAGCGAAAGCGCTCCTCCGATCTGCGGGTAGGCGAGGTGTTTGCGCCAGATGAACTTTCCCGTTCCCATGTCGATCGCGCTCATGTAGCCCGTACTCGGACCGTACGATTTTGGAAACGCACCGCCGATGTAGAACTGGCCCGCGATATATGTCGTCGTACCGGGTGATGTCCACACGCCGCATTGATCGACGCTTGGAACGTAGAACGCGTTGGTTTCGGGCATATAGCTGCCACCGTTGAATTCCACGCCGCCGTTCGTATTCGGACAGGCGATGTTGCCCGTACGATTTGGCTCAGTGTTTTGACCACGTTGCGTACTGACCGGGATATGATAGACGAGCGCACCCGTACCGGAGTCAAGCACCCAAAAGTTGCCGCCCTTGTCGCCGGAGGCGACCAGGTTCCGCGGCGCACCACCCACCGTTGCTTTGAAGAGCACGGGCGGCATGGCGGGATCCCAGTCGTGCGTGTCGTGTGGGATGAACTGGTGGTACCATTTTATCTTCGGCGCACTGCCGCTGACATCGAGCGCTACCATCGAGTTGCTGTAGAGATTCGCGCCCTTGCGGATCGTCCCGAGGAAGTCGGGTTGAGGATTTCCAAGATCGGCGTAGATCGTGTCGCTTGACGGGTCGATTGCAAGACCGCTCCAGATCGCGGCGCCGCCGCGCTTCCACGAATCACCGCTCCACGTGTTGTGCCCAGGCTCTCCGGGGCCCGGAATCGTCTTCCAATCCCACAGACGCTTCCCGGTGGCTGCATCGAATGCGCTCAGGTAACCGATGCCGCCCCAGTCTCCATTGGAAGCGCCAAGCAAGAGCATGTCTTTGTACGGAACCGGTTGCATCGAGTAAAACGTGTTGCGCAGGTCGTGTGCCGCTACGACGTTCCACACCGGTTTGCCGGTCGTTGCGTTGAGGGCGATCAGGTGGCCGTCGAGCGTTGCTTCGTAGACCTTGCCATCTTTGAGCGCGACGCCGCGATTCGCCGAAAATGCGATGACGTGCGGCTTATATGGGAAATGCCACTTTATGCTGCCGGTTTTCGCATCGAGCGCGTAGACGTCGTTGTGCGACGACGTCACGTACATCGTACCTTGCCAGACGATCGGCGAGACCTCGAGCGGCCCGCGCGCGTCGATCTTCGTCGACCACGCTTTCGCGAGTTTGCCGACATCGGCAGACGTGAGCTTCGCGCCGGCGACGTACCGGTTGCCGCTGTAGCCGCGGGCCGGCAAAATCCAATTGGCGTTGTCGGAATCCGCGCTCGCATACGAGGCAGATGTGGGCCACGTGCTCTGGGCTGCACCCAGACGAGGCGCTGCAACAACGAAAACAAAGGCGAGGATGAGCAGAACGGTCGCTTGTCGCGACATAGACCCTCCTTTGCCGCTTTGCGGACGCGTACCGACTTGCGCCAAGTATTTGCCACGCCCTTTCGATTACGCGCATCGCAAAGCGCGAGGCGTTCGCGTACCGAACAAAAAGAGTAGCGATAGGGAGACAGAGCAATGCTCTCTCGCAAACGCCGTTGAGAATGATCTTATATGCGTAACGCCTTGATTCTGTTCGTGGCCGGAATCACGGCGGTGTGGTTTCTGTCTCCGTACGCTCAAGGGTTGGTGGCGCTCATCGGCATCTACGCGCTCGTGACGCTCGGGCTCAACGTCTTCATGGGTTTTGCGGGCCAGGTCTCGCTTGGGCAAGCCGCCTTCGTAGCGCTCGGCGCGTACGCTTCGGCAACGCTCGCGCTGCGCTTGCACGTCAGCCCGTGGCTCGGGCTCGTAGCGGGAGGTTGCGCGGCGGGGATCGCGGCCTACGCGGTAAGCTTCATCACCTTACGGTTGCGCGAGACCTATCTTGCGCTCGCGACGCTAGCCTTCGGCATCGTCGTCAGCGTTGCGTTCAACGAGCTGGATTTCTTTGGCGGCTCGTCCGGACTGAAGGATATTCCGGGCCTAACGATCGCTTCATGGAATCTCGACGTGCGCGGCTACGCGATCGTGGCGTGGGCGCTGGTCGCCATCGCTTTCTGCTTCACTCGAAATCTCGTCGGTTCGGGATACGGACGCGCGCTCGTCGCGATTTCGTCGGGCGAACTTGGCGCGGCAGCACTCGGCATCGATCCGGAGCGGCTCAAGCGCGAAGCGTTCGTGTTGAGCGCGGTGTATGCGGGCGTGGCGGGCGCGCTTTACGCGAGCTACGTATCGTACATCGACTCGACCTCGTTCGGCTTTCTGCTTTCGGTGAACTTCGTGCTCATGTCGGTCCTCGGCGGGTTGCGCAGTCTGTGGGGCGCGCTGATCGGAGCGGCCGTTGTCGTCCTGCTCGGTCAGTTCTTGCAGAACGTCGTACCGCTCGTCATTCCGAGCGCGCGCGGCGACGTACAATCGTTTTTCTTCGGCGTCATCCTGATCGCGATGTTGATCCTCGTGCCGCAGGGCATCGCCGGACGCCTCGGCTCGTGGCGGCGCGCATGATCGCGGAAATTTGGCAGTATCTCTTGGCTGGCATCGCGGTCGGTGCGATCTATGCGCTGATCGCCGCCGGCTTCGTACTCGTCTATCAGGTCACCGGGCTCATCAACTTCGCGCAAGGCGAGTTTGCCATGCTCGGCGCGATGACGGCAGCCTCGCTTGCCGGCGCCGGCCTGCCGGCGCTCTGGGCCGCGGCGCTCGCGGTGCTCGTAGCCTCCCTGGTTGGCGCGCTTGGGTATCTGCTCGCGATACGGCCGGCACGCAAAGCGAATCCGGTCATCCTCATCTTCATCACGCTCGGTCTGTCGGTCGCGATTCGGGGTGCGGCGCTCTTCGTCTGGGGGACGAATTCGCTGAGCCTCAACGCGTTCTCAAGCGGCACGTCGGTTGTCGTCTTCGGCGGCGTGCTGTCGCCGCAGACGCCGTGGGTGATCGGTGCGGATGTCCTCGTCTTCGGCGCACTCTACGTTTTCCTTCGGCATACGCCGCTCGGCACGGCCGTGCGCGCAGCGGTCGCGAACCCGCCGATCGCGCGCACCTTTGGGATTCCGCTCGCTACGATCGGATTCTGGAGTTTCGTCGCGGCGGCGGCGATCGGCGGCCTCGGCGGCGTCGTCGTCGCGCCGATTACAAGCGCGAGCTACGACATGGGCCTCACGCTCGGCCTGGCGGGATTCGTGGCAGCCGTGCTGGGCGGTCTCGACAGCTTGCCCGGTGCGCTCGCAGGCGGTTTTCTGCTCGGGATCTTCGAGAAAGTATCGGGCGGGTTGATTTCGACCGGCTGGGAGCAAGGCGTCGGATTCATCATCTTGATCGCCGTGCTCGTGCTGCGACCGCAAGGACTGCTCGGACACACGGTACGTCGCGCATGAAAGAAGCGGCGCTCGAGGTGCAAGGCATCGGCGTTCACTTCGGCGGGGTGGCGGCGCTCGAGGACGTTTCCTTCGCTGCGAACGCGGGTGAAGTGCTCGGTATCATGGGCCCGAACGGCGCCGGCAAGACCACGCTGTTCAACGTGATCAGCGGCATTCAGGTGCCCACAAACGGCGAGGTGGTTTTCGCCGGGACGAGGCTGCGCGGACGTTCTATCGCGCGGATCGCGGCGCTCGGGATCACGCGCACCTTTCAGACCCCGGTCATGTTTTGGGGGCTCACCGTACGCGAAAGCGTGGCGGTTGCGCTCGAGGCGCGTGAGCAGCCGGGGACCTATCCGCCTTCATTTTTGCGCTGTCTCTTGCCGAGCGGCATCGGCTGGCCCAGCCGGCGCGCATTCGATCTTGCGGTTCTCGCGCGCGCCGATGCGCTGATCGCCGCCAGCCCCCTTGCGTCCCTGGCGGACCGGCCAACCGAGTCGCTCTCGTTTGGCGAAGAGCGATTGCTTGAGATGGCACGCGCACTCGCACTCGAACCGCGCGCACTACTGCTCGACGAACCGCTTTCCGGGCTAAACTCCGGCGAGGTCGCGCAGGTGCTGAACGAAGTGCGCACCGCGCGCGAGCGGGGCGTCGCCGTCCTGCTCGTCGAGCATGCCGTCGAAGAACTGCTCGCGGTCGCCGATCGAATCGTCGTCCTCGATCACGGCAAGAAGATCGCCGAGGGCACGTGTAAGCAGGTCGTGGCGAACCCACTCGTCGTCGACGCCTATCTCGGGGATGAAGTCGCATAGTGGCGGCTCGCGCACCGTTTCTCGCGGTCGAAAATGTTTCAACGATGCGCGGCCGCGTGCGAATCCTTTGGGATGTATCGCTCGAGGTCGGACGCGGCGAGACCGTTGCGATCGTCGGGCCGAACGGCGCGGGCAAAACGACGCTGGTCGGATCGATCACGGGGTTGATTCCTCCCTTTGCCGGTAGCGTGCGCGTCGACGGCGTCGAGACGGCGGGCGCACCGCCGGAGCGCCTCGCACGCCGGCGCATCGCGCTCGTACCCGAACGTCGCCAAGTCTTCGGGCCGCTCAGCGTCGTCGAGAACTTGCTCGTCGGTGCATTCGCGCGGCGCGCATCCCGCGCGGAACTTGAAGCGGATCTCGAAGGGGTCTTCGACCTCTTCCCCGGATTGCGACGGTATCGAACAAAAGCCGCGGGCTCGCTTTCCGGCGGCGAGCAACAGATGGTTGCCATCGGTCGCGCACTTATGGCGCGACCGGAACTGCTATTGCTCGACGAACCGAGCCTGGGACTCGCGCCGAAAGTTCGCAGTGAGAACTTCGGCGCGCTCGCGCGTTTGGCGGAGCGCGGCGTCTCGCTCCTTCTCGTCGAGCAAAACCTGCGCTTGGCCGCGCGGATTTGCAATCGCGCCTATGTGATGGAACGCGGACGCATCGCCGGGACTGCGAGTGCCGAGGAATTGGCCCGCAGCGCGCGGCGTACGACGCTCGGAGAACAGATGGAGGGAACGTCTTGAAACGAATCACAACGCTCGAATTGGGGCTCGCCCTGGCGGGATTGTTTGCGGCGACGTGCCTCGGGATATCTTCAGCCGGCGCGGCCGGCGAGCCGTATGCGATCGGTGCAGTCGTTTCCGAGAGCGGCACGGGATCGTCTCTCGGAAGGCCCGAGGCGGACAGCATTCAGCTTGCGGTCGACGAGATCAACAAGGCCGGCGGCGTCGCGGGACATCCGCTCAAGGTGACCATCATCGACGACGGGTCCGATCCGACGACCGCCGTCAATGCGGTCCGCAATTTACTCGGTCAAAAGGTCATCGCAATTCTTGGGCCGTCGCTGACGCAGACGACGCTCGCCGTCTTGCCGATCGTGACGCAGGCCGGGATTCCGCTCATTTCGCTCGGATCGAGCGCGCAGATCGTGGAGCCTGTCTCGGATCGCAAGTGGATCTTCAAGATGCCGATGACCGACATTCACATCGCACGGATGATGCAAGGTTATTTGAAACGCCGGGACCAAACGAAAGTCGCCGTCATTTTTCGCGACGACGATTACGGGAAGACGGGCCTCACGCACTTCGAAGACGTTGCGAAGGAAGCCGGCATCACCGTCATCGACTCGGAAGCAATCGCGGCGACCGCTACTGATGCGACCACCCAATTGACGCACATCAAGGCGGCCAACCCGCAAGCGATCGTCGTCTGGACGACGCTGCCCTCCGCGGCCGTTATCGCCAAAGGCTATCGTGAACTCGGGCTGCAGTACCCCTTGTACTATTCGGACGGCGCCGCGACCGGCGTCTTTCTGCAGCAGTTGGGACCGGCGCTGAACGGCGTCTACATCGCGAGCCTGAAGATCAATGTGGCCGATCAGCTTGCGAGCTCCGATCCGCAAGAGCACGTCATCAAGCAATACGTCGACACGTTCGACCGGCTCTATCCAAAAGATGCCCCGGTCAGCATCTTCGGCGGCTTCGGTTACGACAGCGTGTACGTACTCGCGGGCGCCTTGCAGAAGTCGGGCACCGGGGAGGCCGACAAGCTGCGCGATGCGCTCGAGCACGTTACCTATTCGGGGATATCGGGGACCTTCCGGCTCTCCGCCACCGACCACAACGGGCTGGCCCAGGATTCCGCCGTGCTAACCAAAGTCGACGGGGGGAAGTTCACAATCTCGCGCTAGCCGCGGATGAACTTTTCGGTAGCTTCCCACCAGCCGCTCGAGTCGTCCCAAGCAAAGCGGCTCGGGCTCCAGAGGACAACGCCATTTGCGATGTCGCGCGAGGTGCTCAATTCGAATTGCCAATAGGCTGAGCTGAAGTACTCGAATTGGTGCTTTGAACCGGTCACATACTGGGGCCAGAGATAGAGATAGACCGGTTTTCCCGGCGCAAGCGCGTGGGCTTCCGCAACCGCCGCAAGCGCGTCCTTTTTCCAGTTGTCTTGGTCGCTGCCGTGCGTGTAGAGCTCGGGAAACAACGCATCGACGTGGCGCGCGAGGCGATGCGCATCGGCGACGTCCGCCGGGTCGACCTTCTGCAGCGTATGGGTGCCGAAGAAGCCGACCTCTCTACCGGGCGCGGCTTCGCGCGCCCAATCGGCGAGCTTCTCAAGGGTGTGCAAATGCTGCTGGACGGTTTTTGCATCACCCGTCAGCGGGAGATGCTCGATGTCCAGCACGAGCGGACCGAGATTGGTGATGCTTTTGATCACGGTCGCCTCGAAGGCGCTCTGCTTGGGGAGCTTTCCGTAGTTGACCTTGTGCGGCCAAATGGCTTCCTCGTAGAGGATGTTCGAGACCACCAGCCCCGCCTTCGTCGTATCGGGTTTTCCCTGATAGAAGAGATTGTCGTAGACGGTAAAGGGACGCGAACCCGCGAGCGATTTGTCCGCGAAACACGCGACGGCAATGGCGAGGATGCCCGCGATCAGGAACTTGTCTCTCATGGCGCTGCCTTTATGGGCTTTCGAGCCACCAGGCCCGGCGGGTAGCTGATGTTGTTTCGTACGCGACGGCACGGGACTTTTGTTCCCGGCAGCCTAAATTCTCTGCGGATTCTAAGGAGAAACGTCTTTGGCAGACTCGAGCGAGATGCTTTCTCAAATGCGAGACATCTCGAAGGTGGCTCTGTTCAACAATTGGCTCGATCTCCAAATCGCAGCCGCATCGCTTGGAGAGGTCGAGCTACGTCTGCGCTGGCGCCCGGAGTTCGGCCAATACAACGGCTTCCTCCATGCCGGCATCGTTGCCGGCCTCATCGACACGGCCTGCGGTTTTGCTGCCGTAACCATGGTCGGACCGGGAGTGCTGGCCTCACAATTTTCGGTTCGCTGCTTGCGCCCGGCGGTTGCGGAAACGTTCGTCGTGCGCGGACGGGTGGTCAAGCCCGGCAAGCAGCAGGTATTCACGAGCGCCGAGCTGTTCGGCCTGGACGGAGATCCGGCAAAGCCATTCGCCGTGGGAGATGCACTTCTCGTTCCAACATAGTAATCGCCGCACCGAAGAGCCGGAGGTAGCTGATGCTCAAGCTGATCGTACGATCGATGTTCATCGCAGCGGGGTTTGCGGTAGCGTTCACGCTCCCGGCGTCAGCCCTGCGTACGGAAAGCACGACGACGGTCGCCTTTCCGCTGCGCGGCGCAATCGATTGGCAGGTGCTGCTCTGTGATTTCTCCGACACGGCGGCAGTCGCCACGAAATACGGTAATCCCGCGCATCACCCCACCAGCTACTATCAAAACCTCTTCTTCACTTCCGGAACCGGCGGACTGCAAGACTATATCAAAGCCGTCTCGTTCGGCGCCGCGTCCGTCACGGGCAGCGTGCACGGCTGGATTCATGAGAGCGGCACCTATGAGGCCGAAATGAAGAAGGGGCGCGGCGCGCATTTCTCCGACTGCGTGAACGCGGCCATCGCGCAAGGCGTCTCGTGGAACACGAACGACCGTGTTTACGTCTTCACGAGTCCCGGTGTCGATATCGGCGGCTTCGAGAACGAAGGAGCTATCGGGCAAGACTGGGCACCGGTCTTTAAATCCGACGGGTCCCTCGCATGGGTTCGAACCCAGACCCCCTTCTCGGAGGTGGCTCATGAGTTCGGGCACGCCATCGGGCTTGGTCACTCGTTCTCGAACGATTTGCAATGGCTGCCTCCGCAGTACGGAGCCGACGCGGAGTACGACAACCAGTTCGACTTGATGAGCTCTGCCCATATCTTCACGAAACCGGGCGGCACCTTTGGCGGGGCTCCGCCCTTTCTCGACGTGCATCATATCGAAGAAATGGGCTGGATGCCGAGATCGCGGATCATAACGGTCGGAGCGGAGGGCATCAACTCGCGCACGATCAAACTCGCAGCGTTGACGCATTCCAGTGCATCGGGCGATCTCGTGGCGCGCGTGCTGTTCGATAACAACGATCAATTTCACTACTATACCGTCGAATATCGCATCGCCGACGGGTGGGACAGTGGTTGGGCAAACGTCGTGGTCGCCATTTGCCGCGATTCACCGAGCACGCCGGCCTGCGCCACGCAGAAAAGTTTGAGCGTTGCCTACCCAAACGCGATGATCATGATCAACGAAGTCCAAGACAACGACATCTCGCGAACGGGCAGCGGTAAACCACCTTCGGGCTATTCCGGCGGTTCGTACTACACTTCTCTTTTGCGGCAACTCGGCCAGTACGCGGGCTCCGGGGACGGCACTCCCGACCAGTCACTCAGTGCCCACGGCGTCACCATTTCCGTCGTGAGCATGTCGGGCGACACGGCCAGCGTGAAGATCACGACGAAGTATCAGCCGAAATGCGCGAGCGGCTACACGCCGCGCGAGGCGACCGCGGGTGATGAGGTCTGCGTAACCCCGAAAGAGCATGCGCAAGCCATCGCCGAGAACGGCGATCCCCATCGTTCCGGCCAGAGCGGGTGCCGGCACGGGTACGTCCGGCGCGGAGCGTACGACGGCGACACCGTTTGCGTCACGCCGGCGGAGCACACCGCCATCGTGACGGAAAACGAAGACGCAACCTTGCACGTCGTCTTCAACGAGTACGGGCCACTCAAATGCCGCGAGGGGTACGTGTGGCGGCAGGCCGACGATCTCGATTACGTTTGCGTGACGCCCGCCACCCGCCAGCAGACCGCTAGTGAGAACGCGGCGTCAAAATCGCACAGCTCGGGAAGCGGTTGCCGCTCCGGCTACGCCGCTCGCAAAGCCTATCCAGGAGACTCGGTGTGCGTTACCCCTTCCGAGCGTTCGCAAGCCGAAAGCGACAATGGCCAGACCGCGAAACGCATTTTGAACCAGGCTGCCTTCGCGCCTGCACATATGGAGAGGCTGTCATGATGCGATCGTCCGTCGTTTTCCTCACACTCGTTATTTTGACGAGCACGAGCGTCGTGGCTGAAGAACGGGGAGACCCCACGCCGCCGGGAGCCGGCGTATCCGCCGCGCTCCTAAAAAAGATGGGCTACGGCCAGGTGCGTTTCAGAAAAGTCGGCGCAACGTGGGTGGCAAGCGCGCTCAAGGCAGGCACGGGCGAGCGGATCACCTTGGACCCACTCATGGGCAACATCGTCAGGCCGGCTGGGAAGTCCGCACAAACCGGCAACAAGAAGCCGCGCCGAAAACATCGCGTCGCCCGCTAGAGAAAACACCCCTCTTCTAGGAGATGGTCGTGCTGAGAAGTCTCGTTTCTATCGTTACTGCTCTGATCGTGCTCGTGTCCACATCGGCAGCCCCCGTCGCAATGCCGGGTAGCTTCGCTCCCGGGTTTTCGGAGCATACGATCGTGATTGGCGGTAGGCCGGTATACTACCGCATTGGCGGAACCGGCCCGGCGGTGTTGCTGCTTCACGGCTATGGGGATACGGGTGACATGTGGCAGCCGCTAGCCCCGCTGCTGGGTAAGACGCATCGCGTGATCGTTCCGGATCTTCCGGGCCTTGGCCAGTCACGGCCGCAGCGCTACAACGCCCCATACGACATGGCGTCGATCGCGCGCACGCTCCACGGATTGATGCTCGCGCTGAACGTTCACCGCGAAGCCGTCGTGGGACACGACATCGGCCTGATGGCCGCGTACGCCTATGCGGCCCAGTTCCCAACCGAGGTTACGCGTCTCGCTATCATGGACGCGCCGATTCCCGGAGTCGGCCCGTGGCAACAGGTGCTTCTTCTGCCGGGCGTTTGGCACTTCCACTTTCACGGGAAGTACGCCGAGGAACTCACTGCGGGCCGCGAGCGCATTTATCTCGATCGCATTTGGGACGATTTCGCCTATCATCCCGAGCGCGTCACCAACGCCAAGCGCACGCGATACGCGGCCTCGTATGCGCAGCCCGGTAACATGCACGCCGGCTTCTCCTACTTCGCGGGCTTCGACACGGACGCGGTCCAAAACGTGGCCTTCGCCAAGACGCCGCTGCCGATGCCGGTGCTAGCCATGGGCGGGTCGAAATCATTCGGTGCGTTGATGCCGAAGTTCGCTTCAGCCGTTGCCACCAACGTGACGACGAGCGTTATCCCTGATTCCGGGCACTGGTTGATGGACGAGAACACAAGCGCAACGGATGCGGCTCTGCTGGCCTTCCTGAAGTGATGCGCCGCTAGAGACCGCGTGCCATAAACGCGGCGCAGAGCGGAATGAATATGAAGATGCCGACTTGCAGCAAGATGAACCGGCGAATTCGCGTGAATTCGGCGTCGGAAAGAACGACCGAGCCATCGCTCTGGCGCCGCCCGTTCCATCGGATGAAGGCGATCGTCGGAAAGATAGATGCGATTCCAAGGGCTGCAAACAAAGCCATCTTCGTCCAAAATACGGGATTTTGCCCGTAGAATTCCGGACCTTTCACCCCGAGAAAGACGCGCGCGAGGCCGCTCGCAATCACCAAGCCGGCGGCAACGCCATACCACCGGTCGATCAGTTGCAGGCGCCCGAGGATATCCGCGGGCAGCATGCGGCGCAAGATGATGAGTTCGCTGAAGAGCAAGCTCGCGAGCGCGAAGATGCACATGAAGTGTGCGTACGCCAGCAGTGCGTCGCGGGTCATGCTGCGGTCCCCCGCTCGGGCGTCAGGGCAGGCGATTTCATTCGTTCAGACTATCATGTTGCTGCGCCTCGAGCCAGAGATGCTTTTTTCGGCGCCTTCTGAGCTGTGGACCGCTTCGGGTCTGGTGTCGACAAGGGTGTACCATATTGCCATATATGGTATAATATTCGCATGCAGAAGACGACGGTTTATTTGGACGAGATCGAGCTCGCGAAGCTAAGGGCGCAGGCTGCCCGCGAGAACGTGAAGCCGGCCGTTCTCATCCGCCGCGCCATCTCGGCACTCGTCAACGAGGCCAGATCGCCGCTGCCGCAAGGGACGGGAGCCTACCACAGTGGCTCGGCTAACGGGTCTGCCGATCGCAAGGCAATTCTTCGCGCGGCTGCCAAGAAGGGCCGCTGGTGATCGTAGCGGACAGTGGCGCGTTGTACGCACTCTACGACGCCGACGACGCAAGCCACGACGCGGTGAGAGACGCAGTCGGTTCGACGCGCGAAACCTTTTCTTTGCCGGCAGCCTGTCTCGGCGAACTCGACTACATGCTGCGAACTCGGCTGGGAATCGCAGCGGAACTCGACTTCTTGATCGAAGTGGAACGAGGGCGATTCGTCATAGAGCAGCTGACGCTTTCCGATGCCCGGAATGCGCGTGCACTCATCGAAAAATATCGCAAGCTCGACATCGGCCTTGCCGACGCTGCCGTGGCGGTGACGGCCGAGCGATTAAAGACTCGGAGGCTGCTGACCATCGATCGTAGAGACTTTGAAGCGATCCGTGCAAGCGATGGCACCCCGTTCGAGATCATCGTAGCTCGGCCGAGCAAGCGTCGGCGCCACTAGTCTCACACGCAGCGCTTGCTCGTCGTCAACCAGGCTGCGCATAGGAAGTCGCGATAGCGCCTCGACGAGCCGCGTCCCGCAGAGATGCAAGCGAAGGTGGCGTCTCGAAGTCGAGGTCAAGCGGCACGCTTTCGAAAGGTCGTAGCGAACATGGAGTTACACGCTAACGTTGATCGTGGTTCTCTCAGGGATTCGACCTGCATAGCCGAATCTGGTGAGTTTGCGCTCTACTCGCGCGGGCGCGACTCGTACCTGCTCGTTCAGCGACACGAGGGTACGCCGTGGTCAGCTATCTCTGTCTCGGGCGACGGTGTCTTTCGCATCGGCGGCCTCTTCGTCGATGCGATGCGGCACACTCTATCGTGACGTCGCTTCGGACGTGAACCGCGAAAAGGTTTCCTAGCTATTCGTCGGCGCGGTTAGCGCGCGAAGGGTAATTTGCGCCCGAGTTCGCTTAACGGAAGCATGCCATCTCCGGCAAGCTGTGGGCGAAGGTCTTGCGTCGCTTTAGATCGCGCGCGAGGTACCTCAAATGTAAAACGTTTCCTTTTTCCAAAGTGTCGCGACCGGAATCCGTAAGCCGCGGCAGACGACGATGCCCAGATGATCTTCATACGGCATCACATGCGGGGCGGAAAACACGGCGGCGAGCGTCGCGGAGCGACACACTTTCAGGTCGTCGTGAACGTTTGCGCCGATATCGATCAGCACCGAGCCATCGTAGCCGTGCGGGCCCCAGAGACCGTACTGATTGTGGCCACTCAGCGTCGGCGGCATGCCGCGACCCG
>Ga0302324_100006469_pt1 | contig 25240 bp, 28 predicted proteins | sample Palsa_T0_1_FD_201949 | JGI IMG/M metagenome (GOLD analysis project Ga0302324, IMG submission 201949) | Peat permafrost microbial communities from Stordalen Mire near Abisko, Sweden - Palsa_T0_1 | ecosystem: Environmental > Terrestrial > Soil > Palsa > Peat permafrost | place: Sweden: Abisko... | reverse complement strand
TTCCTTTATCCGCTGCTCGGGACCATGGCCACCATGCCCGGTCTCTCCACGCGCCCCGGCTACTATGACGTGGATCTCGACACAGCCACCGGACGGATTATCGGTCTCTCTTAATGGACTCGATTTGGACCGCCACGCTTGCAGCGTTTCGCGATCGCGTGGCTAGTCACGAACCGGTCCCTGCCGGGGTTACCGCGGCGGCTGTGAGCGCCACGCTCGCACTTGCATTACTATCCAAAGTCCTCCAAGTGACGCTCAGGCACAAAGATTTCGCCGGCGATCCCAACCTGATCGGCGCACTGCTGGATGATGCGCAAAAAACGTCCGTGACACTGTCGAACCTCGCCGACGACGATGTCGCAGCTTTCCAGCAATACTTGGATTGTCTACGGAGCAAGCAGCCAACCGGCTCCGCCCTTCGGAAGACTATCGAAGTCCCTCTCAATGTGGCACGCACGGCATCCGTGGGTATCACTCTATGCGAGAGGTCCGCTGGGCATGTTCACGAAGTGGTTGCGCCCGACCTTGGAATTGCGTTCGCCCTGCTGGCGGCCGCCGTCCGATCCGCGCTTGTTACAGTGAATTCAAATATCCGGCAGCTACCCTCCGGCGATCCGTACCGGAATGATGTGGCGGCCGAAGCGTCGCGATTGGCGGCGAAAAGCTAACTACTGCGCGGGAGCGGCCGGAGGTTCCGTCGCGGGAGTTGTCGCTCCGCGATGGCAAGTGTAGCAACTGACGTGGCGAACCGTCGCGCCATCCGGAAACTTGCCGTTGATCTCGCGCGCCAGCGACAACATCATGCGCGCGGTTTCCTTCTTGGGATTATCGTCACTGGCAAAATCACCTTGCACGTGGCAAAACACGCACTGAACGCCGAGCGCGGCCGTGAACGCGCGCATCGTCATGATGACTTGCTCTCTAGTTTCGCCGGTCAGGATCTTCAGGTTCTTCAGCGGAGGCGGTGGGCCTTTAGGTTTGTCCTGGGCGCTGATGCAGATGGGGACAAGCAGCAACACAACTGCTAGTAGTGAGCGCATGAGGCATGCTAACACGTGTCCTATTGGCTGTCAACACTTTCTGAACGTCTCCCGAACCAACCCCCTGCGGTTATTTTCTCTCGAAATGAAATCTTTGGATGATACAATCATCTATCTAAATATCTGGATGCCTAGCGATCCGCCGACGATCTGCCGGGAACGTGGTCGCCTCCTTCGCGAGTATAGCGACGCGGCCACCAACTACGCCGAAAGTGTGCGTGAGATGGCCGAGCTGGCGATTGCAGGGCACGAGACTCAATCCAACGCCGCGCGCAGATTGTGCCGCGCAGCCTGGGACACAGCCGAGAACAGCCGCATCGCATTGTCGCGGCACGAAGCCGATCACAGCTGCGATCGAGCCGGAGAATCCCGCAGCGTGGAAGACGTAGACTCGTTGTAGCGATTTAGTACGGTCCGTCGAGCGACGCTTCCATGTTCTTGCTCAGCATCTGCCAGTGGCTGGACAGCACGCGATTGAACGCGTTTATGCGTATGTCCACTTGGTTCTTCCCCACTTTCGATACGATTCATACGCTCGGAATCGTCCTGGTGGCCGGCACAATCATGCTGGTGGATCTGCGTCTGCTCGGGCTTACCCTGCGGAGCGAGCCGGTGGCCGGCGTAGTGGAGCGCATCGTGCCGTGGACGCTGCGGGGCTTTGCGCTCATGTTTGTGACCGGAGCGCTGCTGTTCTCCTCGGAAGCCGTCAAGCTCTATCACAGCCCCGCTTTTCGCATCAAACTTGTCCTTTTGGCGCTGGCCGGGTTGAACGCGCTGATCTTCCATCTGACCATCTATCGCGACGTGGCCAACTGGGACCCGGCGGCGGCCGCGCCGATTCGCGCGCGCCTGGCCGGGCTGCTCTCGCTCGCATTTTGGATTGGGATCATCACGGCCGGGCGTGCCATCGCCTATGGTTCAGGCTACGATCTGGGATAATGGCGCGCGCTCCGATGCAGTTCCTCGATCTGCTGCCGGTCTTCGAGTGGATGGAGAGTACGCCGGTGGCCCAGACCATCCGCCACTCCGCGAAACTGATTGCGCTGCTCGAGAGCATCCACTTGATCGGACTGACGCTGCTGCTCGGCACCATTCTCATGGTGGACTTGAGCCTGCTTGGCCTCGGAATCGGCCGCAGCCCGGCTTCGCGCATCGCGAAAGAACTTAGGGGCTGGACCACGGCTGGGATCGTCATTATGCTCACCAGCGGGCCCGTGATCCTATCTTCGGAAGCTATTCGATGCTATAGGACTCCAGCGTTCTGGGTGAAAATGGCGTTGCTCGCGATCGCCCTGATCTTTCATTTCACCATTCACCGGAAGGTCGTTTTTGAACAGCCGCCTGCGCCCCGTGCGCGATGGACGGCCTGGTTGTCGTTGGGGCTTTGGACCAGTGTTGCACTCGCGGGCAAAGCTATCGCGATCTTTCAACCGCCGGACTAATCAGACGATGGCCTGCACAACTCCGCCGTCCACTCGCAGCGCCGCGCCATTGGTCGCCGATGACAGCGGACTGCATACGAACGCCACCATCGCCGCCACTTCTTCCGTGCGTGCGAAACGCTGTAACAGAGACGACGGCCGCACGCTACGGAAAAATTCCTTCTCCACCTCGGCGCGGCTGATCTTCCGCGCAGCCGCCATCCGTTCGACGAACTGCTCCACGCCCTCCGAGTCGGTGGGACCCGGCAGCACCGCATTGACGGTGACGTTGGTACCCGCGGTGGTTTCCGCGAGCCCGCGCGCAATGGCAAGCTGGGCGGTTTTCGTCATGCCGTAATGAATCATTTCTTTCGGGATTTGCAGCGCGGATTCGCTCGATACGAACACGATGCGTCCCCAGCCGCGCTTGATCATGCGGGGCAGATAGTAGCGGCTCAGCCGGACTCCGCTGAGCACGTTGACTTCGAAGAAACGAAACCAATCGGCGTCGGAAATCTGTTCGAAGGGTTTGGGTTCAAAGATCCCCAGGTTGTTCACCAGGATTTCGACGTCGGGAAACTTCGCGGTGATCTGGCTGACTCCCTCGCTGGTTCCCAGGTCGCCGGCGAATCCTTCCACGCGTCCGCGCACGCCGGCCTTTTGTAGTTTTTGAACCGCTTCTTCCACGCGCGATGCCGTTCGGCCGTTCACAATCACGCGCGCGCCCTCGTTCGCGACCGCCTCGGCGATGGCGTAGCCGATGCCGGCCGTCGATCCGCTCACAAGTGCGAGCTTACCGTCCAGTTGCAGATCCATTAAGGCGACCGTCGGTCACTGGTGGGCGGAACCAGACCCTTCAACCGCAGGTAGACCGCCATGTAACCGTACATCTCGCTATCATGCGCCAGGTTGCCCCACAGCGCGCTCAGCTTGGTTTGGGGCTGGCCGAAAATCTTGACCGTCTGCGTGGCCGTGGCGTCGGTGAGCGACCCGTAGGCCTCGTCGCAATAGTCGAATGAGGCCTTCAGCGCGGCCGTCAAATCGGCCTTGGATGTCTTGCCGGCTGTATCGGCCTTCTTGGTTTCACCCTTCACCGCGGAGCAGATCATTATCTGCGCGTCGGCGACGTGAGCCACACGGGAACCAAACGTACCTACGTCCGGCGTTGCCTTAAACTCATAGTCGCCGTCGGACATGCGAGCGGCTTCCGCCAAGAGCGCATTTTTTTGCCGCTCGTAATTCTGCTTCAGTTCCGAACTCAGCGGATTCGTACCCTGGGCGATTAGTCCGTTCGCGCTTCCCAGCGCGGCAATGAACAGGATCGAGCAATACCGGACCACGTTATGCTTGTCCGCCGCCGCGCAACGCCGCCAGCGCCAGACGCTCTTCGCTGTGAGGATCGTTCACCACCTTGCACTGGTTGTCGAGAATCATGGTGGCGCGTTGGCCGGTCTTGAATTCCGGCCACTTCGGCAGGCCTTTGTGATTCGGATTGCCGGTGCGCGCGAACGCGGCCCAGGCGCTGCTCATCTTCTCTTGCAGCGGGTAGCGATCCGCGCCCGTGCCCGTCATGGACTTGGCCTCGTCCACATTCTCGAGCGCAAACGGGATCTCCAGCGTGTGGAACGCCTTCAGTTTTCCATCGCGCACGGGCGATTTCCAAGTGAAGTAGTACATGTACACGGGCGCAGTCTGCGCGCTCTTGCGTTCGCCTTCGGTGACCACCGGACTGCGGAAGCCATCCGAGGCGATGATCTGCGACAAATCGATGTCGCTGGCGTTCGGCCTGCCCGCGCGATAAAGGGCGATCAACTGATCCACCTTCGCATCGTCCGCGCGAGTGGCCTGTTTCACGGCGGTGTGCAGCTCGGCATCGTCGATTGGATCGAGCTTGGTCGCCGGGAAGAAGTTCACCTCAAATTCAACGGTCCCGATCAGCAGCGGGATCTCGGCTGAGATGGCGGGCGCGGTGGGATCGAAGGGATCGCCCGGAAGCGTCTTGCCATCCACAACCGGCCCCAGCCGCAGGCCGCGCGTGCTGAGCGTCGCGTCGATCAATTGCTGCATCGGAACGGCCTGCAGCTCGTCGACGGTTTTGACGCCCAGATTGCTCATCAACGTCTGGGCGGTTTTGGCCGCGTCGGCGCGCGCGATGCCCTTCACATTCGAGCCGCTCTGGATAATCGCGCGATGGAACAGCCCCTTGGCCGAAGGCATCGCCAGCAGCGTGCTCACCTTCCCGGCCCCGCCGGACTGGCCGAAAATCGTCACGTTGCTCGGATCGCCGCCGAAATTCGCGATGTTGTCGCGCACCCATTCCAGCGCCGCAACCACATCCAAAATCCCGCAATTACTCGCCTGCGCGTACTTCGGGCCGCCGATATCCGCCAGGTACAAAAACCCGAACGAGTTGAGCCGGTGATTCACCGTGACGTTCACCACGTCGTGCTTGCGCGCCATGTTGGCGCCGTCGTACATGGTGTAACTGCCGTTGCCGCTGGTGAATCCGCCGCCATGCAGCCAGACCATGACGGGCCGCTTGCGCGCGTCCAGACCATTCGTCCACACGTTCAGATGCAGGCAATCTTCGCTGATGGACAGCCCCTTCGGTATAGTCGCGGACACTTCCGGAATCTCGGTGTGAGGACCCTGCGGCGCTTCCGGCCCCCATTCGATGGTCTCCTTGATGCCGGTCCACGACTCCGGCTTCACGGGCGGCATGAAGCGGTTCGCGCCTCCGGTGGGCGCTCCGTAAGGGATGCCCCGGAATGCGTTGACCTTGTTCTCTTGAACCACGCCGCGGATCTTGCCCGAAGTGGTGTTGGCAACGGGCCCCTGCGCGGAGCCGTCTTTTGCATTTGCGGCCAACGCCCGGTTCAACGCGCCGCCCAGGATGGTGCTTGCTCCCAGCGCCGCGCCGCTCACAAAAGATCGCCGATTCAATTTGGTTGTCATGGTTCTCCTAAAGCTCAGCCGGGAACTATTTTACACCTTGGATGGGGTTCAATTCTGGCGGGGACGATTGCTGTTGAAGTATTTCTTGTATGCCGCGATCCAGTCCGTGGCGATGTCATGTTGGGCGGTCGCCAAGTCCAGCTGGCCATCGCAGACCAGTTGATGCAAGCGATCCTCCAACTGATCCTTGACGTGCGCGTTCCAGACCGTGGCCGAATACGGCTGAGGCCAAAGATTCCGAATGTCCGCGGCCCCGCCCAGCTCCGGCGTGATGAGGTAATCCACTTCGTACGTGTTCGGCGCGGCGTCGCGTATTCCGTACTCCTCGAACACCCGGCGCTGCAGCGACACCGGCACGACGAAGCCCTCTTGACCGCTGCCCGCGCAGACATCGGCCTTCCTCACTTGGCGAACTGCTCCGGGCGTCAGCCTTGGGCTCGGAACGGCGCGTTCACTCTTCGGTATCGCGACGTAGACTCCCAAAAGTGCCACCACCGCCGCCGCGAACCCCGCCAGCGCGGGCCAGCGCGCCGGGAGAAACCACGCGCGCCGTGTGCCAGCCTGCGATGCGATTTCCGCAAGCTGCGCCTTGAGCATCGCGCGCGCACCGGCCGCGGGAGGCACGCGTGGATCCAAAGTCGCGGAGTGCAGATGAACAAAGTCGCCAATCGCGCCTTCCAAACCGCGCAGGCGCGTCCTGCACTGCCAGCAAGCCGTCAAGTGAGCGCGAACTTGAGCGTCCCGGCGCGGAGTCAGCTCGCCATCGGCGGCGAGCACCAGCTCTTGATCGGATAGATGACCATCTTCAGGCAGCATAGTTAACATCCGGCGCTAATATTCATCGGCGCGGCTGAACCGCGCAAGCGATCGTCCTAAGGAAGCCGAGACCGATCCCAGCGACATACCGAGAACCTCGGCGATCTCCCGATAGCGCAGCCCTTCGGCGCGCAAGGAAAGGCACCACTGATCCTGCTCGGGCAGCGCGCGCAGAACCGCTTGCAAGCGTTGCAGCCTCTGGCCGCTCAAAAGTTGCTCTTCGGGATTCTCCGCGGGATCCGCCCGGGCCGCGGCTAGAAACTCCTGTTCCCCCGTACCGCTCGATACCTCCCGGGCTCTGGCCAGCCGCCGCTTCAAGCCTAAATTGTGAGCCACGCGGAAAACCCATCCACGCAGGTTTTCCCTGGACCTTCCGCGCCGCAAATGCTGGAACAATGCCAGGAAAACTTCTTGAATCACTTCCTCGCTTTCGTGCGCCGGAAGGCCGAATGCCAGCAGGTAGCGCAATAAGCGGTTCCGCAGCTCATCGAAAAGCTGGATCACCTCTTGTTCATCGGCGGTCGGCGCGGGCGCGTCTTCGGACGTTGTGGCCGCCGCAAGCTCCCATCTCGCAACCGAGTCCGGTTCTGTCATCGCAAGACTAACTATATCGTCTCCGAGCCGTGCTTGTGAGGATGTGTGTGAGGATGCGAATGCGTGATTTCGGCGCCGTGGCGATGCCTGTGAGCGTGAACTAAATTCGCGCGCTGGAGCAGCGCATGATCCGCCAGCAGCGCCGCCGGATTGCCATCGGCCGCCACTTTGCCGGCCTGAAGAATGACGCAATGATCCGCGATGTCCTCCACCAGGCCCAGGTCGTGCGTCGCCGTGATCACGGTCTTGTTGCCCTCGCCCCAGCCGATCAGCAGATCGATAATCTGGCTCTGGCTTCTTGGATCCAGCGCACCCGTCGGCTCATCCAGCAACAGCACTTCCGGATCCAGCACCAGTACCGACGCCAGCGCAACCCGCTTTTTCTCGCCGCCCGAGAGCCGGTGCGGCGGCCGATCCTTCAGATGCGCAATCTCCATGGAATCGAGCACGGCCTTTACCCGCTCCACGATCTCGCTCTTCGACCAGCGCAGTTGCAGCGGCCCGAAAGCCACTTCATCGAAGACCGTCGGATTGAAAAGCTGAACGTCCGGATTCTGAAAAACCAGGCCGACCCGGCGGTGGAAATCGAAAGCAAACTGATCGTCGGCGAAGCGATCTTCAGAGAGCGGCTGCCCTTGAAACGAAATCGATCCCGCGGCGGGAAAAGACAACGCATCCAGGAGCCGCAGCAGCGTGGACTTGCCGGAGCCGTTCGCACCCAGCAGCGCAACGCGCTTCCCTGCTTGGATGTCGAGCGAAACGCCGTCAATTGCGGCCACGGTTTCGTATTTGAACGAAACATCGCGCAGTTGAAAAATATTCATCGGGTCGCTCATCGGCCATACCACAGCGACGCGGCCGCGAGCAGCGCGAAACCGGCCAACCAGCACCAGTCGGTCGCTCGTGCGCGAAAATCCTGCAGCAAATGAATCTCGCCGCGAAACCCGCGCGATCGCATCGCTTGATGCACTTCACCGCTCATCTGCACGCTCTTGCTCAACAGCACGCCCGCGGCCGACGAGGCCAGACGGCGGCGCTCGGACGGGGGCAGAATTCCCACGGTCCGGCTCTGGCGTGCTTCAAACATTTCCAACGCCGTTTGGAGAATGACGAAGATATAGCGGTACGTCATCCCGAGAATCGCGACCACAATCATCGGGCAGCGGAAAATTCGCAGCGCCTTCAACACCCAGGGCCACGGAGTTGTCAGCACCAGCAGAGCCGAGAACGTGGAAGCAGTCTCGGCCCGTCCAATCAGGAAGGCGGCCGCGCGCAGACCTTGTTCAGTGATCGCGATGACGCCGAAGAAAGCGATCGGCCTGCCGGGTGTTAGAAAAATCGCCGGCAGCGCGATGGCTCCAGTGAAAAACAAGACCGGCAACCACACCCATCCGGCGAGCCTCCGCATACGAATATTGGACGCTGCCGCCAGAATCGCCGCGATCACGAACAACGCCGCGATCACGCCCAATCGCCGCGACGCCGCAACCACGATGATCAAAGCGAACAAGCCCGCGACCTTCACTCGCGCATCCACGCGCTGCAATGCGCCTTTGGAAAACGCCACCTGTTCCGCGATCGCGGCGCGCTCGGAGGCGGCAATGAGACTGGCGATGGTCCGCTCGATGTAGCTGCCCATCACTCGATATAGCTTCCCATCATCGGCTTCGTCTATTCGCCATCCAACCAGCGAATAAAATCACCAGCAGGATGATCCCCGTCCCGATCATGGCGGACAACAGATAGCCGAATGCCGGGCTCTTCAAGAACGGAGGAGCATAGCGAGGCATGGGCGCGGTCCAGAAGGATGCTAGCGCGCGAAGTCCGCGAGGCGTTGGAAACGGCGGCGATTCCCCCCAGGCTGAACCGGTGGCCAGGATTCCGAGCGGCGTCAGAATCAGCAGCGCCGCGAGAGCGAACCACACAGGCCGCAGATTGCCTGCGGCATGTTCCGGCGCACCTTGCTCGGACGCACCCGGAGCGGTCCTCTTCAGCAACGCTGGTTCGGATCTCTGCAAGTACGCCACCACCCCCGCCGAAACCACCATCTCCGCGAGGCCGGCGATGGTGAGATGCCCGATCATCATGGCGGGAATCGCGATGCGCAGCGGATAAGGCGCGTACAAAGGGGCGCCGGACGCATCGTGATAGAGCAGCGGCTGGATTCCGAATTCGATGGCGGCTGCCAGCGCCGCGAGATTGATGGCGACATATCCCGCCACACCGGCGGCAATCACGCGACGCGCCGATGTGATAGACGCGCGCCCGGACAAGAGCCGATATACCGCATATGTCGCGAGCGATCCGATAATCGCCATGTTGAAACAATTCGCGCCGATCGTGGTGATGCCGCCATCGCCGAAAAACACCGCTTGGATAATCAGCGCGATCGAGATCCCCAGGATCGAAGCCCAGGGTCCCAGCACGATGGTCGCAATCCCCACGCCCACCGCATGTCCCGTGGTCCCACCCGGCAACGGCAGGTTGAACATCATGATGATGAATGAGAACGCCGCGAATACCGAAAGCAGCGGCACCATCTGCGTGTTGAACGCCCGCTTCATGCGCTGCAGCGAGACGTACCAGAATGGCGCCGCGCCCGCGTACAGCGCCGCGCAAGTGGCCGGACTCAGGTAACCATCGGGGATGTGCAACGTAGATAGCTTAGCGCGCTGTCACGTTACTTCGCGTCGTGTATCTCAAGCTCGTCCGGCTTGTCGCCGGCGTACATTTTGGCGCTGTCGTAGAAGCCGGCCGTCGTCAGGTGGATATCGACCTGCTTCTTTCCCTTGTTCTCCCAAAACCATCCATGGATGCCGGTGGTCGGCGCGGTGAACGAGCCGTAGGAGTGATCCTTGCCAACTTGGTCGTCCAGCTCATAGCTCTCGAAATAGTCCTTATTCGGTTTTTGGTCCGGCTCGCCGTGGAATTCGTAGGCAACATTCCCGGTGGCCTTCCAGGAGTAAACCATGCCCGCGCCTTTCTGCATGTGGTATTTAATCTCCACTCCCTCGCCAGGGCCCAGCGAGAGATCCTCGCTGTCGACTTTGTAAGACGCGGGCTGCGTGGTGTAGATGCCGGCCGGCGCGGCTACGGGACGAGCACCAGTAGCGGGTTTCGGCTCCGGCTTCGACGCCGTGGCCTTCGCAAGATCGGTCAAGTGGAGTAGCTTGCCTGTCTTCAGCGGATCGATGCCATACTCAGCCGGAAGCACCGCTGTGAAAAGAATCACCGCGGCGGCTGCGAGCGCAATCGCTGTGGCCTTCGCGATGGCCTTCTTGGACGGCGCCTCAACGATCATACGAAATACCCGGCAACCTGGTACCCCACCAGAATGAATCCAACCGTCATCAGTACTGTGTTCGCCGCAAAGGCTTGGCGCAAGAATCCGCTCTGAGTGCGCCACGCGCTGAGCGCGATCAGCACCGCGGTGAGCGCCAGCACCTGCCCGATCTCCACTCCGACATTGAACGAAATAATATTCGTGATCAGCCCGTTCTTCGCCAGGTCCAGCTCTTGCAGCTTGGTCGCCAAGCCGAATCCGTGGAACAGTCCGAAGATCAACACCGCGAGCTTGGTGTTGGGTTCAAAACCGAGAAACCGCCGGAACCCGTCCATGTTGTCGAACGCCTTATACACCACCGACAGCCCGATGATCGCATCGATGATGTACGGGTTCGCGTGAATTCCCCCGAGCACTCCACCCAGCAACGTGATGCTGTGCCCCAACGTGAAGAGGCTCACGTACTGAACGATGTCTTTGAGCCGGTATAGGAAAAAGATGACCCCGACCAGGAACGCGATATGATCGTACCCCGTGACCATGTGTTTCGCGCCCAGGTAGACGAATGCGGCGACAGCGGGGCCTTGGATCGATTGGACGAAGGAAGCATCCCGCTTCGAGACGTTATGCGCGCTGGCGGCGACGGGAAATACGAAGACGGCCAGAATCAGGACGATTGCCAGACAGGCTGCAAACCGGCTGCAGAAAAGCTTCACTTGCACCGGTCCGCCAGCTCCGTTTTCTCGCGCCATTTATCGTGGCAGTTGGAGCAAGCCGTGCTCAGGTCCCCCGCCGCCGTTAAGATATTATCCATATTCTTGGACTGCGCCGCCTTATAAGCTTCCACGCTGGCTGCCCGCAGACCTTGCACGAATTTAGACCAATCCGGATTATTGATCGGAACCGGAAGCCCGTTCGCGCATTTGCGCCCGGGCAGAATCAGAAGATTGGCGGCCTCCGAAAGAGCCTTTGCGCTGTTTTCCACGGCCGTCCAGCCGCCGTAGGTGCTCGCGAGCGGATTCGGCGATAGCGAGGGGTCCTTCGCCGGCGGTACCTTGTCAGGATCATCTTCTTGCGCGAAAAAGATCACATTAGAGTTGGGGAAGAGTATCCCGCGCATGAGCTCACTCAAGTCCGCGGCGACCTCGGGCTTCAGGGCCGCTGCGGAGGGAGCCTTGGACGCTTTGGCTGGGGCCGGCGCCGGGGATTGCGCATCGCAAAGTCCGGCCAATGCCAATGTTCCGGCCCACGTCAGAGAGAACAGGACCACGCGCGTGGCCAGGATGTTCCATCTCTTCTTAAACATTTTCCGTTCCGCCTTTCGTACTCAGAAGAAAAACTTCGCCGCCACCTGTACTTCGCGCGGCGGAGCGGCATTCACCACCTGGCCGAACAAGCTGCTGCTGATGTCGCCGTCCACGGCCAGAGGTCCGAAGAAGTTGGCGTGATTAAACGCGTTAAACGCTTCCAGCCGGATTTGCAGGCGCATGGATTCGTTGAAGGTGAGCGTCTTCAACAGGGCCAAATCGAAGTTGATCTCTCCGGGGCCGATAAACGAACGGCGCGAGGCGTTGCCGGGTGTACCCTCCGCATTTAGAACAAACGCAGGGTCAAGCAAGGAGGTATTGAAATATGTCTTCCCGTTTCTGCCGGCATTGCTGTTGATGTCGAGCGGAGCACCGGTGTAGTCGGGCAAGTCCAGGCTGTAGTTGTTCACTCCGTTGGGATTGCTGCCCTGCAACGAGTTGTCGCCGTCGGAGTGCAGTGACACGGGAAAGCCGCTGTTGAAACGCGCGATGCCCGAAATCTGCCAACCAGTGGTCACACCACGGATATGTTTTAGTTTGTCGAAGGGAAGATTGTATTGGAAGCTGACGACAAGGTTCTGGGGGATATCGAACGCCGAAAGCGCGCGGGTGGCTTCCAGGTCGTAAGGGTTCCCAGGATCGGAAATGCTCGACGCCTGGTCGATCGACTTGCTCCACGTGTACCCGGCCAGGAAGCTCAGGGTCGGCGTGGTGTACCGGAGCGTGACCTCGAGTGCGTTGTAGCTGGCGTTCCCGACAGTGGCATCGTAGTCGTCGTTGCCGTAGTCCGGGCCCAATCCTTGACGCGTTCCCTTATAGACCTGTCCGTTCGCGCCGTAGTACGTGGTGCTTTCGCCGAACGGTCCGCACGTTGGCGTGTTCGGCTTGACTTCACTCGGCTGGCTTAACGAAAGACACAAGGCCGGATTACCGGGGTTGGCGGAGTAAACGAGCAGCAGATGATGCGACTGATTTCCGACGTAACTCGCGCTGAGCATCATCTTTTGGCCAAATTGCCGCTGGAAGGACAGAAAGTAGTGCTCGGTGTAGGGATAGGTGTCCCATGGCACGGGAGCAGTCATGCCCTGTTGCGGGATAAAGATCGAGAAATTTTCAGTGCTGTTCGGATTCTTGATGGACGTATTTAGCGACGGGACATTTAACGGAAACGGGTTGCCGGTGAACGACCCATTTGCAGCCGTAATGAAGGGCTGCGCAAACAGCGACGGACCAGGGCTGGTATAGCTTAGCCCGTAAGGCGGTTGCGGCTCATCGATGGCCATGGTGTTGCCTTCGATGACGGAGTAGTAAATCCCATAGCCCGCGCGGATGCTGCTATTTCCCGGACCACCCGTGATTTTCGACAAAAGCCCATCCGGCGCCCCCGGCGAATATGCAATCCCGAGGCGCGGCGAAAAACGGTTGCTCGACGGCACCAAGGTACTCGGGACGCCCTTGTCGCCGACATAAACCAGGCTCGGGAAAGCCTGGGTATAGACCTGCGACTGCTCTCCCGGAATGAAGGTGGGAATCTGACGGTATTTCTCGGACCAAAATGCCATCCAGTCCCACCGGACGCCATAGTTGAAGGTCAGGCTCTTCGAAATTCGCCAGCTATCCTGCACGAAACCGCCCGCGTAATGATGGCGGAGGTAGTAGGCACGGGAACTGGCCTGATTGTACAAGCTGTCGACGCCGACGAAAAAGTCCGCAAATTGGTTGCCGGTTTCCTGCCCGGCAAAAGCGAAACCTCCGTTGGCTTCCGGATTAGGATGGACGTTGACTTGTTCGTAACTGCCAACAAAGCCGGCCTTGATCGTATGGGTTCCGGTGACCTTCGAAAAGATGTCGTTCCAGGCATAAGTGTTGTTGTACTGCGAGAGATTCGTAATGGGAACGCCCATGACGAAGGTATTGAAGATCACGTTTTCAACGCCTTCATATTGCGGAAGAAGAGGAACGATACCCGGCGTTCCGACACCGGTCTCGAAACCTTGTGAAGCCAGACTAACGCCAAGGCCGCCTTCCGGTTGGCCTACCACATTGGCGTCGCGCATAAAACTGATCCGGGCTTCATTGACCATGGTCGGACCGAAGGTCTTCGTGTCGGCGAGGCTGATGAGTTGGGAACGGCCGAAATTCAAGCCGGCAAATCCGGGAACCGTTGCGCCCCCCTGGCCGCTGGGATACGGGTTGATCAAGTGGTAGTCGTCGAAGAAATCGTACGCAGAGATGTTGCCCCAGCGGCCGGCGTCCGCATCGATCCGCACGCTGCCTTTGTCATCCCGTAGAATTTCGCCATAAGCGCCGGTGGTGAACGTATCCGGTCCGTCATTCGGGAGCGGAATGTATGGAAGCAGATGCGAGGCGGGAGCTGCCCAGGCCGATTGTGGAATAATCGCGCCCGGAAAAACACACGTGGCCGAACTGCATCCCGGCGTGTAGTAGGGTTCGTTCGTGGTAACGTTATAACCAAGCTCGTTCGTCAGGATATTCGCTATGTACGGCCCGCTAACCTTGCCCGTCAGGGTGCTGGCCGCGGCGCTGAAGTTGCCGGTTCGTTCGGCCAGCGTCGGTACTTGAAGCAAGCCGGTATCCAGCCCCTGTGCGTTCCGAGTGCCCTGGTAATCGAGAAAGAAGAAGACTTTGTTCTTCTTGATGGGGCCGCCCACGGTGCCGCCAAACTGATTTTGCCGATAGAAGCCGCGTTCGGGCGAAAAGAAATTGCGGGCGTCCAGATCCGTGTTTCTCAGAAACTCGAACCCGCTGCCGTGAATCGCATTGGACCCCGACTTGGTGACGACGTTGATGATGCCGCCGCTGTAGTTGCCATACTCGGCGTCGAAGTTGTTGGTCAGCACGCGGAACTCGGCGATCGAATCGAGGTCCGGGATGATGGCGGTGCCGCCATTCATCAACTCCTTGACGTCCCCTCCATTCACCAGAAATCCGTTGGCGTCCTCGCGCTGGCCGCTGATGGATTGATTGCCCGGGTTCAGTCCGCCGGAAGGCTGGATGGCCACTGACGCCCCGGCCATGACCACGGATTGGGCCGTCTGTGTCGACATCGGAACGATGCCCGGCTGAAGCGCCAGCAGATCCGTGTAGCTGCGGCCATTCAGCGCGACCGCCGTCATTTCCTTCTGGCTGACTACCTCCCCCACTTGCGTACTGGATGTTTCCACGTGCACTTCATTGGCGCTTTCGGAAACCGTGACTTGTTCGATCTGTTCTGAGACCAGAAGGTTAAAGTCCATCCGAACGGCGGCATCGGCATCTACCGCTATGCCAGACTTCTTTTGCGGCGCGAACCCCTGCAGCTCAACCTGGATGTCGTAGCTCCCGACAGGCAGGCGGGGGAAATTATAAAATCCTTGTGCATCCGTAACCACCTTTGTTTGTAAGCCCTGAGCCGCGTTGGTGGATGTCACGGTTGCACCGGCAATCACGGCGCCCGAGGGGTCGGTTATTACTCCCGAAATGCCTCCCGTCACGGCGCACCAAACCATCACGCCAGTAGCGAAGAAGATAACTGCCGCTTGCGGCAGAGCGTAAATTCTGTTCATTCGATATAACCACCAACCCCGGCAAATTCTGGCTCGGGGCCAGCATTCAGTCTAGGGGAGGATTTGGCCGCACCCATCGACTAAGCGGTCATGCTTGGGTCAGTGACCGGTTTGTGACGTGTCAGCGCGCTTGTTTTCTAGAGGATGCTTGCCGGGCAACACGGGTTTGCAAGCTACGGTTGCGGAGCGCCATCGTAGGGCGATCCGACAAATACCTTGCGCCCGTTCGCCATTACAATTTCGCGCGCCGAAGCCACGTAAGATCCGTCCCGCGCCTGAAAGCCCACCACCCTGATCCGATCGCCGATCTTGAGCGACGACCGGCTCCAGCCCTGCCGCGCCAGCGTGTTTGGCCCGGCCGTCTCGCAGGCCCAGTTGGCCGTTTTGCCGTCCGCGTTCACATCCACGTACAAATACACGTGCGGGTTCATCCACTCGATCTTCGTGACCCTCCCTTCCAAGGTGATTCGCTTGCTCAAGTCGAACTCAGCCGACACGGAATGATGCGCGAAGCTCGGCGCAACGGGCAGCGTCAGCCCAAGCACGATCATTTCCACAGCGACGGCGAAGTGGGCATATCGGTGCATTCGTCTTTACCAGGAGCCTACCACGGCCCCGCCCGGCTCGAAAGCTTCAGCGGGTCACACCCGGTCGGTGACCGGTACGTGACCGCTATTTTTGCGGCTGGTCCCGATAAACCTTATGGCAGTTATCGCAGGCCTCGCTCAGTACATCGGTACAGTTACTGATGGCGTCCAGGCTCTTCATCCGCGCCGCTTTCAGGCATTTCCCTCCAGCCGGCGCCAGCGCTTGCGCGTACTTAACGTAATCGGCCGCCTGCACCGGAACCGGTTGGCCGTTGGACCGCAGGCGCCCGGGCATCAGAATCAGTTTCGCGGTTTCTTGGATGGCGAGGGCCGCGTTCTCCACCGTTTGCCACTCCATCTCGTTCTTGGGCTGCCGGGATTGAACCTCGAAGATGACGTTGGAATTGGGCCAAGCTACGCTGCGCATCACCTGCTTCAAATTCCCGCCCGGCGCCTGAGCCAGGGCCGTGCCCGCCAGCCAAAGCGCAACCAGCGCTCGCCTCACCGCTCTGCTTCCGGTTTTAGGGCTTCCGGTTTGGGGCTGCTCTGCGCGGAAAGGTCCCGGTGGAACATATACGAAATCTCAATCGGCATGCTGTCCATGGATCGGACCTTCAGCACCATCTGGTAGAAGCGAGGCAAATGCCCGTCGCGCGTCTTCAGCTTCGATACCAGTTCCCGAGCCAGCGTGGGATCGGTGAGCGCTCTCACCGCCGCTAGAGTGCTTGATATTTCATTGCCGGAAAGATACAGAATGTCGCCGTTGCCGTACAACCCAGGCACGTGGCTGATCAGCGCCAGGCTCTCATCGGCGTCCGCTCCGGCTTGCGGATTGTGGTCCGGAATAAACGCAGGCTCACCCGGCTCGGGATTCAGATCCCGTATTCCGTTCGGCTCCAGGACAAAAGGCTGGCCGGTGGAAATCGCCTGGATCTGGCGATTGCCGCTAGCCGGGCCCAGAAAAACGACATTGTCCATGATCACTTCGGGCATCGAAAGCAGGTCGCTGCGTGTCAGCAGCACGTTATCCTTGCGATGCGCCAAAAACTGGCCTAGCAAGAACGATGCGCTCGCGGTTCCCACTCCCGTAACCCCGTTGGATGCGGCCAGGCACACCATCAGCGGACGATTGCTGGCCAGGATGGGCCCCCAAAGCTGTTCCAACTCGGTTGATGCATAGGCGGCGGGCGCCCCGACCGCCGTGGCTGGCTTGTGACGCCAAAGCTCAATTCCGAAAATCAAGGCGCATGCGGCCGACAGCGCCAGCAGCCCTCCCAGAATGATCTCGACGCGCCGGTTTTCGCCTCGCCGCGGAATCTCTTCGGCGGCGGCCGCGATCGGTTCCAGGCGGATCTCGCGCGTCTCGAACGTTACCTTGAAACCACCCTTGGGCACGTCGACCAGGATCGGATCGTCCACGCCTTCCGAGCGATAATACTCGGCCAGCTTCTGCCGCAGCCGCCCAACGTGCATCCGCACCACGGATTCCTGGCGCGGATCGTAGGACTCGGGCTTGGCGAATACATCCAGACCCACCGTGTACTCTTTCAGGCTGTCCGCGGTTCCGGAAAGCGATTTGCCGGCCAGATACTGCAGCAGATTACGGTGTACTTCCGACGTCCGGAAGGCCTTGCTCTGAATAATTCGCTGGACTTGCGCTTGATTGGCTTCCAGCTCGAGCACCATCATCACTTATCATACGGCAAGCTTGCCGCTTCATAGTACCCGCTCAGTTTGACGTGAATCGTGATTGGATTGCCGCTCTCATTCTTCCAGCGCCAGTGATACCAACCGGAGGATTGGGCCAGGAATGCGCCGTGTGCTTTCGCCGCCCGAAGCGTCTTCTGGCCTGGACATTCGCACAACAGCATTTCTCCGCTTGACCATGCGTACACTAGCGTCGCGCCCGCCTGCATGCCCACCCTGTAATCCAATTCCTCGCGCGCTGGGACCTTTAGATCGAGACTATCTTTGCGGAACGGCAGCAGAAGCTCACGGGCGCTGGCTGGGAGCGCGGCCGCCGCGGGCTTGGGAGGCCTGTGCACGCGCCCGACCCAGAGATACAAGCCTATGGCGCATCCGGCGGCCAGAAACACCGCCAGCCCAAACAACCCTTCCTTTCGGACTCGATTTCGAAACACCTTCTACCGATTGTACGCGGGTACACGCGGCTTCAGCCGCGTTTTTGTCCCCGGTACACGCGGCTTTCGAGCCGCGTTTTTTGTCCCCGGTACACGCGGCTTCAGCCGCGTTTTTCCCGGCGCTGGACCAGGGCCGCCCTGTAGCCCGACGGCCTGACTGCCGATAGAGATAGCAGGGGAGCACAGCGCGGATCATGGCAACGTTGCCTCGACAGAGTTGGAGCGTCGCGTCCATCCGTGAAACCAGCGGAATCAGTTTGGAAGAAATTGCCCGGAACACCAAGCTTAGGGTCACTACTCTCAAGGCCATCGAAGATGCTAACTTTGATCTTTTACCGGGTGGCATTTATAACATCAGCTACATCCGGCAATACGCCCGCGCGATCGGCGCGGACGAAGGGTCCCTGGTGCGGCAATACCAGGCCCTGTGCCCGGATGATAATCAAAGCCGGACAGACGGGCGCTAGTCCGGTAAAAAATCTCAGCCCAGAAAGCAGGTCCCACTGTGCCTGAAGCAGCTACCGCCCATGCCGTTCTCGGCAAGGAAGTTAGGGTCATAGGTGAAATTCGCAGCCACGAGCCTCTCACCATCGAAGGTGAGGTAGAAGGAACCATCGACGTGACCGGGCATCGGCTCACCATCGCGTCCAGCGGAAAGGTCGGCGCGAACGTAAAGGCTAAGGAGATCGACGTCCTGGGGTCCCTCAAAGGCAACATTGACGAAGCGGACATCATCTACATCCGCGCCGGCGCGCGATTCCTGGGCGATATTCGCGTGCATCGCATTGTGATCGAGGACGGAGGTTTCATCCGCGGCAAAGTGGATCAATCCCGCCCGTCCAACGTTGCCGCCGCCATTCAGTGAAAATGACCCGGTCCGGCCCCGCCCAACACGCAAGAACCAGAGGCCGGCGGGACAGGAGCCTAGTGGCCCGAGGCGGCCTTCCAGGCCTTCACTTCCACGCCTCCGTGAATCATGCCCTGGATCATGCCGCTGAAGAACACGTAGGGATGTACTGGCTCGAGCGCGCTGGCGTCGTCTAAGCGCTTCCGCAACTCGGCTGGAATGCTGAACTCGAGCGACGCCAGATTGTCGTTCAGCTGGGCCACGCTGCTGGCGCCGAGAATGGTGGAGGTGATGCCGGGCTGCGTCACCACCCACTGAAGCGCCACTTGCGCGGGCGATCTTCCGATTTGCTCGCTGACATCCAGCAACACCTCTAACATCCGCCAGTTGCTCTCGGTGAATTTGTTAAATGGGCTGCCCTTGGTGAGACGTCCATCGCCGGTTCCAGTAGTGCCCTGGCCTTTGTACTTCCCGGTGAGGAAGCCGCCGCCGAGCGGACTCCACGGACAAATGCCGATGCCGAGTTCCTGCGCCGCGGGGATGTGTTCGCGCTCGATATTGCGCTCGATGAGCGAGTACTCCAGTTGCAGCGCCGCGACGCGCTCCTTGCCCTGTTGCTCGGCCAGCGTTTGGGCGCGCGCCACGTACCAGGCCGGCGTGTCGGAGAAGCCGTAATGGCGGATCTTGCCGGCGTGCACCAGATCGGTCAGCGTGTTGACCACTTCCTCCACGGGGGTGACGGTGTCCCAGGCGTGCAGCCAGTAGAGATCGACAAAATCCGTAGCAAGCCTGCGCAGCGATGCATCGATGGCGCGGTAAATGTTCTTGCGGCCGTTACCGCCGGAATTTGGATTGCCGGGCGAGCCGTTAAAGGTGAACTTGGTGGCGAGCACGATCTGATCGCGCAGCTTGCGTTCGTTGATGAACTTCCCGCACATCTGTTCGCTCTGCCCGCTCTGGTAGCCGTCGGCGGTGTCGATGAAGTTTCCGCCCGCGTCGACGTAGCGGTCGAAGATGGATCGTGAAACGGTTTCGTCGGCGCCCCAGCCCCATTGCGTTCCAAAGGTCATCGCGCCCAGGCACAGCGGGCTGACGCGGAGGCCGGTGCGTCCTAATGTGGTGTAGTTTTTGAGGTCCATATGCTCCCTGTTGAGATGATAGCGTTACCGGGTAACTGGCTCGGTGCCCTGGTTGAGGATGGCGAGATAACGGTGGTAAGCGAACAACCGATCGCGCTGCTTGCCGGTTGTTTCCCGGACGATACCGAGTTCCTGCAGGTATTCAATGGCCTTGGCTACTGTCGGCCCGGAGATCGATAGCTCCCTCGCCGTTGCCGGAATGGACAGGATCGGTTTGCGTTGCATGTGTTGATGAACTCGGAGCGCCGAGGCGGCGGGGCGTCCCAGTTGCTCAATTTTTCGCCGATCCTCTTCGAACAACGTCAGGATCTGGTGTGCGCTCTGCGCTGCCTCTGCGGACGTGTCTTTGACGCCAATCAGGAAGAACTCCAGCCACGTTTCCCAATCGCCTGTCGTCCGCACGCGGTCGAGCAACTCGTAATACTGTTGGCGGTGCGTCTTGAAGTAGAGGCTGAGGTACAAAATTGGCTCGCGGATCGCACCGGCGGCGCGAAGCAGGAATGTGATGAGCAAGCGGCCTAATCTGCCGTTGCCGTCCAGGAACGGATGAATGGTCTCGAACTGTACGTGTGCCATCGCCGCCTTGATGAGCAGCGGTAGGTCTGGGGACTCGTGATGCAGAAACTTTTCGAGCGAGCCCATGCACTCCGTAACCTTCTCGGGCGGCGGCGGAACGTAGGCAGCGTTGCCGGGCCGTGTGCCTCCGATCCAGTTCTGGGTGGTGCGAAACTCTCCTGGTTGTTTGTCACTGCCGCGACCGCGGGAAAGTAGCACTGCGTGGATTTCACGAATGAGCCTTAGCGACAAAGGAAAGCCTTCGTTCAGCCGTCGCAGGCCGTGGTTCATGGCGGCCACGTAATTCGATACCTCTTGGACGTCCTCCATTGGGACGCCAGGCGCGTGCTCGCTTTCGAACAGCAGCAGGTCGGAAAGCGACGACTGAGTGCCCTCAATCTGGGAAGAGAGCACCGCTTCTTTTCGGACGTAGAGGTAAATGAAGAGCGAGAGATCGGGCAGGATTGAGGCCAACCCATCGAGTCTGCCAAGGGACTGATTGGCATCTTCCAAGAGGCGTTGAAGCGCTTCCAGCTTGACCGGCGGGTCGGGCGGCAAGGGAGGCGGCACAAACGCACTCACCGACTCGTCGCCGAACTTTTTGACGATGTAGGCGCCAAGCCGCGGATTCTTCTTGCCTGGTGTGGTCATCAGCGAAAGGATCGTTTCGTTAAGAAATCCCTAACGAAACTATAAGCCACTTTGCTTTCGTTAGGCGAACGGCGGTCAGCGCCGACCTTCCAGGAGTTTTTGGGTGTTGACCAGCAGCGCGTACTGGCCCTCGGCGAGCTTGTCGATTTTCTCGTGCAGGTAAGCGATCTTGGTTTCGGTGTTGATACTGGTTTCAAACTCGATGTCGGAGCGGATGCGGTCGCGGGCGCGCTGGCGGTTCTGGCTGGTGAGCACGAACAGGGTCAGGAAAATCGCTTCCAGCGATACGATCACCGAGAGGAACTCGAACGGATAGGGGTCGAAGGTTCCGAGGCTCGCGATCAGCCTGAGATTTAACACGATCCAGCCGCCCAGGAACAGCGCATGCAAGGCCAGTGAAGCCAGGCTCCCGGTGAACGCGGGGACGGCGTCGGCCAGCCGCGTTAACAAAGTCTGCTGCTCGGCCGCGACATCGTTCACGTTGCGCGTGACGGTGCGCCGGATCACTTCGTCGCTCTTGCGCAGTCTGCGAGCGGCGACGCTCAACAGGTTCAGAGCGGCCGGCGTGCACTGGCGAACGTAGTCTTCAAAATGCTCGCGATCCAGCCGCAGGACCTCCGCGTCGCCCAGGGCCTCCACCCAGGCCGTGCGTGGGCTTCCGTCCAGCAGCGCAACTTCCCCGAAAATGTCGCCGGGCCGGGAGATTTCGAGCACGAGTTTCTCGCCTTGGTCATTCTTGATATAAATCTCGAACTCACCCGTGCGAACGATGTAAAGGGCGTGCCCAGGGTCGCCATAATTGAAAACGATCTGGCCCGCCGAATAGCGGAGCAGGTCGATCTTCTCGGCCAGGGCGGCCTGTTCGAGCGGGCTCAACTCACGCAAGTGCTCGATTTCGTTGAGGACGGATGCATCAATGGGCATAGTGGTATCAGGCTATCATTGCATAGCCTCCCCCCTGCTCCCACCCACGGAATAGTACAGTTTTCCGAGAACTCATGGGAAAGAAATAGAGCATTTAGCTGTGTTTATACGAACATATTGAGCGCATAATCAGCTAGTAATAGAATTTCTTCGAGGTGTTCCCGTGAAAACATTATGTTGCCTGCTGTTATTCGCAGCGGCTGCTGTCTGCGATCCGATCTATACGATTACCAGCCTGGGTGGGCTAGGCGGTCCGACATCTACCGGATACGCCGTCAACAATTCGGGCGTAGTGGCGGGCTGGGGACTGAACTCGTTCGGCGCGCAGCAGGCGTTCGTTTCAATAGCCGGCAGCGCGACCGCTCTGCCGCTAGGCCCCGGAACGGAATCGTATGCATATGGGATCAACGACGCGGGAACTATAGTTGGGAACACCTACATTGGCGGACAATCGCACGCGACCATTTGGAGCGGCACGGGCGCCACGGTTCTGGGCGCGAACACGTACGCGATGGCCATCAACAATTCTGGCGAAGTGGCGGGCAGCAACAACGGCCAGGCCTTCGTGCTGGTGGATGGCCAGGTGCAAAGTCTGGCCACGCTGTCCGGCATCCAATGGAGCTCGGCTTATGGGATCAATAATTCGGGCGAGGTGGTGGGCGCCGGCGAGCTATCGAACGGAACCTTTCGCGGCTTGATCTGGAGCCCGGACGGAACGGTGGCGATGGTGGGAACCTTCGGGGGGATGAGCAGCGATGCCACCGACGTCAATGACAGCGGCGAGGTAGTGGGATTCGCCGGCTTGGCGGATGGCTATCAGAACGCTTTTTCGATAACGGACGGCGCCATGACCGATCTGGGGACGCTGGGCGGAAGCAGCTACGCGTATGGAATCAACAACAGCGGTGAGATTGTGGGTTACAGCTATCTGAACGATGGCGAGCAGAACGCGTTTCTCTACACGGACGGTACGATGCTGAATTTGAACTCGCTGCTTCCCGCGAATTCCGGTTGGGTGTTGGAGGAGGCGTTCGGGATCAACAACGCGGGCCAGATCACGGGCATGGGGCTTTTTGACGGGCAGCAGACGGCGTTTCTGATGACGGACCCGGGCGGAGCGGGTAGCGTCGCGGCGGTTCCCGAGCCTAGCACGGTTCTGGTGATGGCGGCCGGGATGGGACTGATCGCGCTGTTGCGGGCGCGCGCGAAGGCTTGAGGTTTCTGGAGTCGTGTTTTCCCATTGTTGAAGACTCGTTCCGTCCTCTACCGGTTCAGTGTGACGCTCAATGGGACTTGGCGGACGCATGTGCCCCTTCGGGTTGGGTCACCTGGCAAGTTTGATTTACAAGCATCCCACGCTTGGGAAGATTCGTCTCTATGTAAGCGGTCCCAAGGCTGGGCAGTTTCATCATATGCGGCCATCGGCTGTGCATGAAGTAGGGCGTCATGCCGGTAAGATGCAGGATCTCCCGGCCTACGTGCGTAAACTGTCTCTGAAAGGACTGCCGCTTAAGCAGGCCAAGCCGCAGCCGGAGGTACCTAAGCGAAAAGAACCCGAGGACGATGAAGGCGGCCAGATGCGTTTGCCCGGGATTCCAGCGGCTCCCCCGGGATCCAGGGAAGAGGCCATGCTGAGTAGCGGGCGTGTAAAATCCATAAGCGACTTGCATGACGATAATATCAACCCAGTTCGTATAGTCATCCTGGACAACGGCATGAAAGCGGTGTTTAAGCCCGACCCACCGAGGCAATCCGCGGCCGAGTTCGCCGAGGAAGGGGGTGGCGATACGCGAGAGCTGCGGGATAAAGGATACGATACAAACCACTTGCATCGTGTCAATATATCGGACGGTCTGGCTACTGAGCGTGAAGTGGGAGCGTGGGAAGTAGCCAAGCTGGTGGGAATGACGGATATGGCGGCGCCCGCTATTATTCGTACCATAAACGGCCAACGTGGAGCGATGCTGGCTTACCAGGAAGGTACCGTGGCTAAGACGCTATGGGATGGGCGCTACGACGGAGATAAGGATCTCAACCGTGCGGCTGTGTTCGACTATGTGATCGGCAACGAAGATCGTCACGCCGGTAATTGGATCGTAGGCGCCAACGGTAAATTGCGTTTGATCGATCATGGCCTGGCGTTCCCAGACGCCGGGCCGCACCACCAAGGGTGGGGGAATCGAGCCATGGAAGAGAAGGCTGCGGAGAGGCAATTAGGGGTTTGGCATACAGACTTAGATCCAGCAAGAGTTGCAGCACCCTACGTGAAAGCCAAACCAGCCATTGCAGCCGCGTTAACCAGTGTAGGTTTGCCCAAGGAATCTATCGACGGTGTGATGGAACGTATCGATAAAATATCCAAGACACATGACTGGCGGCGCGAGAAGGAGTTGTTGTACGGCGATGCATTAAAGTGGAGACCGCCCGGAAGTCTGGGGCTTGATACCGATGACGATGACATGTGACATTTTGCTGGTTAACAACGGAAAAGCGTTTAGCGCTGGTACTATCATTCTGACCGCTGGCAAGATAACTGCCAGGCCCGGACCTGGGTATCGCCGCATGTTTCAGGAGATTTTACAAGATCCGCATCTCTCGGCTGGCAAGCCCGTCACAGCCCAAAAGAATCCCAAGCGATGGTTTCTAGCTTTGCCTCAAATGTACCGCGGCACCTACATGCGGGCCAGGATCAACCGACTTCTGCCTGTGGCAGTTAAGCCTATTCAAGCATATTCCCCGGACGAGGCCCGCGACGAAAAAGGGCGTTGGACTAATGACAGCGGTTCTGGCATGGTGAGCCCGAACGAGGAAGAAAATCTAACCTTCCAGGACGCTTTAGGGCGTTTGCAGTCACCCAAGCAACAGGATGCGTTAAAGCTGGGCGCGAGCGTAGCCAAGCAGATCGGATTGGAAGTAGATCAACGTAGTGCTTTAGGTGATTGGTCTGATGGAGCGGAGAATTCGATTTATCAGAATTTCAAGGGCGGATCACCGGACGATATTCGGTATGCGATGGCTGTACAGGGTGACCGGTTCAATCAAAAAGCTGTAATTGCGTTCGTTCGTGCCAAGGGCGGCCCCGATACGATGTATCAGTTCTCTCTCAAGATGGGTCTGAATGGGGCTAGGAAGGCCCTGGACAAGGCCGGAATCCGATTCCGCACCCTGATACCCGGCAAAGACGGGACCAATGTAGCTATCTTCGATCCGGGGAGCAAATTATCTGGTAAACTGGAGGAAATAGGAAACACACATGATACGACGATTACAGCTAGACGAGGCCGGGGTGAATTCATCGGTGCAGACACGCGTGAAGAAGCCCACGGCGAATATCGACGCGTCATCCAAGCCTACGAAAAGTCGCATAATCGACGTTACCGACCAGGAATTGAAAGCCGGACTGACGGGGATCGG
>Ga0302324_100006466_pt1 | contig 25250 bp, 21 predicted proteins | sample Palsa_T0_1_FD_201949 | JGI IMG/M metagenome (GOLD analysis project Ga0302324, IMG submission 201949) | Peat permafrost microbial communities from Stordalen Mire near Abisko, Sweden - Palsa_T0_1 | ecosystem: Environmental > Terrestrial > Soil > Palsa > Peat permafrost | place: Sweden: Abisko... | reverse complement strand
CCGCCGAGGGCCGCTGGTTCTGGGGACAATACCAGGAATTCGGCTTCGACGTGAAGATGCGCCGCGCCTCCTCCGGCCCGACGCTGCTGCTAGTCGATCGATCGTCGCTGAAGATCGGCTCCCAAGCCAATCGCGTGCGCCTGATCGGCGATGGCTTTCCCGTGCAAGTTTCGCCCGCCGACCTCGACTTCGGCCCTGGTGTTACCGTGCGCCGGATTGTGTCTAACACTCCCCGCGAGGTGGTCGCGGAAGTGGACGTCGCCCCGGATGCGCGGCTTGGCAAACACGACGTGGCGCTGTTCCGTTCCGAGGCGCCGGGCGCCATTGCGATCTATGACCGCGTCGACTACATCAAGGTGGTCCCGGACTCCGCCTTGGCCGCGTTTGGCGATCAGACACGCGTCCGCGGCTATCAACAGTTCGAGACCATTGGCTATCAAAGGGGCGCGGATGGCAAACCGCACACCGCCGACGATGTAGAGCTCGGCCCGCTCGGTCCCCTCGGTCCGAATGATGACGTAGCCTGGTCGCTGGAAGTTTTCTACTCAGCCCCGGGAAGCAGCGCGGATTTCGTCGGCAAGGTGAGTTCCACGGGCTTTTTTACTCCCGCTGTCGACGGCGCCAAAGCCAACTTCGATGTCTGGGTGATCGCGACCGCCAAGACGGAGAAGGGCGCGAATGGCAAACCCCTAGTTGGCAAGTCGTACCTGGTGGTCACCGTTCCGTCGTACACGTTGAACGGGCACCGCTATGTTCGAGATCTCGATCGCTGGGTTGACGACGGGGCAGTACAGTGAGATGGAGCCGCAAAATGAAGAGCCTGCTTTTGGTCTTTCTAGCAGTATTAATTCCGGGTTCTGCGGGCGCACACCATGGCTTCGCGCAATTCGACACCAGGTCGGTCGTAATCTTGAAAGGAACCGTAACGGATTTCCATTACGTGAATCCGCATAGCGTGGTGGAATTCGACGCGAAAGACGACAAAGGCCAGGTAGAGAGCTGGAAGGGCGAGCTGACGAGTCCCAGCCATTTGGGTCCACGCGGATGGACCGCAACCACCCTCCAGCCAGGCGACGAGATTACCATCGGCGGCTGGCGCGCCAAAAACGGAGCCCCCTCGCTCTGGGTCACTAAAATCGCCCTTGCAAACGGCCAGGAACTGAGAATCGACGGCGGAAACTGATGCCGCCTGATTGGGTGATTTCACCCAATCCTGACCCACCCCTCTATCCCTAAGCTATAGGCCCACAATGTCACTGATCGATTGGCGCTTCGCTTGCCTCTCACCTGAGAAAGTCCAGTCCGAAAAACACTGAACACACCAGCGCAATGGTCAGCGACGGTCGAGTTGGCGGCTTACGCACAGGAGAAACGATCGCATGGCAGCAGCCGCGCAACACAAGATTGTCATCGTGGAAGACGAAGGGCTGATCGCAGCCGATCTGGAGAGCCGCCTCAAATCAGCCGGCTACCAGGTGCCGGGCACGGCCGATTCGGCGCAACCCGCCCTTAAGCTCATTCGAGAGACTTCGCCGGATCTGGTGCTGATGGACATCCGGCTCAAAGGCGAACAAGATGGCATCCAAGTAGCCGAAGTGCTTCGCGAGCAACTCGATATCCCCGTGGTCTACTTAACCGCGTACGAGGATCGAGCAACTCTGGAGCGCGCCAGCCGGACGCAGGCCTATGGCTACATAAAGAAACCCATCGTCTCGGCGAGTTTGAAAGGCTCCATCGAGATGGCCATCGCGAAGCATCGCCATGAGCGCAGCCTGCGCGAAGAAAGAGACTGGGCCATCGCCAGCTTCAGCGGGGTAGCTTCCGCAGTTGTGGTCACGGACGCCAATTCCCGGATCTCCTATCTCAACCCGCAAGCCGAGCGGCTGGTCGGTTGGAGCGCCGATAAAGCCGCAAGCCGTCCGGCAGCCACAGTGCTGCGTCTCTCTCATCGGCAGTCCGGCAAACAGGTTCCGGATCTCCTGAATCCCGTCATGCTCGAGGGGCAGATCGTTCCGTTACCACCCGACACACTTCTGCAAGGCAGCGCCGAGCGTCTCTACGCCATCCAGGGGCAGATCGCCCCGCGTTGGCGCAATGGCCGCGCGGACGGCACCGTGATCACCTTCACGGATGTAACGCTTTTCCAGTTCGAGAACGACCAGTTGCGGCAGGAACATAAGCACGAGGCGCTGGCCCGCATGGCGGATGGGATTATCCGGCACCTTCCGCAATTGGACGCGCTGGTGGAAGCGAGCAAGGAGCTGCTGATGGCATTGCCGTCCGGCAGTCCCTTGCGGGAGACCGCCGAAACGATCAAGAAAGCCGCCGTGGATGCTTCTGCGTTGGGCAACCATCTCCGCAGTTATCTTCAGCCACCGGAATTGGAATGCCAGCGTCTGAGGCTTGACGAAGTCCTGAAGCGGCTGGGCGATTCCTGGAAACTCATCCACGTGAATTTCGTCCTCCTCATGGATCCAGCGGATCCGATCCACGTTCAAGCCGACGAGTGGCAATTGTTGCGAGCCTTGGCCAACGTGCTCTTGCACGCCCGCATCCACATGCGATCCGAGAGCAGCCTGGTGGTCGATTTGTCCAGCGGCGAACCCGAACAATTGGGCCGGTGGGCCCGCATCCGGGCCCGGTATGTCAGCGCGCAGGAAGACGCCACCGCCCTGGAACGCGTTTTCGAACCATCCTGGTCCGGCTCCAGCGAGGACCTGCACGTCACCTATACGCTAGTGAAAAAAATGGGGGGCATGGTCGCGGCGTCGCTCGAAGCCGGAAATACAGTTAGCTTGGAGATCTATCTCCCTCGCGCCGGCATCATGGCCGCGGACGCCCTGTTGATCGAACCGAGCCCCGAGATCCGCCGGGCGCCGGGCACGAGCTCCTCGAAGCACCGGGCCCCGAAGAAGTCCCGCTGATGGCTGAGCGGCCAACCAGCATCCGAATTTTGATTCCGGGGCGATCCTCTGAAGATTTCGAGCCGGCGATTCATGAGTTGCGTCGAAGCGATTTTGACCCGGAATGGCTGCTGGCGGACACCGAATCGGAATACACTGCCCGCCTCGGGTGGCCCCCCGATATCATTCTGGCCAGTTGCAGTCCGGCCAGTTGTGATGTCGCGCCGCTCGATGCGCCCCGTGCCTTGGAATTGTTGCAGCAACACAATTTCGATAGCATCCCATTCATTGTCCTGGCCGAGGCTACCGGGGAAGAAGCGGCTCTGGCAATGCTGGGGAAAGGCGCCGCCGACTACCTGCTGAAGGACCGTCTGGCGCGGCTCGGGCCGGCCGTAAGACGCTCGCTCGCTGAATCGAAACTCCGAGACCACATTCGCCAAGCCGAGCAGGCGCTGCACGCCAGCGACGTCCGCTTTAGTTCGTTCATGAATAATAGCCAGACACTGGCATTCATCAAGGACCAGGATGGCCGCATCCTATACATCAACAACACCTGCGAGCAGATCTGGGGCAGAACGCTTTCGGATTGCTTTGGAAAAACCAACCACCAGTTGTGGCCGGCTGAATTGGCCGAACGCCTGTGCGCCAACGACAAGGCGGTAATCGAGCGCGATGAATCGTCGCAACTGGTGGAAGAGGTTTCGCTCAGAAACGACCGCACCGTGACGATGCTGACGTTCCGCTTTCCCTTCGCCGACGGCGACGGCAGGCGGCTGCTGGGCGGAGTTTCCGTCGATATCAGCGAACAGGTGAGGACCCAAAAAGCGTTGTCGTCCGCCCTGGCCGCAAAGGAGCTGCTGCTGAAGGAAATACACCACCGGGTGAAGAACAACTTGCAGGTCATCTCCAGTCTTCTATCCATGCAGGCCCAATCGCTTCAGGACGTAGCCGCGGCGCGCTCGCTCCAGGACAGCCAGGAACGCTTGCAATGTATGGCGCTGATCCACGAGCGCTTAAATCGGGACGATGAGCCGGACCGGCTGGATTTTCGCGAGTATGCGGCTGCGCTGGCGCGCGACTTGTTTTACTCCTACGGGGTGGATTCCGAGCGGATCCACTTGCGTTTCGAGTTCGAACCGATCTCGCTCGGCCTGAACCAGGCCATCCCCTGCGGGTTGATCCTGAACGAGCTGCTGACCAACTCCTTGAAGCACGCCTTCCCCAACGAACGGGTAGGAGAGATCCTGGTCAAGCTGAGTTGGGGCCACGGCAAGCCGGTAAAGCTCACGGTCGGCGACGACGGCGTGGGGCTTCCCACCCAGTTCGATTGGAAGGAGTCCCCATCACTCGGCCTGCGGATCATGAATATTCTGGGGCGCCAGTTGGATGGAACTGTCGAGCGAGAGCCTGGCGCCGGGACCGTGTTCTCGCTGGCGTTCTCGAGGACAGCGCTGCCCGATACCGGCGGCCCTTCGGCCGAGAGCCCCGGCGGCGCCGGCAAATTCCCCCGTTAACTTGACTTCCATTGGGCGTTGGATTATATCTAAGACCACTTGGGAGGGCTACGTTGCCACGATTCGAGATTCGCTCGATGTTAGCGGCCGCCGTGCTGGTTTCCGCGCCCCTGTTCGCGCAGGTCGATTTCTCGGGAAGCTGGGCGCCTCTCTACCACGAGGATCTTCCGGATCGCATCCCCGGTCCGGAACTGGGCGACTACTTAGGGCTCCCCCTCAACGAAGCCGCCCGCTTGCGCGCCGATAGCTACGACGCGGACCGCATTTCCGTTGTTTCGGAATATCAATGCCGCCCGCACTCGGCCGATTATTCCATGCGCGGCCTCGCCAACATGCGCGTCGATGCCATCCGGGACCCGGTCACGCAGCGCTTTATCGCTTTCCACACCCGCATCAACTTTCAGGAGATGGAACGGACCATCTGGCTGGACGGCCGCGCGCATCCATCCGAGTACGCGCCTCACACCTGGCAAGGCTTCTCGACGGGCGCTTGGGAAGACAACATGCTGGATATCTACACCACGCACCTCAAGGAAAGTTACCTCAAGCGCAACGGCGTTCCTCGCAGCGACAAAGCTACTTTCACCGAGCACTGGGTGCGGCACGGCAATTATCTGACTGTCGCCACGGTGGTGACGGATCCTGTTTTTATGACCGAACCGCTGGTCCGGACTCAAACATGGGTCCTGGATCCCGCCCAAGTGATCGCCCGCGACATCTGCGAAACCGTCGCGGAAACGCCGAAGGCAGCCGATTACGTGCCCAATCACTTGCCCGGAACCAATCCCTTCCTGCATGAAGTCGCCGATTGGTACGGACTACCGTATGAAGCTACGCGCGGCGGCGCGGAAACCCTATATCCCGAGTACCGCAAGAAAATGGGCAAACCAGAGCATCCTCGCGATCGCTGCGAGCGATACTGTTCCTGCGGCGCCGAAGGCCAGATCTGCCTCAGTCCCACGGCGGCTCCGCCAGGAAAACGACCATGACGGGCACCATCCTGTACGCTTCTCTTCTAGCAGTGTTCGCCGGCTGTGCCAATAGCCAACAGCAGGATTTCGACAAAATCCAAATCCACGTGGAGCCCGTACAACACAACATTTACATGCTGGTTGGAGCGGGCGGCAATACCACGGTGCAAGTAGGCAGCGAAGGCGTCTTGATGGTGGACACGCAGTTTGCGCCCCTGGCGCCGAAACTCATGGCCGAGATCCACAAGCTCTCTCCGGGACCGCTCCGCTACATCATCAACACACACATGCATCCCGACCATGTCGGTGGAAACGCGGCCATCGCAAAGCTCGCCGGCTCCGATCCAGCATTGCCGCTGAAGATCATCGCGCACGAAAACGTTCTCAACCGCTTGACGGCGACCGAGCGCGGACAGACGCCCTTTCCGGAGGCCGGCCTTCCGATCGATGAGTACGGGACGCCAGCCAAGAATCTGCACTTCAACGGTGAAGCCATCATCATCTATCACGAGCCAAACGCGCACACCGACGGCGACAGCGTAGTTCTGTTTCGGGGCTCGGACGTCATCAGCGCCGGAGATATTTTCACGCCCGACGCATATCCCTTCATCGACGTCGAGCGCGGAGGCAGCGTACAAGGAGAGATTTTGGCGTTGAACCACATCCTGCAAATGACGGTCCCTGCGAAAACGCAGGAAGGCGGCACCTACGTCATCCCCGGCCACGGACGAATTTGCGACGACGCCGACGTGGTGGAGTTCCGCGACATGGTGGTTATCGTTCGCGACCGCGTGCGGGACATGATCCAAAAGGGCATGACGCTCGATCAGGTGAAAGCCACTAAGCCAACCCGCGACTATGACACCGAGTATGTGACGAGCGCGAGCTTCGTCACCGCGGATCGATTTGTAGAGGCGGTCTACAAGAGCCTTTCAAAATGAAATCCAAACTGCCAATCCTCATGCTTGCCACCGCAGGCGGACTCTTCGCGCAGTTCGGTCCTCCTGGCCCGCCTCCCGCGCCGGCTCCGGGAAAGCCGGGCGCGCCGATCGATCTCACCGGATACTGGGTCGCTTATGTCACCGAAGACTGGCGCTGGCGCATGGTGACGCCGCTCAAGGGCGACGCCGCCAGTATTCCGACCAATGCCGAAGCGCGCAAGCTGATCGATCAGTGGGATCCGGCAAAAGATGAAGCCGCGGGCCTCCAATGCAAGGCCTATGGCGCACCCGCGATCATGCGCGTCCCCGGGCGTCTGCACATCACCTGGCAGGACGACACTACGCTGAAAATCGAAACCGATGCCGGCCAGCAGAAGCGCTTGTTCCATTTTGCCGGCGAGCCTCCGCCCGCAGCCGCGCCGTCGTGGCAGGGCTATTCGTTCGCAAAATGGGAGGGCGCGATGGCAACCCCCAATCCGCCGGTGGTATTCGGACTGGGCCTGGCTCCCCGGCTGGGCTCGAAATCCCGCTCGTTAGAAGTCACCACCACGCAATTGCGCCCGGGCTACTTACGCAAGAACGGCGTTCCTTACAGCGACAAAGCCGTTCTCAAAGAATATTACGACTTATTCACCGAACCGAACGCCGATACTTGGTTTATGGTGACTACCGTAGTGGAGGACCCCACCTATCTGGCGATTCCATTCGTTACCACCAGTCACTTTAAGAAGCTAGCTGATGCATCGGGCTGGGATCCAGAGCCTTGCAGCGCCCGCTGATTTACTTCTCGTCACTATTTTTCGTCGGGCAGCGCGAAAACGTACAGCGCATTCCCGCTCAGCGGATGATGAATCTCGGGCGCGATCGTTAGCGGCACCTGTCTGGGACTGCCGCCGCCCATGCCCGTGGTCACCGCGATGTATTGCTTGCCGTCGATACTGAATGAAACCGGAAATCCTTGAACGGCCGTTCCCAGGCGCGTTCGCCACAGTTCCCTGCCCGTCTTCACATCCACGGCGTGGAAGTTTCGATCCAAATCTCCGACAAACGCAACTCCTCCCGCGGTCGATAAGACAGCAGTCAGAAACGGCGCCCGCTGCTGGATGGACCAGTTTTCCTGCATCGTCTTCACATCGTAGGCGGCCAGCTTGCCGATGTTGCCGTTGCTCCCGGGCATCTCAAAAAATCGGCGGTCCGCCGCGGTTCCGCCGGAGCCTTCTTTAAACTCGACCACGCGCCCCTTCATCTCGAGACAACTTTGGCTCAAGGGAATAATGAGTTGGCTGGTTACCTGGTTGTAGCTCATGGCCTGCCAATTGTGGCCGCCCTCCGTGCTGGGACAAGCCTGGACCCATTTGCCTGTTTGTTGTTCAAGAATATCCGCGCGATACCGTGGCTCGCCGGTAGTTTCGTCAAATTGATCGTAAACGTTTTGGAATATCGTCTCTTTTCTTCCCAGATATTTACCGGTTACCCGATCGAGCTTCCACAAAATGCCAGGCTTACCTATAGTGAAGACCAGCTTCTGCCCATCCAGATCAACCAAAACCCGCTCGAAGACTTCATCCAGATCCAGTGTCTCGCCGCCGACGTGCTGATAATACCAAGCGAGTTTGCCGGTATCCGGCGAGAGTGCCAGCGTCGAGCTGGTGTACAGTGCTTTGCCCGACCCGGATCCACGCGTAGCCCGCATCCACGGCTTGGCTTGAGCAACCCCCCAATAGGTCAAATTCAGCTCTGGATCGTAGCTCCCCGTGATCCATGTATCGCCGCCGGCGCGCAATAAATCGGGAAGCTTCCCCCAAGTGTCGCCTCCGGGTTCATTCTCGCGCGCCACCGTATCGAACTTCCAAAGCCGCTTACCGGTATCCGGATCGTACGCGCTGATGAAACAGCCGTCCTTCTTATATTGATCGCAACCCCCTAAGCCCTGAACGACTTTTCCCCGGATCACGATTGGGCCGCTGCTGTTGATGTAGCCTTTGGCGTGATCCGCGATCGCGGTCTCCCACACGATTTTTCCGGTGCGCGCGTCCAGCGCCAGGATCCGCGCATCGGTGCTCGCCATGAATACCTTGTCTTGATAGAGCGCCAGGCTCCGCATGCCGCCGATGGAGCCATTCGCGTCCGGTCCGATGCGATTCTCCCAGATGAGTTCGCCCGTGCGGCCGTCGATGGCCTGCACCACGTTGCCGGGGTTGACCAGGAAAATGATCCCGTTGTGAACGATCGGTGTAGGCTCGTTCGCGCCGCCGCCCTCGTTCATCGCCCACTCCCACACCAGCCGAAGATTCTTCACGTTTGCGGGCTTGATTTGCGCGAGCGGGCTGTAGCTGGATGCACGATAGTCGCGCCGGATCATCAGCCAATCGCCCGCGTCCGGATTCCTCAGCATAGCGTCCGTCACCGGCACATAATTTTTCACTTGTCCCGTGACAGTGAGGCCGCGCCCCGCCGTGGTTTGCTCCTTCAACGCCGCCGCCGCTTCCGACGGCTGTGCCGCCGCAACCCTTCCGTTGGCCTGAAAGATGAAGGCCGCCAGATCCACGTAAGCCTGCGCGCCAAGGCCCCCAGGATTGGACGGCGGCATGGCCGACTGCATGTAACCGATCAGGTCGCTCGCCGGCCGCGCTCCCCAGGTATTCATGAAATTGGATCCTGCCAATTGAGGAGCTTCGCCGCTGCCAGCCAGATCGGGCCGATGGCAACTGGCGCAATTAGCCTGATACACAGCTTGACCCTGCGCGGCTGGCTGGGCCGGGAGTCTTGTCGCGCCACAGGCGGCGATCGCCGCAGTGATTAAGAGAAGACGCATGCAACCAGATTGACACACAATATTCATTGCGCAGCGAACCCTCGCACATTAAATTGGGAGTTTATGAGCGCTGCGGTTGCGATGGTCTCGATTGGCGACGATGGTGTTCTGAACCGCGAGGTATCCCAAGAGCTGTCGGATGTTTGGATCGATCGCGACTTGGGATGGCTGGACTTCAATGACCGCGTGCTCGCCGAAGCCCTGGACGATCGTACGCCGCTGCTGGAACGGGCAAAATTTCTCGCAATCTTCAGCTCGAACCTGGACGAGTTCTTCATGAAGCGGATCTCGGTGCTGCGCAAGAGTGCAACTGGAGAACGAGCCCGTCTGCTGGCGACGGTCCGCGAACGGATACTGTGCAGCTTGCAGCGCCAGGCCGATTGTTTTCGCAATATGCTGATCCCGGGTCTGCGGAATCACGGAATCCATCTGCGACGTTGGGATGAGTTAACGGCCGCGCAACAGGACGAAGCCAGCGCCTATTTCGATGCCGAGGTTTCTCCCGCGCTGACGCCGCTGGTTTTCGATCCGGCACATCCCTTTCCGTTTTTATCGAACCTCTCGACATCGTTAGCTTTCCTTCTGCAGGATCAGGAGAAGGAGGCGCCGAGCTACGCCCGCGTAAAAGTCCCACCGGTGCTGAAGCAATGGATCACGCTGAAGGCTGAAGCGCCCACCGGCGAGACGGTTTTGGCGCCGCTGTATGAAGTGATTCACGGCAACGTTCATAAGCTTTACAGCGGCATGAAACTCACTGGAACGACGCTGTTCCGGGTGACTCGCGACGCTGAATTCGAAATCGACGACGAATCCGACGCTGCGCTGCAGGACATCGTACGAGAGCAGGTTCGGCAGCGGCGCTATGAGCCGGTGCTTCGGCTCGAGTTCGCTCCCGGCGCCGATCCGTCCATCCGAGCGATGCTGCGCGAACGATTCCGGCTCGCTGCGGCGGACGTTTACGATCTGTCCGAGGAACTGGATTACACCACGCTCTTCCAGATCGCGGATCTGCCCTTTCGAGATTTGAAGGACCCACCTTGGACTCCGTTGCCATCGGCCGCCATCGAGAACAGTCCGGATGTTTTCGCTGCGATTCGGGCCGCGGACGTCCTGGTGCATCATCCCTACGAGAGCTTTGAAGACAGCGTGGAACATTTTATCGCCGCCGCGGCGAGCGATCCCGAAACGGTGGCCGTTAAGATGACTGCCTATCGGATCGGCGACGACACGCCCTTTGTGAAATCGCTGGTAAAAGCCGCCGAGGGCGGCAAGCAGGTGGCCTGCGTAATCGAAATCAAAGCACGCTTTGACGAAGAGCGCAACTTGCATTGGGCGGCGGAGCTGGAGCGGGCGGGCGCCCACGTCACGTTTGGGGTACAGGGTCTGAAAACTCACGCGAAGCTGGCGCTGGTGGTTCGCAAAGAAGCTTCGGGACTGCGAAGCTACGTCCACATCGGAACCGGCAATTACCACGTGCGCACGGCTCGGTTGTATGCCGACATCGGGTTGTTTACATGCAATCCGAAGATCACGCAGGACGTCGTGAATCTCTTTCACTATTTGACCGGGCATTCGCATGCTCCCGCTTCCGCTGAGTTGCTGGTGGCGCCCACCAGCATGCGGCGCCGCTGGATGGAGTTGATCCAGAGGGAGATCGCCAACCAGCGCGCCCACCTTCCGGCGCGTATCGTCGCCAAGATGAATCAGCTCGAGGATCCGGAGCTGATCGAGGCGCTGTGCGAGGCTTCCGCGGCCGGAGTGTCGATCGACCTGATCGTTCGCGGATTCTGCTGCCTTCGTCCGGGCGTGCCCGGCCGCACTGAAAACATCCGCGTCCGGTCCATTGTTGGGCGCTTTCTGGAACACTCCCGCATCTTCTATTTCGCGGCTGGTTCCAACGATCCGGTGCAAGGCGAATTCTTTATCGGATCGGCGGACTGGATGTTTCGCAATCTGTCCAAGCGCGTCGAGGTGGTTACGCCGTTGCTCGCCCGTGAGTCGAAGGAAAAACTGTGGCAGATTCTGGACATCTGTCTGCGAGATCGACGACAAGCTTGGGTGCTCGGCGAAGATGGCGCCTACTGGCAGTTGCAACCGAATGACGCGGTCGTAGGGCCCGAAGCACTGGGCGCCCAGGCCGCCTTGATGGAGCAGGCGCGCCGCGTAATAGAATAAATACGCTGCCATGAAAACTCTTGCCGCTGTCCTGATGCTGCTTGTGTCGCCGCTGGTCTGGGCCGCCGCGGGCAAAGGCTTCCTGGACAAAGCTACTCTTGAGAACTATGTGCGCCATATCGATTTGTTTCGCGGCGACGTGACCGTCAAAATCGACGATCCGAAACCCTCGAAATATCTTCCCGGATTCTCGGAAGTGCCGGTGCGCCTGATTTTCAATGGCGCCGAAAAGGACGAATTGTATTACGTCTCCGCCGACGGCGAGACCATCATCAAGGGCGAAGTCTACGATCTGAACAAGCAGCCGTTCCAAAGCAACCTCGACAAACTGACGCTGGCCAATCAACCGAGCTTTGGCCCAGCCGACGCTCCGGTGACAATCGTGGAGTTCGGCGATTTTGAGTGTCCGGATTGCAAGATGGAGGCGCCCATCCTACGGCACGATATGACCGACGCGTTCGGCGGCAAGGTGCGCGTGGTGTTCAAGAATTTTCCACTCGAGTCCGTGCATCCGTGGGCGCGCGCGGCCGCCATCGCCGGACGGTGCGTGTATAAACAAGACCAGTCCGCGTTCTGGAAGTTTTACGACTGGATTTACGACAACCAGGATCAGATTAGCGGTGACGATCTGAATGCCAAGGTTTTGTCTTGGGCCGCTGGAAACGGCGTGGATACGGGGAAACTAGGCCAGTGCATCGACACCAAGGCTACCGAGCCCGAGGTGGATCGCAGCATCGCGGAAGGCCATGCGCTGGGCTTGGCCGGGACGCCGACGCTGTTCATCAATGGGCGCAAGATTGGAGGCCTGATGTGGCCCGATCTCCAGATGGTGATCAAGAAAGAACTGGAGTATCAGACTGGGAAATGAGCCGGATCGCTTGCTCACGCGCGCGGTTCAGAAGATCACCGGGTCGATGACGGAGTTTGCCGCAGCGGCACCGGCATATCCGCCAGCACGTAGGCCATCACGGCCATGGCCGCGATGTTGGCGCGCAAATCTTCCAGATTGACCTTATCGACGGTATCGCCGCGGGAATGGTGCCAATCGAAATAGTGCGTCCCGACGGTGCGCAACGCGAGCCCAGGCACGCCGTCCACCATGATGGGAGCGATGTCGGCGCCTCCGCCGCCGGGCTGAACGGATGCGGCGTCAATGCGCTCCAGCAATCCGCCGATTTCGCGTAGCCGCGACAGGACGGACTGCATATCGCCATTCGCGCTGAGGCCGAAGCCGAGAGGCTTTTCCGCGCCGCCATCCATTTCGATCGCGGCCACGTGATTCTTCACCGACGCGCCCGCCCAGGTTCGATAGGCTTCGCCGCCGGCGCCCCCATTTTCCTCGTTGGTCCAAAAGACGACGCGCAGAGTGCGTCGCGGCTGGAGACCCAATTTGTGAATCAGGTGCGCGGCCTCGAGCGCGGTGATGCAGCCGGAGCCGTCGTCTTGTGCGCCGGCGCCCACGTCCCAGGAATCCAGATGGCCGCCGATCACGACGATTTCATCAGGCCGCTCGCGGCCGGGAATCTCGCCGATTACGTTGGCGGATTCGGCTTCGGGCAACATGCGAGCTTCCATCTCGAGATGGGCGGTCACGGTATTTCCGGAATCCACCAGGCGCTGGATCAAGAGGGCGTCTTCGATGGTGACAGCCGCGGCCGGGATCTTCGGAAAACCTTCGGCGTATTCGAGGGCGCCGGTGTGCGGCGATTCAATGCTGACCGGCGTGATGGAGCGCACCAGCGCAGCCACCGCGCCCAAACGCGCGGCACGAGAAGCTCCCGCGGTCCGATAAACCACCGTGCGATTGTACCCTTCGTAGGGCGCGTTGAACAGAACAATTTTGCCGTCCACGCCGGCGCGGCCGCGTTTCTCGAGGTCCTCAAAGCTCGAAACCGGGACAACCTCCGCCGTAATTCCCTTCTTCGGGGTACCGATGCTACCGCCCAGTCCCAAGATGGTGAGCGGCCTGTTCACGGGCTCCAGCAGCGAAGCGCTCTCGTTTCCCCGCACCCAATGTGGCACCTTGACGCGCGGCGTTACCACGTTGCTCAGCCCGTCCGCCTTCATCTGTGCGGCGGCCCACGCGACGGCCCGGTCCAGCGCCTGGGATCCACTGAGGCGATTCCCAATGCGGTCGCACAAATACGACAGCTTCTCCATCGCGTCCTGATCGACCAGCGCGGCGGCTATCAATTTGGAAGAGCTTTCGCGGTACTGCTCGGCCAGAGGGCTAGTGGTCTGCGCGAGGAGCCCCACTCCGGCCAAAAATAGGACGGCTGACTTGTTCATCGCGAGCTTTCCTCCCATTCGTGAAATCGGAAGCCATGCCGTTGCATGATCTCGCGCGCTTGGGGCGCGGCTTCCGGCAAAACGTAAAAGAAAGCGCCTACGCGCTCGCTGCGAAAGAGTACGCCGCCGAGGTATTTCTCGGTTTCGACGGCGTACTCGAGGCCGGATTCGGTAAAAGCCGATTCCAGGCGCAAAGCTTCGCGCAGTTTTTTGGCGATGTAGACTAAGTCCATTTCACGATCTCCAAAGAAGTCGGGTTCGCGGCGCATGGGCAAGTTGATTAGGATACCGCTCCCTCACGGTCGCGGCTCGGTACGGTCGCGGTTCTGTAGCAAAGCGCTTAAGCGCCGGCCCCCCGGACGCGCGCGGAGAAGGCCTCATAGGCTTTCGGATTGGCCTTGTTCATGTTTTCAATCAAGGCCTGCGCCACAGTCTCGATGTTGGAAAGATAATTAGGGTTGCTCATGGCCTTGCGCGTGTCGGCTATGGTTCCTTTGGTCTTTTCCCAAACGAACAGCATCTCACCCGCGCTTTGCAGGAAAAGATCCTTGTTCACCGCGCCGGAGGTGACGAACGACGCCGCCATGTCCCAATAGCTGGTGACCATACGGTAATAAGCTTCCTGGTCCGATCCGGGCGGGCATGCGGCCTGATGCTCGGCCGCGTTGCTGGCCTTATAACCAAAAAGCCAGGCTCTCGCTTTACGCATGCGATCTTCACGGCGCAATTCGTAAAGCTTCAAAATCACATCCACGTCATGGTGATTCGGTTTATCCATATGCAACAGTGTAAAACATCAACCGGCGATGCGCGTCTAATTGCTATGCAAAATCGAACTCCGTCCACTAGCGCGGGCCTGGCCGCCGGTTTCCTGGCCGGCCTGGCAGGCTCCGCGGCGAAAGCCGCAGCCGAAGCGGTCTATCCACCACGAATCGAAGGGCAAAAACCGCCGCCGGTTGTTCTGGTGCGCAAGATCGCCGGTCATCGTCTGGGCAGGAGATCCGAAGCGCGCGCTATGAAATACATTCACTATGGATTTGGCGCTCTGGTGGGCGCCGCGTATGGTTGGCTGGCGGAGTATCATCCGCGCGTTACGGCGGGAAGCGGCGCGCTGTTTGGCGCGAGTTTGAACTTGATGACTCATGAGACGACGCTGCCGCTGCTGGGGCTGTCAGATTCCCCGCTGAAACAGAAACCGCGAGAACAGGTGAGCGAAGCAGTTACGCATGTGGTTTTCGGAGTCGCCGTGGAACTCACGCGCCGTCTGCTGCGATCCAAGGTATTCCACAAACGAGCTTAATTTTCTGAAGCCGGTCGCGCAGTCAAGACGGGTTCCTCAGACGCTTACAATCACTGAGCCTTTTTCGATTCGCCCTGAATACAAGGAGGCCAGCCGGTTTGTGTCGAGTAAGGCGAAGCTACAACGCAATTCTTCGGCTGCGGAGGAATCAACGGAGGCGAAAATACTTTTTCAACTGGAGTCAGGCGATTGATTGCGGGCGCGCCGACGACATTGTTTGTAAAAGTTAGCGGATCGCATCCCCGTCCCTTCCAAAAACCCGATATGGTGCCATCCGATTTCTGTTGGAAAGTGACGTTGTTGGAAACGGTTACTGAGCTGCAAGCGCGATCCTTATGAACTTGCCAGACGTAGATGCCTTGATTTCCACTACCAGGAACGGGATTCCGACTAAGAACCTTGTTGCCGTCCACGACATGATTTGTTCCATCGGAAATTCCTATGCCGCACTGGCCGGTATCCAGAAGTTCGTTATTTAAGAATTGGCCGTGATTAGCTCCCCGGTCGGCAATCAAACCACACCCAGCTTTGCTGTGCCCACCGGTAATAAAATTATCACGCGCGACGATATCGTTGGTGAACCCAAAGTTAATGGAGTCTTGTGTGGCTTCAGGATATAAATACTTCGTCGTATCCAAACTGGAGAGAGCGTAATTGTCCTGGACACTCACGTTCCTGCATCCGGGACTCAACCCTCTGGCTGACTGGCTCCAGCATTGGAAATTGTTTCCTCGAGCTACCTCCGGACCGCGCGGGTTCAGCAGTAGATTCCCGATCACAGTTACGCTGCTGCCGCCCTGAACCTCGATATTGGATTCGCCATAAGCAATCACGTTCCCTTGGATCGCCAGATTCGACGGCGCCACGGCAAAAATCCCGTCGTTGTGATCACAACATCCTGGGCTGAGAGTTTCGGGGTGAATATAGCTATCGAAAATGCTGATCCGGTCTCCGCCCGATATTTTCACAGCGTTTCCGCCGCAAGGGCCGATCTCCGAGTTTTGCATGGTAATATTCGTCGAGTTGATAATCTGGACGCAGTCGCCGCTTCGAGAACCGACCTTCATACCCTCAATCACGACGCCCGTTCGATCTTTGATCACTATCGGGCCCGAGACCGATCGAGCCGGTTGAAAAAACACGGATCGAAGGGCTGAGGAAGCGGCTCGCATCGTCGCGCGACTCCCGGGACGTTGTGGTGGCTTTCCCGTGCCTGCTGGCCGGCAGGCTGTAATAACCAACGCTAGCAGAAACAGCCAAATGCTTCTTTTCAATTCAATTAACTCTCCTTACTGCACCGTTCGCGGAGTCGCATGCCCACATCATAGCAACGCGTGCGAGATTCAATGCGTCCACGAATGATAAGGACTGGAAAACCGTATAATCAAAACTGGGCGGTTTCGTTGAAACGAGTATTCGTAGGTCTGCTTCTCGCCGCCAGCGCGTTTGCGACCACAATTCCACGCAGTTTCTTCGGGATGCACGACGTGGGAGTGGACTTGGGGAAAATGGCGCCCTTCCCATTGCTGGTTCACTATGGCAGCTACCGATTTTGGGACACCCCCGTGCAATGGCAGACAGTGCACATATGCAACAGCAATCCAGCGAACTGTCTGTCTGATCCCGTAGCCAACACCGGATTGGGCGATACCAGTGTCATGGACCTGGTGCTGGCGAACCTGTATAGCGATGGGATCACAGATAAGGTGATGTACTCCAACGGGCGAGTGCCCGGTTGGGCGCAAGGAAGCGCCGCTCATCCTGGCCAAAACTGTATCTATGGAGCCAATTCGTGCATCCTCCCCGACCAGATGAATGCCGACGGTTCCTGCTCAGGCTCGGCAGGTGGTAACGGCGGCCTATGCACTGTCGTGGATACGTGGTATCAGCTAGTCGCCACCTACGTCAACCGCCCCAGCTACTTAACAAACCACGCGCATATCAAGTACTGGGATCCGTGGAACGAAGCCAACGTAGATCCCGCGATCAATAGCGGGTTTGGGGAAGTAAACGAAGAAGTAAACGCAACCTGGGCCCAGCTGTTGCGACTCACCGAAGACATGCGCTGCATTATCAAAGGCTCCGGGACGATCCACAATTACCCGACAGCGGGGAACTCGGCGCCTTGCTCCACCTACCTTGCCGCCTACGGCTGGTCCGCAATCGATCCCACCGCTTTAATTACCAATCCGTCGATCTCTTATCCCAGCGGAGACACCTCGATTCTCTACAATTTTTTATATTGCAATGACAGTCCGAAGCAAGATTTGGTCACTTCAACGAGTTGCACGTGGTCGAAGGGACTTAATTGGGGTGGCGAAGCTGTGGATGCGATCAATGTCCATGCCTATTGGACAACAGACCAGCCTGAGACCATGCGCTTGAACATTGCCACGATCGAATCCACCTTGATGGCCCGCGAACAGGCCAAGCCCTTCGTATCCGGCGAGGGTAGCGGAGGCGATCCTAACCCGCCGGGCATCTGGACCGACAACTACTCCCGTGCCGGCGGGATCGTACGCGAGCGCGCGTTGCTTTGGTCGCAGGGCGTTTCTGCTGCTTGGTATTATTCGTACAACGGATTGTGGGGAATCATAGCCGATGGCGCCCTTCAAATGGAGGGAATCGCCTGGAACACTGCTTATAGCTGGCTCAACGGGTTCACGCCATCGAACAATCCCATGTGTTCGAACAACGGAACAGTCTATACCTGCCCCGGTACGCTCGCGAACGGACAGCTGGCACAGCTAACGTGGGACTCGCAGTTCGGGCCCGGAGGAACCACAGCGCCGGCCAACTGCATGACCGATGCCCAAAATCCGATTATATGCGGTACGACGCAGTACGCGGTTCCTTCGGCTTACAGCGGCAACTGGATCAGCGCCGATGGCGTGGAACATCCATACGCTTCCGTAATCACAATTGGCGCGGTACCTGTGTTGCTTGAACAAGCCCCGACTGGACTCAACCCTATCGCAGTGACGAACGCAGCCAGCTTCGTAGCGGGCGTGATCGTTCCGGGAGAGCTAGCCACCATTTTTGGCGCCAATCTTACGTCCGCCTCCGGAATCACTTCTGCAACGACCCTGCCGCTCCCGAATTCCCTTTCGGACGTTGCGGTGAAGGTCCATGGCATGCCGGCGCCATTGTCTGCAGTCATTAACGTAAACGGGCAGCAACAGATCAACTTTCAAGTTCCATGGGAGGTATCCAACCTTTCTACGGCCACGGTCGAAGTCATCACGGGAGGGATCCTGAGTTCGAGCATGCTCGTTCCTGTCGTTCCGGTGCAGCCCGGCATCTTTAGCTACGCTGTGGGCACGCAAATTTTTGGCGCAATCCTTCATCTCGATTATCAATTGGCCGACTCTTCCGATCCAGTGACGGCCGGGGAGTTTATGATCATTTACTGCACCGGCCTGGGCCAGGTTGCTTCCCATCCCGCGGACGGCAGCGCCGGAGACGGACAGACAACATTAGCGTTGCCCACGGTCTCGATCGGCGGCATCCCCGCCACGGTTTCGTTCAGCGGAATACCGTCGAATTCCGTGGGCGTGTACCAACTGAATGTTCAGGTACCTCATGGCGTGCCATCTGGAAATCAGCCGGTGGTGGTGACGGTCGGCAGATCTTCAAGCCCCCCGGTGTTGATCCCGGTTCATTAACGCTTAGGGACCCTGAATTTCTTTACTGTACGTTCAACGTGACAGCGTAGCACGCGTTGATCCCATCGCTGTCAAAGGCCGTTGCCATGATCACGTGCGATCCTGTTGCAATAGTTGAAATACTCAACGGGATAGAGAAAGCCACTCCGCCGACGGCACCTGTCGGCACGAGACTGGCATCGGTCGCAATTAGAGTGGAGTCGACATAAAGCTCCACTTTGCTGATGGTATTCGTCGAATCCTGGACCGTTCCCTGCACGTCCGTTGTGCCCGAAACAGTCGCCTCGTCCGCGGGAGCCGTAATCTGCACAGTTGGAATGGTAGCGGTGTAGTTTGTATCGGCCGTACCGTGAGTCTCCTGCCCATCTGCCTGAAGCGCCGGGAATTCACTCATGGCGTGATTCCATGCATACATGTTTCGCGGTTCACCTGGCGTATGATACATGTTGTAATCAAATTTATTCAGGCTATTGAAGTTGGTTTCGCTCGAATCCGAGTTTCCCGCACCGGTCCATCCGGAGTTCCCGGCAAAAACAACGTTATTGTGATGAAAATAATCGTTGCTTGAAATATAGCCGGGGGCACGGACCTGTGCAACTATACTCAGCCCGTTCCCTCCCGCCGCAGAGACTTGTAGCGAGTTGCAGTAGGCTTGAACATTCTCCGAGTTGGAACTCATGATCTGGGCGCCGTACAGCCAGTTGGTGCCGTTCGGATAGATGTAGCCGTTTCCACTAGCGACGTTATTACGGAATATCGTGGCATAACTCAGTTCTACAAACAACCCCTGTTCGGTATTATTTGTCACGGTGTTGCCGTCCACCAGCAGGTTGATATTGTTCGTGTCCGCGTGGAAACCGGTAGCGAGGTTATCGTGAACGTAGTTGTTGCGAAACGTAAGCCCGTTGGTCAGATTAACCTTCACTCCACCGGCCCCGTAATCGTCTTTCACACCGGCATAATTGTTGTAGGCTACCTCATTGCCTTGAATAAGAATATTGGAAGGGGTGCTTTCCCCTGTTCCGCCGCCAATCCCGAGATTACCGTTGTTATGAATGTAGTTATTCAAAATCTGGGAGCCAAAGTTGATGCGGATTCCATCACCATGGTTCAGTAGAAACTCATTGCCTGTGATGGTCCAATTGATCCCCGACGTCGAGGAAGGGTTGCTTTGGATTCCGACAGCCCCGAGGGTTGCTGGCGCTGCAAATTTTTCTATCGTCAGCCCCTTGATGGTGACGTCGTTTATGCCGTCCGAAACGAACGCTGCAAGCGCCAAGCTGGTCTCTACTGTATGACCGGCTGGATTTTCAGAAAAATAGATAGTGTGGGTCGAGTAGTCAAAATACCAGGTGCCCGTAGTAACCTTTGACAACGAAGTCACGTGCACCAGCGGCACGCCATCGAAAAAGAGATCCTCCGAATAGAAGCAACCTGGATACTGTGCCTCGCAGTTGGTGGTGGTAATGTAAGTTGGATTTTCCTGCGTCTGATTGACAGCGTAGTAATAACCACCCGAATGCTCAAAAGTAGTCAGCAAACGCGAGCCGTTGAGAATCGCGGTGCACGGCGTTGTGGGCGGCGCACAAGTCGCCGAGCCAGTGAAGACGTCCCCGTTTTTGGCGTAGATCGGAGCCGTCATACGATACTGACCGGGAGCGAAAACGAATGTTGTGCCGGCTGGATTGGCAGAGACTACGGTGGGAAGGTCCATCCCTGGGGTAACGTTGACTGTGGCTGCTTGCGCTAAAGTCGCGCCGGCAATCATTGCCAAGGCACCTACTTTGATTGCGTGAATAAATTGATCGTACATAGACTTCCCTTTGCTCCTTCTACTGGATCGAGGTTGTAATAAATGTCTCAGCTGTCGCGGCGATGATGCTCTGCCTACGGTAAGTTCCTGGCTGGAGGGCGTTCGGCTCGCCCCTCTTTCCAGGCAATGTCGTTGACAATTATGGTGTGCGGTCAATTTCAAATGTTTTCCCTTCTATTCCGGAGCTCGCGCATAGAGCAGCCATTCTCTAGTAAGTTTTGTTGGCACTAACGCCTTCCAAGCGGTTGATACTGACGCCGCCCAAGTGTTACCAAGGAAACAAAACTTAAACTAAAGTAATGGTGGTTGTAGAACTTGCGTTCCAGGCTATAGTGTAACATACCAAACGATCTGTCAACCAAAAATTGGGCTCTAACCGTTAGATTACAAGTTGTATCTTCATCGTAACTCGAATGTCTTCAAAGCTTTAACGCACTACCCGCGCCGCGCTAGGAAACCACGCATGGAGCGGCCTTCCATTTTGACGGCACCTTGACTGTAGAGGGCCCACTTACTAGTACTCGAATGAATCATTTGGTTTTGCTGATGGCTAGTACGCCGCGTTCTCTTCTTCTCAGAGAGCGGTGTCTTAGTTAAGTACCAGTAACCGGCAGAACCGCCCCGGGGAGTGGAGGCGTCGTTGGAACAGAGCCGGCGGATCGATCGCCACGCGAATGTCGTATGATCGTGTGGGCGGGCAAAGCGTCAGATCAGCTTAGCCTTGCAAAGTACTTGATCTGGTAGTTTTCGTGGGATCACGAACGCCGCAATTTACGCGCGTGTATCCACAGCCGATCAAACCAACGCAATCCAGGTTCGCGAACTGAAGGAGTACGTCGAGCGCCGCGGGTGGGAATTGGCCGCAACGTATCAGGATCAGATGAGCGGGGCCAAGGCTTCACGACCTGGTCTCGATCAACTGATCGCGGACGCCCGACGCCGAAATTCGATGTGGTAGTCGTGTGGAAGCTCGATCGCTTTGGACGCTCGCTAGTGCACTGCGTCTCGGGGATCCAAGAGCTGGCGAGCCTCGGTATTCGCTTCATTGCCACGTCGGGCGACGCGACTCGGAATCCATCCGCGGGCTGAGAGCGCTGGGTCCCCAGTGCGTATTCGGAACAAGGTTCACGGCTCGATGCTTTTGAGGGGATCTGGGCACCGCGGTTCGGGCGCCAGAGCATCCAACGCGCCGGGTGCTTATTCCTTCCAGTCACGATCTGGCGTATCTTGTAGAGCCACTGGCCATTCACTTTGACGGTCAAGTACATTGGCTGCTCGTTTGAACTAATGGGAGGAAGTGAGGGCGGAGCGCACCCAGGCGGACCCCCTGAACGCCATAGGGCCCCGGCTCCGCCCCCTCCCCCGCTAATCTGAATTCAGCAGCCATGTTCCACTTGGTGATGTTCCAGGGTGGCTCGCGCTACTTCGCAAGCGCCGCAAGCGGCCCTTATTCGCAGATAAGTCGCGCTATCCACCCTCCTACGTGTTGTTCTTTCGCGGATCGTCTTTCGCACTGAGGTATTCCAGTCCGAGGGGCCCTATCGCGGTTACCTGCGAGACGTACTCGCCGGATTTGGCCCAGTGGAAATGAGGCGTGTTGCCAGGGAGAATGATCACGGCCCCGGGCGGATATGCTTCCAACTTACTCGCGTCGAATTCATCGCCCAGTCCGATATAAAAGACACCCGAAATCACGGTATAGACTCGATCCTCTGGGTGCTTGTGAGGCATCAGCTTCTCGCCGTGGGGCACTTTGACCCTGATTGTGTAAGGGCCGGGCTCCGTGGGCCGACCCACGACGACGGCCAGCTGGACGGAAGGTGGGAACGCCGGGAACGGTTTCCAATCGACAGCTTCGGACAAGATGGTTTTGAAAACCTCCTGCCCGGGTTGGTGAGGCTCGACTTCGCTTTGTTGAGCGCGCGTTACGGCGCTGGATTCCTGAGACATACAAACCTCCTTCGTGCAGAAAATGCAGAAACATCACCGCAGACTTTCGAAACGCGCGATTTGGCCCAGGTAGGGAACGCTGTCTGGATCAAACGGCGGAACGGCTTCAGGCCAAACACCCAAGATGTACATGAACGTCCGGGATCGCCTCAAACAGTCGCCGTAACTGCCACTTGCGGCTTGCGCCGACTTATTGCAGACCACAGGGACTCGACATGACCAGGGGATGGACAAGACCTATTCAGATGGGCTTCCGCACGAACGTCATAACAGGCGTCGGGCATTGCGCGGACCAGAACCCAGCACTTGCGTATTTCATGTCTGGGTTCTCATTTACGTGGCTCGCGAGACGCTCGGGATGGGAAAACTTCCAGACGCCTTGACGCGCACGGGGAGTCGCTCGAGTGTACAATGACTCAGTACCGGAAGCCAAAACGGAGATCCTGGCTTTCACATTTAGGAGCCCAAGATGAGGACGTTAGCGAAAATTGTAAGCGCAATCCTGGTCTGTTTGGTTTTGGCGTTGGTGGTGCTCCGTATCACCGGGTTTAACCCTATCGGCGATACACCCGGTCGCGGGAATTATCCTGGGTTATGGCTTAGTGGAACGGTTGTAAATACTCCGGTCACTGACTGGTCGTTCGTGTCCCAATACAAGACAGACAAACTGCAGACGCGAACCTGGTACATGATTCCGCATTCGGTGACAACGGGCTTCATCCTTCATAGCGGTCAGCTCTATATAACGTCGATGTTCGCGGCGGGAGTGCCTTTTCCGCAGGGCAAGCGTTGGGTTACGAATGTGATGCGTGATCCGCATGTCCGGCTGAAGTTCGGAAATAATTTATACGATTGTAGGTTGTCCCATGTCACCGATCCGGGCGAGAGAGCGGCCGTGCTCGAACAGCGAGCAAAACGGAGCCCTCAACTCTTGGCTTCGAACTCGAGCGATGGTCCAGTTCTGCACCTATTTCGCGTGCTGCCTGAGTGACAACGTGTTTGAGATGGAATAGTCTTTAGGAGCCCCGTATGAGAGCACTGGTAAAGATTGTTGGGTCAATAGTAATTGGCTTGGTCGCGGTTCTGCTGTTACTGAGCGTCACTGGTTTCGAACCCAAGGGCTGCCCACCAACCGATAGATCTTTGTCGTGCAGACTGCCAGGGCTTTGGATAAAAGGCGAACCCGTCACTACCCCAGTTACCGACTGGTCGTTCACGGACCAGATTCAACAGATCAAGATTCAGACCCAGACCCCGTATCTGTTGCCTCACTCGGTGACGATTTGGTGCGCCGTATATAACGGTAATTTGTATGTAACCTCTTATCGCGGCAGACAGTGGGTTGAAAATATAATCCGCGATCCCCACGTTCGCCTGAAAATAGCCGACAAGGTGTTTGACCGTACCTTGACAATGGTCGACGATCCGGTTGAAAAAGCAGCCGTGCTCCAGACTAAGGGAAGAAAATATCCCCAATGGAAGGTACCATCGGTCTCGGCAGCGACTGTCTTTCGCGTGAACCCTGCGTAACGCGGCCCACTCCCGGGCCGCCCTGCCATTGAAGAGCGTTCCAGGCCCTGGCGCCAGTGGTCGGCCGACAGGAATTAAGAAAAACATGAGAATGGTCATTACCGGCGCCAACAGCGCCGTCGGCCGAGCCATTTTGCGATGCCGATTGGAACCAGGGGCCCCGCCAAACGAGCTGGTCGCCGCGGTTCGCTCCGAGCGCGCCGCGAACGAGATTGGGCCGCTGCTGGGCGAGGGGTCGAGCGCGGTCCAAGTCTCCTACGACGATCCCGGCAGCCTGGACGCGGCGTGCCGCGGGGCTTCTGCCATCATTCACCTGGCGGGAATTCTGGTCGAGAGGCCGGGCTCGACGTATGAACTGGCGAATGTTGCGCCGGCCCGCAGCATCGTGGAAGCCGCGAAGCGGTGCGCGGCGGAGAAGTTCGTTTTCGTCAGCGCCACGGGAGCTGATGAAACGTCCTCCAACGCCTACTATCGCAGCAAGGGCCAGGCAGAAGCTCTGGTGCGTGATTCGGGCCTGTGCTACACGATACTGCGGGCGCCGCTCCTGCTGGGAGACGCAACCGAAGGCGCGGCAGCACTGAAACGGAATGCGAACCGGCGCATCGCCAAGCTGATTGGCGGCGGCCGCAATTTTCAGCAGCCTCTCCATGTGGACGATCTGGCGCGGGCTGCCGTTGCCGCCGCCCAACCTTCGGTGGCGAGTAATCGCACGTTGGACCTGGTTGGTCCGGTTTCTCTGCCAGAGCGAGAACTGGTGGAGCGAGCCGCTCGTGCGCTAGGCCACGAAGTCCGGGTACGCTCGATCTCCAAGGGATTGCTTTCGTTTGCTCTGTCCATTCGTCAGCGCGTCTCGGGTCCCGGATTTTCGCCGGATGTTGTCGACGTGATTACGGCCGACACGCGTCTGGATCCGCAACCTGCCGCGAGTGAAGTGGGAATCCAGTTGACCGGCATCGATGAGATGATCAGGAAGAGTTTAGGATAGGAGCGAAAAAATGGACCAGGTCAGCCAAGCCACTAGTGTGGCGCGCAACTCTAACGCAACAAAAGCCAAGCCTTGGCAGCGGCTTTTGCCGCTACTGATTACGTTGGCTTGCTTCGCCTATCTCTATAACCGCCTCAGCCACGCCGCTTCGGCTGAGGGCACCGGGCTCCTCCATTACCTATCAAAGAGCTTTGAGAATGTGAACTGGTATTACTGGCTGGCTCTCATGATTCCATATTGCTTCTTTTATCTGATATTCGACAGCCTGGTGGTATGGAAGGTGATCAACTGGTTCAACGCCAAGATCGCCTATACCGATATCTTGCCCATTCGCGCCAGCGCGTACATTCTCTCGCTGGTGAACGAGCAGGTCAGTAAGGGAGCCATTGCTGTCTATCT
>Ga0302324_100006464_pt1 | contig 25252 bp, 18 predicted proteins | sample Palsa_T0_1_FD_201949 | JGI IMG/M metagenome (GOLD analysis project Ga0302324, IMG submission 201949) | Peat permafrost microbial communities from Stordalen Mire near Abisko, Sweden - Palsa_T0_1 | ecosystem: Environmental > Terrestrial > Soil > Palsa > Peat permafrost | place: Sweden: Abisko... | reverse complement strand
GACACCGGGCGCTGGGGACACCGGGCGCTGGGGACACCGGGCGCTGGGGACACCGGGCGCTGGGGACACCGGGCGCTGGGGACACCGGGCGCTGGGGACACCGGGCGCTGGGGACACCGGGCCGTCCGGTAGGATACGCGCGGTTACTTCTGTATTCGCGGACCATCATACGATTCGCACACAGTGCTTCTCCTAAAGAAACGGGAACCTACGACCTCGCGGAAGGCAACAGTAATAGGATGCTTCCGCAGAGTCAAGCCGAAACGTGAGGCAATCGTGCAATTATCTGCCATGTAGGGCCGCGCCCTACAGCAGAGAAAATCTGTACTCACGGCAAATTGTCAGAATTCACCTGTGATAAGATTTACGCAAGAATCCAGTGAGCGGCGGAGAGTTGTATCAGCGTGGTGCGGCGAGAGTCACCAAACGAAATGGTTGAGGCCGTAGATGAGCGAGGCGCCGAGGTAGCCGGCTGCGCTGACGAGGATGATACCGACCAGCAAGACCAGACGAAAGGTGCGGCACAAACTTTTCGGATTTCCCCTGCGGTTCGCCAGCTCCGAGAGCGCGAAGGTGAGCACCGCCCAGACGGCGGTGGCGGTGCCGAGCCAGCGATGCCACGTGAGGATTTGGGCTGTGTCGCCGCTGTAGTGGGAGAACGCGGCATCACACCAGCCGAGAGCGGCGGTGATGATCGCGCTCGCAGCGCCGAGCGCGACGCAGAATCGAACAGTCCCTTTCCATGAATCCTTGCGCGTGAACATCCACAGCAATTCCGCCGGCAGCGCGGCGATGAGCAGGGCAATGGGAAAATGGGTGGATGGAGGATGGAATTGTCCGATGTCGCGAATGATGCGTCGGCGAAGGGTCAACGGCGGCGCAGGGGTTGGACTGGTCGGGGCAACATCCGCGGGCGCGCCGGCTTGAATCCAGGCTTTCACGAGGTCCTTTTCCGCCGGCGTCAAGGGAGGCGAATTTCCTTTCGGGTCGGGCATTTCGTTGTCCGCGACCATCAGGTACAGGTCGGATTTTGTGGGATTTCCCGGGACGATCATCTTTGGATTGGCAGCGACTCGGGCGAGGTCGAGGACATAGCCGAATTTTCCTTTGGGGTGCGCGAGTTCCGCGCCATGACACTCCGTGCACTTCGCCTGAAAGATGGCGTGAACCTGCGGCGCGAGTGATGCCGACGAATCCCCGTCAGCCCATGCTCCAGAAGTCAGGAGAGTCAAGACCAGGACGAACGCCCGCCCGGCGTGTTTCACGTTATTGACCGGGTGGTGGACCAGGGGGCGGGCCACTGTGCTTTCCGCCGCCGCCAACGCCGAGTTCTTTGTGACTGGAACTCTTCAGGTGCGCGATTTTGTCGATCTCAGCCTTCGCGACGTCGGTCTGATCGGCGGTAACGGCCTGCTGGAGGCTGCCGATCTCCTTGATCAAGGCGTCGAGGTCCTTGTGGAATGTGTCGATGAACTTGGTCTGGTCATCGCCGGACAGTTTGTCGGCCTGGGGAGGCGTGAGCGTCCGGGCCGTCTGGGCGTGCTTGAGCATGTCGGCCACGAGAGTCAACGTGGATGCCTTCTGGGCGGGGTCGGCATACTGGCGGCCCACCGTGCGAAAACTATGGTTCATCGCTTCCATTTCGTCGTGAACCGAAGGTCCGGAGGTGTCTGCCGCAAAAGCGCTGCACGGCAGGAGCAACGTGACCACCAAGGCGAAGAGAGAAGAAATACGAAGCAGTGTTTTCATAAAAGTATCCCCCAATGGGTTTGGATTAATAAATCAAGTGGCGATTTGAAGCAAGCACAGAACAGTGGCTCAGTTGGCGGTGCCCTGAGTCGTCTGGTTGGTAGCGGGTGGCGCCGTGTCGTCGATGCGTATCTGCGAGGGATCCTCGATCATGATCTGCGGTTTTCCACGAGAGTTGGCTGAGATCAGGCCGGTGACGCACACGTTCTTCTCTTTGAAAGTAGTTTCCGGTGCGTCTTTGAATTTCGCGCGGGCACCTTCGGTAACGATGGCGGTGAACGTCTGGTTGGGGTAGGGGTGATCGAAATTCAGGTACGTAGGCTTGCCCTTGGCGCTTTCCACGTACTTCGCACTCGCGACCACACCACATACCGTGTTTGTCTCCTGCAGATGCTGCTGTGCCTCTTCTCCCGTAATGGTTTGGGCAACCTTGACGCCTCCCAATGCGCCCCCCACTCCGAACACGCAGACGACAACTGCCAGTAGATATGGCAGCAGGCCGCGACCCGGTTGGTTCTGGCGACTCCTCACAGCGCGTGAGCTTACCAAAATCATCGTTGGATGCAACCTGCTTTCTGCCCGGTTTGCTAGGCGGGCGTAGGCGCGGCGGTTTCAACAGGACGGCGGTGACGGAGTTTGAATCGTTGCCGCATATGTTCGAAGAAGAGATAGACCACCGGGGTTGTGTACAGCGTGAGAACCTGGGAGAACAACAGGCCACCGACGACCGCGATACCGAGGGGTTGGCGCAGTTCGGAGCCAGTGCCGAGTCCGATGGCCAACGGGACGGCGCCGAGCATCGCCGCCATGGTGGTCATCATGATCGGACGAAAGCGGATGACGCAGGCTTTGTAGATGGCGTCTTCCGGGCTCAATTTTTCGATACGTTCGGCCTCGAGCGCGAAGTCGATCATCATGATGGCATTTTTTTTCACGATGCCCATCAGTAGAATGATGCCGATAAACGAAACGAGATCCAGATTGACCCGGAAAAGCATGAGCGCCAAGAGGGCGCCGACACCCGCCGAAGGCAACGACAGTATGATCGTGATGGGATGGATCAAGCTCTCGTACAACATTCCCAGCACGATGTACACGGTGAGCAGCGCGGCAAAAAACAAGAGGGGCATGGTAACGAGCGAATCTTTGAAGACCTGCGCCGTGCCCTGAAAGCTACCCTGCACGCTGGCCGGCATCCGCATTTCCTGCGAGGCCTTCTGAATGAGTTCCGTCGCCTGCCCAAGCGCCACACCGGGGGCGAGGTTGAAGGACAAGGTCACGGCGGGGAATTGCCCCTGGTGATTGACCGACAAGCTGGTATTGCTGGTCGTAAACCTGGCGACGCTGGCCAGTGGCACCATCTGTCCGGTGTTGGACTTGACATAAATCTTGTTCAACGCAGAAGGCTCCAATTGATCCTTGGGATCGACTTCGAGGACGACGTAGTGCTGGTTATACTGCTCGTAGATGGTCGCCACCTGCCGCTGGCCGAAGGCGTCGTACAGTGTGTCATCGATCGCCTGGGGTGAGACGCCCAGGCGCGAGGCGGAGTCGCGATCGATGACCACATTGCTTTGCAGGCCGTGCGTCAATTGATCGCTGTTGACATCTCGGAGCTGGGGAATTTTCCGGAGCTCCGTCAGCAGTTGGGCGGACCAGTAGTTGAGCGCGCCCAGGTCGGTAGATGTCAGGGAGTACTGGTAGAGCGCGGCCGTAAGCCGGCCGCCGACCCGGATGTCCTGAACGGGCTGCAGCCGCAACGTAATGCCGGGAACGGCTGCCGTTTTGCGACGCAGCCGGTTGATTATTTCCTCCGCCCGGACTTTTCTTTGGGAAAGCGGCTTGAGGGCGATGAACATGCGGCCGACGTTCAGGGTTGAATTGCCGGAGGCGCCGATGAACGAGCCCATTCTATCGACCGCGGGGTCAGCGAGAACGATCCGGGCCATCTGGTCCTGAAGCTTGGCCATGGTAACGAAGGAAACGTCCTGACCTGCTTCGGTGGACCCAAACATGACGCCGGTGTCCTGTTGCGGGAAAAAACCTTTGGGCACGATGATGTAGAGCCACGCGGTCGCGATCACGGTTCCCAGGGCGACCAGCAGCATAAAGGGTTGGTGCCGGAGCACCCATTTGAGGCCTGTCTCGTAATGACCGAGCAACCACAGGTACGCTTTTTCACATGCCTGACAGAACCGATTGGGTTTGCCATATGCCGATTCCGGTTTGAGAAACCACGAGCACATCATCGGCGTCAGTGTCAGTGAGACGACGCCGGAGACGAGGATTGCCAGGCTCAGGGTCACCGCGAATTCGTGGAACATCCGCCCCATCAGTCCTCCCATGAACAACAGGGGGATGAACACGGCGACCAATGATGTACTGATCGAGATGACCGTGAAACCGATCTGCCGAGCGCCATTGAGCGCAGCCTGCATCGAGGACTGACCTTCCTCGATATAGCGGTAGATGTTTTCGATGACGACGATGGCATCATCAACGACGAACCCGACCGAGATGGTGATCGCCATGAGGGAGAGGTTGTCCAGACTGTAGTTGAGCAGATACATGATGCCGCACGTACCGGCGAGGGCGAGGGGCACCGTCACATTCGCGATAAACGTCGGCCAAAACCGCCGCAGGAACAAAAATATGACCATGACCACCAGCGCGATACTCACCAGCAACGAAAACTGGACGTCGTCCACGGATGCCCGAATGGTTGTGGTGCGGTCGATGAGTACCGACAGTTTTATCGACGGGGGGATCCATCGCTGCAGGCGGGGCATTTCGGCCTTGATGCGCTCCACCGTGTCGATGACATTGGCACCGGCTTGTTTGAAGATGATCAACAGCACTGCCCGCCGTGTCCCGTCCCAACCGGCGAGCAGATTGTTCTCGACGCCCTCCACGGTTTTCCCCAGGGAGCCGAGCTTGATGGGGGTGTTATTGATTTGCGTCAGAATGAGCGAGCGATAGTCGCGCGCATCCATCAACTGATCGTTGCTGGCGAACGTGTAGGAATCTCGTCGGCCATCAATTCCACCGATAGGCTGCACCACCGTGGCCAGACCCAGAAATGACCGAACGTCTTCCAGACTGAGGCCCGTCGAGGCAAGGGCCGCGGGATCGATTTGCACACGGACCGCGGATTTTTCCGCGCCATTAATGCCGACCTGGCTGACGCCGTCGATCTGGCTGATTTTTTGGCCCAGGATCTGATCGGCGTATTCGTACACTTGCGCCGGCGGGAGCGTATCCGAATACATTGACAGGATCATGATCGGCGAATCCGCGGGATTGTATTTGCGATAGGTCGGTGGGCTGGGCAGATTGAGGGGGAGTTCGCTGGCAGCGGCATTGATGGCCGCCTGCACGTCACGCGCCGCGCCGTCGATGTTGCGATCGAGTCCGAACAGAATGTTGATGGTGGTGCCACCCAGCGCGCTGGAGGAAGTCAGTTCCGATACGTCTGAAATCTGGGCCAACCGTCGTTCGAGTGGAGCCGCCAGCGAGGAGGCGACCGTCTCCGGGTCGGCGCCCGGCAGCGACGCGGACACGGAAATGGCCGGATAATCGATGCGGGGAATCGCTGCGACCGGCAGGAATCGATAGGCTACGATGCCCATCAAGAACAAACCGCCGGCAAGCAAGGAGGTCCCCACGGGGCGGCGGATGAAAGGCTCGGAAACGTTCATGACGCCGGCGCGTGGCCCTCATTGGTGACGGGGCCGGGTTGCAATGGAACTTCAGCGACGGCGTGTCCGCGGCGACTTTGAAACCACTGGGCGCAACGCTCCATGTAGAGATAGATGACGGGCGTCGTGTACAGCGTAAGGAATTGGGAGACAAGCAAGCCGCCGACAATCGCGATGCCCATCGGGCGGCGCAGTTCCGAGCCGGTGCCCCCCTCCAGCGCCAGTGGCAGCGCGCCCAGCAGCGCGGCCATCGTTGTCATCATGATGGGGCGAAATCGCAGCAGGCAGGCCTGATAGATCGATTTCTCTGGCGGCAGCCCCTCCACACGTTCTGCTTCCAACGCGAAGTCGATCATCATGATCGCGTTTTTCTTCACAATGCCGATCAGCAAGATGATTCCGATCAGCGCGATCATTGAGAACTCGATGCGGCAGATCAATAGCGCCAGCAACGCTCCCACGCCCGCCGAGGGCAGGGTGGAGAGAATGGTAATCGGATGAATGTAGCTTTCGTAGAGGACGCCCAACACGATGTAGATGACCACGACGGCGGCGAGGATCAGGTACGGTTCGCTCTTGAGCGACGAGCGAAACTCAGCCGCGCTGCCGGAAAATGTCGTCAATACCGTCTCGGGCAAACCGATCGCCTTTTCCGCCTTTTGAATGGCGTCGATAGCCTCACCCAGAGAACTGCCGGGACTCAAGTTAAAGGACAGCGTGACGGCGGGAAATTGGCCTTCGTGGGTGATTACCAGCGGCGCGGTCACGGTGCGCAGGTGGGCAAACGCGCTCAGCGGCACCATTTGGCCAGTGGACGATTTGACATAAATCTTGTCCAGTGATTCCGGGGTAAGCTGATAGCGCGGCTCCGCTTCGAGAATCACGCGATACTGGTTGAGTTGGGTGAACATGATCGATACCTGACGCTGCCCGAAGGCGTCGTAGAGCGTATCGTCAATGGACTGCGGCAGGACGTTGAGGCGTGACGCCGTGTCCCGGTCCACTTCAATGTCGAGTTGCAACCCGCTTTGTTGCTCATCGGTGGCGACATCGACCAACGCGGGTGAAGCATGCAGTTGATTGAGCAATTTCGCCGACCATTGTGACAGCTCGGTTTCGTCGGCGTCTTCCAGCGTATATTGATACTGGGTGCGGCTGACGCGGCTATCGATTTGGACGTCCTGCACCGCCTGCATGAACAGCGAGATGCCCTCGACGTCCTTGGTCGCCACGCGCAACCGGTCAATGACCTGGCTGGCGCTGGAGCGGCGTTGGTCGCGCGGCTTGAGATTGATGTAGAGGCGACCGGTGTTGACGGTGGCGTTGACCGTGCCCGCGCCGACAAATGAAGCCACGCCGACCACGTCAGGGTCCTTGCTCACGATCTCGGCGACGACGCGCTGGCGTTCCGCCATCGCACTGAATGAAATGGATTGCGCCGCATCGGTAACGCCGGTGATCAGACCGGTGTCCTGTTCGGGCAACAAGCCCTTGGGCACGACGATGTAGAGGAGAATCGTAGCGACGAGCGTGGCGATCGCGATGGCCAATGTCAGTGGCTGATGCTGTAGCACCCATTTGAGGCCACGGTCGTACCAACTCAGCATGCCGTTGAACATGCCCTCGGTCATTTCATAAAACTTGCCGTGCGTTTCATCCTTTTCGGACGTCAGCAGGCGCGCGCACATCATCGGCGTGAGCGTGAGCGAAACCACGGCCGAGACCGCGACGGCCACGCTCAAGGTGATGGCAAACTCCCGAAAGAGCCGACCCACGATGCCGGTCATGAACAGCAGCGGGATGAAAACCGCGATCAACGAAATACTGAGCGAGATGACGGTGAAACCAATTTGTTTCGCGCCTTTGAGGGCGGCCTCGAGTGGCGGGTCGCCGGCTTCGATGAAGCGAACAATATTCTCGATCATCACGATGGCGTCGTCCACGACAAAGCCCGTCGAGATCGTCAGCGCCATCAGGGACAGGTTGTCCAGGCTGAAGCCCACCAGTTTCATGACGCCGAACGTGCCGATGACCGCCAGCGGGAGGGCGACGCTGGGAATGACGGTGGCCCAAAACTTCCGCAGAAACAAGAACATGACCATGACGACGAGGAACACGGTGAGGATCAGGGTAAACTGCACGTCGTGGACCGAGGCGCGAATCGTGTCCGTGCGGTCGGTGAAGATCGCGACTTTGACCGAGGGCGGTATCGAGGCGCGGAGCCTCGGCAGGAGGGATTTGACGCGGTCGGCGGTTTCAATGATGTTGGCGCCGGGCTGGCGCTGGATATCGAGAATGACGGACGGTTTGTCACCCACCCAGGCGGCCAGGTGAGCATTCTCCACATTATCGATCACTTCCCCGATATCGCCGAGCCGCACGGGCGATCCATTGCGATAGGCCACGATGACCGGGCGGTACTCAGCGGCGGATAAAATCTGGTCGTTGGCGCCGATGGCATAGGATTGGTGCGGGCCGTCAAAACTTCCCTTCGGCGCGTTCACATTATTGTTCATCAGGGCCGTGCGCACATCCTCCAACCCCAGACCGAACGAAGCGATGGCCGCCGGGTTGATCCGGACGCGAACGGCGGGCTTTTGGTTCCCCTCAATGGTGACGAGGCCGACGCCACTGACCTGGCTGAGCTTTTGCGCGAGCACCGTATCGGCGAGGTCGTTGACCTTCTCCAGCGGAAGGGTGTCCGAAGTGATTTGCAGCGTGAGAATCGGCGTGTCAGCGGGGTTGACCTTGTTGTAGGTCGGCGGGTTCGGCATGTTCTTCGGCAGCACGCCGCCGGCGGCATTGATCGCGGCCTGGACATCCTGCGCGGCGGCATCGATATCGCGATTGAGACTGAATTGCAGGATGACCGTCGAGGTGCCGAACGAACTCTGGGAGGTCATCTGGGACAAACCGCTGATCTGGCCGAACTGCCGCTCCAATGGTGTGGTGACCGACGACGCCATGACGTCCGGACTGGCTCCGGGATACTGAGCGACCACCTGAATCGTGGGAAAGTCAACGGGCGGGAGCGCCGAGATGGGCAGGAGCATGTACCCGAGCAAGCCCATGAGCACGACGCCGACCATGAGCAGCGATGTGGCCACCGGCCGCTGAATGAAAGGTTCCGAAATGTTCACGGCACTTGGCTGTCAGGCGCTGGGGCTGCCGATTTTCCCGCGGCGGCAGGTTTCACGTGGGAACCAACCTGCAACTTGTACTGGCCATCGGTGACAACGCGCTCGGCAGATTTCAGTCCCTCATCGATCAACGCCTCGCTTTTTTCGATTTGCCCCACCTTCACGGGGCGGACCTCAACAGTGTCGTCGGCCTTGATCACGAACACGTAGGAGCCATCGGGACCGCGTTGAACGGCCGAGGCGGGAACCACGAGACCGTTCTTGCGCGTGGTCAACAAGAGACGGGCATTGACGAATTGTCCGGGCCAAAGCCGCAGGTCGTTGTTCGGGAACGTGGCTTTCAGGCGAATTGTGCCGGTCGTTGGGTCGATCTCGTTGTCGATGACCGCCAGTTTCCCCTGGCCAAGGAGCGTGCTGTTGTCACGATCGACCGCCAAAATAGCGATGTTGGTGGCCGGAGCCTGTTGTTGTATTTCACCGAGCATCTGCTCGGGGAGCGTGAACACGAGCGAGATGGGCTTGAGTTGGGTAATGACCACCACGCCATTGACGTCGGCGGCGTGAACAATGTTGCCCTGATCCACCAGGCGAATGCCGGTACGGCCGTCCAAGGGGGAAGCGACCGTCGTATAGTTGAGTTGGACCTTGGCGCTGTCGATGGCAGCCTGATCGGCTTGCACCGTGGCCACCAGTTGGTCAACGAGCGCTTTCTGCGTATCATAGGTCTGTTGCGTGGCAATTTTCTGTTCGTACAGATCGGAGTCCCGTTTCAAATCCAGTTGTGCGTTGGCCACTTGCGCTTCATCCTGGCCTTTTTTTGCGATGGCCTGTTCGAGCGCTGTCTGGTAGGGATCGGGGTCGATCTGTGCGAGCAGGTCTCCGGTATGCACGTCCTGGCCTTCGACAAACGCGACTTTCTTCAACTCGCCATCGACGCGCACGTGGACAGTGACCGTATTGAACGCCTGGACAGTGCCCAGGCCATCGAGATAGATGGGAACATCCTTTTGTTGCACGGTGGTTTCGACGACGCTTACAACGCTGGCCGCGGCTCGGGCGCTCGCGGCCGCTTTATCCGCAGAAGCGGCATGGAAGTGGCGAACTGTCCACACGATGCCAACGACCAGAAACACACCGGCAGCGATCAGCCCGCACAGGGCAGCGATACCCGGTTTTCGTTTTGCTGGGGGCGGCGGCTCCGTTGGCTTGGAACTCTTTGGCGCGCCGCTGGTTCTTGCGGTGTCGGGCCGATTCACTTCCTGCCGATCTTGAACTTCGTCCTGTTTGAGCATGTGAGAAAGACTCCGTCTTTATCTGCTATGCAACACCAGCGCCCGACGACAGTTGTCAAAATAGGCAATACGGGGGGCCATGTCAAATCATGGCCTCCGGGACGCAACAATTCAATGAGAATCCAGGTAGTATTCAGTTTGAAATCGAGTTGGCTCCAACGTAGCTAAGACAAGTTCTAACGCGACAATGTTCAACCACAAACCCCAAAAAATCGAGTTGCGCCGGAGGGCATACAAATCAGGACTGCCCGATGTTGTCTGGGCCTGGCGACGCATGGCATAATGCGTGGGCGACGGTTGAACGGGCATGATGATTCTGTTTACAGTGACGATCTTTACGGGCGCGGCGCTGCTGTTTCTGGTGCAGCCGATGGTGGCGCGGATGCTGTTGCCGTTTCTGGGCGGGTCGCCCGCGGTCTGGAACACGGCGCTGGTGTTTTACCAGGCGGTGCTATTGGCGGGTTATGCGTACGCGCATGTGTCCACGCGGCTGCTGCGAGTGCGCACGCAGGTGATGGTGCATCTCGCATTGTTATTTGTACCGCTGTTGCTGTTGCCCATCGCGATCCCGAAGGGCTGGCTGCCGGCGACCGAACACAATCCGATCCCGTCGCTGTTGTTGGCGCTGGCGGTTTGTGTCGGGCTGCCATTCTTCGTGGTATCGGCGACCAGTCCATTGTTGCAGCGCTGGTTCTCGGCCACGACTCATAAGTCGGCGACCGACCCGTATTTTTTGTACGCCGCGAGCAATCTCGGGAGTCTGCTGGCGCTGGCCGCATATCCCATGTTGATCGAGCCGCGCGTAGGGTTGGTCGAGCAAAGCCGGTGGTGGCGGATGGGATACGTCGTGCTTCTCGCGCTGATGGTTCTGTGCGGATGGTGCGTGCGACGGGTCGTTGTCCCGGACAACGCCGCCCGAATGGCCGGCGAACCGGAACCTGCGTCGCTGACATGTCGCCAGCGGGCGCGGTGGCTGGCGCTGGCGTTTGTGCCGTCGAGCTTGATGCTCAGTGTCACGACCTACATGACCAACGAGATTGCGCCGGTGCCGTTGCTCTGGGTGATTCCCTTGGGGATTTATCTACTGACGTTCGTCCTCGTGTTCGCCCGCCGCCGCTTAATCCCGCACAAGTGGATGGTGTGGGCCCTGCCCTTTACCGTGATGGCGGTGCTCTGGACGGTGCTGGGAATCCTGGTGGGCAGGACGATGGAGCCGATCGACGATTTGATTGCGCTGCACCTGGCCAATCTGTTCGTGGTGGCGATGGTTTGCCACGGCGAACTGGCCAACGACCGTCCGCCGCGGCAGCAATTGACGGAATTCTACTTGTGGATCTCCGCGGGCGGCGTGTTGGGCGGGATTTTCAACGCGCTGTTGGCGCCGATTTTGTTCCCGACTGTCTATGAGTACCCGGTGACACTGATTCTGGCCTGTGCGTTGATGCCACGGCGCGCGCCGGTGATGGCGGGGCGGCGGGAACGCATCGGTAACTTTACGTGGCCTGTGCTCCTCGGCCTGCTTACGGCCGGTCTCATAGCCGGTCTGAATCATTATCATGGGAAAGCGCCATGGCTCGCTTCCGCCCTGACGTTCGGGGTGCCGGTGGTGGTCTGTTTATGCTTTTGCCGCAGGCCGCTGCGCTTCGCGCTCGGCGTCATGGCGATGCTGGCGGCCATCTTGCCGTCCGTCTGGGCGGTGTACCATCCTGTGCTCCAGGCCCGGAGCTTTTATGGAATTCATCGGGTCACCATCGACGGTGACTACCACTCCTTGCACCACGGCTCCACGGTCCACGGTCTTCAGAGTTTCGACCCCGCGCGCCGCGGGGAACCGCTGGCGTACTACGCGCGTCCCGGCCCGCTGGGCCAGTTGATGGCGGTGATGCCGATGCGGCTGAAGCAACAGGTGGCAGTGGTTGGACTGGGTGCCGGTGCCGCGGCGTGTTACGGGCAAGCCGGTCAGCAGTGGACATTTTACGAGATTGACCCCACCGTGGAACGCATCGCACGCGACCCGCGGTACTTCACCTTTCTCGCCGACAGCCGGGCCGATGTGAAAGTGGTGCTCGGTGATGCGCGGTTGTCGCTGGAGCGGGCGCTGGATGGACAATTTGGCATGATGATCCTCGATGCCTACAATTCCGACTCGCTGCCGTTGCATTTGATCACGCGCGAAGCGCTGGCGCTGTACCTGCGCAAGCTCGCGCCCGACGGCGTCCTGGCGTTTCACATCAGCACGCGCCATCTCGATCTCCAGTCGGTCCTCGCCAACCTCGCGCGCAACGCCGGTTTGTTTGCGCTGCACATGAACGACTATTCTAGTTTGGCGGAAGCCGAGCGTGGCCACTACCCGTCGCACTGGCTGATCATGACCCGCCGGCCGGAGTCGGTGCAGTCCCTGGAGAACTCCGGTTTCTGGCAGCCGCCGGGTTCGCGGGACGGAGTGGGCGTGTGGACGGACGATTACGCCAGCCTCTTTCGTGTGTGGCGATGGTATTGAGAGCCGGCAGCACGCCAACGGGATGCAGAAAGCGATGAGGTCTGCGCTGGCAAGAGTACAGAATTAATCTACTACGGAAGCGTCAGCGTCTGACCCAGGACTTTGGCTTTTAGCGCGGTCAAATCCATCCCTGCGCCTTGAGTGGTAAGCGATAGGCTCGTTCCGACGGCATCACCCTCGCCAACCAGTTTCAACTTGGATGACTGGCTCTTGGAATTGTAGCTGCCGGTAATTTGGTAGCCTAGTTCGCGGCCGTTCGACAGCGTTATGGTTCCGGTGCCTGTCAGTTTTGTGCCGGCGCTCCCGATGTCCGTGTCCAACGTCCAGTCCCCGTTCATACCGGCTGGCAAGGCATAAATCGCGGTCCCGGAAAAGCTCTTGCACTTGGAATGCTCCGGGCACACATTAATTGTGCCGGTGCTAACAACGGTCAACGCGTCTGCATCGAGCGTGTCGAGGCTCGATCCGTTGGCGGTTCCCGCGAACGAAGCGCCAGCGAAGACACCGGTGACGGTGCCGGTTTCCTTCAGCTTTGTAGCGGCCGCTCCGCCTTTGACGGAGATCTTTCCAGAGAGAGCCCCGTTGATATCGGCATGATCCTCGCCTTCGAAAATCTGGTCATGTCGGTCGCCTGTAACCTGGCCATTGGCGGTCACTGTTATATTCACGATGCTATCATCGGTAACACCATCGGCGGTAACGCTGTTCGTATAGCTGCCGGTGGTATCCCAGAGCGGAGTGTTTGTGAGCGCGTAACTGAATGTGCCGCTGGGCACTTGGGCAAAGGCTGGGACCCCACCGATTACGAAGAGCAAACAAAGAAGCTTTCTCATATTATCCTCATCTTCATAGGGCAATGCTCAATTTGCGAACTGCCCGGAACCATTGCTCGTTTCTGCGAGGCAAGCAAGCCTGATTTCCCTTGCCGTTCACGGGCGAGTGCGCCAAATCTCGGACGTAGGTCGCACCGAACCGCGACCTTCCAATATCATGCATCATGGGATTCGAGAGCCGCCGTCCAATTGACGAGGGTTGGCGGGGGGGCCGTAGTTTATGCCGGGGATGGGTTCTTCGAGGATGGCTTGTTGGAGGGATGCGAGGGCGTCCTGACAGAGGAACATCGCTTTGCGTTTCTGGTCGAGGGAGATCGCCAGGGAGCGAACGTTCGTGTTCTCACGTGAGAGGGCAAGGATTTGTTTCCTGAGTTCGCCGAACCGGGCGTAGGCTGTTAGGGCTGTTTGGAGGTCGGGATCTTCGCCGAGCTTCTGTTGCGTGGCGAGGTCGTTCAAATTCTTGCGGACAACTTGATCGTCCCCGGTCATGCGCGCTTCCAACTCGTCCATCTTCTTGTCGCTTTCTTCCGCGATGTGCGGGGCGAGCAGGGTCTGGATGCGGAGCGCCGCAATCTGGGCGCCGAAAGCGAGCGACGCGACGTTGCCGGCCTCCGGGGAGGGAGCGCTCTTGTCCACAATGCGCGACAGGGCGTTGTTCATCTCGGTGACGGCCTCAGCGGCCGGGCCGAAGGCGAGGCTGTACGCTTTGAGGTTGGTGTTCTTGACCGCCAGCACGAGGAGTTCCTTGTCGATGCGCTGGAATTCGGCAAAGGCTTTGGAGAATTGGGCGAGGAAATCATTCTCACGCGGGGTGCCACCTGTCACCAGGAGTTGCGCCAGCTCGGTACGTTCCCGCTCGGTTTCGGCGGTGGCGGCGCGAGACTGGTCGGCGTAGGTCTGTGAGTCCTGGTCGGTGATGGCCATGACGGCGCTCTTTTCGGCCTCGGAGGCCGAAGCCAGGGCCAGACGCATCCGCTCCACGAGGTCGACCCTCTTGGCCTTGAAGGCGAGTTGCTCGGCGGGGGTTTGGTTTGTGTGGAAATGCAGCATCACCAGCATGATCACCAGCAATACTGCCGCCCCCGCAGCCATCCACAGAACGTCGGTGACGCCCGGCTTGATCTTCACGATGCCTCCTGGAAGTTGCGCGGCAGCCCCGTTCGGATCGTTGGCGCTGTCGCAATCCGCTTTTTCTTAGCACGGAGCGAGGTCGGTTGCCAGCGCAATGAGCAGGCGCACGAGCCATCTTCAAAAACTTGCTCGTCGCAGTCCCAGACAGATAACCTGCCAGTCATTGGCCGCAAAGGCGGACCAATCGCAGGCGGCAATGATTGATGGGAAAACGGTTTCATCTTTCAATGCATCTTTGGCGTACCAGCGGGCGGCGACGATGCCTTCGATCCTGGCTTCTTCCGTCTCTTTCAATTCTCCGCCGATGAGTTCGCAAAGCATCCAGACTTTGCACATCTTATAATGATGGCAGAGCAGGTCCTCGATACAGAGCACCTTGCGGGCGGCCACTCGCAACCCTGTCTCCTCGAGAGTCTCGCGGACGGCCGCATCCGACACGGACTCGGTTTGCTCAACGCCGCCACCGGGAGCAGCCAGAAAACTGCTTCCTGTTGCCGTCGGGTACCTGACCAAGAGGACTTTTCCCTCGTGGATGACGATGGCACCGGCGGCGATGCGGTGGGGAAGGTTTGCGTCAGCGGTCATGGTTTCTTCTCCTCCAACAACCGTGCGAGTGCGGTTTGCACCGGGATGAAATTGGGATTGATGCGCAACGCCTGCCGGTATTGTGTGATGGCGTCCTGGGGTCGGCCCGCGCGTTCGAGAACGACCGCCAGATTGTAGTGCGCCTCGATGTAATCGGGCCTGATCCGTAGCGCCTGCTCATAATGCGCAATGGCCTCGTCAGTTTTGCCCGCTTGATTCAAGGCGCCTGCAAGGCAGTAGTGCGCTTCGGCGTAATCGGGTCGGTGACGCAGCGCTTCGTTCCAATGATCCATTGCCTCCGGCATCCGGCCCACCTGCCCCAAAGCGATCCCCAGATTGCAGTGGGTCTCGGAATCCGCGGGCTTGATCCGTAGCGCCGCTTCAAACTGTGCGATTGCCTCGGGGACCCGGCCCGCTTGTCCCAGGGTGGCGCCGAGGTTGTCATGGGCCTCGGCATCATCCGGGCTGATCCGCAACGTCTGCTCGTACTGTGTAATCGCTTCCGGGAGCCGGCCCAGCCGGACAAGGGCCACCCCGAGTTTCTTGTGCGCCTCGGCATAATCCGGGTTGATGCGCAGCGCCCGCTGGTACTGCTGGATCGCCTCCGGGATTTTGCCTGCCTGAAACAGTTCAGTGCCCAAATTACTGTGCGCTTCGGCGTAGTACTCAGCGCTTGCCAACAGGCTAAATGCCACCGAGAAAGCCAGCATGAGACCATAACCCAAACGCGCCGCCCACCGCCAAGCCGGCCGGTCAGGCTGCCCCGACTCCGAGGTCGAGGCCAGTGCGCGCTCTATTCCGAGGATGCCAGCCACAGCCAACAACAGTAGTGCTGGGAGGAAGTCCGCCTCATAGCGGAAGTTCGAGGCGCAGAAGAGCGCAAGGGTTAAGGCACACATCCCAAACAGCAGCGCTGCGGCCACCACGAACCAACGCAGGACTGATCGCGCCTGCACCGGCCGATTCCACCAGGTCAACGGCGTGGCCAGCGCCAGCCACACCAGGGGAATGGTCGTCAGCACGCCAAAGGGCCTCGTCACCTGGGTATATCCTGCGGGCCGGGGTGGCATGGGGGTGTCATGTACGAAGGGGAAACGAGTGCTCCAACGCACTGGTTCCAGAAAATATACCCGGAAATTGAACCAGAGAAATCGTGGGCTGAAAAAACGCCGCGCAAATTGTCGCTCCCACGTTAACTGGTAGTGCACTCCGAATTCGAACGGATTATCGAATCGGCGAAAGTTGTAGAGCAACAGGCCCGACACGATGAGCAGGATCGGGCCCGTAGCCGCCAGCAGTAGAGTCCCAATTTTCCGACGCTCGCGCCACGCTTGGGCTACCGGCACGAGCAAGATTACCGCGCCACACAGCATCGTCGGCCGCGCCCCCACCGCCAGCCCGTAGGCCAGACTTGCCGCCGCCAGCCACCAGCTTTTTCGCTCCGGCTGGTGCAAGGCGCACCAGACTGCCGCCAGTGACAGCATCGTCAGCATGTATCCGCAACTAATTGCCACCTCGTACACATCGGACTGCGCCAACAGCACCGGCAGGCCTGTCGCCAAACCCAGAGCCAACGCGCCGGCAACCACTACCCCAACGCTTACTTCCAGAAAGTAGCGCCGCCACAGCGCACACAGCAGGCCCACACTGGTCAGAAATCCTAGGCTGCAAAAGATGATCACGGCCTGCCGATGAAACAGGTAGTGGCCCGTCACGGCGGCGTAGGGCCAGAATAAAATCAACGCGGGCGTGATCCCCCAATAGAGATAGAACTTGCCCTTGTAATAGCTCAGATCGAGCAGCCGGTACGGCGACGCCCAATAAACGATGTTGGCGGTCGGATCGTATGGGTCGGGGAGTCGCGCGAGACCCGGCGGGACCTCTTTTTTCAGATTGAGTTGGCCCGCGCGAAAACCCTGGACCAACAGATTGTAATAACTGTCAGCCGCATTGGGGCTCGACAGTTCCAAGACGCCCGACCGGGTCATGCACGCATACGCCGTAACGACCAGCGCGCACACAGCGACCAGTAATCCGCACGCCCTATTCATGGTGCTACCGATCGGTTCGTCACAAACCTTGCCTCCCGTGGGGGAATAACCTCTGACGCCCCGTCAAACGTCAACTCAAAAATGTGTCGAGATGAGCTTGACCGGGTGCATCTCGGCACTGCCACCCAATACGGAGGCCGTTGCAACTGCGTTCGTCTGATCTCAGGGGCCGGATGGTTCCGCACTGGTGGCGCGCGCTGTGGCTTTCAGGCCGGAGAGGAAAAAGCCTGCGCCTGAGCACGATGAGCTACCCGAACGGGCAGGTGATGACCAACACATACTTTGGCAATCTGGGCGACCAGCGCTTGCAAGAGATCCTGAACCAAAACGCCTCCTCCGCCACGATCTCCAAATTCGACTACGCCTACAATGCGGTGGGCGACATCACAACATGGACTCAGCAGGTTGACAACACAACGACCAACAGTTACAACCTCACGTATGACCGTGGGGATCAACTGCTCGGCGCAACACTGCAAAACACTACCACCTTGGCCGTGCTTACGAACTACTACTACGCGTACGATGCGGCGGGTAATCGCACCAGTGAACAAGTCAACTCGAATGTGACTCAAGCGGCGGTGAACGACCTCAACCAGATCACGTCGCAAAGCGGCGGCGGCGCGATGCGCGTGCGTGGCAGTGTGAATGAAACTTCCACTGTAGTTGTCGCCGGTCAGTCCGTCAGCGTTGTCTGGACCAATCTGGCGGGCAGTAACACCCTTTTCGACACCTCGGCACAAGTGACCGTGGGCACCAACGACATTTTGATTATCGCGACCGATTACAGCAACAATGCCAGCACCAACGATTACCAGGTCGTGGTCAGCAATCAGACCACACGAACATTGCTGTATGATCTCAACGGGAACCTGACCAACATCACGAGCGGCAGCGCCAGTACGAACTTCCAATGGGACGCGGTGAACCGTCTCGTGGGGATTGTCGTTGGTGGAGGGTCGAGTTCCACTTCGACCGTTTTCCGTTACGACGGACTGTCTCGTCGTGTCCGCATCACCGAACTCACTGGGACAGCAACGAATACTGACAAACAGTTCGTGTGGTGCGGGACGGAATTGTGTGAAGAGCGCGACACAACGGGCACCAATGTGACGAGACGGTTCTTTGCTCAAGGGGAGCAAATAGGTAGCACAAACTATTTCTTTGCACGGGATCACCTTGGGAGCGTACGCGAGATGGTCGATACCAACGGCACGATTCGCGCCCGCTACAATTATGCCCCCTACGGAAGGCGCTCTGCGAATCAAGTGACAGTGAATCCTGTCGAAGCCGACTTTGGGTTCACTGGCCATTACTTCCATGCGCCGAGTGGGCTGCATTTGGCGTTATATCGGGCGTATAGCGCGGATCTGGGGAGATGGCTCAGTAGGGATCCGATGGCAGAAATCGGTGGACCGAGTCTCTACGGATACGTTGCAAACAACCCCCTTAAATTCTATGATCCACAAGGACTTTTTTGGGGACTTAGTAGCGGCTGGAGTGCGGTTGCGATTGCGGGTATCGGAGCTTTGGCAATTGGAGCTGCGATCGTTACTGGTGGGGCGGCTATCCCTTTCCTCATCCCCGTACTTACAGGCGCGACAGTGGGGGGGACAATTGGTGAAGCCATAGGCGGCGACCAAGGCGGATTTAATGGGGCTCTCGCCGGTGCGGCAGGTGGCGTAGTCCCCGGTATCGGAGCTCTTGCCGAGGTCGGCACCGTTGGTACAATTGGACTAGGAGCGCTGGGTGGCGCCACCGCCAGTGGAATTGGGTGGGAACTAAACAAAGGAACAGATCCTTGGGACTCATCGGTGGGCATGGGAGACGTCAGCGCTGGCGCCTTCCTCGGTGGCTTGTTCAGTGCCGTTGGGTGCGGTATAGGGAGTCCTCTTCAAGATCTTGGATACTCAGCGGAAACGGCGGCGAATAGCGCTGGCATTCTGAGCGGCATCGGGGCGGGCGTGGCGGGTGGTGCAGTGGATACCGTTGCTGACGCAATTGGAGCTGCGATCCGGACTGGCGCGACTCTTCAGAGTGGGGCCAATGCAGTGCCGACAACAGTAGTGTCCCCGTGACCATTTTCTTACAATGAAGCCCGAACGTGTCACAATAGCCTTGCGCACCATGGTAGTTGGTTTTGGAGTCGGTATCTCGCTGCTGCTCTTCTTGATTCTGTTCGGAGGTCTCGCTCTTGTTGTACTTCACTTTGTAAAGGCACATTTCTTTCGTGACGAACCAGCCACGCCCACTTGGATATGGGTTGGCGTCCTATCCTTTTGTATTGGCGGTGGTGTGGGGACGTTCGTTTTCTTGAGGGCACTCAGACCATTGTTGCGCTTTTATGTCAAGATTGGAAGCTTCGTTGGAGGCAAATCTAAGCCGGGCAAACCTGATTGAAGTGATACCCCGTAATGAGTCAACCAATAGCAGGCGAAATGCCGGCTACGACAATAAATAAATCCAGGATGCAGCTTCTCGCAGACTGGGGCCTGCAATGCAGGCCGGTTAGCTTACCATCCGAACGCTTCAACGCACGGGCCTTCGCCGCGATGGAGGGGCTACGTCCGCGCAGGCGGGCCACCCACATCCAGCGCTGAAAAGCAACGGGGTCAACGCTTTACACTTTACAAGCGGACACGATTCTGGTAGCGTGGCGTCATGGCTCGACCTATTCGCGTGGAATTTCCGGGTGCTGTGTATCATGTGATGGCGCGTGGCAATGAACGACGAGAGATCTTCCGAGACAATCGGGATCGGCAACGGTTTCTGGAGACGCTCGGCGAAGCGGTATCGCAGTGTGGACTCTGCGTGCACGCCTATTGTCTGATGCCCAACCATTATCACGCCCTGGTCGGTACGCCGCGAGGCAACCTCAGCCGGGCCGTGGGGTGGGTCCAGGCGACCTATACCGCGCGCTTTAACGCCCGCCATCGACGGCGCGGTCATTTATTCCAGGGGCGATTCAAGGCGCAACTGGTCGAGGCCGACGAGTATGGCCGCTGGCTCATCGAGTATATCCACCTCAACCCCGTGCGGCCCCGGCGACGAGGCGGGATAATCCCGCGGGAGCGGGCCGCGGAGTTGGCCCGCTATGAATGGAGCAGTCATCGGGATTACGCGGGGTTGCGCCGCAAGCCGGTGGCGTGGTTATGCCAGGATTGGTTGGCCTATTGGGGCGGCAGCCGGCGGGCCGCGCAGTCAGAATATCGCCGGGCAATCGGCCGGGCATTCGGCCAATCGGTGAGCGATCCGTGGGAACAGTTGCGCCATGGTCTTGTGCTGGGCTCACAGGAGTTATATGATCGGACGCGGGCCCTGATCGCCAACAAGCGTGGTCAGGAAGAAGCGCGCTGGTGCCGGTTGGAAGAAGCTGCCGCCATCAGGCAACGGGTGCGTGAACTCGTGGGTAGTCTCACCGACGAACGCGTAAGGATCTGGGCGCGGGTCCGTCTCGGCGGGGAACGCGGTGTGGAACTGGCTCGCGAATACGGCTATCGAAGCGGAGCCGGCGTGACGCTGTTGGTGCGCCGCTTGGAAGCGAGCGCCCAACAGGATCGAAAGCTGCGGAGGGAACTGGAGAACGCGCGGACAAATGCATTTCGTAAATTGTAAAGCGTTGACCCCCTTTCCTTCCTTTACGCGCGGACAAATGCATTTCGTAAATTGTAAAGCGTTGACCCCCTTTCCTTCCTTTCTCCACAGTAATCCACACGCCCTATTCATGGTGCTACGGATCGGTTCGCCACAACCCTTGCCTCCCTTGGGGGAATAACCTCTGACAGCCGGTCAATTTCATCTGGGAAATTATAACACGGAGGAATGAGAGAGGGTACTGCCTGACCGGTTCCCGTTTCCATGGGGTGAATTCGGCTTGCACGCCACGAAAAAAATCGGCTCCCCGCTTTGAACGATGTGCGAACCTTGGGGTTTGAGATGCTGAAGTTTGTCGTTCACTGCCCGGCTTGCAGTCGCGCGAGCGCGTTTCGCGCCGGGGTGAAATCGGGCTTGATCCGTAGCGCCTGCTCATAGTGTCCGATTGCTTCCTGCGCCCGGTCCGCTTGCTCCAAAGCCATCCCCCAGGAGTAGTGCGCCTCGGCGTAATCGGGCTTGATCCGTAACGCCTGCTGGCAGTGTGCGATGGCGTCCTCGATCTTACCCGTTTGCGCCAGGGCGGTCCCGAGGTTGGTGTGCGCTTCGGCGTAATCGGGATTGATGCGCAGGGCCTGCTGAAAGTGTTCAATAGCCTCTTCATGCCTGCCGGTCCGATACAAAGCGATCCCGAGATTGTTGTGCGCCTCGGCGTAATCAGGCTCGATCCGCAGGGCCTGCTGAAAGTGTGCGATGGCTTCCTCGATATTGCCCGTTTGCGCCAACGCGATCCCGAGATTGTAGTGCGCCCCGGCATAATCGGGATTGATACGCAGGGCCTGCTGAAAGCGTGCGATGGCTTCCTCGATATTGCCCGTTTGCGCCAACGCGATCCCCAGATTGCTGTGCGCCTCGGCGTAATCGGGTTTGGTCCGCAACGCTTGTTCAAAGTAGCCGATTGCATCGCTGACGTTCCCCTCCTGCAAGAAGACAGTTCCCAGACTGAGGCGCGCCATCCAACACTGGGGATTCTTCACCAGGGTATCGCCCCAGAGCGTTTCCAAGTTCTGATAAATGTGGGCCTGCTTCCAGGTGGACAATCCCAACGCCAGCAGCACGATGGCGGCGGCGCCCGTTCCCAAATCGCGGCCCCATTGGCCGGCCCGCGTGCAGATTGCAGCGCCCATGCTCACGGCAAGAGAGATCAGCCCAATGCAGGCCAGATATTGAAAGTGGTCGGCAACGTAAGAGTAACGGAATGGATAGACATTAAAGAAGCCCAGGGCCGGAAACAGTGTACAGCCAAAACACAAGACCGCCACCAGCGGACCCCTCCCGATCCGCGACCGCAGCGACCACAGCGCAAGGAACACAGCCAGGGCAGTCACAGGAAATAAGTATTGCCACCACGCGCCGGAATCGATTTCCCAGTGGGGATAAATGAAGATAAGGGGATGCGGCCAAAACAACTTCCCTGCGTAAAACCACAACACACGCCCCGCCAGAAGACACCGCTGGAGAAATGAAAGCGACCACTCCGCCCCAATGGCATTGGCATGATGTTTCTCCAACCACGCAGTCATCAGCCCGAGCGTGATTCCCAACAGGAACATCGGACTCAACAGCTTGATGTCCTGCCTTTCCAGCCGCCCTTGTTTCCACCAGATGAGAAGCACCAGCACCGCCGGCAGCGAACAGGCCACCGTCTTGCTCAACAAGGCACAGAGGAACAGCGCGTTGGCCAGCCAGTAGAAGCGCCATGGTGGCGAACCCGACTGTGCCTTGCCAGACAGGGGTCGGAACTGAAAAAACGCCAGCAGCGACCCCAGATAAAACGTCGCGGAGAGCAGGTTTTTGAGTTCTGAGACCCAGGCCACCGACTCCACTTGCACCGGGTGGATTGCGAAAACCGCTGCCGCAAGCCAGGCACCAGGGATTTCCAGTTCCTGCAGCACCACCCAGAGCAGGAGTGCGTTCAGTATTTGCAGCAGGACATTGACGGCATGGTACCCGAACGGCCGCAGTCCCCACAGATGATACTCAACCCAATAGCTGGTGAGTTGGAGCGGGTAGTACTGCGGGCTGGCCAACGGCTCCAACCAGATACGATGGAGACCATGGAGAGAGCGCAGATTCACATTCTCCGTCACGTGGTCGTCGTCATCCCAGATGAAGCCCGCATGCTGCACCGGCTGATACGCTACGAACGTGACGACCACCAAGACCAACGCCAGGAGCCACGGCCGGTTCGCGAAGCAGTTCTTCGTTGGCGGAGACGACACTACCGTTCGTCGTTGCGGAGCAGCAGCATTTGATTTCCGCCTTGTCATCGAGTTAATGATAGCATGTCACGACTAGGAAATAGAACAACCGGTCTGATCCCCGCCTCGCCGGTGCGTTTCGTTGTCAGCACGACCGGGCGGACGGGGTGTCTTGTGGTTTCCCGCTTTGGACGGTTGGCGGACCTGAGGATTCGGAAGGGCAGGCGCGGTCGCCGACGCGCCATAGCGCTTTGGCGACGGCGCGGGCCTGCCCCTACGGGACGAGGCGGACGCGGTAGTAGCGGGCGGGGGTGTTCGTTGCGCCGCCGACGTCGAGGTAGTTGGTGACTGAGCCGAGGGTGTTGGTGACGGCGAAGATGGGGGTGAAATTGTTGATGTTGTAGCTGCCATCGGGGCCACCGGGGGTTACTTGTAGCTCGTTGGTTTGGCCGGGGGTAGTCAGCCGTTCAACTGGCCTGTGCACAGGAACCAGCTACGCGCGCTTGCGTTTGAGAAGCGGCCAGAGCAGCAGCCCACCGAATGTGGCCAGCAGAAGCGAGGACGGCTCGGGAATGAACTCGAAAGTGAGATTATCCATGGCGAATTCCTCACCGCCTCCGTCGGGAAAACCGGCGTTCTGGCCGCCAAACGAGTTAACCGTCAGCCGGTCAATGTCCAGATAATCGAACGCAAAGAGCGTTGGGGCTGTCGCACTGGCCACGACCGTTGTGTCAAACAGCAAAGCTCCGCTCCTGAATCCTTCGACCTCGATATTCAGGTTGCTGTTCCAAGCCCCGGTTAAGTACACGCTCAGAAAATTAAAATCCGTGCCGGTCGAATCAATTTCCGCAGGAGTACCACCGCCGTTAAAGGCGACGTTGGAAGGTGACACCATTCCGTAATAATAACCATTTGTTCCGAATAGCGTCGCGTGAAGGGGTGCATCGACTATAGCGAAATTCACCCAGTCAAGCCCTTGGTAACCATTCGTTATATTTGCCAGTGTGCCACCATTACTGTGCGGATCCGGCGAAATATCATCAAAAGTGATGACAGTGGCCGGGCACGGGCAACTCAACGAGAAGGCGAGAAGCGTGAAACATGCGTACGACTGAAGGAACCCGCTCGTTTTCATGGTAAGCGCCTCTCCAATGCTATGCTCGCTTGCGTTTGAGAAGCGGCCAGAGCAGCAGCGCGCCGCCGGTGGCAAGCAGAAGCGACGACGGCTCGGGAATGAGATCGAAATTGAGATTGTCCATGGCAAAATTCTCACCGCCCCCATTCGGAAAGCCGGCATCGTCGCCGCCGAAAGAGTTAAACACAAGACGGTCAATGTCTATGTAGTCGAAAGTAAACAAAGTTGAATTTGTCGCACCAGCGACCACAGTTGTGTCGTACTGCAAGACTCCGCTCCTGAATCCTTCGACCTCAATACTCAGATTGCTATTCCACGCGCCGGTTAGGTAAGCGCTCTGGAAGTCGAAATCTGTGCCGGCCGAATCAATTTCCGCAGCAGTGCCGCTGCCATTAAAAGCCACATTGGAAATCGAGATCATGCCGTAATAGTAGCCATTCGTCTCGTCCATGCCCGTGATCCGGGGCACATTGTCAACGTAGAAATTGACCCAGTTAAGGTTGTTGTAGCCATTCGTTATGACTGCCTCAGTGCCTTTGACTTCACCACTGGGTTCCATATAGTCGGTCGATATATCGTCGAATGTGATAAGATTTGCCCGGCTGGTTGAGAAAGCGAGCAGCGTGAACAATGCAAGAGGAAGAGGGAACAGTTTCGCTTTCATCACGTCTTTTCTTTCCACCTTTCGAGTCGCATTGTAACAGAAAAACTAGCGCAAGGCCACATAATTCGGTCGTTTGGGGCAAGTGCTCCGCCTACGTACAATAGGTCGCATGTTCGTTCGTTTCATTCGATCTTGCCGACGAGTGAAAAGCATTGCTTGCTGGGACTGGTACAGATGAAAGGCTCCTCGCAACCTGTGCAGTCTTGGAGAGTTTCGAAGTGGTCCTTGCCATCCGCGTCAGCGTCATAAGTGGGGTCACCTGGAACTTGACGGTTACAGAATCCGCTGGCGGTGCAGGTGTACACGCCCCCATTGGTTACCGCACCGGCGACAGTCCCGGCGGGATTGATCGCCTGCACAACCACCGAGCCGGAAGTCACTCCGGAAACCGCCGCTGTGTAAGCTCCCGAGTTGTCACCAAAGTTGCAGTCGTTGAAGTAGAGCACCAAGGTGCCGGAGACTTGCGCCGTGAAGACGTTGCTGGTTCCCAATTGTATGCATGCCACGCACGGGTTGAGGTGCACAAACGGCAGCGGCCCCGCTGGCGCATACACCGGACTGGCATTGGTCCCGTTGCCGACCTGTCCCGAAACATTCTCCGCCCATGCAAAATACTGATTGG
>Ga0302324_100006462_pt1 | contig 25255 bp, 22 predicted proteins | sample Palsa_T0_1_FD_201949 | JGI IMG/M metagenome (GOLD analysis project Ga0302324, IMG submission 201949) | Peat permafrost microbial communities from Stordalen Mire near Abisko, Sweden - Palsa_T0_1 | ecosystem: Environmental > Terrestrial > Soil > Palsa > Peat permafrost | place: Sweden: Abisko... | reverse complement strand
CGAAAGCCGTCGTTACGGTACCCGCGTACTTCAACGACGCGCAGCGCCAAGCGAACAAAGATGCCGGCAAGATCGCCGGGCTCGATGTCCTGCGCATCATCAACGAGCCAACCGCCGCTGCGCTCGCCTACGGCCTCGATAAAAAAGGCAGCGAGACAATTTTGGTTTGGGACCTCGGCGGCGGCACGTTCGACGTGTCGATCCTCGAAGTCGGCGACGGCGTATTCGAGGTCAAGTCGACCAACGGCGACACGCGCCTCGGCGGCGACGACTACGACAAACGCGTTGTCGACTGGCTCGTCACGGAATTCCGCAAGGATCAGGGCATCGACCTCACGACGGACAAGCAGGCCATGCAGCGTCTGACCGAAGCCGCAGAAAAAGCGAAGATCGAACTTTCCGGCGTTGTCACGACGAACGTCAACCTGCCGTTCATCACGGCCGACCAGAACGGACCCAAGCATCTCGACATCACGCTCACGCGTGCAAAGTTCGAGGAACTGACGGCCGATCTGACCGACCGCTGCGTGCAGCCGTTCAAGAACGCCTTAGCCGATGCGAAGCTCGACGTTTCGCAAATCGACGAAGTCGTCATGGTCGGCGGATCGACGCGTATGCCGGTCATCCAGGAACTCGTTCGCAAATTGACGGGCAAAGAACTCAACCAGTCGGTCAACCCGGATGAAGTCGTCGCCATCGGCGCAGCCATTCAAGCGGGCGTGCTGGCCGGCGAAGTTCGCGACGTCGTTCTGCTCGACGTCACGCCGCTATCGCTGGGCTTAGAAACGCTCGGCGGCGTCAATACGAAACTAATCGAACGCAACACGACGATTCCGACGCGCAAGACGCAAGTCTTCACGACGGCCGAAGACGGCCAAACCTCAGTCGACATCCACGTGCTGCAAGGCGAACGCGAAATGGCGCCCGATAACAAGACGCTGGCACGCTTCCGCCTCGAAGGTATCCCGGCCGCTCCGCGCGGCGTACCGCAAGTCGAAGTCACCTTCAACATCGATGCGAACGGCATCGTCAACGTCGGTGCCAAAGATTTGGGCACGGGGAAAGAGCAGCAGATCACGATCACGGCGTCAACGAACCTCAACAAAGACGAGGTCGACCGGATGGTGCGCGATGCCGAGGCGGCGCGCACCGAAGATCAGCGCAAAAAAGAGGAAGCGGAGATTCGTAATACCGCTAACTCCCTGATCTATTCGACCGAAAAGTCACTCAAGGAAATCGGCGACAAAGCGGAAGCGAGCGTTCGCGAAACGGTCGAAGCTGCACTGGCCGATCTCAAGCGCGTGTCTGAAAACGGTACGGCCGGCGAGATCAAAGACGCTACGGAAAAACTGCAGCAGGCGAGCTACAAAATGGCCGAAGCCCTGTATCAGAAAACGGGCGCGTCGGCGAACGGTGCGGCCGACGGTGCAGCTCCGGGAGCCGAGGCCGAACATTCAGCCAACGGTGCGGCCGGCAACGGCGCGCCGCACGGCGACGACGTCATCGACGCCGAGTTCAAGGAAGCCAAGTAGCACCGCGCGACCGGCTAGCATTGGGCGTTCGTAATGAACGTCCGTGCTGCCGGTCCGTTCGTTTTTAAGGAAACGTCATGCACGACGATACACCGGCGAACGCGTCCGCGGAAGCTTCGGCAGATTCGGAAGCGGGAACAAACGGCACAGCGACGGCAACGGGCGATCTCGCCGCAGAACTTGCCGACGCGAAAATCAAGGCCGAAGACAACTACAACAAGTTTCTCTACGCGATGGCCGACTTCGAGAATTATAAGAAGCGCATCGAGCGGCAAATCGCTGAGATTTCAACCGCCGGCAAGAAATCGATCATTACGAAATTTCTACCGGTGATCGACAATTTGGAACGCGCCTTGACCTACGATACGGAAAACGAAGGTCTCAAGAACGGGCTGCAAAACACCCTGCGCGGTTTCGAAAACGTTCTGGCCGGCGAAGGCGTAAAAGCCCTATCCCTCAAGGGTTTGCCGTTCGATCCCAAGCGTGCCGAAGCAATCGGTACGCAGCCACCACCCGACGGTGTCGCTGAAGACACGATCCTTGAAGAAGCCGCGAAAGCCTATGTCATGGGTGACGACGTGCTGCGCGTCGCGCAAGTCATCGTCGCCAAAAGCGACCCGTGAACTATAAAAACTATTACGATATTCTCGGTGTCGCCAAAGGCGCCGCCGAGAAAGACATCAAGTCGGCCTACCGTAAGCTCGCGCGCAAGTGGCATCCGGACGCAAATCCCCAGAATCAAAAGCAGGCCGAGGAGAAGTTCAAGGACATCACCGAGGCCTACGAGGTTTTAGGCGATCCCGAAAAGCGCCGCAAGTACGACGTGCTCGGGAGTGATTGGCAGCAGGCGGCGCGCGAAGCCGAACAGCAGCGCTCGTATCGTCAGGCGCAGCAAGACGCAACCAATTTCACCAACATGGGCGCGGGTTCCGGGGCTGCCGGAGCGACCGGGTTTTCCGATTTCTTCGACATGTTCTTCTCGGGCATCGGTAAGCGCGGCGCGGCAGGCCCCAGTTTCGGCGAACGCGGACAAGACCTCGAAACCACGATCGATCTCACGCTCGCGGAAACGTACGAGGGCGGCAAGAAATCGGTATCGCTGCAACTTGAAGACGCATGCCCGCGCTGCGGCGGCACGGGAACGGATCGCAACCGTATCTGCGCGCAATGCCACGGCACCGGCCGCATCATCGAGAGCAAACGCTTTGACGTCACGATTCCCAAGGGCGTGCGCGAAGGACAGCGGATTCGCCTAGCCGGCCAAGGCGGCACCGGGACGGGCGGCGGCGCGCGCGGCGACTTATTCCTGATCGTAAAAATTGCCGGCGGCGCCGGCTACGAACGCAAAGGCGACGATCTGTATCTCGACCTGCCGGTTTCCATTTACGATTTGATTCTGGGCGGCGAAGTTCGTGTACCGACCATGACCGGCGAGGTGACGATGACGATTCCGGCCGGCACGCAAAACAACAAGATGCTCCGGCTATCGGGCAAGGGCATGCCCAAGCTCAAAAACGGCGGATTCGGGGATGAGTACGTCCGACTTGTCGGTCAACTGCCGACGAAGCTCAGCGACAAAGAACAGAAGCTCTTTCGCGAACTCGCCGGCCTGCGCAATGGCAAAACCGCACAGCCTTAGGGCAATTGCAGTCCGAACGTTGTGATGCGCGTGCCGTTGCGTGTTTGCGAGCCGAATACGGCGGCGACGCCGCGCGCGAGCGGCAGAACCATGTCGCCCTCGAGCGCGCGGCCGCGGTTGATCGCATCAAATCGCATACCGCCGTCGTTTGGTTCATAGGTCAGCCAGACCAGATTTCCGTTCAGCCGCGTGACCGGCTGCAGCGGTTGCGGTTGTAATACATACGGCGCGGATTGCAGCGCGATCGAACGCAGCATCCAGGCGCGCAACGCGAAGTGCGGTGCGATTTGCCAAGCCCCGTCGAATCCAATGCCGCCGTCATGCGCGTCGGTCGGGCCATCAATATTTTCGATGTAGCCCATCGTTTCGAGGCGTATCCGGCGGTTGTCCGAGAACTGCAGCGATACTTCGGAAAACGACGAGCGGTCGATAAACGGCGCGCCGACGGACTCCAGTTCACCCAGTGACAGCGGACGCACGTTGTTTCCGGCTCCGGCGTGAAGCGTCCACGAAGGATCGAGCGCCACATCGTAGCCGAGCGACGCGATGAGCGCCGACGTTTGGATACGCGCTCCGTCGCGTTGCATGGCCGCCGAGAACGAGAACGACGAACGGTCATTGCTCGTGCCCCCGTCGACGTACAGTGCTTCTTCGTGCTGCGCACCGCCGTTGGAGAATGGGCCTGCGAGTTGCACGCCCGTCGACCGCCGAATGCGATAGCCGAATTCCAGACCGAGCGGGCCCCGGCTGCGCACGTGGAAATCGCCGCGCACGTCGCTCTGATCGATCGTGCTCGACGAAATCGTATTCGCACTCTCGGTCGTCTCAAACGAAGCGCCGGTCTCGTAGCGTCGCGACGAGGTGTCGTACGAAACCAGCGCACCCGATGCCGTCGTCGGTACCGCCGAAAGTGCGATCGCCGTAACATCCAATGTACCGCCCGCCACGGGCGCAGTCGCCCCGCCGGATACAAGCGTGCGATGGCCCGCCGGACCATCGGAGACATCGTAAGCTCCACGCACGGAATCGCCTGACGCGCGCAATATGACGTCGCTCGCACCGCCACCATCGACACGGCTCGGGCCGGCGTCCGTACCGACTGCGAACATGCCGCCGTTGGCGTACGCCCCGTAGCTCGGCGCGGCCAGCGGCGAGCGTTCGACGAGCGACGTCTGCGCATATGCGGGGATCGTCAAAGCGGCGTCGCTGCCATCGAAAAATCCGTAGAACGGCACGCCGTTGATCAGCACCGCGCCGCGTCCACGATCGAGCCCGCGATCGGATATCCCGGTGGACGTAGCAATCACATAGGGCGCCAGCGACGCCACGTCACCGAGTTCGTGGTAAGGCACGGCGGCAAGATCCGCCGGCGACGGCGTACGGTCGCGTAGCGCCGCGTAGCGCCGCACGATTGCGACGACCGGCTCATCGGCTCGAACCGCAACACGCTCGGACTCGCAGTAGGTGCAATCGATCACGACGCTCGCGGGCGTGCCGGCAACGTCGAAGGAAAACGTCCCGTCGCGAGCGCCGGTGCTCTTCCCAATCAGCAAGCCCCCAGCGTCAAAAGCGCGAACCATCACGGCGGGGACGGCCCGGCCGTCGTGGTCGCGTACAACACCGGTGAGCAGCACTTCCGACAAGGCGGGAGTGGCCCAAGCGATCGCGGCAATCAGCAGAGCCGAACCGACCAATGCTTTCACGGTTGCTTCACGATTGGCTGGTACGATCTTGGAAATGTCTCGAATGCGGATCCGCTGGACCGTCCTCCTGACGCTGGTAGTGCTCCTCGCCACTGCCGGTGGCCTTGCAATTGGTGCAGAACTGTCGATTGACGACCTGGGGCGGACGCAACTGGCTCCAAGTTCAGCTCCGGCTCTGCTTGCGCCGATCACCGAGGTCGGCCGTAAAGGCTGGGATTGTACTCCAGAGAAGGCCGCGCGGGCCAAAACCGCGCGAGCTGCAGAGCTTCCGCCGGGCGATTCTTAAGTGAATCTCCGGTCGGCCGCCGGCGCCCTTGGCCTCATCATAACACTCGCGACGCCGGTATCGTCGCAAACCTACCCAACCGCCACGGAACCGCCCCGTACGACGGACCGCAGCGTGCTGCGCGGCATCGCCGTCGAGCGTGAAATCCACGAACGCTTCCTGCGCGGTCTGGCAGCGGAAGATCGTCGTGCTTGGAAAGACGCGATCGCCGAATTCAGCCACATTGTCGCCTACAATCCGGCCGAGCCCAAAGGATCGACTGCACATTACGACTTAGCGATCGCGCAAGCGCAAATCGGCGACTATACCGCCGCTGCGACAAACTTCGAGGAAGCGCTCAAACGCGATCCCGGCTTCACCGCTGCCGCCGCGAACCTCGTAACCGTCGCTATCATGGCAGGCGATCTCACGACCGCGCGCAGCGCTGCCGATCGTTTCGTCAGACTTGCGCCGGCATCGGCACGTGCCCGGTACAGCCGCGGCTTGGTTGCCTTGCGGACCGGCGATTTGGCAACGGCGCGCGCCGACTTTCTCGCGCTTATCGCAAGCGACCCCGCCTATGCCATCGCGCACTACGATCTGGCCATGGTTGAGATGAATGCCGAGCGCTTCGATTCTGCCGTGCCCGAACTCGAGCGGGCGCTGCAGCTATCGCCGGGGTACGCACGCGCCCGCTTTGCACTCGCCGTCATTTTCGCACGCCAAGGACGTCGTGCCGATGCGGTAGCGGCGTTTAGCCGTGCTGCGCAAGACGCATCCGACGATACCCTGCGTTCAACGGCAATCGACCTGCGCAACCGGCTCCAAGTGCCGCAGTAGCCCGAACCGCACCGCTCGTTTCGAGACGTACCCGGGCGAACTTGAGAAAGTTGTGAAATTGCGCGTCATGTCCCTTCACAGAATCTTCATGAGTTCGCGTTAGCCTGCCAAAGATGGGGGTGGAGAAACGGTAGCCGTTCCCGGCCAGCGAAGGAGTAGATCGCGTGCGCATTCTGGTGATCGAAGACAATCAAGAAATCGCGGAAGCCGTGCGAGCGATGCTCGAGCGGCGCAAGTTCGCCGTGCAAATCGCAAGCGATGGAGAGAGCGGCCTCAACGCCTTGCTCGAAGCAAATTTTGATGCGGCCGTCGTCGACCTAGTACTGCCCGGCCGCGACGGATTCTCGATCTGCCGCGCGGCACGCGACGAAGGCGTTCAAACACCCGTCCTCATTCTCACTGCGCGCGACGCAGTCGAAGATCGCGTGCGCGGACTCGACGCCGGCGCCGACGATTATCTCGTGAAGCCGTTCGTCGAAGAAGAACTCGCCGCTCGCTTGCGAGCGTTGTTACGTCGCGGGAGAGCGCCCGTTCGGGCAGCGATCAGTCTGGGCGATCTTGTCGTCGACCAAGGCGGCCGGATCGCGATGTACAAAGAGCAGTCCCTGCCGCTGGCCGCAACGGAATTTCGCGTTCTCGAATACCTCGCGGTCAACGCCAACATGGCCGTGTCACGCCGTCAAATCCTCGACCGGGTGTGGGGGGAGGACTTCGATGGACAAAGCAACATCGTCGACGTATACGTCAGTGCGTTACGGCGTAAACTCGAAGGTGCCGGAGCACGGCGCCGGATCGAAACCGTCTGGGGCGTCGGATATAAATTAACGGGATAATCGCGCGGCTCTGTGTATCGTATCTAGCGGTCTTCGTCGTCGTACTCGGCGCCTTGAGCGCCGTCGCCTACGCGGTTGAGGCACGCTCGATCCACGATGCGCTCCAACCGATTCTGCTGTTGCCGCAGGGGCAAGCATCATACGTCGCGGCGCTGCGCCGCATCGCCGCGACAATCGTCCTCTTCGATCTCCCATTACTGGCCGTCGTCGGCATTGCATCGTACGTCCTCGCCCGCATTTCCGTTCGACCGCTGGCCGTCGCACGCGCACGCGAAGAGCGCTTCGCCGCCGACGCCGCGCACGAACTGCGCACGCCGCTCGCCACGATCGCAACAGTCGCGCAAGCCGCGCGCGCAGCCGATCCACAAGAACAGCAACGCGCACTCGAGGCGATCGCCGCGCGCGCGATCGATGCATCCACGATGGTCGCCGACCTCATGCTGCTCATGCGGCGCGACGATTCCGAGCGGCGGCTGCACGAACCGGTCGACCTCGGGGCCGTCGCCCGCGCGGCCGTGCGCGAATTGACCGGCCGTGCCACCCCGATTGCGATCGAGTGCCGCGTGCCCAGCGATGGCGCCTACGTCATCGGTGAAGAGCGCGCGCTGCGGCGGCTGGTCGGGAACCTCACCGAAAACGCGCTGCGCCACGCCCAGCGCATGGTTACGGTAACCGTTGACCTCAACGGCTCGCAGATCGTGCTGTGCGTCGATGACGACGGTCCCGGAGTCGCCGACGCCGACCGCGAGCGGATCTTCGAGCGCTTTTATAAAGCCCGCGCCGACGGACCCGGCAGCGGCCTGGGCCTGGCAATCTGTCGCCGCATCGCCGCCGGTCACGGTGGCACCCTTGGCCTCGAAGGCCGCGCCCGCTTCGTCGCTCGCCTGCCGCAAGCGCCCGCCTAATCCGGTAACCGCTGCACTGCCGCGGGGGTCCTAACAAAAGATGTTAGGCGGATCTCCCATGGGCATGATGTGGTCGCACGCATTCAGCCCCGACAAACCCAAGCTGCGCCGCAAAGCCGAATGGCGCCGCATCGGCGCGCTGTTCTTGCCCTACTGGAAACAAGAAACGCTCGTGATCGTCTGCATCGTCGCAGGCGCCCTGCTGGGCCTCTTGCCGCCGCTCTTCACCCGCACGCTCATCGACCAAGCCATCCCGCAAAAGTCCCTGACCGCAGTGGAACTTAACGTCGGCGGCATGGTGCTCTCGGCGGTTGCCGGCGGCGTGATCGGCGTGTATCAAGGCTACCTGAATTCGTTCGTCGGCGAAGGCATCATGCGCGATATCCGCACGAGCCTGGTCGCCCATCTTCATCGCATGTCGCTCGCGTTTTTTACCGGCACGAAAACCGGCGAGATCATGAACCGCGTCAGCAGCGACGTCGACAACATCGACAACGTCGTGACCGGCACGCTCGTTTCGATCGTCACCAACATCGTGACGATGGCCTCGACCGGAGTCCTCATCTTCATCCTCGACTGGCGCCTCGCACTCGTCTCCCTCGCCGTCGTTCCACTGATGATTCTGCCGCTTGGCCCCGTCGGTCGCCGCATGTACGACATCCGGAAAAAAACCCGTGTCAAACGCGACGAGATCGAATCGATCACCCAAGAAACGTTATCGATTTCGGGCATCACGCTCATCAAGTCATTCGTGCGCGAAGCCTTCGAGAAACGGCGCTTCTATGCCGTCGGCACCGATCTCATGACACTCGAAATCCGCCTTGCCATGGTCGGACGCTGGTTCATCGCGGCGATCACCGCCATGGTCATCGTCGGCCCCGCACTCGTTTGGCTCGCCGGCGGCTGGCTCGCCATTAGCGGGAGCGTTACCGTCGGCACGGTCGTCGCGTTCATCACGCTCCTCGCGCGCCTCTACGGCCCCGCCGCAGCCCTTGCCGGCATCCAGGTCCAAATCGTCAGCGCCCTCGCCGTCTTCGAACGCATCTTCGAATACCTCGACATGAAACCCGAAGGCGAAGAGAAGCCAAACGCAATCGCACTGCACAACGTCCGAGGCGACATCAGCTTTGAAGACGTCCATTTCAACTACACCCCCGAACGCAAAGCGTTAGACGGCGTCTCCTTCCACGTACAACCGGGCCAAATGGCCGCCTTCGTCGGCCCCTCAGGCGCCGGCAAAACCACAATAACCCAGTTGCTCCCGCGCTTCTACGACCCCCAAAGCGGCACAATCCGCGTCGACAATCACGACGTCCGCGACGTGACCCTGCAATCACTCCGCGAAAACATCGGCATCGTCACCCAAGAGACGTACCTCTTCCACGACACCATCGGCGCGAATTTACGCTACGCCAAAATGGACGCCACCCCCGAAGAAGTGATTGCCGCGGCACGCGCCGCCAATATCGCCGACTTCATCGCCACCCTGCCCGACGGCTACGAAACAATCGTCGGCGAACGCGGCCACAAACTCTCCGGCGGCGAACGCCAACGCCTAGCCATCGCGCGCGTCCTGCTAAAAAATCCGTGCATTCTCATCCTCGACGAAGCCACAAGCTCACTCGACTCCAACAACGAAGCCCTCATCCAAGCCGCCCTCGTCCCACTAATGCATGGCCGCACGAGCCTCGTAATCGCCCACCGTCTCTCAACAATTCTCGCCGCCGACATCATCTTCGTCGTAGAAGCCGGCAAAATCGTAGAACACGGCACCCACCAAGCATTGATGACCCGCGACGGCGTCTACTCGCAACTCTACCTAAAACAATTCCGCGACGACCCCGAACCCGTCCCAATCTAGCGGAGTTCTGCTTGAGGCGCCCTAAGAGGACGAAGCGGAAATATCCCAACCCAGCATACGCGCCGCAAGCTCCGTCCGATTCCGCGAAGCCGTCTTCTTCAACATCCGCTTGAGATGAAAAACAACGGTCGATTCCGAGATCGAAAGCTCGGCCGCGATTTCTGCGACCGCGGCCCCGCGCAACATTGCAACGAGTACTTGCAGCTCGCGTTTGCTGACGGCATAGCGGGTCGCCGTGACTTCGAGCGAAGCGCGATTGCGCAGCCATTCCACGGTGACCAAGAAATCGAGTCCGCCGCGCGCACGCATCGGCGTAAGCCGGACGAGCGCGAACGGTAAGACGACGACGAGATCGTTACCGCGCGTGCCATCGTGATAACGCTCGACGAGTTGGGCAACGATCGGCCGCAACACCGGCGCAACTTCACCATGATGCGGCATTAAATGCGCACGCAAGGTCTCGACATCGCGCTCGGCTTCGCCCTCCTCCGCGACACTGACGAGCGCTGCTTGCGAATCGACCAGAAAGGCCATCGGATCGCGGCAGCGCGCGGCGCGTTGTTCGGCGTCGTCGGGTTCGTCGAAGATTGCCGCCGTTATAGCGTCGCCGTGCTGCCGGAAAAAAAGTTCGATCGCACTGCCGTCGCGCGCACCGTACGTGCGGCCCTGCGAACGTGAAATGCGGAAGATCGCCAAGCGGTCGGAAACGTGACCGAACAGGACGAACAGCGAACGGCGGTCGTCGCTTGAGAGTGACGTACCAACGTGCGGCAACGCGGATCCGGCAAAGCGTTGGACGCGGATTTCCGCGCGCAACGTTGTCAAGTCCGCGCCGTGTGGACCCGATGAGCCTGACACCAGCAGATCGTCATCGTGGCGAAAGGCGGCGAATTCCCAACCATCGCCGCCGGCAAGCCGGACGATCAGATCGCCGACCACGCGAACGGCGACGGTACCGCGAACACGTGACGACCGGCCCGGCGCAGCGGACGTTGGGTGGGTCGTACCTGAGTCTGCGATCATGTTACTCATTCCACCCCAGCGAGCCGGTGCATGGACATCGCAAAATGCAAAACGCGAACCGTCCTAGCGGAACGGACGCCGATCGGCACAATAGCCTGGCTCATCCTACCACAACGACACGCCGCGTGCGCAATCTTGTCCAAACGGGTGCGGATTGCGCTCGGCCCGTCGGCGGGACCCCGCAGCAAGCGCGTAGCACTGTGGTGCTCGTATGAACAAAGTGGTCGCTTCGTGCGCCGAGGCAGTCAAGGACATTCCGAGCGGGGCGTCGCTCGCCGTCGGCGGTTTTGGCCTCAACGGTATCCCGCACAATCTCATCGGCGCGTTGCTCGAGACGGGCACAACGGACCTGGTGACCGTTTCAAACAATTGCGGTGTCGACGGCTGGGGACTGGGCGTTCTGCTCGACGCCAAACGCATTGCGCGGACGACCGGATCGTACGTCGGTGAAAATAAAGAGTTCGAGCGTCAATTCCTTAGCGGTGAACTTGAAGTGGAATTGGTTCCGCAGGGAACCCTGGCCGAGCGCCTGCGCGCCGGCGGAAGCGGCATTCCGGCATTCTATACGCCGGCCGGTGTCGGTACGCTCGTCGCCGACGGTGGCCTTCCGTGGCGCTATGCGAGTGATGGTTCAGTAGCACTCGCGTCGCCCAAGAAAGACGTCCGCACGTTCGACGGACGCGAATATGTTTTGGAAACGGCGATCGTTTGCGACTACGCGCTCGTTCGCGCATCGGTCGGCGACCGGCACGGCAATCTCATTTTCCATGAGGCCACGCGCAATTTCAATCCGCTCTGCGCGATGGCGGGCAAAATCACGATCGCCGAGGTGGAGGAGCTTGTCGAACCCGGCGAGATCGATCCGCAAAGCGTGCATCTGCCGGGCATTTACGTTCGGCGCGTCGTGAAAGTTGGATCCGCCGGTAAACGCATCGAACGCGTAACCACCCGCAAGAAGAGCGAAAGATAAGCCGTGCCGATCACACGCACGCAGCTCGCAGCCCGTGTCGCGCAGGAACTGCGCGACGGTCAATACGTCAATCTCGGTATCGGTTTACCGACGCTGATTCCGAATTACGTTGCGCCCGGCATAACGGTCGTGTTGCAAAGTGAAAACGGCATCCTCGGCATGGGACCATATCCGTATGACGGGCAAGAAGATCCGGATTTGATCAATGCGGGCAAGGAAACGGTCACCGTGCTGCCCGGCGCATCCTTCTTCGACTCGGCAACCTCGTTCGGTATGATCCGCGGCGGAAAGATCGACGTCGCAATCCTCGGCGCGATGCAGGTCTCTGCGACCGGCGACCTTGCCAATTGGATGATTCCCGGCAAAGTCGTCAAGGGCATGGGCGGCGCAATGGATCTCGTTCACGGCGCAAAGCGTGTCATCGTAATGATGGAACATACGGCAAAAGACGGTACGCATAAAATCGTAGAGACATGTGGTTTGCCGCTGACGGGCAAGCACGTCGTCCATACGATCATGACGGATATGGCGGTGATCGACATTACGCCGCAGGGCCTGGTGCTGCGCGAGACGGCGCCCGGTCACAGCGTTGACGACGTGCGCAAAGCAACCGGACCCGCCTTGCTCGTTTCGGGCCAGCCGAAGATCATGGCAATTCCCGCCGGGGTCGCCTAGCCGGCGTCGAAGCAAACCTCGTTCCCCATGCTAAGAGGAGCTGCGTACACTGATGGCCGTCGCCCCCGCCCGTCCCGACATCTCCGACGAAGAGGCGATGATCCTCGACGTCGTTCGCCAGCTCGTCAAAGAGAAAGTCGAGCCACGCGCGGCACAGATCGATGCCACGGGCGAATATCCCGAAGACATCAAGGCGCTTTTTGCTCAGAACGACTTGCTGGGAATTCCGTTTCCGGCTGAATACGGCGGCCTGGGCGGGACGTTCTTGACCTACGTCAAGGTCGTCGAAGAAGTCTCGAAGGCGTGTGCGTCGAGTGCGCTGATTATCGCCGTCCAGGAACTGGGGGCGCTGCCGATTCTGATCGGTGGCAACGAGGAACAAAAGCGCAAGTTCATTCCCAAGTTGGCTAGTGGTGAATGGGTTGCAGCGTACGCACTCACCGAAGCCGGTAGCGGTTCGGATGCGGCCGGCTCAATGCGCACGCGGGCGCGCAAAGACGGTGATGACTGGATTCTCGACGGCACCAAGATTTGGATTACGCAGGGCAGCGTTGCCGATGTCGTGACCGTCTTTGCCGTAACGGATCCAACCAAAGGGCCCGCCGGCATTAGCGCATTTCTCATCGAGCGCGGCATGCCCGGATTTAAAGTCGGTAAGCTCGAGAAAAAAATGGGCATTCGCGGTTCACCAACGGTCGAATTGATTTTCGAGAACTGTCGCGTGCCCGGTGCGAACTTGCTCGGCCCCGAAGGCGACGGCTTCAAGATCGCAATGAAAGTACTCGACAAATCGCGTCCCGGTATTGCCGCGCAAGCGCTCGGTATCGCGCAAGGCGCGCTCGACTATGCGACCAACTATCTCAAAGAACGCGTGGCGTTCGGTAAACCGCTTTCACAACAGCAAGGCCTGCAGTTCATGCTTGCCGACATGAAAACCGAAACCGAAGCCGCGCGACTGCTCTTGTACGAAGCGGCGCGTAAGTGCGACGAAGGCGCCGAAGACATCACCGTTTGGGCGGCGATGTGTAAACTCAAGTGCGGCGACGTCGCGATGTCGGTGACCACGGACGCCGTGCAATTGCTGGGCGGTTTCGGCTACTCAACCGAGTATCCGGTCGAACGCATGATGCGCGACGCCAAGATCACCCAGATCTACGAGGGAACACAGCAGATTCAGCGAGTTGTGATCGCGCGCAGCATGGTCGGCAAATGGAAGGCACCGGCGAAAGACTAGCATGTATGCTCGCCGCGGCGGGTAACATCAAAGAACCGTGCTAACCGACAGCGCCCCCGAGAGCCTACCCAAGCCGCGGCTCAACACGGCGCAGAAACTTCGGCTCGCCATCGCGGCCGTTTTCGTGGCCTTTGCACTTGCCCGCGTCGTGCCGGACGCCGTTCGCATCGTTATACCGCTGGGCGTCTTCGGATATGTGACCGATCAGAACGGCGTCGTCGTTGCGGTATCACCGAATCATCCCAAGGGCACCGATCTCCTCAAGGCCGGGGATCGCGTTCGTGTCGACCGGCTCAAGCCGTTCGACCGCAAGCCCGGTTTCGTCGGACGGTTTACCTTTACGCGGGAAAACTTCGATCGTCAATTGCCGATCGATCGTGACGGCAAGGCGCGAACCGTTCATCTACGAGCGGAGCCCGAACCCCTGTCGATCCGCATCATTACGCTCATTCGCATTCTCGTGTTCGTCGTTTCGGTCGCTTTGGGAGCGCTGCTCTACCTCGTCAAACCGGGCTATGCGACCTTCGCCTTCTTCCTCTTCAGCATCGGCGGCGATTATCCGACGACGTACGCCGACGTCTTCCTCGATCAGCCGTGGCGTGAGATACCGGAATGGATCGGGGACACGCTGCGCGGGGCCGCGCGCGCGAGCCTCTTACTATTCGCATTCTCCCTGATGATCGATGAGCCGAGTATACGGCGCAGGCTCGCGTTTGTTTTGGCCGGAGTTGCGCTCGTCCTCGGCACCCTTCACGCTTATGCTATTTGGCTGGCGTTATATGCGGGCCGGCCGGCGTCCGGTGTTGATGCGGTATTCACCAACGCATCGTATGTCATCACGGCCATGACGATCGCGGCCTTCGCGTTCGGGTTTTTCCGCGCGCGCGGCATCAACCGGCAGCGGAGCGGTTGGATCGTCGCGGCCTTTTTCTTTGCGGGCGCGGCGAACCTTGCGTCAGTGGAGTTCTTTCCCAAGTATATACCGTTCTGGTTGAATGGTCTGTTGCTCACCGCGACGATCGTGCCGATCGTTGCGGTCTGGATTTCCGTCATCCGCCACCGGTTCTTCGAGGTCGATTTCGTCGTCAGCCGCGCGATCATCTTTGCCGCGATCGGCGGCGCCATTATGGGGGTGATCGCACTTGCCGAAGAAGGCGGCTCGTATATCTTCTACAACAACACCAACCTCGCGTACGGCTTCACCTTAGCGTTCGCTGCGGTTCTGGGTGCATGTACCGGGCGAATCAGCAATTTTTTCCACGTCGTCATCGATCGCTACGTCTTTCCCGACCGCCGGGCCCAACGCAAAGCGCTCGAGTTCATCGCCGGCTACATTTTGGATGCAGAAACGATTGAAGACGTCAATCGCGCGTTGCTGCAGGATGCTGCGCACGCGCTTAAACTCACGTTCAGCGGCATCATGACTAAGCGCCGTGATGGCAGCTTCGAGCTGACCGACTCGTTTGAGTGGCCCGCGGATCTCGATCGGCGCCTCGCAGCAAACGACGAGTTGACCAAAGCCATCACTCGCACGCGCAGCGTGCTCACCTTCCACGGCGGTCACACACATGCGATCCGACAGGCATTCGACAACGAGCGCTTGACCTTCGCTGCACCGATCTTCTCGGATCGCAGTGTCTCGGCCATCGTCGTCTACGGCAACAACGTCATGGGCCTCGACCTTGATCCCGACGAGGCCCAGCTCCTCGTACGCGTCGTCGCCCACGCCTCCATCGCCCTAACCATGATCGAACTAACCCGTTATCGCGCCGCCGCCGAACAGGATTCGGCTCTCAAGCCTGTTCCGACGTAGAGAGTTTGCTTGTCGCCGAATCCATGGCGTTTGCGGCCTTTGGCCGCAAGCCGCAACGTTATCGATAATACCAAGAGCAGATCTGGCCCCCGGCAACCACGCCGCAGCTTTTGCGGCCGCCCCGGCGCAAAAACGCAATAGATTCGCCGACAGGAAAATCGTTAAACCACGATCATCTCAAGGAGGCGAATCCTTAGTGGCCGACGCCTTGGTAGCGGTTGAGGCCGAAGCGCCAGAAGATGTAGGCGAGGGTGGCGACGACGACGCCGATGAGGGGTGTTAGGAGGCCGACGGCGGCGGGGAGTGCGAGACCGGTGTCGGTTTTGTGGAGGAAGAACGCGGCTGGAAAGTAGTTCATGAAGGCGAACGGAAAGACGAAGGCGAGCATCAGCTTCACGCCGCGGGAGTAGATGCTGATCGGGTAACGGGTGAACTCCTGTTCAAGCTGCAGCACGATCCAGCGCAGCGCGTCAACGCGAATGAACCAGAATGCGGTGGTCGCGATGACCAGGCTGATCGCAAGATCGATCAAAGCGCCGCCGATGACGATGAGCGGAACCATCACGATGAAGAGCAAGCCGACGTGTACGCCGCTATACCAGGTTGCAAACACGAAGAAGGAGGCCGCCAGAATCAGCTCGTCCGGAAAAATTTGACCCGGCATTGTAATCGTCTGGAACAACTCATTGAGCGGGCGCACGAGAATTCGGTCGAATTCGCCATCCTGAATGTGTTCGGGGACGTCGCCGATCGCGGCAAAGAATGTGTTGTGGAGCGCGTGACCCATCATCCACAAGGCGTACAAAAATGCCATGTCGCGAAAATCCCAGCCGTTCATCGACGGAAACCGGCTCAGGACGACCCAGAGCGCCGCGATCGCCGATCCGTGATAGACGAACGTAAAGCCGAACCACATCAGGAAGTTTTCACGATACTCAAGTGTCGTGAGAACGTTGATGCGCCAATATTGGCGATAGACACCGATCATCCGGCGGGTCGTACTGCTCATCAGCCGCCCTGCACGACGACACGCCGCGCACCGAATCGCCACATGACCCATGACGCGCCGGCCAGCACGACGACCCACGCCACTTGCACACCGATCACCTCGGCGTATCGTTCGGGGCGGATTTGTCCGACGTAAATCAATAGCGGCGTAGAAAACATCGCCGCGAACGGCAGCGCGAATATAATGTTCTGTACTGCCAGCGGGAAAAATACCAGCGGAAACAGTTCTCCGCCGAACAGATCCGTCACCCACGTCAAGATGAGTTGCGCCGCGCTGATCTCGAGCGTCCAAAATGCGATACAGTTCAAAATAAAATTGATGAAAAACCCAACGAAATACCCTAAGATGAAACTGATGAGGAACATCACGAGCACGAATGCGGACGGCACGTCGATATGGACCAGGAACAACGATAAGAGGATTGCCGGGAAAATGAGCGCCGCGTGAAACAGCACTTCGCCCGTTCCATCGCTGAAGAAATAGAGCGGCACATTAATCGGTTTCATAAAGTCCGTCGCGATCGTGCCGTCGTGTAGATGATCGTGCAGCAACCGCGTTTGATCGATGTCAAGGACGAGACCCATCAATAAGGCGACGGTAGAATACGTGATGATTGCGTGAAGCGGCAGGCCTTCCGGTGCCGCATTGCGCGCATAGAGCGCAGTCCAAACCATGCGCAACAGATACACACGTACGACGAACGAGCCGATGCTCGTAAAAACCTCGAAGCGGTAGGTCGATTCGCGCGCAATTGCCTTCTTCGCGAACTCGATGTACGGCTCGAGGCGAAAGCGATAGGGTCGCGTTGCAATCATGCCGGGCTCGTCGCCGGCTGGACGCTGTACCCCTCGACATAGATACGCCGGATGATCGTCTCAATATCAGGCTCCACGATCGCAACGTCGGTGATTGAATAGCGTTCGGTCACCCGGCGGATCAGCGCTTCGGCGGTAATCGTGCGGCGATCGAAGCGCAAGCGCACACTGTTTTGCTCGCGGCTCTCAAGATCGGCACCCTCGATCGAAAACTCGGGATACGAATCGGCCAAATTCACGATGAGCGTGCGGTGGGTCCCATACTCCGTGCGCAACCGCTCGATCGGCCCGTCGTAGATCACCGTGCCCTTGTCGATGAGCACAATCCGCTCGCAGAGCCGCTCCACATCGGCCAAGTCGTGCGTCGTCAGGATCACGGTCGTTCCGCGTTCGCGGTTGACGCGGCAGATGAAGTCGCGGATCGCCTCCTTCGCGATCACATCCAAGCCGATGGTTGGTTCGTCAAGGTAGACAATCTTGGGATCGTGCAGCATCGCGGCGGCAAAATCGCCGCGCATCCGTTCGCCCAAGGACAGTTGCCGGACCGGTGTATCCAGAAAGCGCTCGAGATCCAGAATCTCGGCAAACTCGCGCATGTTCTCGCGATAGCGGTCGCGCGGCACGTCGTAAATCGCCCGCAGCAGCTCGAACGACTCGCGCAGCGGCAGGTCCCAATAGAGCTGGCTGCGTTGGCCGAAGACGACGCCGATATTGACGGCGTTCTGCTGGCGGTGCGCGTGCGGCACGATCCCGGCCACCTCAATCGTGCCCGCGGTCGGGACCAGGATGCCGGTGAGCATCTTGATCGTCGTCGACTTGCCGGCACCGTTGGGGCCGATGTAGCCGACCATCTCACCCGCCTCGAGCGAGACGTTAACATTGGAGACGGCGACCTTGTCCTCGTATTCACGCGAGAACAGGGCGGAAATCGCCCCGCCGACGCCGGGCCGGCGCTTGATCGAGCGGAAAACCTTCTGCAAGTCCCGCGTCCGTATGATTGGCATCGCTGGGCATTTCCCTCAGAGCGTCCGGGAAGCATCCGAATCTTGACGCGGTGCCCGCGACGATCGGCAGGGACGCGGCGTTCGTGGAGCAAGACCTTTAGGGTCGATCCCTATCGGAAGGGGGTGAGCATCACATGGCTGCCAAGAAAAAGCACAAGAAGCATAAGAAGCACGCGAAGTAAACATCGCGATCAACCCTCGATCATTTGCAATTGTTGAAATTGACGCGGCTCGTTCGAGCCGCGTTTTTTTTTGTTGCAGGTCTATCCTTTTCTGCGAGAATTCTTAACGGCAGATGAGAGGGACATATCCCAGCGGCCCGAACGAAGCGGCATCAACTTCCGTTGATCAGTATGACCTACGGGTCTATTTTCCAAAGACTGGGGGTGATTACACATGGCTGCAAAGAAAAAAGCGATGAAGAAGACCGCCAAGAAGAAATCGTCCGCGAAAAAGAAGTAGTTTTTCCCAACAAATAAAGCAATAATTCGATAACACGATAGTGGACGCGGCCCTCGGGGCCGCGTCCTTTTCTTTGTGCGAAGCCTAAATCAAACAGCCGAGGCCACGCACAGCACGGCGAGCCGTTCGAGATTGTCGGGCATGGCAGTCGCAATTTTAGACGCAACCTTCTTCAGCAACAGCCTCGCTGCGACGCCGGAAATGGCGACCGTCTGGTCCAGCCGCGTGCCGCCAGTTAGCGGCACAAGCGTCCAGTGTAAGCGCATCGTCGCGAGCGGACCGACCGTCACGCGGATTGCGAGATTCGCTTGCGGCGTCACATCCTCGATCGTGAACGCCGTCTGCGGTGCGCCCTTCGGCTTGACCGTCAAAAGCTTGCCCGGCGCGATCTCGTCCTCAACCACCATCCATTGCACGCCGGGATTCCAACGGCCCCAGTTCCGTCCGTCAAGTAACGCGTTCCAAACAACGGCGGGCGATGCCGCGATCAGGATGGACGCGCTGCTCTCCCAGATCATCCGCCACCGACGGGCGGATGCCCAAAGAGCGCCGGAATGTAATGGCCCGCTGCATACGACACGGTAAACACGAGCGCACCATAACCGACGAGTTCGCCGCCCTTGGCAAAGAGGTTGCGGTTGGACAGCCGTGCAGCGAACGCTCCGAGGGCAAACAGTGCGACAGCGGCAAGCACGATACCCGTGACAAGTGCCGGGACATACGGAAGACCGAACAGATACGGTACGAGCGGCACAAACGCGCCGGCAGCAAACGAGCCGCCCATCGCCAGCGGCGGTCCCGCGCCGCCGCCTTCGGCCACCCGAGGATCGATGCCGAATTCATCGCGCATCATTTCGTGCAGCCAGACGTCAGGGTTCGTCGCGAGGCGCGTGACGATCATCGTCGATTCTTCGGGCGTAAAACCTTTGAGCCGATAGTAAGCGACTTGTTCGGCAAACTCTTCGTCGGGATTTGTCGCCATCTCGCGTTGTTCGAGCGCGATTGCATTGCGAACGACTTCACGCTCGGTCTTGCCGCCGAGAAACTCGCCCACACCCATCGACAGCGTACCAACGATGAGCGCCACAATCCCCGTCAGAACAATCGTTGCGTGATCGGGCTCGGCTGCCCCGACCCCGGTTACGATACCGAGCGTCGTAAGCACACCATCTTGCATGCCGAAAATGACCTCGCGGATCCGGCGCTCTCTTTCGAGTCGCGAACGCTCGGGCGTATCGGGCACGCGCGGTTGGCCACCGCGCCGGACCGCGCCTTCGGCGTATTCACGCATCAGCGGGCGCCATCACAGATGCGCCTGCCAATACTCAAGCATATGCGTGAAAAGATGCCGGCGTTGCGGAATGCCGCTGATACCATGCGTCTTGCGCGGATACACCATCATATCGATCTGCTTGCCGTTGAGAATGAACGCCTGCACGAGCGAAATCGTGTTGGCAAGATGAACGTTGTCATCACTGGTCCCGTGCGAAATGAGCAAGCTGCCTTGCAGACTGCCCGCTTTTTCGAGCACCGAGCTTTCCGCGTACGCCGCCGGGTTTTGCTTGGGCGTGCCCATGTAGCGCTCGGTGTAAATCGAGTCGTAATATTTCCAATCCGTTACCGGCGCGACAGCCACGCCGACTTTCCAAACGCCCGGCGCGTGCGTGAGCGCATAGGTGGTTTCGTATCCGCCGAAGCTCCAACCCCAAATACCAATGCGCTTGGGATCGACATACGGCAGCGTCTTGAGATAGCGCACGCCTTCGAGTTGTCCCGCCAGCGAGGCGGGTCCAAGCGAATGGTACAACATCCGCACGGCGGCCGTCTTATCGATTTGCGAGCCCGGCCCGTCGATACTAAACACGATAAAACCGGCTTGTGCGAGCGCTTGGTGGTAGAGATACGTTTCGCCGCCCCACGAGTCGTTGGTCGTCGGCGAAGCCGGGCCGCCGTAGACCTGCATGATAACCGGATATGTTTTCGTCGCATCAAAATTCGGCGGCTTGATGATCCAAGCATCGAGCTTGCCGAACTTTGAATCGACCGAGAGCAATTCGGCCGTGCCGAAGCCGCGGTCGGAAAGTGATTTTGCTTGCACGAACGGGCGCACGCCGGTAGCGGTCGTCGTCCCGATCGAATAGGCCGGCGGCACGCCGAACGAGGAATCGGCACGAATAAAATCGTGCGCGCTCGATGCCATGAAGAAGCGATGCGCGCCGTGCTCGCTCGCGAGCGGGCGCGGTTCGCCGCCACCCAGCGGCACTGCCAGCACGGTCGCGTCGCGCCGTGTCGGCCACGCAGCGTCAACATAGGCGACACGCGCGGTTTGATCGACAGCCGCAATGCCGTTGACGCGGTAACCGTGGGTCAAACGCTGCACGTCGCCACCCTGCGCGCTTGCGAGATACAGTGACTCCTCGCCGTCGCGATCGCTCAAGAACAGGAAGTGCTGCTTATCCGCCAGCCATTTCGGTTCGCCGGTGAAGTCGACCCAATCCGGGTCGGTATCCGTCACCAGCGGTTGCACTGTCGCTCCGGCGAACGCGACGTACCGCAAACGCTTTTGCGACCGGTCTAAGATCTGCGCCGCCGGGACGCCGGCCGGTGTCCAGCCCACCGATGCAAGATAATCGTCGTGTGCCTTGGTCGAATACAATGTCTGCGTTTTACCTGCGGCGTCGGCTACGCGCAAGCTGACGATACTATTCTTCTCACCCGCAAGCGGGTAACGTCCTTGATCGAACGTATTATCGGTATCGAGAAAATCAACAATCGGAAATTTCGTAATTGGCCGCTGATCGAAATGCAAGTATGCGATCCGCGTTCCGTCGGGCGACCAGCGGTAGGCGTGGCGCATGCCGAGCTCTTCAGAATACGCCCAATCGGGATCGCCGTTGTTGGTATCGTTCGTGCCGTCGGTCGAATAGCGCACCGGCGTTCCACCGCCGGTAGCCACGGCATACACGTCATTCTCATGAACGAAAGCAATCCGCCGCGAATCCGGCGACCACTGGGGATCGTCGGCACCGGTGGCAAGTTTCTTATGGCTCGTTCCGTCTGCGGCAACCGTCCACAAATCGCCGGCGTTGAGATAGGCAATATGCTTGCTGTCCGGCGACCACACGATCTCAGCCGCGGGCCGCGCACCCTTACCTTCCGCCTTTGCGACGAAAAAGATCGCGTCGCGGTTCGTGCGGACGTCGTAGACGTGCGTGTCGAGCGGGCCTTGCTGTCCGCCGGGCAACGTGTAGAGGAAGCGGCTTCCGTCGGGCGCCCAATTGATCGCCGCCGGCAGCCGGCCGATGAGCGGCTCGGGCGCAAAGATCTCGTCGATCCGCAGTGGCGCGGGCGCGGCGCTCGAAACAAGCGGCGCGACGAGCGCACACAACGCCGCGAGGGCCCACAGGCGGTAGGAACGAGCTTTCAAACGAATCCCCTTCCGGTACGATGAACGACGACCACGAACAAAATCCGATCGTCGCGATGGCGATGAAAATTCGCGCCCGGCGCGACCTCGGAGCGGCGATCGACTCCGCGACGCATGACGCGCCGCCGGCCGATGCGAACGACGCCGACGCGTCCTTCGCCGCACTGGCCGACGTTTTGGCGGTCGGCAGCAAGCGCCTCAATTCCATCCTCGGAAAAAACGGCGTTACCTTTATCCGGATCGAGAAGCCGCTGCGCATCCGGCTGCGCTTCCGCGACAAACGCATCGCGCTGGACCTCGACCGGGAGCGCCAATTGGTCGTCGTCCGCGGTTTGGACCTCGACGGCGAATATCAATTCGACACGAGCGCGTCCGTGCCGTCGCTCATCAACCTCTCGAAACTCTCGACCGAAGCCGGCTACGGCGACGGCCTCACCGGGACCGCCCTTTTGAAGGCGCTCGCACAGGACGCGGAGTTGCCGCGCCCCGCCCACTTGGAAGGCTCGGGCCCGCTGCAGCTTTAGCGGAAAACGCCCGTGCGACGATTGCTCGCGACGGGCACATCGTCACCGGGCATGCGCCGCACAGCGGCGTCGGCGCTTTGCAGATCGCGCGACCGTGCAAGATCAGCCAGTGGTGCGCGTGACGCCACTGTTCGGGCGGAACGAGTTGGGTTACGTCGTCCTCCACGTCGCGCGGCGTTTTGCCGAGCGTTAAGCCAAGCCGGTGCGAGACGCGAAAAACGTGTGTGTCGACAGCGAATGCGGCTGCCTTGAACGCCACCGACATCACGACCGCGGCGGTTTTGCGGCCCACACCCGGCAACGCTTCGAGCTGCTCGCGTTCGCGCGGCACGGTACCGCCGTACCCTTCGACGAGCGCGCGCGAGGCGTTGACGATGTTCTTGGCCTTCATTCGAAAGAAGCCGCACGACTTGATAATCCGTTCGACGTCAGCCGTATCGGCGCGCGCAAGTGCGGCGGCATCGGGATACTTCGCAAAGAGATGCGGGGTCGTGAGGTTGACCCGCGCATCCGTGCATTGAGCGGACAAAATAACGGCAATCAGCAGTTGGAACGGGTTCGCGTATTCCAGTGCCGTGACGGCGGCCGGATAGGTCTGCTCGAGAATCGCCAGTTCCGCCTGGGCGACTGCGCGCGTAACTTTGCGTTTCGGAAACGGAATCGTCATCGGGACGGACGCATTCGATGGCGAATACCGGGGCCATGCCGTTTCTCAAGCAAAAGGATTCCACCGTACCGCCCGGCCAGACGGTTACGTCCGGCTTTCCGGTGCTGCACGTCGGCGATATACCGGCCTTCGACCCGCAGACGTGGCGGCTGCGCTTTTACGGCACAGTCGAGAATCCGTTCGAGCTGAGCTTCGATGAGCTACGGGCATTGCCGTCAACGGCGTGGCATGGTGACATTCATTGCGTGACGCGTTGGTCAAAAAAGGATACACAGTGGCGCGGCGTGCTTTTCCGCACGCTCGTCGAACGGGCGAAGCCGGCGGCGGCCGTCACCCACGTCATTCAGCACGCGGACAACGCATACACCACCAATCTGCCGCTACACATGATGATGGGCGACGACTGCTTGATCGCGTATGAATTTGACGGCACGCCGCTCGAACCGATTCACGGCGGTCCGGTCCGCATGCTCGTACCGCAGCGCTATTTCTGGAAGAGCGCAAAGTGGCTACGCGGCCTCGAATTCCTCGATCACGACGTCCAAGGCTTCTGGGAAGTACGCGGCTACAACAACGAAGCCGATCCCTGGAAAGAACAACGCTACTCCGACTGACGGTGGCGAGAAGCGCTGCCGCGCGCCGGGCCGTCGTTGGCCCGACGCGCGGCAACGCTTCTATCAGGATGTGTTGCTGCGCTTCTTTTGAGTGCTCTCGCTATTTGGAGTCGAAGGAGCCGACTAGGCCGACGCCCGCCGCGCAGGCGGTGCCTTGTGGGGTCGTGGCGGCGTTGCAGTCGATGATGAAGATCGATGCGTTGTTGAAGCCGCCGCCCGGCAGCGTGTTGGCGGCGTCGGGTTGGACGGCTGACGGCGTCGGAAACGCCGGCGTGACGAATTGACTTGCGTTGATTTGCGCGATCGTATTCATCGTCGTGCCGGCTTGTGAGTTCGCGCCGACCGCAAAACCAACGGCTCCCGCTCCAACAGCGGCGTTGGGACCAACTGCTCCGGCCGCGAGTTGCGGGTTCGCGCTAAAGGTACCCGGGAACGTCGCGGTGCCCACGACCGCAAACGTCGGCGCTGCCGTACCGTTCGTCAAGCCGAACGAAAACGTTGGGGTCGCACCCGCCGCAATCGCTGCTGCATCATGCACGCGGTATTGACCGGGCGCCGAATAGTTGAAATCTTGAAATTCCGTACACGTCAACGTACCGGCGACGCCCGAGTTCACAATAACAACCGTGTTGAGTTCATTGTTGGCCGGTTGCGGAATGGCGCACGACCCGAGTACCGTTGTGGTGTTCGGCGTGCGCAGCAATACTTGCGCAGCCGTTACCGGTTGCACGCCAAAATCCGTGATCATCCCGTACCCGAGCGCGGGAACGAGCGCCGACGTGGACGCGGTGTTGCCGGTCGACGTAAAGAAAACGTCGACCGCGGCTCCCGCCGGGTCTGTTGCGCCGTTGACGAAGCGTAATTGTGCTTGCAGGCCAACCGCATTACTGACTCCCGTCGAGCCACCACCACATGCGGCGAACGAAAGTGCAGCGGGAATTGCCAGCAGCGCAAGTGTGCGAGAGAATTTCATGAGTTATTGTTTCCTTGCAGTGTAAAGAGTTATGCCGAGCCCAAACATACCCAACCAGCACTGCGATAAAAACTCTATACGGGTTAAACGTTGCTGAGTATTTCCTTAACCGGCGTGCAAAGTAATATCGCGCTTGCTTGCTCGCACTGCACGCAAGAATCGTGGCGCATTGCACAAAAAAAAGCGCCGCGTGAGCGGCGCATTTTCTCAGCTTCCTGTTTGCTGTGTGCTTACTTGGTGTCGAAGGAACCGATCAGACCGATTCCGCTCGCGCACGCTGAACCTTGCGAGGTCGTAGCGGTCGTGCAATCGATTATGAAGATCGACCCGTTATTGAAGCCGCCACCCGGCAGTGTGTCTGCGGTATCGGGTTGAGAACCCGTCCCCGGGAATACAAACTGGCTGGCGTTGATTTGTGCGACCGTCGTCATCGTCGAGCCGGGTTGCGCGTTCATGCCGACCGCAAA